>Ga0209526_10000379_pt1 | contig 28384 bp, 27 predicted proteins | sample JacPinW_OM2H0_M1_FD_188566 | JGI IMG/M metagenome (GOLD analysis project Ga0209526, IMG submission 188566) | Forest soil microbial communities from Algoma, Ontario, Canada - Jack Pine, Ontario site 1_JW_OM2H0_M1 (SPAdes) (version 2) | ecosystem: Environmental > Terrestrial > Soil > Boreal... | reverse complement strand
GCAAACTACCTTCAGAACCTGAACAGCATGACCATGAACGTCCCAGGAAAGTCCTCCGCTCCCAGCTCCGTAACCGCCTCAGTTGAACAATCGCGGAACCAACGTTAATCTAGTGGTGTCAAAGAAATGGTTGTAGGGATGCGCTTTCAATTCTTTTTGGCTTGCCTATTCGCTCTCCTGAGCGCCGCGAACAGCTCCGCCCAGGAAACGAAGCCGACGCAACAGGTTCTGCCTGACGCGTTCGGGAATTGGCACACCAGCGGCTGCACCGATCAGGCGCAGCGTCCTGCGCTATCGGCAGAAGCCGGGGAGCGCGAATATCGCCAGTGCCAGTTCACCTCCGGCAAGCAGACTACAACCATCTGGGCCGGAAAGTACCGCGACCCGAGCAGCGCCTACGAGGTCTACACTTCCCTGCTGCGGCCGGGTATGCAGCCGTCGACGGTTGGAAGACTCACTGCGGTCGACGACAAAGGCCTGCTTATCCTGGTTGGAGATGTTGTTCTCGGCGTAGACCAACCGCGGAATGTGCCTACAAAGGATTTGCAGGAACTGACGGCGATCATCGCCGCGCGATCGGACAAGACGCCACTCCCCCCAATTCGCGGGTACCTTCCCAAGGAAGATTTGGTGAATGCGACCCAGCGGTACGCGCTGGGGCCGGTGGCGTTTCGCGCGGCTGCGGACGCCGAGGGCAAGCCTGAGATTGCAGGGCTGACCAGCGCGGTCGGTTTCGCGCAGGGCGCGGAAGCAATGCTCGCGCAGTATCACCGTGGGCACGAGGCCGGTGTGCTGCTGCTAATCGACTATCCCACTCCGCAACTCGCGGAATTGCATTCGCGGCATTTGGAGACGGCAGTCGCGGAAACGCCGAAGATGGCCGGAACCAAGATCGAGCGCAGAGGATCATTGTTGTCCATGGTGATAGCGCCGACCACTCCGGCATTTGGCGAGATTTTGCGCAATGGCGTGACCTACCAAACGCAGGTGACTTGGAACGAGCCGAGCCAGACGGCCACCGATGCGCCGTTGGGGGTGGTTCTATACCGGATTTTTGTCGGCACGGGCGTTTTTATGATCATGGCGGTGGTTTTTGGCGTGGCGTTTGGCGGCGTGCGCGTGTTCACAAAGAGGTTGTTCCCCGGGAAAGTATTTGACCGTTACGAGCGGATGGAAGTCCTGCAAATGGGCCTCTCCGGAAAAACCATCGACACCCGCGATTTGTACTGAGCGGATTTCTTGCGGCGCGCTGCACCCTTACGTAGTAAACTAAGTAACGCAATTCCCTTCCGGGCGTCTAATTAATCGTCGGATGTCCTGTCATTTTTGCACAAGTAAAGCCGTATCATAGAATCGATGTCCGAGAGCTGGGTGTCCTAGGAGCTGCGCGCATACATGTTTGGTGTCCAGATTGTTAAAAATAGGTGGGTTAGACTACATATCGCGACGCTGGCGGTGGCCACAGCGCTGAGCCTGGTTGGCGGGTGCGGTAAGACATCGGCGGGTGACCCGAAGGCCGGTGGCGCGCCGCCGGCTATGCCGGTGCAGGTCAAGATCGCGCAAGCTGAGACCATTCCCGAAACCACCGAGTACCTCTCGGTCCTGAAGTCACGGCATTCCGCCACCATCAATCCACAGGTAGACGGCTACATCACGAAGATATTCGTGAATTCCGGGGATCGCGTCACCACGGGTACCCCGATGGTGCAAATCGATCCGCTGAAGCAGCAAGCGGCGGTGAGCAGCCAGGAAGCGGGGAAGGTGGCGCAGGAGGCCAACGTCCGCTATGCGCAAATCCAGTTGGACCGCATGCGCAAGCTGTACGCGGCGGGGGTAGTGCCAAAGCAGGACGTCGACAACGCGGTGACCACGTATGACGCGGCGCTGGCGCAACTGAAGGCGCTCACCGACCAAGTTAGCCAGCAGGAAGTGCAACTTCATTACTACCGGGTTACGGCTCCGAGGGACGGAGTTGTCGGCGATATTCCGGTCCACGTGGGAGATCGCGTGGGTGTGACAACGCTGCTGACTACCGTGGATGAGTCGGGCCCACTCGAAGCGTACATTTATGTCCCCGCCGACCGCTCGCGGAATTTGAAGCTGGGTTTGCCGGTGCACTTGACCGATGATTCCGGAATCAAACTGGCGGATTCGCGAATCACTTTCCTCTCACCGCAGGTGGACACAGAGACACAAACGGTCCTCGCGAAAGCGTTGCTGGAGAATCCGCGCGGGTTGCGCGTATCGCAGCAGCTCCGCGCGCAAGTGGTGTGGTCCACGCGCGAGGGCACGGTCATTCCGATCCTTGCGGTCACCCGCATCAGCGGGCAATTTTTCGCGTTTTTGGCGGTGAAGGAAGGCAATGGCACCGTGGCGCGTCAGCGGCTTTTGAAGGTGGGCGACACGCTTGGGAATGACTACGTGGTGCTCGACGGTCTCAAGCCGGGCGACCATATTATTACTTCGGGATTGCAGTTTTTGCAGGACGGCGCGCCGGTGATGGAGCAGGTGCAGCAGACCGGCGGGAAGTAACACGCGCTTGCCGCAAGACGCGGCATTCTGGCGCGAGTTTATGCAGAAACCTCAGGCCTGAAGGCCTGAGCTACAGCGGAGCTCAGCTTGGTTGATTTTTTCATTCAGCGGCCAGTTTTTGCGACGGTTTGCGCGTTGCTGATTATTTTGGGCGGCGCGATTTCCATTCCGACGCTCCCCATCGCGCAATTCCCTAGCCTGGCGCCTCCGCAAGTCATCGTCAGCAGCTTCTACATCGGCGCAAACGCGCAAACCGTGGAATCCGCGGTCACGCTGCCGCTCGAACAAGCCATTAACGGCGTTCAGGGAATGAAGTACATGACTTCGACGAGCGGGAACGACGGATCGAGCGCCATCACTGTTACTTTCGACATTACGCGCGATGTCGATCTAGCTTCGGTGGACGTACAAAACCGCGTCAACCAAGCGCTGGGGCGTTTGCCCAACGAAGTCAAGAACACCGGAATTTTCGTTAACAAACAGGCGAGCGGGTTTGTGTTTGGCGCCGGCGTATATACCGAAAACGGCCAATACGACAGCTTGTTCCTCAGCAACTACATGGACGTTTATGTTCGCGATGCGATCAAACGCGTGCCGGGCGTTGCGGACGCCCTCATTTTCGGCGAGCGCAAATATGCCATGCGCTTATGGCTCGATCCTTCGAAAATGGCGCAACGCGGACTGACGGCGACAAACATTCTTGCGGCGCTGCAAGAACAGAATGTGCAGGTGGCCGCCGGCCAGATCGGCCAGCCGCCTACACCCAGCGGCCAGACTTTTCAAATCAGCGTGCGCGCGATCGGGCGGCTCACGGAAGCCGTGGAGTTTGAAAATATCGTCCTGAAAACGGGCGCGGATGGAACGCTGGTGCGGGTGAAGGACGTAGGGCGCGCGGAACTGGGGGCTGAAGATTACGGTTCGCGGCTGCGGTTTGACGGGCACGAAGCTGTAGGCATGGGCGTGACGCAGTTGCCGGGGGCGAATGCTCTGGACGTGGATAAAGCCGCGAAGGCGGAGTTCCTAAAGCTCTCCAAGAATTTTCCACCGGGGCTGAAGTACGCGATTGCTTTCGATACGACGAACGTGGTCAGCGAATCCATCCGCGACGTGCTGATCACGTTGCTGCAAGCCATCGCGCTGGTGATTGCGGTCATCTTTTTGTTTTTGCAGGACTGGCGCAGCACATTTATCCCGGCGATTACCATTCCTGTATCGCTGGTCGGAACCTTTATTTTCATCAAGGCGTTCGGATTTTCCATCAATACGCTGACGCTGTTCGGCATCACGCTGGCGACCGGCTTGGTGGTGGACGACGCAATTGTAGTCATTGAGAACGTCGAACGGCACATTGTGGAAGGCATCACCGAGCCGCACAACGCCGCTTCCGTGGCTATGAAAGAAGTTGCGGGAGCGGTGGTTGCGACGTCGCTGGTTTTGGTGGCTGTGTTTGTACCTGTGGCGCTGTTCCCCGGAACTACCGGCATCCTGTTCCGACAGTTCGCGCTGACCATTGCTTTTTCGGTCGCCATTTCCGCATTCAACGCGCTGACGCTTACGCCTGCGCTCTCGGCGATTTTCTTGGGACATCACCGCGAACGCGTGCAAGGACGCTTTTTCCGCGGGTTCAACCGCGTGGTTACCGCCGGTACCAAATGGTACGAATCCTCTGTCCGTCGTGTGCTTAGCGGCGCCTGGAGATATGCTGCCTTCGTTGGCTTCCTCATTGCCTTGGTTGGCGCGTATGGGCTGTACCAGAAAGTTCCGCGGGCATTCATTCCTGAAGATGACGAGGGCTACCTGATCGTCATAGTGCAGGCACCGCAGGGCGCGTCCTTGGAATACACGCTGGAAGCGATGCGTAAAGTAGAAGTGGCCGCAGCGAATATCCCGGAAGTGGAAGGAGTATTTTCGGTCGGAGGATTCAGTTTTTCCGGCTCGGCGCCCAATCGCGCGATTGTGTTTATTCCTTTGAAGCCGTTCCGAGAGCGGACGGGCGCTGGACACACGGCAGCATCTGTGTTGAGTCGGCTGCGCGGTCCCCTGATGAGCATACCGGAAGCGCTGGTGATTCCGTTCAATCCCCCGGCCATTCAGGGATTGGGGCAGTTCGGCGGATTCCAGTTTGTGTTGGAGGACCAGGGACGCAATACGCTGCAGGCCATCGCAGATACCGCGAATCACTTGGTGGCCCAGAGCCGGACGAACCCCGACCTCGCCGGACTTTTTTCGAGCTTTACCGCTAATGATCCGCAATATCTCGTTCACATCGACCGGGAGAAGGCGAAAAGCCTACAGGTGCCGCTGAACCAGATCACCAATGCCCTGCAGGTGTACATGGGTTCGGTGTATGTGAATGATTTCGATTTCAATAATCGCGCGTACCGCGTTTACGTGCAGGCCGATCAGAAGTTTCGCTCCAAGGCCCAAGACATCGGACAGTACTACTTGCGCTCCGATACGGGGAAGATGATTCCTCTCGACAACTTGGTGAAAATCGAGCAGACGGCGAATCCGCAAGTAATCAGCCACTACAATTTGTTCCGCTCGGCGGAGGTCGATGGCTCGGCAGCGCCGGGGCGTAGCTCCGGAGAAGCCATGGCGGCCATGGAAGCGCTGGCGAAGCGCGTGCTGCCGAATGGAATGACTTTTGAGTGGACGGGGCTATCGTTGGAAGAGGTGGAGTCCGGCGGCAAGGCTGCCCTGCTTTTTGCACTCGGCCTGACTTTCGTGTACCTGACGCTGGCGGCGCAGTATGAAAGCTTTGTCTTGCCCTTTATCGTGCTGCTCGCCGTGCCGGTGGCGCTGCTGGGCGCTCTTGGCGGCCAAGCCCTGCGCGGACTGCAGAACGATGTGTATTGCCAGATCGGCTTGGTGATGCTGATCGGGCTTTCGAGTAAGAACGCGATTTTGATCGTGGAGTTCGCGGAGCAACTGCGGGCAAAGGGGATGAGCATCGTGGATGCGGCGATTGAAGCGGCACGCATCCGGCTGCGGCCCATCCTTATGACTTCGTTGGCGTTTATTTTGGGCGTCGTGCCGTTGGTGATTGCGCGCGGTGCTGGCGCCGCGGGCCGGGTTTCCGTGGGTACGACGGTGTTTGGCGGGATGATCGCGGCAACTACCTTGAACTTGATTTTCATCCCCGTGCTCTACGTGCTTGTGCGCAGCCTAGTGCCGAGCCGTCGAACACAGACCGCTCCAATTCCAGAACCCGCGGACTAAGCAGTCGCTCCGGCTGCTAGTCGAAATAATCGCGGTTCGTGCTGCTTGGAATTTGTAAACAAGATGTCACCGCGCCGTCATTTATTTATCTCACCCACGCGTGGAACAGTTATTCGCGCTAAAGTCACCTTTTACAATTATTCAGGCCTTTGGACCCGGGGCATTCTGCGATTTGCAGACTTTTAGCAGAATTTTTACAGGCGGACGCCAGTTATATGTAGTGAGCCGCGGTGGCGCTCTAGGAGGGTAGAGACATGATGTCTCGGCTGCGTAACGCATGCGTCATGGGCCTTTGCTTGATGACTACGTTGGCCACCTGCGCGAGCGGCTTCGCCCAGAGCACGCCGGTTGCTGAGGCTTCGCCGAACAGTCAGGCGAATGGGCAGGAGCCGAATGGACAGGAGCTTAACGGCAAGATCGAGTTGCTCACGCGCTCCCTGGAACAGACCCAGACGGAGCTGGCTCGATCGCGGAACGAGATTGAACAGCTTCGCGCCATGTTAGGAGAGGTGCTGAAGCGGATGGATGCTGCCACGGCCGCCGTGGCTCCACAGGGATCAAATGCGGCCGTCGCCGCTGCTCTTGCGCAGGAAGGAACGCCGCACGCGGCGGAGATTTCGCAGGACGACTGGGACTTACTGAATGCGCGTGTCGAAGAACAACGGCAGACGAAGGTGGAGAGCGGTTCTAAGTTTCGGCTGAAACTCTCGGGCATTGCGCTCTTCAACGCATTCGATAATTCCGGCAGCGTGGATAACCTTGATCTGCCGGCGATCGCTCTGCCGACTCGCGCGGGCTATCCCTCCGGCGGGCTCGGGGCGTCGGCACGGCAATCGATCATTGGTTTGACGGGCATTGGTCCCCAGATTTTTGGCGTGCGTACAAGCGCGGACCTACAAATGGGCTTTTACGGCGGGCTGCCCAGCGGGTACACGGCGACTACATCGGGTATCGCCAACTTGCGGATTGCGCGTATCCGCTTCGATTGGGAGAAAACTTCGGCGATTGCCGGGCTGGACTATCCGTTTTTCTCACCAAACATACCGACCACATACATGTCCGTAGCGGTTCCGGGGTTCGCGTCGGCGGGAAACTTGTGGACGTGGACGCCGACGATTCGTGTGGAGCACCGATTCGGTGGTGCGGGCTCGCCATTTAAAGTGGAAGCGGGGTTGCTTGATCCTTCTTCCAACGTCAACTACACCACGAACAACAATTTGCGGTTGCCGAGCCCGGCGGAAAGCTCGCGCATTCCCACCTACGCGATACACGTGTCGTACAACAGAAAATCGGAAGAACGTCCGGTTTCTTTCGGAGTGGGCGGTGTTTATTCGCCGCAAGAATTCTTTGGGTTCTATCGCGTGGAGGGATGGGCGGCGACAGCGGATTGGAAATTCGGATTGCTGCCACGGACGGAGCTGAGCGGCCAATTTTTTACCGGGCGCGGCATCGATAGGTTTGGCGGCGTGCCGGAGAATCCATACCCGCTGCAAAACCAGTTTGTCTACAACACGCTTACAGCGCCCCTTTTGGCCAATGTGGGAGTGATCGGCGGATGGTCGCAGCTCAAATTCAGATGGAACGCGCAGCATGAGTTCAATGTGGCGGCGGGAACCGGCGGACGCAATTCGGCGGGCCTCCGGCGGACGCTCAGCGCCAGCTTCCCTGCGCCACTGATTCCGGCCCGCAACCAGATGATGTTTGCTAATTACATTTTTCGTCCGAGGTCCGATCTGGTGTTTTCGGCGGAATACCGGCGCCTGCGCACATACGAAGTCACGGGATCGCCCGATAGCGCGGGCCAAGTAGGTCTTGCTGTCGGATTCTTATTCTAGGTGCTTATGAACGTTCGCCAAGTGATTTTTGTTGCGTTCGCGATGGTTGGTACAGCCGCCTTTCTTGCCGCACGGCCTGCCAACGACGCGAGCCAGCAAGCGTTTATCGTTAGCGGAGAGGCTGGTTTGATTACGGCTGAATCGGGAGCGCCAGTCAAAGACGCGTCCAAGATTGTCGTTTGGCTCTCGCCTACCAGTGCGGTACGGCCCGCGCGCGCCACGACGGAGCGAGTACGCTACCGGCTTCTGCAGCACAACAAGCGTTTCGAGCCGGGGCTCCTGGTTGTACCGGTGGGCAGCGTTGTGGATTTTCCGAATGCCGACCCGTGGTTCCACAATGTTTTTTCCCTCTATCGCGGAAAGCGATTTGACCTGGGGCTGTATCAAGCCGGCACGCAGAAGTCGGTGAGATTCGACCGCATCGGGCCGTCCTATCTTTTCTGCAACATTCATCCGGAGATGACCGGCGTGGTGCTGGCAATAGATTCGGAGCTTTTCGCGGTTACGGACAAGAAGGGCCGGTACTCGATTGCGGGAGTGGCGCCGGGCAAATACATTTTGCATGTGTGGTATGAAAACGCAGCGCCAGAATCGTTGCAAGTGTTGCAGCGCCAAGTGGCGATAAACGACAACCACACGCTGCCCGCGATTTCGCTGAAGGCCGCAATGCAAGCGCCGGCCGAGCACAAGAACAAATACGGGCAGGACTATGATCCGGAGACACTGAAGACGGATTACTAAGCTCTTCGTGGGCGAACAGACGGGCGCACGATGCTGTGCCAGTACAGCGGAGCGGGCTTGAGGAGACTTGAATGATACGCGAATCTCGGCGGACTGCATGAAGCCAAACGAAAAGGACGCAAACGTCATGGAAACAGTACTCGTAGTGGAAGACAGCAGGGCCATGCAACGCACGCTGCAGCGACTGCTCGAAGCGGACTCGCTGCAGGTGCAGATTGCCTCCGACGGAATCACTGGGCTCGAGACATTTCGCAAACAACCGCCGAGCGCCGTACTGCTCGATTTGAAGCTGCCGGGGCTTTCGGGCAAGGAGTTGTGCCGCGAGTTCAAGACCATTGCAGCGTCCGTGCCGATTGTGGTGTTGAGCGCGAACGCGGAGGTCGAGGATAAGGTGCTGCTACTGGAGTTGGGTGCTGACGACTATGTGACGAAACCTTTCAGTCCGCGAGAGCTGCTGGCGCGCGTGCGCCGGGCCATGCGGCGCGCCGGCGCGAAAAATCAGAATGTTTCCATCGTTCCGGCTAAGAACATGAGCCACGAAGTTTTGCAGTTTGGCGATGCTCGCGTGGATTTCACCAGCATGGAAGCTTCGCTGGCCGGGAAATCCGTGACGCTGACGGCGCAAGAGTTCAAGCTGCTGAAGTTTTTCGCCGGCTCCCCGGGACGCGTGCTTACGCGCGACGAGCTGTTGAACGAAGTCTGGGGGTATCAGAATTATCCCTCCACTCGCACGGTAGACAATCACATCCTACGGCTGCGGCAAAAGCTGGAGCCGGACTCCGCCAATCCGCGATTTTTCCTGACCATTCATGGCGCCGGGTACAAATTTGTCCCCGGGGACGCCGTGGCAAGCGGCAGCTTTTGAAGCTGGTCTCCGCAAAATTATGGAACTGAAATGACTCACTTCCGCCTGCGCACACAACTTGTGATCGCCACGCTGCTGATTATCTGCGGCTTGACCGGTGCGCTGCTGCTAATCATCCGGCACACGGTGAGCGTGGAAACGGAGCGGCAGGTGCGCGACGGCACGGAAGCGTCGGTGCGCGCGTTTGAAAGCGTGCAGCGGCAGCGCGAGCAGCAACTCTCTCGTACCGCAGCAATGCTGGCTGACCTACCAATTGTCAAAGCGCAGATGACTACCGAGCATGCGCTGACGATTCAGGATGCGTCCACTTCCTGGTGGAAATTGGCGGGCAGTGATCTTTTTATGCTTGCGCTGCCAGACCGGCGCATTGTGGCGTTTCACGTGACTAAGACCGGCTTGCCGCCGGAAGTGGCTGAGCGCGATCTGAAACGGTCGATTGACCAGGGCGAAGACGCATCGTGGTGGTATGACAATGGGCGGCTTTACGAAGTGTTTCTCCGCACCATAACCGCCGGCGCAGGTTCCAATTCGCAGGAGCTGGGTTTTCTGGCCATCGGCTATCAAGTGGACTCAACCGTGGCCGAACATCTGGCGCTGGTGGCAGGTAATCACATTGCGCTGGCAACCGGAGACAAGCTGATTGCTTCGACGCTCCCGGCGAAAGATGAAGAGGCTATGCAACGGTGGCTCAGCCAAGTGACCTTGGCAGCGAAGCCAGAGGAGCACGAGCTTGCATTGGGTACGGATGATTACGCGTTTTCGTCCGTGCTCCTGCATGGCGCGCTGCCGTCGCCTGTACGGTGTTACGTGATGATGCCGCTAGGGCCGGTGAATAGCTTTATGAGCCGATTGAACCGCACGATTTTCATTTTGGGCGCGTCGGCAGTCCTTTTTGGCGCAGTCTTGTTCGGTTTTGTGGCGCGAAAGATTACCAAGCCTCTGGATAGTCTCGTTTCCGGCGTTCGCGCACTCGCGAGGGGAGACTACACCTATTCGATTACGCCCGAAGGAACTACTGAAGTCGCGGAGCTGAGCCGTGCATTCGCGAAGATGCGGGGAGAGTTGCTGGATTCACAGCGGCAGCAGATTGAGACGGAAAGAGTTGCGGCGCTCGGACGCGCGGCCAGCTCGATTTCGCATGATTTGCGGCACTACCTTGCCGCGGTGGTGGCCAATGCGGAATTTTTATATGAAGCTGAAGAGCTCAAGCTGGACAAGAGCGAAATCTATCAGGAGATCAAGACGGCTTCGACACAGATGACGGACTTGATCGATTCGCTGCGCGAGCTGGCGCATCAGCGGAGTACGATTTCTCCTGAACCAGCCGATCTCGAGGAAATCATTCGCAGAGCGATCGAGGCGGTGCACGCGCGCCCGGAATTTCGCAATCGCGCGATCACTTTTAATACGGACTCCGAGATGGACGGAATGTTCGACCCGCGCAAGCTGGAGCGTGCATTCTTCAACCTGGTGCTGAATGCCTGCGAAGCTACCCCTGACGACGAAAGCGGAGTGACCGTGGATGTGTACAGCGGCAAGGACTCCTTCGAGATTCGCGTTACGGACGAGGGCGCGGGCGTTCCGGACAATATTCGCGGGCGCGTGTTTGATCCATTTGTGAGTTCGGGGAAACCAAACGGGACCGGGTTGGGGCTGGCGATCGTCAGCAAAATTGTGAGCGATCATGGTGGCGCGGTAAGTGTGGAGCGCACGTCGGAAAATGGCACCGTGATGTTGGTGAAGTTGCCGCGCGTTGTGAATCCAGTGGCTTCGCACTCGGATTCCGCGATGGCGTAAGGATCCAGTAAATTTTGGAGGCGCGAGGCGGAATCGAACCGCCGATAAAGGTTTTGCAGACCTTTGCCTTACCACTTGGCGACCGCGCCCCGGTGCACGAAGCTGCGGCAGGCAGCTTCGCGCAAACTTTTCAGCGGATTGCTAATTCGCGCCGACGGCTTTGGGTTTCGAAGCTGTCTCGTTCACGATCGGCGAACCGATCAGGTTGCCCCATTCCGTCCACGAACCGTCGTAGTTGCGCACGTTGTTGTAGCCCAGCAGATACTTGAGCACGAACCAGGTATGCGAGCTGCGCTCGCCGATGCGGCAGTACGCAATCACTTCGTCGTTGCCGTTAACTCCCTTGCCCTGGTACAGAGCCGCAAGTGCTTCGGCGGACTTGAAGGTGCCATCCTCATTGGCGGCTTGCGCCCACGGAATATTGGCCGCATTGGGGATGTGACCGGCGCGCTGCGCAGTTTCGGTCATGCCCGGAGGCGCGATGATTTTTCCGGTGAATTCGTCGACCGAGCGCACGTCCACAAGCTGGCCGCGCTTCCTTCCTTGCACCACCGCCAAAACGTCGTCACGGAACGCACGGAGCGACTCGTCGATGCCGGAGACGCGATAGCTTGCCGGCGTGACCTTTGCGGCTTCTTTGGTCAGCGGGCGCTTTTCTTCAAGCCACTTTTTGCGGCCGCCGTTGATGAGCTTCACATTCTGGTGGCCGTAATACTTCAGTTGCCAGAAGGCATAAGCTGCAAACCAATTATTGTTGTCCCCGTAGAGCAGAATGGTGGTGTCGTTGGAAATCCCAGACTCACTAAGCAGTTTCTCCAGCGCCGACTTCTCGATCAAGTCTCGCCGGACGTTGTCCTGCAGTTGCGTCTGCCAGTTCCATCCCACGGCGCCCGGGATATGACCCTGATCATAAGCGGTGGTATCCACGTCTACTTCCACGAGCCGAGTGTTCAGGGCATTCAGGTTCTGCGCCGCCCATTCCGTTGTAACCAGCACTTCCGGATGCTTATAGTCAGACATTTACGTTTCTCCTTTCAATTTCTCCGTGCTCTGAAACTGAATTCCTCTGCGCTAAAAGCAAAAAAACCCACCTGCCATCTTTGGCGGTGGGTTAGAAATCCAGGCTGAAGTTGAATCCTAGATGCCCAAGCTCCCCGCGCCAGAAGAGGCACACATACAGGACAGACAGCGGCAACAGGTCCGCGCGGCCTTCCGTGGGTTAGCTTGCATGGTCAAAAGAATACACACAAAGGCGCTTTCGCGCAATAGCACCCTGTCCGCTGACTCCGCCCGCAAGGGCCCTAGAAAGACCTGCTGTCCGTGGTATACCCGATTGACCTGATAGCTCCTTTCATGGACCATGCCAGCGACTATGAGAGTCCTGGTCATCGAAGATGACAAGAAGATTGCCTCTTTCGTCCTGCAGGGATTGAAGGAGGCTGGCTTCGCGGTCGATCACGCCGCCACCGGAGATGAAGGTCTCGATCTCGCGCTTATGGCTCCGTACGACGCTGCGGTGATCGATCTAATGCTGCCCAATCGCGACGGTCTAAGTGTCATCGAGGAGCTCCGCGACCGTAAAGTAAACACGCCGGTAATCATCCTAAGCGCTAAGCGCACCGTAGACGAAAGAGTTCGCGGCTTGCAAGCCGGCGGTGACGATTATATGACCAAGCCCTTCGCTTTTTCCGAGCTGCTGGCACGTATTCAGGGACTGATTCGGAGGGCGACGGGGACCATTGAACCGACCCGGCTGAATATTGGGGAACTCTCTGTCGATCTCTTGACCCGAAAGGTGACACGATCGGGAAAACAAATTGAACTGCAACCTCGCGAGTTCGCTCTGCTCGAATATTTGATGCGCAATGCCGGGCGCGTTGTGTCGAAGACCATGATTCTGGAACATATCTGGGATTACAGCTTCGACCCTCAAACCAATCTGGTTGATGTGCTTATCTGCCGTCTGAGAAACAAAATGGACAAAGACGGCACAAAGAAATCCATCCAAACGGTCCGAGGCGTTGGCTATGTCCTTACAAGCGGTTAAACGTTTTGTAAGAACGTTTGGCTTTCGGATGACCGTTTCGTTTTCCGCGGCCTTCGTTCTCATCTCCGTTGTCCTTTTTGGCGTCGCGTACTATCTCGTTTCCTCCACACTGCAGGTAAACGACCGAGCCGCCGTTCAACTCAAATTGAAGGAATACACGGATGAATATCGCCTCGGGTCCGCTGCCAGTATCAAGCAAGAAATAAATGTCGAGTCGAATTCCGGCGCGCTCCGAAATTTCATGATCCGCCTGGCGGATGCGAAGAATCATACGATTGCGCTGAAACCGCCTGCAGAGTCGAAATACGATTTCAAGCAACTTGAACAGGCGGCCACTAACGGGAGCAGAGCATGGATTCGGTTGAAAGCCGTGGATGAAGATGATGTCTTAGATATTGCATCGGCGCGCCTGCCCGACGGTAATCTGCTTCAGGTTGGTAAAGGCCCTGAGGACCGTGAAGAAATTTTGGCCGAGTTTGAAAAGACTTTTATCGAAGTGTTTGTCGTAGTGATCCTGCCCAGCTTGCTGGGAGGCATTCTGCTATCGCGCCAGGCTCTCCGCCCGGTCCGAAACTTGACCAGTGTTCTTGGACCGATCATTGACACCGGCAGCGTCAAAGCCCGCGTTCCTGTGCCGAGTACAGGTGACGAGTTTGAGGAACTAGCTCTCCGCTTCAATCAGGCGTTGCAGAGGATTGAAACCTTGGTCGATGGAATGCGCGCTTCGATGGACAATATTGCGCATGATTTGCGAACGCCCATGACCCGCCTACGCGGAGTGGCGGAAATGGCCTTGCAATCCGATTCTGACGTGGACTCCTATCGTGAGGCCTTATCCGATTGCATGGAAGAGTCAGAACAGGCCCTCCGTTTACTGGATATGCTCATGGACATATCCGAAGTTGAGACAGGTTCCGTAAAGCTAGACGTCGGGGAAGTGGATGTCTGCGCCTTGGTGAACAAAGTTTGCGATTTATACCGCGGAGTTGCGGAAGACAAAAGCATCACGCTGCGTGTGGAATGTCCGAGCGGACTTTGGATATCCGGCGATCGTAACCGTCTGCTGCAAGCGATGGCTAACCTTCTGGACAACGCGATCAAGTACACGCCTCAAAATGGATCGGTGGATATAGCCGTTTCACTCCGTGACTCCGACGTGGTCATCGATATCAGAGACTCTGGTATCGGCATCCCACCCGAGGATTTGGGCAAAATCTGGGACCGCTTTTTTCGAGGAGATAAGAGCCGGACGAAGCGCGGCCTTGGGCTGGGCCTCAGTCTTGCAAAAGCCGTGATCCTGGCTCATAAGGGTGCCATTAAAGTCTTCAGCGATCAGGGAAAGGGCACGCATGTGTCGGTTCAATTCCCATCCCACTACGCCTCGGTTGAAAGCCTCGTTCCTCAAGCCAACCTTTCAAAAATGTAATCTTCCGGTAAGGCCTTTGTAAGCTGAACAAGCTATAACAAATTTGGAGAATAAGCCCTCTCCGCGTCGGTCAGCCTAGGCGGCATACTGGCACTCACTTAAAGAATGAGCAAAGTACGGCCAGTGGAGGCAATCCTGAAGGCAGCTAGGCGTTCGATTGAAGAACTTATCGTTTTCTGTGGATTGGGCGTTCTGTCCGGTGCAGGTGTGGGATTCTTCATTTTTCTTCGGCTGGGTTTGCCAGCCCGGCCGGACGACGCGGGATACATATCCGGATTGTTCTTACTATCCGGAATCAAGTTTGGCCTCTTCATTTGGGCCGTCCGCCTGATCCTTATGTTTTTCTGGCCTTTCGCGCGGGCGCAGGCTCACAACGATCCCAAGAAGGAAAGGATAGCTCGTGATGCGAATCCTGGTTAACGAAGGACGCAATCGGCCGAAGACACGATGAACGCAGAATCTTGTACCAATCTCGTTGTGCAGTCCATCCAAGAGTGTCCTCCGGCTTCACCCTCCGCGTCCGACTCGCTGACCGTCAAGGAAGCTGAGTTGCGAGAGTGGGATCTTTTTCTCGCACGCACAGGCGGAGGCAGCTATCCACAAACCAGCTCGTGGGCCATGGCGAAGCTGATGGCAGGTTTTCGCACCCGAAGGTTCACGATAAACAACGGCGACGTAATTCTGGGTGGAGCTCAGATGCTGTATCGCCGGCTGCCCCTTGGCGGGACGATCGCCTACGTGCCGCTTGGGCCGGTGTTAGCATCAGACGATTCCGAGATTGTTAACCTCGCGATAGCGCACCTCCATCGTATCGCTCGCCAGGAGAAGGTCTCTTTCCTGGCCGTGCAACCTCCGCGTGGGGGTAACGCCTTTGCGCGTAGGCTGCAGAACCTGGGATTTTCACCTGCTCTCCTGGACCTAGCTCCCACGGCATCCGCACTCATCGATCTCTCCAATAGCCTCGATGTCATCTTGTCAAGAATGCGCAAGACGACGCGCTATGACATACGAGCATCGCAACGCAAGGGAATAACCATTCGCGACGGCCGGCCGGAAGATCTTGACGTTTTTTACAAACTCCTGCTTGCTACCGCCAGACGGCAGGCATTCTCGACGCTCGAGAAAGATTACCTGCATGAGGTGTGGCAGCAATTTTCGCGCGGCGGGCACATTAAGATGTTTATCGCCGAGCTCGAGGGGACCGTTGTCTCCGCCGCCCTCATGATGACCTTCGGGGACACCGTGACGTATTGGAAGGGCGCTTGGTCCGGCAAACATGGCAACCGCTACCCTAATGAAGCGTTACAGTGGGCGGTAATACAGTGGGCTAAGTCACAAGGCTACCGCTACTACGATTTTGGCGGCATTAATCGCGCTTTCGCGAAAAACACCCTCGCTGGTGACACCAGTAAACCGAGACACTCAGTAGGTTTCTATAAGTTAGGCTTCGGCGGGCAGATTGAACTGTTCCCGGAAGCTTTTATTTACTTCTACAATCCAACGCTTCGACGACTCTGGTCTGCAATCTCGAGACGCGAACGGGAGCAAGCTTTGCTACGCACCATGCTCGACCGAATTCGGTAGTGTCGAGCCCGTTTCTCCTTGCGTCCTTTCTCCTGGCCTAAGACGTCCTATTGACATGGAGTTCCGCGCGCTGAGAGTAAGGGGATTCATGTCGTCAGAGAATCTGCTGCCGGGCAGAATGGGTTACTTAGCTCGTCGTGTGAACAAGCGCCTGCGGAATATCACGCGCAGGTTTCTTGATGAGGGGTTCGAAGGTGTCGCAAGCCGTCTCGCGTCTCATTACCGGTGGATGCGCGAATTCCGCGAGCGAGATGCGGAGTTTGATAGATCGTTGGGCGTGGACACCAAGGGTCCGGTAGGGCTCTGGCATCTCCGCATTCAATCCGACAACGTGCGCGACGCGATCCGATACGAAGGCGTGAAGCCATCGGTCTTTCGTCAGGCATTGCGGGAGGTGCGCGACGATTTTGAGGGCTTCACCTTTGTCGACCTAGGTTGCGGGAAGGGGCGCGCGCTTTTGCTCGCCAACGAATTCCGCTTTTTGCAGCTTATCGGCGTTGAATTCGCACCTGAACTTGCTGACGTGGCCCGCTCGAATTGCGATCGTGCTGCTGTGCAAGCCACCGTGCTTTCACAAGACGCCGTGCAATTCCCATTTCCACCGGGCAACATCGTCGTCTATCTTTACAACCCTTTCGGCCCGACCGTTCTGAATCCCGTGCTCGACCATCTTCTCGAATCAAAGCCCACGAAATGCTACATCGTGTATATCAACCCCGTGCACCGTGAGTGCTTCGATACTCGCCCGCACTTACGTTGCCTAGCAGAGGACACGGAATACGCTGTGTGGACCGTCACCGCTACACACTAAACGTGTCAATGGCACGGTGCCCTCCGGTGAATGGAGCCGAGGGCGAGAGTTGAACTCGCGACCTGCCGATTACGAATCGGCTGCTCTACCACTGAGCTACCTCGGCTTGGTGGAGAAAACTACCTTAGCATCCGCGGAAAATTGCTGTCAATTTTTACAGAGCACTGCGTTTCTGTTACGGCCCTGTCGCAAATTCCCTTCCTGGCCCGCCTTATCGTGAAAACGGGTACATGGCCCAGCCGATCCCGATGCCGAACAGCAGAAACAGCAGCAGCGACCACGCAATATACTTCACGCGGTCGAGCGGACCGCGCCGGCTCAGGAAGCCGAACGCAACCGAGATCAGGAGCGCGAACAGCAGCATTGCTTGAAGGTGACTCAAATGAAATTTCATAGCGGCTCAAGCCTTCCGGCCGCGCGCGGCTTCATACGCGTGCAGTGCGGCCAGCAAATTGAGGACCCCGGCCGCAGCCAGAAATCGCGTGCCATAGTCGCCATAGGCGTGTGAAACGTCCGATCCGCCAACCTCGATATATTTCGCAAGCCAATAGAAGCTGCCGGTGCCCAGGTCGGCGAAATATCCCAGCGCCGCGAACGCGTCTCCACCCTCCGAACTGAACAGATTGCCCCGCATCCCCGCGCCGACGACCACCAGCACTCCGATGACGACGAAAAAAATCAGTGCGCGACCCCACATCTTCTGCAGCGCATGGCCGAGCCCCGGCACTATCCAGCCGGCGAGACCGATTGCGATGGCACGAGCTTCAATCTTTTTGTCCTGCGGAGGGGCTGCGGGTGTTTGCGTTTCGTCCGTCATTTGCTCCTTACACGTCGGCTGCTGCTTACTCGCTTAAGCAAGGAGCGGCAAAATCTCCTGTTGCACCGCGCCAGTCACACGAGCCTCGCGCTCGCCAATATAGACATTCACTTCGCTGCGTATGCCAAACTCCCGCAAGTAGATTCCAGGCTCGATGGACGTGCACGTGCGCGGAATCAAGTGGCGAGTATCGTGCGTTTCAAGCCCGTCCATGTTAACGCCGTTGCCGTGCACGTTCTCGCCGATGCTATGGCCTGTGCGGTGGAAGAAATATTCGCCGTAGCCGGCATCCTTGACGACGCTACGGGCCGCGTTATCCACTTGCCAGCCCTGCAGGGGCTTTCCTTTTGCCACTGACGAGCGAATCAGCTCGACCGCCTTGTCTCGCGCCTCGCGCACCACCCCAAACACCTTCACGTATTCCTCCGGCACTTTGGTGCCCAGAAAACCGGTCCACGTTACGTCGTAATAGACGCTGCCCGGCGTCTTCTTCTTGGCCCACACGTCCAGCAACAACAGCTGCCCTTCGCGAATTGGCGAAGATTTTCCTTCCACCGGACCATAGTGCGGGTCACTAGCGTTCGCTCCTACCGCGACATCAGGTCCTTCGTCGGCCGTCACGCCTGCCGTGTCAAATTCCTTCAAGATCCACTGCTTCAGAACGTATTCCGTCAGCGGCCTACCGTCGCGCGCGCCTTTGGCAGCGAGTTGAAATGCCTCGCGAATAATGCGATCGACCACTTCGCCCGCCGCCAGGTGCGATTCCAATTGCTCTGCGCTCCAGCACGCTTCATATTTTTGCACCAGGTCAGCGGACGTGAAAATCTTCGGCCCGACGCTGCGCACCAGTTCCACGGTGCCCGCATCCACGATCGACACGTAAGGGATCGCGTTCCGCGGTGAATATTGCATCGCTATGCTTCGCGCATCTCCCACAAGCTCTTGGAGGTTCTGCCGCAGCTCGTTCTGTCCGGCGTAAAACAGCGTCTCGCCCGGAAGCGCCGCAAGCGACTCCGATTCGATTTTATGTACTAGCTTTCGCGGCAGGCCTTTTGTTGGGACAAAGTAGAACCAACGCCGTGTCCGCATGGCTGCAGGCAGGTTCAGAATGCGCTGTGCAATTGGATCGCGGCCGCGAAAATCGTAGAAGAGCCAGCCGTCCAGGTTCGCGGCCTTCAGGTCTTTCTGAACCGCTTGTACGTCAAAACTCATCAAGCGGGGCACTCCCTGCGCCCATGGCCCACCATATCACCGGCTGAATCAAGTTTTTACCCGCCTACGCCTCGCGCATAACAAGCGCCAAGACCTGCTGTTCCGTCACTCCACGGACTTCGACACGCTTGCTGCGGCTGTGATGACCGCTGAGGATTCTAACAGCCGCTTTCGGTGTTTTCAAAACCTCGGCCAGATATTCGCAGAGTGCTTCATTGGCGCGGTCTTCCAACGCCGGTGCCCGCAAGCGCACCTTCAGCGCGCCGCCCATCACGCCGGCAACCTCGTCCTTACTCGCGCGAGGCTGCACTCGCACTGAAAATGTAACAGTTCCTTCTCGTGTCTGTAGTTCGAGCATCTATTTTGCGGGGCGGCTGCCAAAAATAGCGGTGCCCACGCGTACCTCCGTGGCGCCTTCCTCGACTGCCACCTCGAAATCGTGCGACATTCCCATGGACAGCACCGGAAGCTCGTGGCCAATTTTGCGCACGCACGAGTCGCGCAGGTCGCGCAATCGGCGGAAATAGGGTCTCACCTTGTCGGCGTCCTCTAGGAATGGCGGAATGCACATGAGGCCCGCAAGCTCCAGGTGCGGGAGCTCTCCAAATCTTTCAACAAGCGCGGCCGCTTCCTCGACCTTCACGCCGCTCTTGCTTTCTTCCTCCTCGACGCGCACCTCGATCAGAACCCGCAATTTTTGCGCGCCAGCCTGCTCACCGCGCGCGCGGTCCAGCCGCTGGGCCAAGGCAAAATCATCCAGCGAATCCACGCTGTGAAACAAGCCCGCAGCGCGCGACGCCTTATTGCTTTGCAAATGCCCGACCAGGTGCCATGCGGCCTGTAAGTCGCCGAGCGCGCCTCGCTTCCCTTCCCACTCCTGCACCCGGTTCTCGCCGAAATGACGCAAACCCGCTTCGTAAGCGGCGCGAATCGCTTCCGCCGGCTGTATCTTCGACACGCCAATCAAAGTAATCTCTTCACTCCGTCGGCCGGATTTCCGCACTGCCGCGGCAAGGCGTTCCTGCACTTGCAAGAGATTGTCTCGAATCTGCTGTTGATCCATGATGACTTTGGTTTCCGATTTGCATCGTAGCACGCGCGGCGTTGCGAGGCCGAACGCCTGCGGTTAGACTGGCTTGCGGTCCTAGTGGCTGTGAGTCATCCCAGATTGAGGTTGGGTTGCGTCCAAACGTAAATAGACGAGCTCTCGGCAGGCTCATTGCCATCGAGGGCATCGATGGTAGCGGGAAGCGCACGCAGATGAATCTGCTGCACGACGTCATTGCCGCCGGCGAGGGCGGGCAAAGTGTGTACTCTACGGCGTTTCCGCAATACGACTCGTGGTTTGGCAAAATGGTCGGTCAATTTCTGAATGGCGAACTTGGCGCACTCGATGCGGTGGACCCACATTTCACCGCGCTGCTCTACGCCGGCGACCGCTTTGAGGCCAAACCCAAAATCGAGGCCGCCCTCAACGAAGGGAAAATCGTTCTGATCGACCGCTACATCGGCTCCAACCTCGCGCATCAAACCGCGCGCGTCGCTCCAGACAAGCGTGTCGACTTTCGACACTGGATCGAGCATCTGGAGTACGGTATTTACGATCTTCCGCGCGAGGACCTGATTCTGTATCTTCGCGTGCCTCCCACGGAGGCCCAGAAATTGGTCGCGCAGAAATCAAAGCGTAGCTACACCAACGCCAAGCAAGACCTGTTAGAGGCCAGCTTGCACCACTTGCAAGATGCCGCAGCTATGTACGATCAGCTTGCGCGCAGCTCACCCTGGGTCACCGTCGAATGCTTTGATGCCTCCAGCGGAGCTATGCGCTCCGTGAAGGAAATCGCCCAGGAGGTGCTGGGCGCGGTGGCACCTCTGCTGAGAGCACCAGTAGCACGCGATTTGACACAAGGCGGCCGATAGCGCATGGGTTTCTCTGAATTTCTCGGCAACGAACGGATTGTGACCGCCCTTCGCGGCACCTTGCGCACCGAGCGGGTCCCGCACGCGCTGCTTTTTACCGGGCCTCGCGGCGTCGGCAAGTTCACGTTGGCACGCATGTTTGCCCAGGCCGCGAATTGCGAGCGCCTCAAAGACGATTTCTGCGGCGATTGCGCCACATGTCAGCGAATCGCCTTGCTGGCTGAACCGCAACAGCTCCTCGAGCAGGGCCTCGCCGAGCGCGGCGAAAGCGCCGACGCCGCCACGGTCGAGCGCGTGCCGCTCATCCTGCAATCTCATCCGGACGTCTGGGCGCTCGTTCCCGATCCCGTGCGCCTTAAAAGTCCGGTAGCGCGGCCCATGCTTCGCGTCGGGCAGCTCCGCGCCGTGCAGCGCGCCGCTTATTTTCAACCCATGGGCCGCCGTCGCGTCTTCATCCTTGATGCCGCGGACACCATGCGCTGGGATGTCGCCAACGTTTTCCTTAAAATCCTCGAGGAGCCCCCCGGCTCCGCCACGCTAATCCTGACCGCTCCGTCTCCTTTTTCCCTGCTGCCCACAATCGTCTCGCGTTGCCTGCAGTTTCATTTCGCGCCGCTGCCGCAAGCCGACGTGGAGAAGATTCTGCAGGAAAAGACCGACCGCAGGCCCGCAGACCGAAGGCTGGCCGCGCAACTTGCCGAAGGCAGCCCCGGCCTTGCCATCGAAATGAATCTCGAGCAAGCCGCGCAGCAGAGACGAACCGCATTGCGCATCTTGGAGCGCACCGCACGCGGCGAGGGCTTCGCGCAACTCTTTGCAGAAACCGCCGCCATGGCCAAAGATCGCGAGTCCTCCTTCGAAGAGCAAATCGCGGTGTTTTATGGCTTACTGAGCGATCTCCTGGAGCTCACTTCCGGTGTCAAACAGCCGACGCTCCGCAATGCTCCATTAGTCAAAGAATTGACAGTGCTCGCTAATTCCGTGAACACAGCGTGGGTCATGCGCGCAATCTCTGGGTTCGACGAACTTCACGCCGGTGCACGCCGCAATCTCAATCGGCAGCTAGGACTTGACGCGCTGGCGGCATCGTTGGTGACGAATACTGCGCGCGGTGATGTCTCCCGTATGTAAATGCAATCGTATTTTCGTTAATTTTGAATTTACAATTCGCACCTGTAACCCGGTGGTGTTCGGGCGCATCATACGATTATATTGGCCTAGCCATCTTACAAGGAGCAGTCATGGTGAACCGACGGATGTTCCGTCCGGCATTTGCGGACGTTAAAGAACAAGCTCCGCCCCGACCGCAACACGGAAACAACGGTCCCGCACCGAGCAAGAAACCCGCTCCGCCCGAAGTAACGCACGCGGAAAATTTTTATTGGGTCAAGCAGATGCAGGCGCACACGCCGATGGTCATCGTCCTTGACAGCGGCGAGGTTTTGCGCGGGACGGTCGAATGGTATGACCGGGATTGCATCAAGTTGACCCGCCAGGGCAGCCCCAATTTGCTCGTCTTCAAGCGAGTGATCAAGTACGTCCACAAAGACGGCGAAGAGTCCGCCAACGGCGGCGAAGAGTAAGCTCAGATTATTTTTGCAATGAGTGCCCGCCTGCGGCGCCGAATGTCAGCAGGGCTTTCGCGGCAAGCGCGCCCTTACCGTCGAAAATTTCGCATTCCGTGACCACGAAATTCCGCCCAGTGCGCAGCACGCGCGCCTCCGCCCGAATTCTTCCGCCCGGCACCGCCTCCAGATAATTGATCTTTAGCTCCACCGTCGCCAACGCGACTCCTTTGGGCACCGTTGTGTAAGCGGCGATTGCGCCCGCCGTGTCAGCCATCGCTGCCAGGATTCCGCCGTGTACAACGTTGTTGAGCTGCTTGTGATGTGCCCGCGCATCCAGTCGCAAGATGGCCCTGCCCGCTGACACCGCCTCCAACCCGAAGCCCAGCATGGCGATAGCTCGGCTTTCCTTCAGGTGCCGCCGCGTGGCCGCGGTCAGCTTCCTAGCTTCTTTGGACAGTTTGCCGCGCATCGCCCCTATCCGCTCGACCCCGAATCCAGCCCAAATGGTTCTACACCATCGCCTTTCCCTGTGTCACGTTTCGGGTCTCTCATGCGTCTAACCGGGTATTCGTCAGGCCGGGGTCGATTCCACCCGGGTGCGCGACTCTAGCATCCGCATTCCCGCGCCCGCAAGGTCACACGGTCACGACCGGATTGATGTTTTAATGTAAGGTACTGCGGCAGGGCGGAGAGATCTCAGCGTCGCCAACCTTATGCGTGTCGGCATCACTTGCTATCCCACTTATGGCGGTTCCGGCGTCGTCGCAACGGAGCTAGGCCAGGAGCTCGCCGCGCGCGGACACGACGTCCACTTCATAAGCTACGCCCCGCCCATTCGCATGAACCGCGCCGACCCGCACATCTTTTTTCACGAAGTGGAAGTCGCTTCCTACCCGCTGTTCGACCACCCTCCCTACACTTTGGCCCTCGCCACGAAAATGCTGGAAGTGTTCGAGTCCGAAGCACTCGACATTTTGCATGTTCATTACGCCATTCCACATTCCGTCAGCGCGATGCTGGCCCGCTCTATGGCCGCGCCACGGCGCCTGCCTTTCGTCACCACGCTGCATGGCACCGACATCACTCTCGTCGGCAGCAACCGCAGCTATTTGCCTATCACTCGCTTTTCCATCGAGCAAAGCGATGGCGTCACCGCCATCTCCAACTATCTGCTGACGCAAACGCTCAAGGAATTCGACATCAAGCGCCCGATCGATGTCATCCCCAATTTCGTGAATTGCGATCTCTACGTACGCACCGATGCCACAGCGCTGCGCGCCCAATGGGCCCCCAATGGCGAGCCCATTCTCATGCACCTCTCGAATTTCCGCCCCGTAAAGCGCTTGACCGACTGCGTGGAGATTTTTGCGCTAGTGCGTGCCAAAATGCCGGCAAAGCTAGTTCTCATTGGCGACGGCCCAGACCGCGGCGCCGCCGAGTATCTGGTCCGCAAGAAGAAGCTGCAGAAGGACGTGTTCTTTCTGGGCAAACAGAACGCCGTCTACGAAAAGCTCTCCGCGGCGGATTTATTTCTGTTGCCATCACAGCTCGAATCTTTCGGTCTAGCCGCGCTCGAAGCCATGGCCTGCGAAGTCCCCGTCATCGCCACAAATGTAGGCGGCGTTCCGGAAGTCGTCGAGCACGGAGTCGACGGTTTTCTAGTCGAACCCGGCGACGTGAAGGAGGCTGGACGCCACGCCATTGAAATTCTCTCGCGCGCCGACCGCGGCCGCGAAATGGGCCAGCGCGCCCGCCTCAACGCCAAGAAAAAGTTCTGCGCCAACGACGTAATCCCCCAATACGAGCGCTATTACCAGCGCGTCTTAGAATCCGCCTCCGCCGCCAAAGCCTGAAAAGTGGGACAGCCATTTCTGGCTGTCCCGTTATCCCTTAGCCTTCTCAGTGCTCTCTGTGTCCAACCTCAAGCAACTCTTCGTTAGGTCTTTTTCTTTGCTCCTCGTTCAGCTTGCGCGTCCAATCTCGCAATGCATCGCCGCACAACTCCGCCGCGCCGCAAACCAGTAATACCCGCGCCGCAGTTGCCCCATCATTCCGGGAATCCTCGCCAGCCACACCAGCGGCCGCGCCCACCAAATCTCGCGCGCAACGGCAAGCACCGCATCCGCGCCTCCATACTGACTTCCGTCCGATAGCAAAAAGCGCAGTTCGAGCAACAACTCAGATTTCGACAATCCCAAGAGCGCCCCGACCCGCTGATCCTGCAACGGCGCCACCGCTAGCCCACGCCTCTCCAGAATCGGCAACAACCATCGCGCCGTCCGCGTGCAAAATCCGCACTCCGCGTCAAAAAATAACCATCCCCGCGCGTGCCGACCTTTCCCGTCCGTAAACTCCGATGCCAGCGAAATCATGCTCTTCTCTCTGTGGGACGGCCATTTCTGGCTGTCCTCTCTCATCCTTCTCTACTCTTCTCTGTGCTCTCCGTGTCCGACCTCGGTGAACTCTGTGTTAAGCCCTTTCTTCAACTCTCGTTCAGCCAGCTTTCTTTTTCTCCGCCCCCAGCAAAGTAATCACCTTCCCCCGCAATTTCACCACGCCTTTCAACGCCCCAGTCGGCATCCGCAAAATCTCCTCAAACAGTCCCGTCATCGCCGTCAAAAACTCCAGCATGCTTTCCAGCCGCTCTCGTGTGTACGCGTCCCCTTGCGGACCCGCCTTCAGCTCCTGCACGCATTCCGCCAGCACGCGCAGCGTCGGATCAATCTCCCGCCGCTTCCTCTCCTCCGAGACAATCCGAAAGATTTCCCAAACATCTTTGATCGACTCAAAATGGTCCCGGCGGTCGCCCAGTACATGCACCACCCGCACAATCCCCCACCCCTGCAACTCCCGCAAACTAGTGCTCACATTCGATCGCGCCACCGCCAACGTCGTCGAAATCTCATCCGCCGGCAACGGCTTCGGCGCCAGAAACAGCAGCGCATGCACCTGCGCCACGGTGCGGTTAATCCCCCACCGCGTCCCCATCTCCCCCCAATGCAAAACGAATTTCTGCCCCACCGGCGTCAGTGAATATTGGCTTGCGTGTGTACTCATCGGGTTTCCTTATATCTGTTATTTCTGTCTATTCAGAATATACTGCACATAGCGCCGCCCCGTCAAGCGCTTTCCGCGCCTCCCCGCATTCATGCGGCTAAGCTGAACACCATGAGTCTCTACATTGAAGACCCGGAAAAGCAAAGGCTGGCGGAAACCCTCGCCCAAGAAACCGGCGACAGTATCGTTCGAGCCCTCCGATTTTCCTTGACAAATCGTGACTCTGGAACAAATGTGGGTTCCCAGATCGAAATACCAGCCCTTGCTGTATCAAGCTCACCCTCGTGATGGAGGTTGCTAATGGAAACTGCTATCGGCGTCTTCGACTCGCGGGAGCGTGCGGAACAGGCCGTGAAAGAGCTCATCGAGCATCACGTCCCGCAGGAGTCCATCGTTTTCTTGACCCGCTCCGAGACGGAGGCCATGGGTTTCGGGAAGGACATGGGAAAATTTGTCGGCGGTTTCATGGGGGGAGCCGTCGGCGCAACCGCCGGATGCGTCGGCGCGGCATTGGCCCTGATCCCCGGGTTCGGCCAGGTATTCGCTCTCGGAGTCGGTGGTGCGGCGCTTCTGGGCTATTTGGGGTCGCGAGCGGGTGCCTCGCTGGCGCAGAACGTGGCCGACGATCCGGCGAGAATTAAGCCCACAAGCGAGCAGAAGTCCGCGGAGGAGGTGGAGCATTTCCTAGAGGTGTTGAAGACTGGGTGCTCCCTAGTGCTGGTGCAAAGCGAATTCCGTGAAGTATCGGGAGCGGCATCCGCGGTGCTCGACCGGCTCGGGTTGGGCCAGCAAACGCCAACAACCTCCAAAGCGCAAATCACAATGCGCGAGGTAGGAGGAATCAGTGTGGTCGACTTGCGCGGAAGGATTGTTTTGGGAGAAGGAACTGTGATGTTGCGGGAAACGATCGCGCGCCTGCTCGTAACTGATAGAAAAAAGGTTCTCTTGAACCTCGAGGGAGTAGACTTCGTAGACAGCTCCGGAATCGGAGAACTTGTGCGCAGCCACATGGTCCTTCGCAAAGAAGGCGGGCAATTGAAGTTGACCAATCTGAGCGACACGGTCGCTCACCTGCTCCACTCTACGACCCTAAATAAAGTCTTCAACATTCAACGCGACGAAGCGACTGCCATTCAGTCCTTCAGCGAAACTGCCCTGGGAGCCACTGCAAACTAACTTGGCATTACTTCGCTGTCCGCGATGGAACCAACCCTACAGCATGGGCGCGTAGTAACCCCTCTTTGCGTGAACGCTGAGACGCGGGGCACCGTTTGGCGGGCGGACCTTGACCGTGATCTTGCGCCACCTCGCATCATGCGTCTTATTACTTGGGTGGTATCCCAAAATGTACTGACTGTGGAGCTCTGTCCCAATCTTTGCGGCAATTTCTGACGCCTCATTTGAATTGCGCACGCTGAAGGCGCGTCCGCCGGTCAATTCCGTCAGTTCAGAAAGCAGCAAGGGTCCGTTGACCTCCTCCAACGTTCGACGGTGATACCCCGACGGGTCAAAGATGCCGATAGCATACAGTTGCGTATCCGCTTCCCGCGCCAAGCGTTTGAGATCGTCCTCGCTATACCGGCTGTGGTTATCCCCCCCGTCGGATATGATCAGGATGGCGCGTTTGGCATTTCGTGCGCTCCTCATCTCGCTCATTCCCATGTAAATGCCATCGAGCAGCGCGGTCGAGCCTCTGGCGGAGACGGTGAGCAAGCGATTCTGTACCTCTGCAATATTGTTGCTGAACGGACTCACAAGCTCGGCATGCGCGCTCAGCCCGATGAGAAAAGCTTCATCTTGTGAATTAATAGTGTTGAAAAATTGCACGGCGGCTTGCCTGGCGCTCCCCAGTTTGTTGGCCATGCTCCCGCTGACGTCGAAAATAACGCCGATCGATACGGGGACATCTTCGGAGGAAAAGTTCACCACCTCCTGCTCGACGTTATCTTCGAAGATCCGGAAACTGTCGGGCGCGAGGCCTACGATGGGGCGGTTGTGCGGGTCGGTCACCGTGACGTTGATGAGCGCCAGATCCACATCCACATGGACGGATTCACCCCGCCTAATTTCCCTCCCTGGCGAATCATGCTTCACGTCCCCAGGGACCAGAGATTGGGCAGTCGCGGGTGTGCCGAGATTGCAGGTGGCCAGGCAAATGACCAGCGAGAAAACTAACGGCACAAGTGGGAGTCGCGTCCCGATCGCAAGATTCCTCTTTACAAGCCATCTCGTCGCTGACATGGGGGTTGAGGTGGGGATTGACATGGGGAAAAACCCTCCCGGTTAGTTTGCCGCGTTTCCTACCGTTTCATTGGAACGTCGCACTTCTCAAGCGTACAAATCCGCGAATGAGGGAGGTGCGAAGAATTCATAAGGATTTTGTGGAGCGACACCTTTCAGATACCCCCTGAGGAGCGGACGTTCACATCGCCCGCAGTTGTCGGGGCCTGCCCCGGACGCCAATTTTTATATCCAAGGCTTTTTCTTGGATTAACCGATCAGTTTTCGCGCGTCTTGCCTTTGACTACGTACCCCTACCCGAAGCCCGTAGCCGTTTACCACTCCTAATAGCCGTTCAACCCCGAAATTCGACCGTTTGATGTCTTTTGATTTACTTCTAAGTTAAATCTGCGCTACCCTTCCGTATGCTCCGCCAAATCCCCGCCCCAGCCTTCCATTCCTCGCTCTCTACGAGTCTGCGTCACGAATCCATTTGCGGAACCTTCCACCTTTCAGATGCCTCTACAGAGCGTTTTGACGCGCTTCTGTCGCCCCTTTGTTTTCATAACCTTACCAATTGCTTTTCCCGCAACCCCTTTATTTTGATAACCATCTGCGTTGCCGGGGGGTGTGGGGTATCAAGCTCTCAATTCGCGCCTGCGAGCACGCAACTTCCTTGCTATCACATCCCTGCAGCCTCAGCATTTTCAGGCAATTGCGCCCCTCAAAC
>Ga0209526_10000378_pt1 | contig 28408 bp, 28 predicted proteins | sample JacPinW_OM2H0_M1_FD_188566 | JGI IMG/M metagenome (GOLD analysis project Ga0209526, IMG submission 188566) | Forest soil microbial communities from Algoma, Ontario, Canada - Jack Pine, Ontario site 1_JW_OM2H0_M1 (SPAdes) (version 2) | ecosystem: Environmental > Terrestrial > Soil > Boreal... | reverse complement strand
CGAAACCGCTTTAGCACCATTTTCACAAAATTCTGCGAAATGGCGATGATCGTCGGGACTTGGCCACGCACAGCTCTGGCAATCAAAGCCATGAATCTTGTTGACCTTGAACAGAGCGGACGTGCCCCGCGCTATTCCCATTCGTCCCATCACGTAACGCATGGTCTGGATGATCGCCGGAATACCGGCCGCGGTCTCGTGGCGCCTTCTTTGTTTGGCTGGATCAGTTTCTACCGGCGGCTGTGCTCCTGGAACGGAGCCGCCCGGCGCAAGATCGCGGTCAGATCCGTTGTTTTGGGTTGAGCGCCGTTTCGTTTCTTCCATTCGAACGTGATTGGGCGATGAATTCTGTTGATCCATGGTATGACTGCTAACTGCACCTAGCTGGTAACGAACTCCGTGCCGGACATAACCTCGAGCGACTTAATCCGCTGTCGGCCGGAATAGAGATTGAAACGATTTCCGCGGAGAAATCCGATCAGGGTAAGATCGTACTGCCTGGCAAGTTCGACTGCCAAGGAAGACGGAGCCCCGACCGCCGCCATAATCGGGATACTTGCCATGATGGCCTTTTGAACCAGTTCGAAGCCAGCTCGACCGCTAACCATGAGTATACAGTCGGAAAGATCGACTGTGTTCGTGAGCAGCGCATGCCCGATCACCTTATCCACCGCGTTGTGCCGCCCAACATCTTCACGAACCGCGCGGACCGTTCCATCAGAGCCGATCAACGCCGCGGCGTGCAGTCCTCCCGTTTTTGAAAAATGAGCCTGTTGTTGGAGGAGGCGCTCCGGAAGAGCCAAAACCGTTTTGGTGTCTACCTGGGGCGAGCGCGGCAACAGAGAAATTTCCCGGTTAATCGCCAACGCTTCGATCGAAGTCTTACCGCAGACCCCGCAGCTTGAGGAGGTATAAAAATGGCGTTCCAACCGCTTCAGGTCGACCTCGTGACTCAATGTTATCAATATTGAGTTTTCGTTGTCGCTCTTAAGCTCAGTCGTTTCGATCCAAGCGGCCTCATGGATGATCCCCTCGGTAAACAAAAAGCCAGCCGCAAGTTCTCGGTCCGATCCCGGTGTCCGCATCGTAACCGAGACTGGTTTTTGGACGACACTTGGACCACGCCGGAAGCGAACACGGATCTCAAGCGGCTCTTCAATTGTCAATGTATCGCTGGCATACTGCGGAGGCTGGTCCGCAGTAACGCGTTCAATAATAAGCCGCTTCGATCCTTCAATGATAGTGTCTTCCGATGAAGCCACCAATAAAGATAGCTGCGCTTTTTGAGGTCTGCAATGAGATCACGAGAAGCGCCGGAAACGCCGGTAGCGCACCCGTTGCGTCATTCTGTCCACTTTCCTCGCGTTCCGGGGCGCTCTTGACATTCGCGGGCACTGTCGCTGGTCCCCGGCGCTGCCGGCGTTTGCTGCTACCGGCGCTACCGTTCCCGTGCGCTCCCGGCGTTGTTTCTCACGCTGATCTTGGGTTGGCAGGTCGGACCGCAGCGCTTATTGTGAGCTGTGGTTTCAGTTGAATTCGATATTCGGCATCTTTACATCTCTCCGGGCCACAACTTCTTTGGCCATCATGGGAAGGAACCATCTGATCATCCGATCCAGGAGGTTAACCAAATTGATTGTGTTGCCGGGGAGGGCATCACGGGAGATCGCTTTTTTGGATTTCGCGAAAATTACAAGGGCCAGATCACCTTTTTCGCCGAGGAGATTTACGAGATGCTTTGCGCAAAGTTGGGTATTTTGGATCGTTCGCCTGGTGTGTTTCGCCGTAACGTAATCACCCGCGGAGTGACTTTGAACGATTTAATCGGCCAGACATTCGAAGTTCAGGGGGTGCAGTTTTTTGGACGGGAAGAATCTCGGCCATGTTATTGGATGGATCGGGCGTTCGGGCCCGGCGCTGAAGCGGCCCTCAAGGGAAATGGCGGCTTGCGAGCTTCAATCGTCCGCGGGGGGATCTTGCAACGAACGGAGCAGAAAATGCGGAATGCGGATCAGGTTCTCTCCACTCGTGTAGTGAAATAGCGCCTGCAGGGCGACTGGAGGCCAATCTCTCCAGGAATTCCCTTGCCGCCGGAGATCCTATCGTAAATAAGGGTTGCAGTCGTTCGTGGATTGCCGATCCTGTGATTGTTCCACCTCCCCGAACACGACGCGCTGCTTAACCTCGTCCAGGAAGCTTTCAAAGAAAAGCATTTGCTGCTCGGGCGGCAAAATGTTGTCTGCGACTTCTTGAAACGATCAAAGCTTGATCGACATCTGCATTAGCTCTCCGAGCAGGCCGATCATCATTCGTTCGAGGGCTGATTGGACGCTCAAGGACTATTTGGAGAGAACCCATTAACATGAAATTCCTATCAGCAATCATAGCAACCTTCCTGTTTATCGCAGGCGTCGCGGACGCGGCGTCGTATTACGTATCCAAGACCGGAAGTGATACAAACTCAGGAGCTCAGGCTAGTCCGTGGTTGACGGTAGCTCATGCTGCGGCCGTCGCTTCGGCGGGAGACACCGTAACCATAAATCCAGGAACGTATTCGGAAGATGTCACCTTATCTAAAAGCGGAACAAGTACAGCCCGTATCACCTTCACTGGATCCGGTCTTGTCCAGTCTTGCTCGGTTAGCGGAAATTATATCACCATAACCCACGTGTCGGTGGGGGATGGAAACACCGTTAATAACTCCACCAGCACGGCCATCAACTGTACTGGGAGCCATATCTTAGTGGATACCGTTACAATGAACCTGCAGTCGCCAGGAACCCCAGCAGCAAGTGCATCTATAGCGTGGCAAAGTTCCGGAGCAAACAATACGGTTCAAAATTGTGATATTTCGCATACCGCCGGGGGGTTCGCGGCCATCGTGATGACCGGAACAAGCACGAACAATTTAGCGTTTAATAACAAGATTCACGACATCCTGGATGGAGACGCTCTCAACATATGGGGTGTAAATAATATCATTCGAGTAATGAGGTTTATGCCCTAACCGGTCCTAACTACGGAAAGCCAGGAGTGGATCATCCGGAACCGAAAATCGACCTCCTACACTGCCTTAAGCTTCGATTTCGAGTTCAGGATACGGGTGAAATTAAGGCTTGCCGTTCCGCAATCCGCGATCCGCGATCCACATTTTCTGCCTGCTCACGCATTGCACGCATGAAGGCCTCGGTGCTTCTCCTTTTCCTGACGCCACTTCGCGCGGCTTCTTTCTCCAGCTCCCTGGGGTTACCGTCCGCGAGATTGAGAACCGCGTTGACGCCATCCAAGGCTAGAGCTGCCGCTGTTCCGTAACCTGGAATCTGGCCGGCAACAGTGCTGGCCGCTTTGAGGATTGCGCGCCGACTATAGATGGTCGCGGCTCGGGTTGCGGCGATCCGCTCCCGCTTGCTCCTATTCCCATTCGTGGCGCGCGCCAAAGCATTTTTGGCGTCCCATCCTTCTTTCGCAGTTTCAGCGGCTCCAACGGAAATACCTAAAACCGGGATTTTGCGGCTAAAACCATCAACGGCTGCGTTACTCAATGCTTCATCTCCTCCCATAGCGTTCCTTCGATTTTCTCAGAGTCCATGGACCGAATCCTAGTAGCTGTCCGAGTGGACGGCAAGCAAAAAATACAGAAATAAATAAAGTTATGAGATTGCTCATACTGCCACCTGTCGCAATCCACAATTTCGTTACGCCGGCTAACCCGTCCCCATTTGGTATTCCGCATTTTCCTCCCTCCTAGTAGCCGATCGCGCAGCCATCTTTGCGGCTCTCAGAAGCGCCGTAATAGGCTCCGGTCACCGGGTCACGCATGATCGCCTGGTACCCGCCGTAGCCCCCAAGATCGAATCGCACGTGGTGTCCTCGGTTCATCAATTCGCGGACATTATCATAGGGGAAACCGGTTTCGACTTCGACGTACCCGCCGTCGGTCATCACATCTCCCGTTGGCTCGGAAGATCCTTCGTGGTGCCAGCGCGGCGCGTCTCCCGCTTCTTGAATACTCATCCCGAAGTCAATTAGATTGGTGAGCATCTGGACATGGCCTTGCGGTTGCATGTCACCTCCCATCACGCCAAAAGCGAGCCACGGTTTGCCCTCCTTCATCACGAATCCAGGAATGAGGGTGTGGAACGGACGTTTGCCCGGCGCATACACATTGGGATGTCCCGGCTCCATGGTAAACAATTCACCTCGATCCTGAAATCCGAAGCCGAGACCGGGGACGACGATGCCGGAGCCCATGCCGCGATAATTACTTTGAATGATCGAAATCATATTACCGTCCTTGTCCGCAACACAGAAATAAGTGGTATCACCTTGCGCAAGCTTGCCGGTGCCGGCGTCATAATGTCGAGCAGCGCGCTGCTGATCGATAAGGCTCCGGCGCTTAGCCGCGTAGTCCTTGGACAGCAACGTCTCGACCGGCGCTCGGGAAAACTTTGGATCGCCATATGACCGGGCTCGATCTTCAAATGCCAGCTTCTTAGCCTCGATCATTAGATGGAGCGCGTCGGCACTTCCGAAGCCCATCGTTTTGAGATCGTAGCCTTCCAAAATATTGAGCATCTCCAGTGCGGTGACGCCTTGAGTGTTCGGCGGAAGCTCGTACACTTCGTAGCCGCGGTAATTGGTGGAAATGGGCTCGACCCACTCAGACTGATGCGCGGCGAAATCCTCCTTGCGCAGATAACCACCGTTGGCGTGGAAGAAGGCATCGATCTTTTCGGCGATTTCACCTTTGTAAAAAGCATCGCGTCCTTGCTCAGCGAGCAGACGATAGGTGTGGGCTAAATCGGGATTTCGAAAGATGTCTCCTTTGGCTGGCGGTCTCCCATTTACGGTATAGGTTCGAACAATCGCGCCCGGTTGTTTTGCCAGGATTGCAACGTTCCTGCCCCAATAGTACGCGATCAACTCACTGACCGGGAAGCCTTCTTCGGCGTATCGTATAGCCGGAGCAAGATCTTGACTGAACGGCAGTTTACCGAATTTTTGGTGAAGCTCGAACCAGGCATCTACGGTACCCGGTACATTGATTGGTAAAACGCCGAACCTCGGGATTTGCTTAGAATCGAGCTTATCCAATTCGGACTTCATCTGGTCATAGGAAAGACCCATGGGCGAGCGTCCACTCCCATTAATACCGTAAAGTTTTTGGCTTTTGGCATCCCAGGCAATGGCAAAAAGATCACCACCGACTCCGCAACTGATCGGCTCCATGAGACCAAGCGCCGCATTGGCTGCAATCGCGGCATCGACGGCCGAACCACCTTGTTTGAGGATGTCGATGGCGATTTCAGTGGCTAGCGGTTGAGCCGTTGCTGCCATCCCATGGCTCGCGATTACCTCTGATCGCGTCGCGAAGTGCTTGCCGGTAATCCGGTCTACCTGACCGAAGGAGGCTATTGCGGATCCGCTGAGCAGAAGACCAAGAAGGAGGGGAGGCTTCACGATGGTATCATGGTGCGACACGTCATCGGATTCAACCAGCCCTGGCTATATCTTCGGGCCGGCTCGCGCTCGGCAAGCTCGCTTGGCAACCGGCAAACCAATGCGATGGTTAGAGCAATTGTCGTCGTGAACGCCAAAGCATTAACTATTAATGAAATTTATCAGTCCGTGCAGGGAGAAAGCACGTGGGCAGGCTTGCCCTGTATCTTTGTGCGCCTGACGTTTTGTGATCTGCGCTGCACCTATTGCGATACCGCTTACGCGTTCTACAAGGGTACGAGGATCAGTTTGTCAGAAATCGTGGAGCAGGTTCTGGCTTATAAATGTCCTCTGGTTGAAATCACTGGTGGCGAGCCGTTACTTCAGAAAAATGTGCTCCCGCTAATGCGGGAGCTTTGTGACCACGGTTTAACCGTACTGATCGAAACCAGCGGTGCGCATGATATTAGCCGCATCGATCCGCGAGTGCATCGGATCATGGACCTGAAAACGCCAAGCAGCGGCGAATCGCATCGTAATCGGCTGGAAAATATTACTGATCTAAACCGCGGCGATGAGGTGAAGTTTGTGATCGGCTCTCGCGAAGATTATCTCTGGGCGAAAGCGCAGATCGGAACATTCAATTTGGCGGAACGATGCGGAGCGGTTCTTTTCTCTCCAGTTTTTGGGAAAATTGAACCTCGCTCTATTGTCGAATGGCTTCTTGCAGATAAACTCCCGGTCCGGTTTCAACTGCAGCTGCACAAGTTCATTTGGGCGCCAGAAACAAAAGGAGTATGAGAGCACGTCTGACGAAGGATTTTCGATTCGAATCCGCGCAAACTTTACCCAAGGCGCCAGAGGGACACAAATGCCGGCAAATGCATGGGCACAGCTTTAAGGTAGAAGTCTCAATCGAAGGAGAGGTCGATCTTCAGACTGGCTGGATTTACGATCATGCCCAGATTAGCGCGGCGATGAAACCGCTTTTGGAACAGCTGGACCACAGCTATTTGAACGAAATTCCGGGGTTGGATAACCCGACCATCGAACTAATGGCAGCCTGGTTTTGGCAACAGCTTGCGCCCAAATGCCCCGGCTTGTGCGAGATCGTGATTCACGAAACGCCGTCTGCCCGCTGTGTGTACAGAGGTAAAGGGTAGGGAGGAAATGCGGAATGCGGAATGAGGGGGGATCAACGGCGCGATTTCGCAGTTCGGCCGCTCGCGACAAATATCGCCAGCAGTGCTTGAAATTGCGGATTTTACACTCCGCATTCCGCATTTTCCTCCCATTGATTGAGGTGGTGGGAGGATAAGCGCGCTCTCTGACGCCGGAGGGGAGCTGCTTCCGACTTCCCCAGTTTGTCCACTTCGTTCTAATTAGCGAGGAAGGCTTTGTCGGACACGTGCGGCTACCGAAAACAGCCCTAAATACGGCGGTCGCGACGGATCCTTGGGTCGATTCCCTCGCGGCGCCTTCGGTTGTTCCCGGGTGTCGCAGGCAACGCGCCTCCGACCCGGAGGAAGTTCGGGAACCTCGGCCGATATCGACTCTGAACCCGATTGAAAGGAATACCCTGCACCTGGTCTAAGAATCCACCCCCCTTCCGAGGATTCTTCTCCCCGTTAAGCCGCTCCCCCGAAGGAGACGAAATCGTCCAGGTCGAGCAAATCGAAAATAGTCTGTACGTCGTCCCGATCCGGCGCAAGTTTCTGGACCGTAATGCTTAGGAACTCGCGACCTTCGTTATCCGAGGGGCAGCGTTGGAGCTGGAACTGGCTCCAAGGTACAATCTCGAAATCGGATCGCTTCCCATGTTCGCGAATCCAAGCCAGAATCTCGGAATCTGATTTTCCTTCTTTCAAAAGCTGGAGGATATCGTCGGAGTTCACCCCGGCGAAGCTGACGAACCGCTGATCAAGCGAGCAGTTGAAGTGGTAGTCGCCAGCTTTGCCGGCGAGTTGGGCGCGTCCTTTGTCCAACATGCGCGGCAGGATCACGTATCCACCGAGCGTTACGCGCGGACTGCGCGGCGGACGTTGAGTAAGGTCGATGGTGTTCATGGCGGTTAGGGGAACATAGCCTACCGAAAAGTCAAAAAAGCGTGGGAATAATCTTGGTATCTCAGCGGTCCTTCACCAGGAAAGCGCAGCGAAAATTACTCTATTTTTTTTGATTTTCCTGATATCTACAGACCTGATCCGTGCGAAGACAAGACGTGCTTTTGATTGTAACAAACTCGCGATTTTCTTGCCTGCATGCGCGAAGTTGCCTATGAACGAGGGCGTGCTGCGCTGCTGCTCGCTCATCGGTTTCGGTTCCTGGCTAATTATCGTGGCTCACACGGCAATCGCCGATACTTTTGTATTCGATCCGACGACTAGTTCACGGCTCGATTTGCCGGCCTGGATGAGTGATCGGCCAGTCGCGGTGGCGAAAGATCGCGCAGAACTTTCGTTTCCGGTCACGCCCAGCGCAGAGGATAATGACATCGCGTTGACGGTTGTTTTCGACGAGGAACCGGGTGCTTATCTCAGCGTCTTTTGGCAACCCGAGCAGGGTGATAGAGAGCTGTTGTGCGGTAATTTGATCGAGAACATCGGCTTACCGAACCAGAGGACGTTGCTGATCAATCGACCAACCATGGGCGGGCCCGGAAAGGTCATTCTCCAGTCGAATACACAATTTCTGAATGTAATTCGCGTGAGAATCGATTGGGTACGCCCGGGAGTAGTTCGATTAGTGGACTCAGCACCGAACGGAGCACTGGTCATGAACGGAGGTAAGATGTTCGCCCCAGAGGAGGTCGACGGCAGCCAGTTAACCGCAATTGCAGACAGTTGGGAGGGCAAAATCCTGACTACTTCGATCACGGAGAGAGCAGAAAGGATCGAGAACGGCGTGGTGTTTCCCGTTGCCGTTCCGAGTCATCTAAAGCGGGCTCGAATGGAGGTAATGGTAAACGGTCTGCCGCTTAACGGTTCGTTGAAAGTTTGGCTGAATGGTCAAGCTGTAGGCGCGCTTTCATTTGAAGTCCCGGACTTAACCGACCCGGGTTACGGAGAGAATGACCAATTTGCCGGTTGGCGGAAAGGGGTATTACTGGTACCGTCGAGTCGATTGGTCGTCGGCGACAATCAATTCCAATTCGAAGGTCCCGCTGGAACCGCAATCGCTATCCGCGATTTTTTACTGCAGGTGCAGTATGCCTCCGATTGACTTGAAACACCTTTGGATTTAGTTTCGTTCTACTTTGTAGCTGTATGAAATCTTCCCCTCCGGCCAGCTGGGAGTCTCAAAAAAATCGGAAGCATCGGCACGCGCGTGCCGGCTATACTTTAATGGAGATCATGTTGGTCGTGGCGATCATTGCGGTGATTGCGGGCGGCGTGATCATCAAGATGACCGGAATCCTCGATGTGACCAAAATACAGCGCTCGGAGCAAGACATCGCCAATATCTATAGCGCTCTGAAGCTGTACGAAGCGCGCAATAATCAGATGCCGGATCAGGGTCAAGGGCTGGAGGCATTAGTGAATCCGCCGACTACCGGTAGCGCGCCGGCAAACTGGATTCGTTTGATGGACAGTTTGCCGGTTGATCCCTGGAATACTCCGTACCAGTACCGGAACCCCGGCAAGCGCGATCCTTCCGGTATCGATATCTACTCGCTCGGCCCCCAACGCAAAGAGGGAGAGGGTAACATTTATCGTCGTACCCAATAGGCGTCTCTCCTCATGAGTCGGCGCATTAGCAGCGGAGAAATTGCGCGAGACATCAAAGTACGCGCTAACCCGCGACAGGCGCTAGGATTTACATTGTTGGAGGTCTGTTTTGTCCTCTTCATCGTCGCCGTCTTATTTGCGGTAGCTGCACCCCCGACTGCCCGGCTTTTTCAAGAAGAGCAACTTCGCCGCCCGGTGCGTGAACTGCAGAGCTTCGCGAAGGAGGCAAGGCGATTAGCCTTCACAGAAAATCGATCTTATCAACTTTTGCTACTGAACGATGGCTTTGCGTTGCGACCAAGTGATCCGAAAGCGGAATCCGAACGACCGGAAACGAGCTACCGACTGCCCAGCGATGTAACATTTGCGGTCCGGCGAGTCAATGACAGCGGCTTCAAAGGAATCACGGATGCTCGCTGGATCTTTTTACCGAATGGACTGTGTGAGCCGATGACCTTCCTGTTTCAGCGTGGTCCAAGCTGGATTAAATTTCGCATCGATCCATTGACCGCCCGAATTGAGGACCAGGAGTCTTATATTCCGTGAAAACTCGATTCGGTTCGCACAGATTCAGGGCAGCAAAGCGACTTCGTCGTTCCCCCGCGCACGAGCGTGGCCAGACCGGGTTTGTTCTTTGGGAAATGCTGCTCGCACTTTCCATTTTTTGCATCGTGGGGCTTTCGCTGACGACCGCGCTGCAACAAGCAGCTGACACGGCCCGGCTACTTCGCCAAGATTCCCAAGTCCGGCACGACTTGGAAGGCATTCTGGCCGAAGCCTCCACACTCAAGTTGGCTGCCGGCAAAGCTGCGGTCCCTTTGGGGAACCAACGAGTCCAGTACGAGCGGGAAGTTGTGCCAGTGGCGGCAAAGAATTCGAAAGGCCAAGCGTTAGACCACCTTTGGCGGATCACAGTGCGAGCGAGGTGGGAAGAGACTAATCAGTCGCGATCGAGCCAGGCTGAACTGATCGTTTATCAACCATGAACCGCCCAAAGGGATTAGCCAATAGCCGATTGCCGATAGCCGCTATTTGCTATCGGCTATTTGCTATTTGTCATCCCGCTCCGAGAACTTCCCGCCGATGCATCGGTTCTATGGCGTTGCGGGTCAGCAGCCGTTCCGGCCACCGGTTTCGTTCTCGGATGGCGGGCTATCTGCTGCTGGAAGTTTTATTGGCGCTGGCGATTCTTACTATAGTGGTGGTGCTCGTTTTCCGAATCATCCAAACCACGGTTCGGGTTACCACCGATGTCCAGTATCTGCAGGCCGAGCAAGAGCATGCCGATGGTTTATATGAGCTGTTGCGAAAGCATTTTGATTCCATGCCGAGAACGGCTAAGTTTCAGACGCGCAGTCTCCGGAACGCGTTAGAACTGGTCTTTCTTGAAGCCCCGTTTCGTTTTTCGTGGACGCCCGGAGGTCCGCAGTTCGGGTCGACAGTCATCGCGGCTCGACGGCAGGCCGATGGCCGTTACACCCTCGCGGTGATGCAGGAACCGGAAGATGCATCCGTTAGCTATGCCACTTCCGGAGACCCGGCTAACGCCAAGTGGGTACCGATTGTGAGCGGCCTGCGAGATTGCAATTGGAGATTTTTCGATGGACGCACACGTGAGTGGAAGACAGATTGGAAAGATCCGGGTGTCAAACCGACGCTCTTCGAGTGCACCTTTGAGGTAAGCGGTCAGGTTGGCCCGACTCGAGCTGTGTTTCGCTGGCCGGTCGCTGCGACTGAGCAATGAAAGGCCGACCAGACATGCAACGAAGATCCGCCGATCGGGGTAGAGAAAGGGCGTCGGCGCTCTTGCTCGTCCTATTCACAATCTTACTGGTCTCCAGCCTAGTCGTCTCGGTCATCACATTTTTGAAATCGAGCGTAGACGAATACTCGGCATTCAATCATCAATTTCGTGCCCGCCAATTAGCGCAATCTGGGCTGGCATTTGGCTTGAACCCGCAAACTGACAACGTCGACCGGGGCCTGCTAAATCAAAGGGCCGGCGATGGGGGCGAATTTCGGGTGACAATTACCAGTGAGTCCACTCGGTTGAATGTCAATTTTCTGCTGCAAAACGATCGCGATGACATTTTGCAAACCCTTTTTCGAAAATGGGGTGTGGAAACCAATGCAGCTTTGGCTGCTGTTAAAGGGCTTCGAGATTGGGTGACAGCCGGTCAGGGCGTGCCGGAGCAGGGGAGTAATGAGGCCCAAGATATGAAGCAGCAACAGCTGGAGCAACAGTCCGCGGCTGTACAGAACGGAGGACAAACCTCAAATCCACAGCAGCCGCAAATGCGACTGGTCAGACCTTTCCGTTCGGTGGAAGAGATGAGCCTGATTCGCGAGTTTGCGCCAGTAGCGGCCGCTGAACCGGACTGGACGAAATACTTCACGGTCTGGAGCGACGGCACCATCAACGTGAACTCCGCCGATGCAGACGTGATCGCATTGGTGACCGGTGTGACTCCCGAACAAGCGAAACACTTTGTGCAACATCGATGGGGTCGCGATGGGATACCGTACACTGCGGACGATACCCCATATGTTACGATAGATCAGGTACGAACTGAGTTGGGAATGTCTCCACAACAATTTCAGCTCGTACAAAACCTGCTCAGCATCGAAAGCACGGTGGATCGGATCGTGAGTAAAGGAACCATCAATGGATACACAGATACTTTGACAGTGATCGCGAGACGCAACAGTGTCCCGATCGCTTATTTGGTATGGCAGGAGGATTAGCGCACTTTTCCCGGAGCAAAGATGCGGTCATTCCGTCAATGGAATTTCTGGCGGCCCATTCTGATTGCAACAAAACAGAGGCTATATGACAGAACGCGCACGCGACCGCGCTCAGCGCTCATTCGTCCGTTGTACGCCAGCAGAAGAGTGGGAGCTTTGGACATTTTCTAATACGAAACGGCCGCAGTTTGTTCGCCAAATCAAGCGGCCAGCTGCTGCGCCCGGACGAGTGATTGTGGGACTGCCAGTGAGGCAAACTGTGACCACCGCAACCTGGGTCGCTACTGGCGATCGCGCGTTGGTGCCCGAAATTGTAGAACTGCAACTCGAGCAACAGGGATTGCTCCAACGCAATGGGAAACGATCCGCGCCCGATATTCGAGTCCTCGAAACGCAGGCCGACAAATCACTTGCGCTGGCAACCGTGTTGTTACCTGACCTGGATCAGGAGTTGGCGTTTGAATCCGCAGTCCAATTCGAGCCGGCTGGCTTTACTCTTCCGCTTCCGCAGGACCGCCTCTGCATTTGGCGTGAGCAAGGCCGAATCGCTACGGCCGTTACGCGCGGGAGGAATCCGGTTCATTTGCAAATCGTCGGTGAGACAGAGATCGGCCCGGAAATGATCCACGAAGTGCGCTGTGCTTTGTTGCACCTGGGAGCGCAACGGCTCTGTGGAACTCTGCTCGGTATCGTATTGTGGGGCGATTTTTCCGATGAGGAAGTCCAACAGTTGCAAAAAGGTTTGGAGTTGCGGGTCTCCCGCGAGACACTTCCGCCACCGACTTTTCCAGCCACACCTTCCAAATTGCTGCCCAGCGAGGTGGGGGTATTGCATGCTCGGCGCGCCCGGCGGCGGAGGATTCAGCGGTTGCTTTTGGCAGCGGCCGCGATCTATCTGGCGGCAATCGCAGCCCTAGCCGGCTATATCGGCTGGCAGAAATTCCAGGTCTCGCAAACGCGCAGACAGTTGGCCGCCGAGTTTCCGACGGTACAGGCGATTCAAGCCACTGCCGATGAATGGAAAAAGGTGGAGTGGGCAGTTGATCCGCAACTGTATCCAGTCGAAGTCCTGTATCAAGTTGCCGCGCTGATTCCGCCCCAGGGCATGCGTTTGACCGCGTTCGAGGTCGTGAAAGGCAAGCTCTCGATTCGCGGAGAAGCGAGTGGTGCGGCTGCAGCCTTCAAATTGGCAGAAGACATTAAAGCGAGTCCCAACCTCAAACTCTTCCAATGGCAAATGCGAAGTCCGAGTTTGCGGCCGGATGGCCGTGCGGAATTCACGATCGAAGGAGACCCGAAAATTGCGAAGATTGACTAAAAGCGAGAAGCGTTTACTGACCATCTTCGGGCTCGCCATATTTTTGATGGCAAATTTCTACGGTGTCAGTTACCTGCTGGACACTGAGAACGGACTGACTCAGCAGCTCAGCGAACTCCAGGCTACGGCGAAGACCAATCAGATCTGGCTTCGAGAAAAACAGTTTTGGATGGCCAGAAAACAGTGGATCGAGCACCAGCAGCCGCGAGTGGCCGGCGGACAGGTCCCGCAATCTGAGCTTCTTCAGGCGCTAACCGCTAGCGCGCAAGCGAACCAGCTTGTCATTCAGGAGCAAAGTTTCGCAGAATTGAAGAATACGGCCAACTATCAGTCGGTTGCGGTAAAACTGAAGCTGTCCGGCAACCTAGAGAATGTGGTAAAATGGCTGGCGGACCTGCAACAACCGGAGAAATTTCAGGCCGTTACGAATCTTTCGCTAAAAAGTGAAGAACAACCCCCCAAGGTCAACCTCGAGCTGGAAGTGGCCCGCTGGTATTCGCCGCATGCATGATTTCCGACCTTCGAGGCGCTTCGCCCATTCGCGGGACTACACTAGTCCTGGATCAGGGTGGGCCGAAGCAATGCTGGAGGTAGGGCGAAACCCGACTCCGCCCCAGTTGTCGCGCCGTAGGCTTGGCGAAGGCGGAAGCCTACGTCGAGGCCGGCTGCTTGGTTATCTTCAAACGCACGGCGAGGGCGCGCCAAAGCGTGGCGACGGTGGCAGATCGGGCGAAGAGGGGATCTGTGAGAGTGGAGTGTCGGGATTTGAATGGTTTGGGGTAGTATTTTACCTGCTTTACCTGGTCTTTTTTTGTGCGGCAATGCCCGCGCGAGCGGACGACCCTTTGCCCACAGGATTCAAGGCGGATCGGTATCGGAATCTTTGGGAGCGAAATCCATTTACATTGGTCACACCAGTTGTTCAGACTCAGCCTCAAGCCTTCGGTAAGCTGGTGGTCGTCTCCTGGCTCAATGACGGGGGAAAGGATTCCTTGTTTGTCCAAGATACTGATACCAATGATATTGAAAGAATTACGGACGCTCCAAACGAAAAGGGTCTCCGGATAGTCGAGGTCCACGCGAACGGGGGAAAGGACTTCCAAATGATTCGAGACTTTGAGGCTGTGATATCTAACGGTTCGGAGCAAGGTACCGTTAAATTCAAGCCGGAAGCTACCGCACCGGTGATCGCCAGCAACCCAATTAATCCGCTGCAGGTGAATCCGGAAGGTGGGCCGAACCCGCAGATTCCGCAGCAGGTCAGGGGTGAAGGGGCCAAAAACGTCCAACCGAATGCTCCCTACGCGAACCAGAATGTTCCGCCGCAAACTCAGCAAACTCGTCGTAAGCGAGTTTTACCATCGGCCGTTGCTAACGGAACGCAGGGTCCAATGCCGCAGCAGAATCCCGGAATAAATCAAGGCCCCGTGCCGCAGCCGCAGCAAAATCCCGGAATAAACCAAGATCATAACGGTCAGTAATCGAATCAAAACCTATGTTGTCACGGCTTCTCTTGGGTTCTTTGGTATTTCCGCTGGCGATGCAGCTTTCGGCTCAACAAATCCAAACAACCCCACCGCCTGGTCCAGGCTCAGGCGACGAATTAGTCTCCTACGAAGCCTCTAATGCGCCGATCACGGCAGTGTTGCAGGAATACGAGAAATTGACCGGCAAAACACTGATCGAAGACAGCAACCTGATGGCAAATGCCGTACCACTGACAATCTCGCTGCCCCACCCGGTTAAGAAGAGTCAGCTAATACGCCTGATTGAAGCCGCATTGCTTCTCAATAATTACGCGCTCATTCCTGGTCCGGGTGAGAATACGATGAAGGTTATCAATCTGAGCACAGGCAAGAACGCCCGGAGTGAAGGAGTACGGCTCTACACCAGTCCGGAGGATATGCCGATTGGGGAAGAAATCGTCAGTTACTATATGCCGCTAGACCATATCTCGGCCAACGAAGCATTAACGGTTTTCAATACTCATATTTTGCCGCGCGCGTACACATCGTTTGTTCCGATCACTAGCGCACAGGCCGTCGTAATCACTGAAACCACCAACGTGATTCGTCAACTGATTGCGCTCAAAAATCTGATCGACGTTCCTCCGGCCGCGACCTCGACCGTATTTGTCCAGTTGCTTCGGGCTGATGCGGAGCGCGTTGCCGATACTCTGAGCAAACTTCTGGATGGTGGTCAACAGCGAGCGCCGGTACCACAGCAAGGACAAAATGTCGTTATTGCTAATCCGGGAGGGGGTACGGTCATCAATGGTTTGCAAGCTCAACTCATTGCTGATACCCGCACTAACCGGATCCTCATTGTCACTCGGCCGCAAAATATGGAGACGCTCAGAAGCTTGGTCGAGGCCTTCGACCAAGCGGTGCCTGCTGCGCAACCACTCGAGTATAAGTTGCGATACATTTCCGCGGGCGAAGCGCTTCCGGTTTTGTCCGACGTATTGACCGAAGAGTACCAAGCTACTGGTGGCGCTGGAGGAACTAACCAACAACAAAACCAGCAACAACAAGTGTCGCAAAACCGAACGGTCAACCTCGGAGGCAGAAGTTCTTCTTCCATGAACTCGACGCAGAACGGCTCCAGCGCTGGAGGATACAGTTCGGTGAGTTCATCGGCAGGATCGGTGGGAGCGGGGCAAGATCTGCTGCAAGAGCCAAATGAACAGCTTGGTCCACAATCGGTGATTGTGGGAAAGACTCGGATTATTTCCGACGCGAAAGACAACAAGATTATCGTGATCGGACCCCCGGAAAGCATCCAGAAAGTTCGCACCATACTCGAGCGCCTCGATCGTAGACCACAACAAGTCTATCTTTCGACGGTTATCGGCCAGCTTTCGCTTAATAACGAGAACGATTTTGGTGTTGATTTTACGCAGACCTACAAAAAAATCTCTGATAACGCCGGAGTTGCCTCAAGCAATCTCAGCAGTACTGGGACCCAAGCCGGTATCTTTAATCAGAACGGCCAGATCACAATCGATCCTCGGCAGATTTTGGGTTCTGGCCTCGTACCGGGTACGCAGGGTCTAGCGATCTACGGTAGCATTACCGATGCAATCCGCGTCTTTGTTCGAGCGGTCGACACGCGGGATAAACTCACGATCTTGGCGCGCCCGGCGGTTTATACAGCCAACAACAAGCGCGCCGTCATTTCCTCCGGCCAGCGGGTGCCCGTCCCCGGGACCACCCTATCGAACGTTTCGACCAACAACATCCTCAACACGAGTAACACTGCGGCGGTTCAATCCACCATTGAATACGAGGACGTTGAGCTGCGTCTGGAAGTGATCCCGTTAATCAATTCCAGTCGGGAAGTGACACTGAAGATTGCGCAGATCAATGACAGCCTCGGCAATAACGTAACCATCGCCGGGAACACGGTGCCAATCGTGAATAGCCAACGTCTGACCACTACGGTGACCGTTCCAAGCGGTGCGACGGTGGTCCTGGGCGGGCTAATCAATGATCAGATCTCAAAGAGTGAGTCCGGAATTCCCGTAGTCGGTCAGCTACCTTATCTCGGTAATTTCTTTAAGTTTCAAACGCGCACGCGTAAGCGAACCGAGCTGTTGGTCTTTATCCAGCCTACGGTCGTCGAGAGTAATATCGAAACGCTGCGGGCCAGCCTGAAAGAAGAAAAGCGAACCAAGGTTGGATCCGACATGAGTAGTCTGGCGAATCCGGAAGATTACGCTTCCCCGGCTCCGGATGAAAACGCACGTCGGAGGCGGCCGGACAAATGAGGACTTAGAAGCGAGAATCCAGAATCTAGAAATATCAATCGTCTGGGTAATGATCAAGGTCTTAGCCATGCAGGCCCTTGACAATTAACACGTCACATTTCGCATGGTCGCTTACCCGATCGGCAGTTCCCCCGAGCAGTCGGCTGAAAAAGCCGTGGTGACCTCGATTCCCGAGCACAACTAGGTCGAAAGCACCTTTGTCCGCACATTCCACAATTTGCTGTGCCGGATGTCCTCGCAGGCATTTAACTTCAACTGAGATTGTTTCCAGTCGAAGCAGCTTTTGAACCTGTTCTTCTATTGCTTTGAAATAGGATTGTGCTGCCTCTTCCTCGACGGCGATTTCATCCACCGATTCTGGAAAATGGGGCAATGCCTCACGAACCCATAGCACCGTGATTTTTGCACTGGTCACCTTTGCAAGCGACAGTGCGTGAGAGAATGCGAGTTCCGCATTTTCAGACCCGTCAAACCCAACGAGGATCTTCTTAAACATGACGCTGGCAGCCGGCTTCGCTGCATATGTTGGTCGAAATCCTCGAGCAGCGCGCTCAGCCCGACGCTACTCGTCTCGGCCGGACGTCTGCGTGCCTTACGTCAGACTCTTCCCACTGACTTCGCTTGCACAACTTCTTCTGCAGCCCGTTGACGGCGCAACCCGAGCGGGAGCAGACTGGAAACCAGCAAAATACACGCAATGGTAGTCAATGCGCCGCCATAACTTCCGGTGGCCTGGCGGATATTGGCTATAAGCAGCGGTCCAAAAACGCCGGCAAAACCCCAGGCGGTTAGCATCAGTCCATAGATTGATCCAACCCATTTCGTTCCAAAATAATCGGCGGCGAAGGCAGGCATCGTACCGAAGCCACCGCCATAGCAGCTGATTATGATAAAGCACACGAGGGCAAGCAATGTGAGCGCCCGCATTGAAGGCAAGAGGAAAAAGAGTACTGCCTGCAGCAGGAACATGATCAAGAAAACGTTCCGGCGCCCAATCGCATCAGAGAACCAGGCCCAGAGTAGCCGACCAGCTCCATTCGCGATGGAAATGATACCGACCAGGCCTGCACCGGCCGCGGCGCTCGCACCGGTGATTTCTTGGGCCATCGGCGAAGCCTGCGAAATAATGCTAATGCCTGCTGTCGTGTTCAAGAAAAGCATTACCCAGAGAATATACCATTGCCAAGTGGACAGGGCCTCTTTGAGCGTATAATTGCGCGCCTGCAATTGGGTTTGTTGTTTGGTAGAGGGTTGCCAACCCGTGGGCGCCCAGCCTTCTGGTGGGTTGCGCATAATCGAGGCGCCGAGCACGACCATGATCAAGTAATCTATCCCCAGAATTGCTAAGGTCTTTAGCACACCAACGCCACTGATCAAGTGCTCGGCCACCGGAGCCGTAATTAAAGCTCCCGCGCCAAATCCGGCTACGGCGAGCCCGGTAATAAAGCCGCGCCGATCGGGAAACCATTTCACCAGGGTGGCCAACGGAACAATGTATCCCAATCCGAGACCCAAGCCGCCGAGGACTCCATAGGTAAGCCAGAGGACCCAAATATTGCCGTTCGAAAGGCTCGCCAATGCTACGCCAAGACCGTAGCAAATCCCCGCGGTTATTCCTACCACCCGAGGACCAACCCGTCTCATCCAGAGGCCGCCGAGAAAGGCGGCAAATCCTAGAACCAGGATCGCTATTGAAAAGGTGGTTGTTACATCGGCGATGGACCAACCAAATGTTTTGATTAACGGATTCCGAAATACGCTCCACGCATAAACGGCTCCTAAAGCCAGCTGCATTAACACACCCCCGCCCGCGAGCAGCCACCGATTGGGCAATCCTTTGCTTGTTTCTTGATTCATAAGTTTCCAATTCACAGCTTTAAAATTGGTTCCCGTTCCTCCACTCCGTTGGCCCGTTCAAGCGTGGCCGAAATCTCCTTGTAGGCTGGAATCTTCGCAAGAGGTGAACGCGCCTTCGGATCAACTAAAACATTTCCTTCGGGCCAGTGAACAGCCAGCGTTCCAGTTGTTACTGGCGCAAGAAGTACTTTCCCACGGTAAGTACCGAAATCGTTGTGCAATTGTATCGGATCACCGGATGCAAGCCCCATTCGTCCTGCGTCATCAGGATTGATCAGAACCCCGTCCCGCGGCGCGTTTGTGCTCGCGTCGAGGTCCTCGTGTACCATGCTGTTAAACTGTTTCCCGCGGCGAGTAACCACCCGGAAAGCACCCGCCGCCACCTTTATTTGCGGCAGGTTCACCGCCTTGAAGTGAGCTTTACCGTCTGCCGTGGAAAACTTTTGACCGGCACAAAGCATCTGCCCGCCATACTGAAAACTATCGCCTTTCTTTTTCAGCTTCTGTATGCCGTCGTATATTGGAATCATCCGAGCGATTTCTTCGCGAATGGCCTCGGTGCCATCGAAAGTGAGCTTTTCCGCCCACTCTGGCCGAACTCGTCGAGCAATCTCCAGAAAGACTTCCCACTCTGAACGCGCCTCATCAATTCGTGGTCCTGGAATTTCGGGGCTGAAGATAACTCGACGTTCTGTACTGGTCTCAGTAACCCCGCCCGGAATCTCGTATCGAGTAGTCGAAGGCAATACTATTACCGTGTCGTCCGGATTAACTAGCATCTGTGACGAGAGCACAATGTCCTGATGAACCCGGAGCGGAATGGTCTTAAGAGCGCTTTCGATCAGTTCGGGATCGGGCATCACCTCACGAAAATCTCCGCCCATCGACCAGAGCACCTCGAGTTCGCGCTGCAGAGCCAACTCGAGCATCTCGGGCGTGGTAATTCCGGGTTCCTTTGGAACAGAAAATCCCCATTGCTTGGAGAATTTGGCTGCGTTCTCCTGGTTGATCGGTAGTCCGCCGGGGAAGACAGTAGCGTAAGCGCCCATCTCCGCCCCGCCTTGGACACCGGAGTGGCCGCGGATCGGCATTAAGCCGCAACCTTCTCGGCCAACAAACCCTTTGGTTAGAGCCAAGTTGATAATGGCATGAACGTTGTCCTCTCCGCAGGTGTGCTGGGTAATCCCCATTCCCCAGACGAATACGGCCCGTTCCGCATCCGCCACTAACCGCGCAAAATCCCGCATCTTTTCTCGGCTGACTGCGCTAGCAACCTCCAGCTCTTCCCAGGAAAGCCGCTCCACCAGCGAACGCAGTTCCGCAAAACCGGTAGTGTGATTGCGAATGAAATCGTCATTCAGCCAACCCTCGCCGATCATATGTTTTAAACTCCCGTAGAGAAAGGGCACATCGCCGCTTGCCTGAACCTGAAAGAAATGCTCTGCGATCTTGGTTCCGAAAAGCGCGCTCTCAACATCGGAAGGAACCCAATATCGCTCCATTGCCGGTTCGCGGTAAGGATTAACTACCGCCACTTTTGTACCTGCCTTTCTGGCATAATAAAGGTACTTCATCATCACCGGTTGGTTATTGGCAACATTGCTCCCGAAGAAGACCACCAAGTCCGTGCCGACCAGATCAGTATACGAACAGGTTGTCGCCGCTACCCCAAGAGCCGCTTTGAGCGCAAAGGTGCTTGGCGAATGGCAGACTCGCGCCGCATTGTCGATATTGTTGGTACCCAGTGCCCGCACCCCTTTTTGTGCCGCGTAATACGTCTCATTCGGCACACCTCGGCTCGTCAGGTAGAAGTAGAGTTGGTCCGGCCGGCTCGCTTTGATTTTAGCTGCGACTTGGGTCAGCGCTTCTTCCCAAGAAATTCGGCGGAAGCCTGGCTCTCCCCGCCGGCGGATCATCGGATATGGAATTCGGCCCAGTCCACGCAAATCACGCGAACGTTGAGGTTGGAGAGCTTTGACGTTCTCCAATACATTGCCATCTAATGCCGGCATTGTATTCAGGCGGAGTAATCGGAGCCGGATGTTACACAAGTGAAGACCGGTCACCGTCCAATCCTTCATGCCGCTGGTGCCGAGCGCGCAACCATCGCAGACGCCTTGATCCAGGATACTGTAGGCGTAACCGAGATTATCTTGGTTTTCCCAAATGGCCCGAAAAACCTCCCAAAAATTATTTGGGTGTTGTTCGCCGAGACCAAAAGGTTTCCGGCTCGCCCAAAGTTCGGGTATCCATCCGTTCCGTACTGGCCGGATCGATCGCTGCACTTTCGCTTTCGCCATTCTGGGGGGAGAATTGCTACTCCTAAAGTTACTGAATCTTGCGAGGAAGAAAAGGGCAAAAGAGGGAGGAAGAAGCTCGAGGCTAGAATTCAGAATTTAGAATTTAGAAGCTAGAAGCTAGGAGCCCAGAGCTTGGACGTAGGGACGACTTGGTAATCAAAGTATATGATCGTCCGCGCTCAGGTGGATGGTGTAAAGCAAGGCTTAGGCTTTAACCGACCAATTGCGCGCCTCTTGCAAGTTGGACCGTCCCTACGGAATCGAGACCTTCCGAATCGTATCACCGACTCGGACGGTGCCAGGAACGACGACTTTGGCATTAAGACCGCGCAGCCGAAGTTGACGGCCGACGGCGGAGTTTACGAACCGGCGTGCATCGGGACCGAAGCGTTCCGCGAACTTGTTACAACCGAGGTGGGGTGGATGAGTTACCTCAATGATGGCCAATCCGACTTGGAGACGGGTGCCCGGCGGCAGGTTGTGTTCGCTTAGATCGAAATCGACGTAGAGCTGGTCGCCTGCGAGCTGCCGACGGTCAGCCTGCCCGGCTACCAATAGCGCTACACGAGAGTTCATCAGTGTCAGTTGAGTGTCAGGATGCGACGATCCGTGCGCCCAGTTGTCGCCGATCAGTCCTTTGGCGCAATCCAACGTCGCCTCCGGAACGACCTCTCGTTCGTCTTGAGCCGGCCGGCGAATGATGAGCTCTACTCGGCCGTCGTTAGTTGGGGATTGACGTATCTCTTCTAGGCCGCTCTCCAGGAGAGCAGCGGTCACGTACTCCATCGGCCGATCGTGACTTGCGGTCAGAATATGGTCGAGCGAATTCGGTTCGCCTGACGCCGACCTGTCCGCCGAAGCATCCGTCGCGGCTAAAGCGTGCGAGACCGGTCGGCGAAGGCGGAAGGCGCGCTACAGGATAGCCGAGGTTTTCGTACCTACCGCAATGGGCAGATCACGCCGACAGATCCCTTCGTCTACTCGCCCTTTTCCCGTGTCGCCTCCTTAACTTGACGCGCATAGGCGGCTGCAGGACCGCAGCCGATTGCTGTATTCTGTTTTGTCTCCGGCTTGATGTTTCAGAAAGATTTGGGCATCATCCGCGCAGAAATCTCCCGAATGGTTTTCGCGTCGATTTTCTTACCTCGCAAAGTTGTGGCCGCTCGGCGCTTGCTGCTGGGGAATTCTTCCCTGGTCAGCGGACCGATTAAGTCGATTCACCGTCATGCGAACATTTGTTCCCAAAGAAGCTGATCCAGCCGAAGCGCGGGTGCCGCTCTCGCCCGTAACGGTTGGGAAACTGGTAAAGCTCGGAGCGGACTGCGAGACGGAGAGAGGACTTGGCATATCGGTCGGCTGGGCAGACGATGAGTATGAAGCGGCCGGTGCAAAAACGAGTTCCGACCGCATGCAATCGCTGAGCAGGGCCGACCTTGTACTGCGGCTGCGCAAGCCCCCGCTTGAAGAAATCGAGCATCTGAAATCGGGGAGCATTCACGTCAGTCTACTTGACCCGTTTAACGAGGAGAAATTGGTGCACCGGCTTGCGGCGGCAGGAGTTACTGCCGTCAGCATGGAGATGATTCCTCGCGTCGCGATTGCGCAAAAAATGGATGTGCTTAGTTCGCAAGCAAACCTCGGCGGTTATGTCGCGGTGATTCTCGCCGCGGCCGCCAGCAAACGTATCTTGCCGATGATGACGACTGCCGCGGGCACCATCAAACCTCTCCGTATGTTAGTCATTGGAGTAGGGGTGGCTGGTCTACAAGCAATCGCAACTGGCCGGCGACTTGGGGCGTGGGTGGAAGCGTTCGATACCAGGCCGGTAGTCGAAGAGCAGGTGAAATCGCTGGGTGCGAAGTTTGTGAAGATCGATCTGGGCGAGACTGGCGAGACGGTCGGAGGCTATGCCAAACCGCTCACGCCTGAGCAATTGCAAAAACAACGCGAGGTCATGGCAGAGCATGTCGCGCTAGCCGACATCGTCATCACTGCGGCTCAGGTTTTCGGAAGAAAGGCGCCGGTAGTTGTCACCACGGAAATGATCAAGCGGATGCGCCCTGGAAGTGTCGTCGTCGACACGGCGGTGGACACTGGGGGCAATGTGGAATGCTCGCAATACGATCAAGAGACTGAACTGAACGGCGTAACGATTTTGGGATATGCGAATTTACCTGGACGCGTGGCTGCGAATGCCAGCGAGATGTACTCAAACAATCTTGGCGCTTTCATTGAGCATTTTTGGGATAAGGAGCGCAAGACGTTGCCTCTCGATTTGAACCACGAGTTGCTTAAGGCATGCGTCATTACCCATGCCGGCGAAATCTGCAATGAAACGATTAAGAAGGCGTATGGAGGTTGAAGAATTGCGGAATGCGGATTGCGGATCGCGGAATGATCTTGCTGCGCCCATCACCGACAATCAATCTCCAGGAAACGCCGAGAACAGACTCTCCGCCTGCAAACGAGCGACAGCGGATTTCATCTTCCGCAATCCGCGTTCCACATTCCGCAATTGAGTTCTATGCCCGCCGAGACCCTGATCGCCACCTTCTACGTTCTGATCCTGGCCGCATTCCTTGGCTACCAGGTGATCTCGCGCGTGCCTTCACTCCTGCATACTCCACTGATGTCGGCAACCAACGCGATCTCCGGTATCTCGTTGGTTGGCTCCCTGGTTACTGCTGGTGCGCATCACACCATCGTAAGCGCGGTACTTGGTTTTTTGGCCGTGACCTGTTCCACGATCAACGTGGTCGGTGGTTTTGTGATCACCGATCGCATGTTGAAGATGTTCCGAAAACGGGAAACTCCGGTCGCAAGGAAGGAGGACTGAGCCGTGGACGTACGCAGCGTATTTACTGAGGTCAGTTATCTTTTTGCTTCGATTCTTTTTATCCTGGGACTCCGCGGATTGAGTCACCCGGATACTGCGCGGCGGGGGATGCATCTAGCCGAGTTCGGGATGTTACTCGCTATCCTCGGCACGCTCGTCAACCGCGAGATAGTTAGTTACGAGTGGATCATTGCCGGGCTCCTCATTGGCTCGACCATCGGCTTGGCCATGGGCTTATGGGTGCCGATGACCGCGATGCCGCAACGAACCGCCCTGTCTCATGCGTTTGGCGCGCTGGCTGCCTCGTTGGTAGGAATCTCAGAATACTATCTGCATGGCGCTGGGCTCGGCCAATTCAAGATGAGCGCGCTCAGTTTTGAAGTCTTACTAGGTTCACTGACCACTACTGGTAGTTTGGTGGCGTTTGCCAAACTGCAGGGTCTGATGCCGGGTTCACCACTCACTTACAAGGGCCAAAATATCTTCAATCTTTCGCTCCTGGCAGTTACGATCATCTGCTTCGTTTGTCTGCTGTTCTTTCCGGGAGCGTCTGTGCTGTTCTATCTAATGTTGATCCTGGCATTTACATTTGGTGTTCTGCTCGTCTTGCCGATTGGCGCTGCAGATATGCCGGTGGTTATAGCCTTACTGAACTCCTATGCCGGTCTCGCCGCCGCGGCGACTGGGATGGTGATTGGTAACAATGTGTTGATCATTGCGGGAACCTTGGACGGCGGTTCCGGATTTATTCTTTCGATCGTGATGTGTAAAGCGATGAATCGCTCGATTACCAACGTCTTATTCGGCGCGTTCGGCAGCGTTTCGGAAACGACGCAAGCGAGCGAAGGACAAATGCGAGAGATCGGTTTAGACGATGTTGCGGTGCAACTGGCTTACGCACGCCAGGCAGTTTTCGTGCCTGGCTATGGTATGGCGACCGCGCAAGCGCAGCATGTTTTGCGAGAGTTAGCCGATGCCCTGGAAGACCGAGGTGTCACAGTGAAGTACGCAATTCACCCAGTTGCCGGCCGAATGCCAGGGCATATGAACGTTTTGTTAGCTGAGGCAAGCGTGCCTTATTCGCAGCTCCAGGAGCTGGAGGTTATCAACCCGGAGTTCCCCTCCACCGATGTTGCCGTCGTGATTGGCGCAAATGACGTGGTCAATCCGGACGCTCGCGACAACCCTACGAGCATCATTGCCGGAATGCCGATCTTGGAAGTGGATCGAGCGAAGATGGTGGTTGTGCTGAAGCGAGGCCAGGGGAAAGGGTTTTCCGGTCTCGTCAACCCGCTTTTCTTTAAGCCCAATTGCGGGATGCTGTATGGAGATGCGAAAGAATCACTGACCAACCTCGTGCAGGCGGTTCATAATGCGTGAATTGCTAGCCTGCGAAAGTCACTCTAAGCCGAAGCGACGAGCGAGTGGTCGCTCACCCACAAGTTGCCCATGGCGTCTGTGAAATTTCCCCACTCGAGGCTTGACCGCGAATTTCGGGCTTGGTACTTCTGATACCTAATTTTATTGTAGTTATTTAGAATTGGACACATTGATCGGCAATCGGTGATCCTTGAGAGGTGATGCGAGATGTCCGGATTTTCAACCACTGCAGCGCCTTGCATTTTATGGTAAGGCAAAAACCTCGTCCAGCGGGCGCCAGACGGGTTTGAGCCACGCGCCAATATCGCATGTGAATAAATTGGTGCCATCAGGCGGCCGGGCACGAGTGGCTCAAACCGATTCCGCTGAGACGGAATCAGGCCCGTCCGCAAATCTTTCGCGTAGCGAATGCGGGCGTGGCTTTCGCCCCTACCAAGCTAGGTAACGCATTACCAATCATTAATCACCGATTACCGATCACTGATTACTGATTCGAAGGGCCGTTGACAAGGGCCTCCCACCTCTATTAGCGTCTAAGAAACATTTGCTTTGAGTTCTTCCCCCGTTTTACCCGAACCGGCTCCTTCACTTCCTACCAGCCGCGCCGACCTGCGACCCGAGCACATTCGCGACGCTGTTATTCGACTGGCCGGCAATTCCCAAGACGGTATCCAGACCGCCGGCGCATTCCTCGCGCGCTTAGCTGGACGCAGCGCGCAGGATGTGATGACATATATGACGATACCCTCGACCATCTCAGGGGGACCATCGATTTTCCAAGTTCGCATCGGTTCCGGGGAAGTGCTTTCGGCTGGCGATGAAGCGGATTTTCTCGTGGCCTTTTATCAGCACAGTTACGCAGACCACATCGACTTCCTGCGGGAAGGTGGCGTTCTGCTATACGATTCGGACCAGGTTCAACCGAACCGGGAGGATAAGCGGTTTGTCTATGTGGGGGTACCGATCACGGGGCTGACGGTTGAAGCGCTGGGCGGAACTGCAAAAGACAAAGGGAAGAACATCTTCGTACTCGGGCTCTTAGCGAGCATTTTCCATCTTAACACGGAGAAACTCAAAGGGCTCATTCGCGAGCGTTTTGGAGGCAAGAACGAGAGTATCGTCAGCACTGCACTGATGGCATTCCAAGCCGGCTATGCCTATCCGGTCCGTAACCTTCTTACCACGCTTTACGAATTCGAACCGAGTCCCCGAGCATCGGACCGGCCTCAGGTAACAATGGATGGAAACCAGGCGCTGGCCTATGGACTGATCGCAGGCGGCGTGCGTTATGGAGCCGGTTATCCAATCACGCCTTGGTCGTCAGTGATGGAAATTCTGCGCTCGGAATTCCCCAAATATGGCGGCCTCTTCGTCCAGGCGGAAGACGAACTGGCGGCAGTCTCCCTTGCGCTCGGTTTCTCCTATTCTGGCTCGCTAGCGGTGACCGGGAGTGCCGGGCCCGGAATTTCGTTGAAGGCGGAAGCGATCGGTTGGGCATCAATGGCGGAGATACCTCTGATAGTAATCAATGTTCAACGCGGCGGACCGAGCACTGGGTTGCCGACCAACGTGGAACAGAGTGACCTTTATCAGGCGATATTTGGCGGACATGGCGACAGCCCGCGCGTGGTGCTCGCCGCTGCGACGGTGGAGGACTGTTTTTATATCGCAGCAGAAGCCACTCGAATCGCTCGCAAATACAGCACGCCTGTCTTCATCTTAAGCGATACTTCTTTGGCGACTCGGATTGAAGCATTCGATGAACCCAATTTGGCCGAGTTGATGCAGGATCCAAAGCCCGATCTGACACCGCGTCCGGCGGGCTTTAAGCCGTATCCATTGGAGGCGATCACACAGCATGCGCCGCCGGGCACCCGCATGCTGGAAGGCAAGTATCCGGTCGTGACCGGACTCGAACACGACGAAATGGGTCATCCCACTGCCTCTCCTCGTCTGCATGCAGGAATGACCGCGAAACGTCGGAAGAAATACCAGCAACTAGCAGACGAACTGCCGCTGCCGCAAATCCATGGTGATCAGGAGGGGGATGCGCTATTGGTCGGCTGGGGTTCGACCTACGGTCCGATCTATGAAGCTGTCGAGCGCGCTCGCGCACGCGGCGACCGGGTTTCCGCCCTGCATCTTCGACATCTGCATCCACTACCAAGGGGGCTGGAAACAGTCTTCGACCGATTTCGGAGGATCATTGTAGTCGAGATGAATGATCAGGGTCTGTATGGCCATGGTCAGCTCGCGACCGTGTTGCGAGCCCAATTCTGCAACCCAAAAATTGAGAGCCTGACGAAGACCGATGGATTGACCTATCGGGTGCGTGAGATTTTAGAAGGAGCATTCAAATGAATCCAGTAGATTCAGTTCCGGCAGTACCGCCAGAGCGCGAGAAGTTAACCAAGAAAGCAGTTACCGCTGATCATCCGACTTGGTGCCCAGCGTGCGGAGATTTTGCCGTCTTGGCCTCATTTTATAAGGTGCTGGAGAAGCGGCAGTTGCCCCACGAGAATATTGTTACGCTTGCGGGTATCGGCTGCTCCTCTCGCTTTCCCTATTTCGTCAATTCGCACGGCGCACATTTCATCCATGGACGGGCAGTTCCGTTGGCATCCGCCATCAGTCTGGCCCGTCCCGATCTGCATGTTTTCCTTTTCGGCGGTGACGGTGACGGTTTCTCGATTGGCGGCAATCATCTTGATCATGGCGCCCGGAAGAACATCCGGCTGACATACGTGATTATGGATAACTTCGTTTACGGCCTGACCAAGAAGCAGACCTCTCCAACTTCGCCGATTGGCTATCGATCCAAGACCGACCCCACCGGAGCGATCGATCATCCGGTCAATCCGATCAAAAAACTAATTGCGGCGGGTGCCACCTTCGTCGCGCGCACGCATGCTGCACAAGTAAATCATATGATCCAAGTGATCGAGCGGGCGATGGATCACGATGGATTTTCGGTGATCGAGTGCCTGTCAGAATGCATCGAATTTTATCCGGGCGCTTTCGATGCCGGCAACCCGC
>Ga0209526_10000377_pt1 | contig 28433 bp, 20 predicted proteins | sample JacPinW_OM2H0_M1_FD_188566 | JGI IMG/M metagenome (GOLD analysis project Ga0209526, IMG submission 188566) | Forest soil microbial communities from Algoma, Ontario, Canada - Jack Pine, Ontario site 1_JW_OM2H0_M1 (SPAdes) (version 2) | ecosystem: Environmental > Terrestrial > Soil > Boreal... | reverse complement strand
CCCCAATATTCGCTGCCCGAGAAAGTGGATTTCGCGGTGGTAGGCGGGGGTTTTACTGGCCTCGCGGCGGCGGCCTGGCTTCGCCATCTGAATCCGCAGAAAGCCGTCATAGTCTTCGAAGCTGAAACAATCGGTGCGGGCTCGAGCGGCCATACCGGGGGACTGGCTCTGGCAGAAACCGCTGCGGGTGACCTTCGAGGACTCGGGGACGTGCTGGCTGGCCTGTCGAAGGTTCTGCACGAGTTGCAGATCCAAGCCGACCTACGTCTGCCCGGTGTATGGGAGTTGAACCGCACCTCCAACTCCTCGCATTCGGCAATCTTATGGAGCGATTCCGGAAACTTGCGTGTAGCGCGAGAAGTTCCCGGGGGAATGATCAACCCGGGCAAGCTCATCGCCGGCCTAGCCCGGGCCGCAACCCTAGGGGGCGCGCTTATTTTTGAACATGCACGTGTCGAGAGCCTGGAGTTTGAGGAAGCGATCAAGATCACCGTCTCCGGAAAACAAATCCGGGCTCGCGGCGTCCTGGTTGCCACGAATGCCCAATCGCTCGAGCTGAGTGCTCTTGTAGGCCAGGCGCAGCCGAAGTTCACACTGGCTGTGGCTACCGATTCGCTGACAGAGTTGCAGCTTGAGGCGCTCGGCCTAGCTTCGGGGAAACCGTTTTATACGCTTGATCTTCCATACCTGTGGGGCCGATTGCTCGATGGAAACAGAACTATCTTTGGCAGCGGGCTCGTGCATCTGAACGATTGGCGCGAGTTGATCCCGCTGGATGTCGCAGCGGGCGAGCCAGCTGAACTCCTCAGGGACCTCAGACGACGGGTCCGTGGTTTGCACCCGGCACTAAAGGACGTGCGATTCAGCCATCAGTGGGGCGGCCCGATCCTCATCGCCGATCAGTGGCGGCCGGTGTTTAGGTACCATCCGGCGGATCCCCGCGGAATCGTCCTAGGCGCGTACAGCGGCCATGGGGTTGCTCTTTCGGTCTATCTTGGGTCCTGGGCTGCGGAGGTGCTGCTGGACAGACAAAGCCTGCCCTCCTGGGGCCCGCCCTAGCCGGGACGGCCCATCCCACCGAGACACGCCAACCTTGCCGCCCGCTGCTCATCCAGCCGAGGAAGGCGACTAGTGAGTCTTGCCTTTGCACCCGGGGTGGTTGCAGCGGCAGTCTATATCCGGAGTCTTCTCCATCGCCTCGCATTGAGCGCTGCAATACTTATCGCCCGGTGGAGTCTGACACGAGCACGGTGGATGTGCACACTTGCTAGCATTCCCTGCGACCATGGTATTCTCCGATCCCATAACGTTTTGACTGACTGCATGCCTAGGAATCCCAAAGCTTAAAATGCGGAACGCGAGCGCGCCTTCCGCTCAACGAATAAAGCGATCATTTCTCGCGTAAAAGCTGGAATGTCAGCGGGTTGCCCGCTGCTGACCCAGTTGCGATCTCGAAGCACCTCCTTGTCCATCCAGGTGGCGCCCGCGTTTTGAATATCGTCCTGAATCGTGTGGTAGCTCGTCAGCGTGCGGCCGTGGGTCAGCTTGGCCGAGACTAGTAGCCACGGGCCATGGCAGATCACCGCGATAGGCAGTCCATTCTGGTCGATTTGCCGCACGAACTGTTGTGCGGCCTTTTCGACGCGCAGGGCGTCGGCGTTGAGAGCTCCGCCAGGCAGCAAGACAGCATCGAAATCGCCGGGCTCAGCTTCGTCTAGTTCGAGGTCGACGTCAAAGTCGTCAGCCTTATCGTGGTGCTTCATTCCGTAGATCGATCCGCTCATGGGCGCGATCAATGTCGTCTTCGCTCCGGCATTGTCCAGGGCAGTTCGAGGGGCGACAAGCTCGATTTGCTCGAAACCGTCAGTCGCCAGGATTGCGACGCGAACGCCATTTAGAATGTTCTCTACCATGCGGATATCCTTTCCGACGTCTTCGACCGGGTTGTTGACCGCCACAAAGTCCGGCTCCACGTATGTGGCATGGGATGCTTGGTTCGAGCAATCGGGCAAACACTTGAGGCGTGAGGTGCCCGGCCCGGATGTGCGAGGCTACCTGCTTGCGGTGGCCTCCCTAGATAAATCCGGGTATGGACGGCGTCCCGCCTAGTCCTTACTTTCGTAACAGCTCGCCAAGGCGGGCCAAGGTATTCATTAAGGAGAGCACCCATGGAGCACCAGGCATTGCAACAACTCTATATCGATGAGTTGAAGGACCTGTATGACGCGGAAAACCGTTTAGTGAAGGCCCTGCCAAAACTAGCAAAGGCCGCCACTTCACAAAAACTCCGGTCGGGATTCGAGGAGCATTTGGAGCAGACTCGCGGTCATGTGGATCGGCTCGAGGAAATCTTCGATGCGCTCGGGGAAAAAGCCAGTGGCAAGAAGTGCGCCGGAATGATGGGGCTTATCAAGGAGGGCGAGGAGATGATGGAGGAGGACTTTGCCGGTGACGTGATGGACGCCGCTCTCATCTCCGCCGCGCAACGCGTGGAACACTACGAAATCGCCGCCTATGGTTGCGTGAGCACATGGGCGGAGTTGCTGGGTGAGAGTGAAGCGAGCGCCTTGCTGGAGAAGACTTTGGAAGAGGAAAAAGAGGCGGATCAGAAGCTGACGCAACTCGCGGAAGAGATCAACGTCGCGGCTAAGTCGGCTGGAGGGGAACAGGGTCACTCCGAGGAGCACATGCCACAAAAGAAAGCGCGTGGGGCGCGAGCCTAGAAACGGTGCCCGCTTAGACTTACATGCCCTGCTTCTTTCCCGGAATCGACGCGCCACCCCTGGTTCGCCCCCAGCGGTGGCCGTCGAGCTCTGCAGAACAGCGCCGATCACAATGACGAGCACATAGCTTAGCGCGGAGGCGTTTGGCAATCCTGTGCGAGTTTCAGGGCTTCGGCTAGATGAATGGCTTTGCGTCCGGTTCCTTGGAGGATCTGCTCACGACAGCTAAACCCGTCGGAGACGATCAGGGTGTCCGCTGCGGCACTTCGCACAGCGGGGAGCAGGATTCGTTCACCGATCGCCTGCGAAACTTGGTACTTGTCGCTCTCAAAGCCAAACGGTCCGGCCATCCCACAGCAACCGGCATCGAGAAGCTGGAGTTCTGTGCCCATTTTGCGAAGCAGGGACTCCTCGGCACTCATTTTCATCAGCGCCTTCTGGTGACAGTGGCCGTGCAGCACTACTTTCCGGGGCAGCCGCGGAGGCTCGTACTCAGGAGCATGTTTTTGAAGGAATTCGCTCAGGAGAAAGGTCTGGCTCCGTAGGCGCATGGCGCGCGCATCGGTCGGAAACAGATTTCGCAGTTCATCTCGAAATACCGAAGCGCAGCTCGGCTCGAGGACCACCATCGGAAGGCCCGCGTCAATCTGCTCACCAAGAACGAACAGTATTCGCTGCAGGTATTCCTTGGCCGTGTCGAGCATACCGAAGTCATATAGCGGTCGCCCGCAGCACAGGTCACGCCGGCTGGCTTTTACGCGGAAACCTGCGCCCTCCAAAACCTCCAATGCGGCCCGCGTCGCTTCAGGGTGAAAGTAATTGTTGAAAGTATCGATCCACAGCAGGACATTGCGCTCGCCAGGTGCCTCTAAAGCGGGCTTGCGTCTCGTGCTTTCCTCAAAAATGGCGGCTCGATGCTTTCCGGCCCACTGCCGAAAACATTCCGATGCCAACCTCGGTATCTGCCTTTGGGGTGCGAGGCCCAGCACTTTCTGGAGCAGGTGACGGGGGCCAGGCGCGTGATTTAGAAAGTTGACGATACCAGGTGCGATGGATGCCATTTGCGCCCAGCGGTCGATCCTGCCGAATGCACTGGCGCGAAGCGGGCGACGTTTATTTTTGTAGTAGTGCGACAGAAACTCCGCTTTATAAGTCGCAATATCGACGTTTGCCGGGCATTCAGACTTGCACGCCTTGCAGGAAAGGCATAGATCCAGAGCTTTTTTAACGTGTTCGTCCTGCCAGCCGTCACGCACGACTTCGCCCTGGAGCAGTTCAAACAGCATGTGCGCACGTCCGCGGGTGCTGTGTTCTTCCTCGAGGGTCACCATGTAACTTGGACACATGGAGCCTACGTCGCTCTTGCGGCACGCCCCGAGCCCGATGCATCGCAGCGACGCTTTCGCAAAGGAACCGTCATCGTCAGGGAACTTGAAGTGCGTCTCCGGTTGCAGGGGCTTATAGTCCGCGCCCAGCCGCAGGTTCTCCGTGGGCAGGTAGGCGTTCACCACTTTGTGCGGATTCAGTTTGTTGTCGGGGTCCCAGGCGGACTTGAAATCCCTGAAAGCCTGCATCAGTTCGGGGCCAAACATTTTGGGTAGCAAAGCGCCGCGCGATTGCCCATCTCCATGCTCCCCGGAAAGCGAGCCGCCATAACCGACGACCAGGTCGGCCGCACGGTCGACAAACTCCGCATACTTGCGAATCCCGTTTTCTGTTTCAAGGTCAAAACTCACGCGCATATGGATGCAGCCATGCCCGAAGTGTCCGTAGAAAGCGCCTTTATAGTTGTATTGGTTCATCAGCGCCCGGATGTCGCGGAGGTAGGCTCCTAGCTTTTCCGGGGCCACCGCGGCGTCGTCCCAACCTTCCCACTCTGCCGGCGCGCCTGGGGCAAAGGCCGCTGCGCGTGGTCCGGATTCGCGTATCTGCCAGACGGCACGCGCTTCTTTGGCAGTATAGAGCCGGCTGCTGGGGGGATCGGCGACGCTTTTCAGGCGGTCGATGAGCCCCAAGGCGGACCGGCGGACCTCCTCTGGATCGTCGGCGCCAAATTCAACCAGCAAGATGCCGCGGCCCTCGGGAAGGAGGTCGAGATTCGGTGCTCCCTTCTTCTCGAGGCCGTCGACAATACTCCCTTCAAAGCCTTCGAGTCCGATCGGATGAAAGGGCAGTATTTCCGGAACGTGGTCGGCCGCCAGAAAAGCGTCTGGGTACCCGAGTCCGACCAGCGTCCGGTGCTGCGGGCTATGGATCAATCGCAATCTCGCTTCGAGCACGATCGCGCAAGTGCCTTCTGTCCCGACCAGTGCCCGCGCGACGTTAAATCCTTTTTCCGGCAGCAATTCATCGAGGTTGTAACCCGACACTCGCCGCGGAATCTGTGGAAAGCGCGCTCGTATAAGTTCGGCACGCTGGTCCCGGATGGTTCGCAGCTTTTTGTAAATCTCACCGCGCCGGTCTCCCTGGCGGGCAATCGAATCCAGTTCGCCATCTCCGGTCGGACCAACCGTCATTTGCGCGCCGTCATACAACAAGATTCGCAGCTCCTCGACGTTGTCGACGGTCTTCCCGCTGAGCAGAGAATGCGTGCCACAAGAATTATTGCCGATCATCCCGCCGATCGTGCAACGATTGTGGGTCGAAGGATCCGGAGCAAAGGTTAGCTGGTGCATCTCCGCCCGGCTGCGCAAGGAGTCCAGAACAACGCCCGGCTGAACCCGCGCGAATCTACGGCCGACGTCGATCTCGAGGATCTGATTCATGTACTTGCTGAAGTCCAGCACCACTGCAACATTGCAACACTGCCCGGCCAGGCTCGTACCGGCTCCCCGCGGCAAGACTGGCGCGCCATACTTTCTGCACGCTGCGACCGTCGCGATCACGTCTTGGTCGTCCCGAGGCACGACCAGCCCGATGGGGATCTGCCGGTAGTTCGAGCCATCGGTCGCATACAGCGCACGGCTTCCCCGATCGAACCGCACTTCGCCCCGCACGGTGCGCTTCAGTTCGCTTTCGAGTTCGAACGCCGGTGAAAAGGAATCAACGAGCTTTGCGTGCGAGCTTGGCGGAAGTGGGGTGAGTTGGTGCGACATTATATTCGCAGACCGGTCCATCAGACTTGGTTCGCTCGTCGGGCGCGAGAAACAGTATCGACAAGCTTCTTTGCCATTTCAATGATTTCTTCTGTCTTGCCCTCGCGTAGCGCGGCTACATTTACAAGGTCGGCGCCGACGCCAAGAGCAAATGCCCCGGCGGCGAAATACTCGGCTGCATTCGTGAGATTGGCACCCCCTGTTGGGATCATGGCAATTTCCGGGAACGGCGCCTTGAGCGCCCTGATGTATTGCGGGCCACCGAGGTTTCCGCAGGGGAAAACCTTGACAACCCGAACTCCTTCGGTAGCAGCGGCCATCAATTCGGTTGGAGTGAGCACTCCGGGTATGGCCAGTTTCCCGCGAGCCCGAGCAATCTGAAGAACGGGAGCGGAAAGGCCGGGGCTGACCAGGAACTCTGCGCCAGCATCAAGGCATTCCGCGGCCTGCGAGGCAGTCAAAACCGTGCCAGCACCAGCCATCACTTTGTTTCCATATGTATGGATGATCTCACGAATCGCGCGAGTAGCGTTTGGGACGGTCATCGTGATTTCGACAATGGGAATGCCGCCGGCGCATACTGCTTCGACAGCGCCCAGGGCGAGGTCCACGCTCGCCGCTCGAACCACGGGCACGATACCAATCTCTGCAATCCTCTGGATGGCCTCGTCTACGGTCATGGTTTCGCGGTGGCCTTGTTTTTCTCAACCGTAAGGAATCACCGAACGATTCGCGCTGTATGTCCTTTCATTACCTGAAGAACGTCCGAGAGGGTGGCCATCGAAGCGTCTCCGGGCGTTGTCATGGCCAGGGCGCCATGAGCGGCGCCGCACTCGGCGGACCAAGCCAAATCACGTCCTGCCAGCAGACCATAGATCAACCCAGAAGCAAAAGAATCGCCGCCGCCGACGCGATCGTAGATCTCCAAATCTTCCCGGACTGCAGTTTCGTGGAATTGTCCCTCTTGGAAGGCAATTGCACCCCAGTCGTTTCGCGTTGCGGTCTTGGCATGTCGGAGGGTCGTGGCGACGGCAGCCAGATTGGGGAATTTTTCAACGGCCGCTGTGATCATGCGCTTAAAATTTGCGGGGTCGAGCTGAGAATGACCTTCGTCCAGTCCGACGACGGGTAGGCCCAAGGCAGCGGTAAAATCTTCCTCATTTCCGATCAACACATCCACAAATGGTACCAGCGAGCGATTTATTTCCTGCGCTTTGGTCTTGCCGCCGTTGGAGCTCCAGAGGGAAGCTCGATAGTTCAGATCGTAGGAAATAACAGCCCCGGAGCGCCGGGCTGCTTCGATCGCTTCCTTGGCAACCAGTGGCGTCGTCGCGGAGAGTGCGCAGAAAATACCCCCCGTGTGGAACCAGCGCGTCCCCTCCTCGATGAATACCCTCTCCCAGTCGATCTCGTCCGGTTTCAATTGAGAGACGGCGGTGTGTCCGCGGTCGGAGCAGCCCAAGGCGGCGCGAACACCGAATCCGTGTTCTGTGAAATTCAGTCCGTTGCGCACACTTCGTCCGACCCCATCGAAAGGCACCCATCGAACGTGGCTTAGATTGACTCCTCCTTGGAGCATCAGGTCTTCGACGAGTCTGCCGACCGCATTGTCAACCAGCGCGGTAACGATGGCCGTGTCCATGCCGAAACATCGCCGTAGTCCGCGAGCTACGTTGTACTCACCTCCACCTTCCCAAACGCTGAACTGCCGTGTGGTCGCGATGCGCAGCTCGCCGGGATCCAAGCGCAGCATCACCTCTCCGAGGCTGACCAGGTCCCACTTGCACGATTCTTTTGGCTTGATTCTAAGTTTCGTCATGATGGTGGACTCTAGGGGATCTGCATGGCCAAGACGGTTAGGCGGCAGCCGCCGCGGGAATAAGAGTATGCTCGGGATCGACCAATAACCAGGCGGCCGCCGCCAGGGCGCACAAAAACGCGGCAGCCAAGAAAGACGCAGTCCACCCGTATCGCAAAGCAATCGCGGGCGTCAGAGAAGCGGTGACGGCCCCTCCCAATTGAGCGCCCATGTTCATGAATCCAGAGACGGATCCGGAAAATCCTCCGGCGATATCCGCACAGACGGACCAGAAGGAACTTTGCGAGAGATACAGCGCCCCCGCGCCGCCGGCGAGCACGACGCTCGCCAAGCGGGCACTGTGCACACTCGAACCGAAAGCAAGAAACACTCCGGCGAGTCCCAGCCCAATAAAGGCCACGCCGCACCGTCCGATGCGTCTGCCGGCGCGGCGGGTCAGCCAATCGCTGACCAGTCCACCAAGAGGGCAGCACGCCGCCATCGCTAGGAAGGGAAGCGTCCCATAGAAGGCGCTCGCCTTCAGGTTCAGGCCGCGCACCTTCGCAAGGTAGATATAGAACCAACTAAAGAAAATCCAAGCCACATAGCCGTAGCAGAAATAACTGAAAGTAACGGCCCAAATGTTCTTGCCGCTCAGGATTTTTCTCCACGGCACGGTCGTTCGTGGTGCTCGGCGATTTTGCGCCGATAGCGCTGCACCGTTCGGTCGCGGGCCCTGAAAAGTCAGTCCTGCGCGGATCGCCGTCATTTCCGAAGCGGAAACCAGAGGATGCTGATCGGGAGCGTCACGAGCCGCGATGTACCACACCGTCCCCACGGCCAAGCCGATTATGGCGCATAGCCAGAAGGAGGAGCGCCAGCCGTGGCGAAGCATAACGTAAGTAATCAGCGACGGCGACAGGCCCGACCCTGCCCCAACCCCTGCGAAAATCCAGCCGTTGGCGATACCCCGTTCCTGCGTAGGTATCCACCGGGCCACAAATTGATTCGATGCCGGGTATACGACCGCTTCGCCAGCGCCGAGAAGAAAACGGATCGCGAGGAAGAACAAGATCGGTTTAGCAACCGTGACCGGGACCGCAGCGGTGAGGGCGGTGAAAATTCCCCACCACAGAACCCCGCCGGCCAGCACGCGCCGGGGCCCGAAGCGGTCCGCGAGCCATCCGGACGGAGTTTGGAACAGTGCGTAACCCAACAGAAACGCGCTAAACATCACGCCCAGCTGGATGTCGGTCAAATGGTATTCGCCGGCTAAAGAACTTCCCGCGACGGAGAGGTTGACGCGGTCGAGAAAAGCGACGGCGCTCAAAATAAACAACCAAGCGACGAGGAACCAGCGAACACGGCTTGTCGCCGCTTGGCTCACGAATCGGCCCCGGCCGATCGAGGAAAAGACTCACCAGGCCGCACGCTGAACGCCCCGGTGATCGAACCGCGCGATGGCCGGTGGGTAGGGTGGGTAGTCCGCCGCGGAAAACCGAGCGCCTTTTTCGGGCGAAGAGATGACCCTTTGTTAGGAGCGGGCATGGTGCCTCATGCGGAATGTGCGCGAAGCAACTGCACCAATCGCTCGGCGATGATCTTCTCCTCGCCGGGTTGCAGCATAAATGAGTTCATCCCCAGACCATTTCCGGTACGCTCCATCACGATGGATGGCTTTCCACCCTTCAATTGCTGGAAAGCGTCTTGGGGAGCCAGCGCAATGCGGCGTGGATCCCAGTGGATTTCCATGTGGGGCACATGATTGGCGACATCCGGCACGGAAAACGCGGTGCTCACGCCCGCAATTCGAGTGACCTCGCCTGATATGGCGTCCAGGCGTCGCCACCACTCTTTCGTCAGAGCTTCGTGATCTTCTTGGAGATAGACCTCCAGCGCTTTTACCATCCCGACGATTTCTTCTTTACCGACCTTTGCGCAACGCCCGAGCGTATCTTCGTGAGGACTGTTGTTGAGAAGCGCGTAAGCAACCAAGTCCTTCCTTCCGATCAGCACTCCGGCGCACTGCGGGCCGCGAATGGCCTTCCCGCCGCTGAAGGCGATCAGGTCGTAGCCCATTTTGGCGTAGTCCCAAAGGTGAGAGACCGGAGGCGTGTCCGCCGCCGCATCGATAAAAGCAGGGATGTTGTTTTCTTTTGCCAGCTTAATCCATTCATCGACTTTAATCTCACCGACGGCGTTCGCAAAGTTAGAGAAATGCATCATCGCGGTTTTGGAATTGATGGCTTTTCGCAGATCTTCGCGAGATTCGATGATCACCAGCTTGATGCCCGTGGCTCGAAGCTGGTGATCGAAGGGGTTGCGGTGCGACTTTTGAATGATGACTTCGGATTTCATTCCCGTTAGGTCGGGAAGCTGTTCGATAAATTGCGGATTGTCGCCGGTGAGAATTCCGGCGAGGCCGGATTGCATCGCAGCAGCCGCGCCCGAAGTTACGATCGCCGAGTATCCATCGGGCAACTTGAGCAGCTCCGCAATGCGCTTTCCGGCGGCGACTTCCAGATCCGGAACGCTTACAAAGTGACGCCCGGCCAGTGCCATGACGGCCTCAACTTCCGGACGCATGAGTGAGCCGCCGAGCACGGTCATGGTTCCCTGGCCGTTAATGACGGTGGTGACGCCCAACTCCTCGTAGACGTTGCCTGACTCGCCGAAACCGGAGATCTTGCCTCCGGCGGCTCCCGATGATGAACCGGCCAGAAGCTTCCTGGCGTTCGACATCGTGCCGGCCATCACACCGAGGCTTCCAAGAAACGTTCGGCGAGTCCATGTAAGGTTCATGGCCATTATTTCGCTCCCTTTTCCCCTTAACTGCGGGTGATTGCGGCGATGCAGTTGATTTCAACCAGAGAATTGCCTGGGAGGGCGGCGACGGCTACGGTTGTCCGTGCGGGACCACCATGCGGAAAGTACGTTTTGAAAACCTTGTTCATACCGTCGTAGTCGTCGATCTTTGCTAAGAATACGGTCAGTTGCAAAATGCTATCCATGGTGCCCCCGCCCGCTTCGACCAGCGTTTTCACGCTGTCCATGACTCTCTTTGTGTGGTTGTCGATATCCATCGGGAAGGTCTCCCCTTTGTCGTGAGAATGCGCGCCCTGCCCGGCGATATAGATCACTCCGCTGTGAACGACGAGGGGGGTGATGAAACCGCCTCCGGTCGCCGGTTTGCCATCGTAGTCGAGCTTTTGGACGCCGCCGGCCGGTTCTTTCGTTTGAGCGGCAACAGGAGGATCCGCCGGCGCTGCCAGACCCAAGGTGGAAACCAGTGAGGCGATGCGACCCGCAAATGCTCTGCGTGTAAACAGATTGGATAGCACTTTTTTCTCCTCTCCGTGTCGTTTTCTAAAATCATCGCTCTTCAGGGCAAAGCGAAACTGAAAATATCGCTGCCGGAAGCAATCGCTACATACTGCTTGTCTTGTATCGCGTAGCTCATCGGGGAAGCGTGCATTTTTTGTCCGGTGGTGAAGTGCCAGAGGGAAGCGCCGGTTCTTGCGTCAACGGCCTCGAAAGACTCGGAATCGTCGCCGAAGAAAACCAGGCCTCCTGCCGTCGCCATAGTTCCGCCCGAAGAATCTCCATCACCGACCTGCGGGTACCGCCATTCAAACGCGTCTTTCCCGAGGTCATAGGCCAGCAGAAGTTTCTTGCGCTGTGACCCGCGAGCCCGCCGAACACCCGTCGCGTAGTAGGGACGTCCTTCGGCGAATCGCTCGGGCTTCACGAAAAAGGTGCCGCAGTCCTCGAGGGCGAGGAAGTAGAAGAGGTGATTCACGGGATTGTAGGAAGGCGAATACCAATTCGTGGCGCCAGAAAACCCCGGGCATATTTCCGTTCCTCCCGCAGAAGGTAGAATGCCTGTTCGAATGGGCCGACCCTCGGCGTCGATTCCCTTTGCCCAATTCAACTTTTGTAGGAAAGGAGTGGCGGAGAGGAATTTACCATCCGTTCGGTCGAGAACATACAGGAAGCCGTTGCGGTTCGCTTCGACGAGCAACTTACGCGGCTGACCCCGGTAGTTGGCATCGACAAGAACAGGGGTTTCTGTCGCGTCATAGTCGAACAGATCGTGAGGCGTAAATTGGAAGTGCCATTTGAGCTTGCCGGTGTCGGGATCCAAAGCGAGCACACAGTCGGTGTAAAGATCATCGCCGGGCCGGGGCCCGCCATCGAAATCTGGAGACGGATTGCTGGTACCCCAGAACAGAGTGTTGAGTTCTGGATCGTAGGTGCCCGGCATCCAGGTGGTGCCTCCACCGCGCAGATAAGCCTGCCCGGGCCAACTGCCAGATCCGGGTTCGCCGGGACCGGGTATGGTCCAGAAACGCCACGCCTGCCTCCCAGTCTGGGCATCGATTGCCGCTACGAATCCGCGGACGCCATCGTCCCCACCAGAGGTCCCTACCAGAACTTTGCCGTTAACGACCAGCGGAGCGCTCGTTGCGCCGTAGTTCTTGTTGCCGTCGGTATACGCGACGTCCCAAAGCAGATGGCCAGAGCGTACATCCAGGCACAGCAGGTGAGCATTGTCTGTCTCAAGGAAGACTCTGGTTTGCCAAACCGCGACGCCACGATTGTGGTGCTGCGAGGCATCGTCAATCAGGCCTTCCGTGACGGGACGCGAATAGCGCCAGATCATTCGACCGCTCCGGCCATCGAGTGCGACCGCATCATTTCCGGAAGTGACCAACATAACGCCATTCACGACTACCGGAGTGACTTCCAAGCCATTTGCGTCTTGCAGATGAAAGACCCACTGGGCGCGCAGATTGTTCACATTGCCTTGGTTGATTTCGCGGAGACCACTGAACCTTCGGCCGGAGTAGTCACCGTTGTAGGAAATCCAATTTGCTCCAGGCGGCTGGACGGCAAGATCGGCCGGTTGCACTTCGATCCTGCTGTGAATGTCCAAGCCGGTCTTCTCCTGGGGCACGGCCAGCACCGCGAAGAGCCCGCCGACAAGCATCGAATGCAGAATTCGTCGCTGCGAAATCATTGTCTTCGCGCCCCGCCGCATTCGGGAGTCATGTCTGCTTGAGGGCCCGCTTCCCGAGCCCTGCTGTCGTGTCCTGTTTCGGGGGCAGGGTGAAATAGGAGCGCTCCCTTTTTGGCAACTGATAACCGAGTTGTTCGGAAATCTTCAGACCGGCCTCGCTGATGAGCGGGGCGATCTGCCGCAAGCGCGCGGTCGACATGCGGACCGCGGGGCCGGTAACACTCAGGCTGGCGTTGACGACTCCTAAGTGATCCCAGATCGGTGCCGCGATGCAGCGAATGTGAGGCTCGTGTTCCTCGAGGTCGCATGCATACCCGTTTTTCCGCGTTCGGTGCAATTCCGTCTGCAATTCCTGGAGGTTGCTAGCGGTGTTTTCGGTCAAGCGTTTCAGCTCCAACTGATTCAGAATCGTTTCGCGCTCGATGTCCGGGAGATATGCCAGAAGCACCTTTCCGACGGCGGTGCAGTAAAGTGGAACGGTCGCGCCGATCCGCGAGTGGATGCGAAGTGGTTCGGGAGAATCCAGTTTTTCGACGTACACAGCCGACAATCCGTGGCGCACCGTCAGGTGCACCGTTTCCCGGGTGCGGCGATTTAGCTCCTGCAGATGGGGCAGGCTAGCCCGGCGGACATCAAGTTGACCTCGCACGGCTTGGCCCAGCGAGACACAGGCGATTCCCAGCTGGTAGATGCCGCCGTTGTCGCAATTGAGAAAACCCGCCGATTCGAGGTTGACGAGGAAGCGATGCACCGTGCTGACGGGCAGGCTAGAGAGTCGCGCCACGTCGGTTGCCGACAGTCCCTTTTCTTCCGAGGCAAAGAGAGTGAGCAAGCGAAGTCCCCGTTGCAGGGAGGTAATGGTATAGGTGCGCTTACCTGGTGCTGGCATGCGATCCTTCCGGGAATCTCTCGTAAATGAAAGTGCGTACCATCTAGCGAAAATGTCTATACTATAGAACCTTCGTCGAAAGCCAGTACCAATTTCTCAACCTTGGGGCCATCGGCTTCGGCAATCTAGAGGCGCCCGAATTTCTTCACGGCCTCTTCAATGGATTTAAGCTTTTCGATATATGCATACATGGAATGTTCTTTGAAGTCCATCTCTTGAGCGAGTGCCAGGACGCGGGACGCCGAAGCCCGCGGAACGATGGCAACGCCGTCAGCGTCCGCCACCACAACGTCCGCCGGGCTGACCGATACTCCGTCGCATACCACCGGGATATTCGCCCCGGCAAATCGGTAGTAGCCGACCGATGTCGAGGGAACGCTGCCTAAAGCGTAGACGGGAAAACCAATCTTCTGCAGATACGCGATGTCCCGCACTCCACCATCGACAACGGCTCCGGAGAAGTTTCGCGCCGACATCGCCGTGCCCATTAGGCCACCCATGCCTGCGATATCGGCCCCGTCTTCGACGACCATCACATAGACAGAATTTGCAGCGCCTTGGTCAATGGCGGCAAGCATGCCATTGAGCGCGTCGGGATCGTGGTTTTTCTCCTTTTTGAGGAACACCGTGAGGGCAAAACCCGCGAATTTTGCAGGGAAAATGGGTCGCATACGATGCGACAGATACTTCGTTTGCCCGGTGATTTGTTCCAGAGCGTCAGAGACAGACGCGACTTCCACATGGCGGAAACCGTCCAAAAGCAAAGCGTCAGCGTTGCCCCCGGTTGTCTCCTGGTGAGGTCTGGCCGAAGGAGGGATTGCGGAGATGGCGATTCCCATTGTCAGCAGGGCAAGTTTTGCAAAAATAACCTTGAAGTGGCGCGCGAGGGTAAAACCAAACGGTGCTTGCATGGTCTGCTCCTGACTATCCCGATGCGCGCGCACTGTAGCATTGTTCCGCGGTGGTGTGGAAGAGGTCGAGGTCATCTGGAACGAAAGATGGGATTCTCGCATCCCACCGTGAACTGTGGCCTCGAGCGAACTGGAACGCTGGAAATCGGGATTCTTAGGGACCCGTTTGCAGGACAACCAGCATGGGGAAACGGAGCGAAAATATCGTGGGCGGCCGGAAGGTCAAAAAATCCATTCCCTGCGGCGGGAAATAATCTACGGTCAGAAGCCGGTCGCAGGCGCCAAACGATTGCGATATCAGTTGCTGAAACGTAACACGTTTTCATTTACACTCCTTTGGTTTCACATTCTGAGATGATGCAAAGAACTTGGCGAAAGCAAAAACGATGGCGAGTCGGGACGTCGGCGTCGAAGGTATGAACGAGAAACGGTGCCGGTTTTACTTCGATGTTCGCTGTCTCATGTTTTGGGCCGCTGTCACGTCCGGCCTCTTCGGTTGGGTAGCCGTGGCGAGCCCGCAGGTACACCGGCGACCCGCGAACGTGTTGCGGCCCGAAGGCCAGTCGTCGACCGAGGGTCGCCGCACTTTCGAAGGGAAATGCGCGCCATGCCACGGACTCGATGGTCGCGGCGGAGAGCGCGCCCCAGATATCGCGACCAAACAGAGGGTACAGCGGCAGTCGGATGCCCAGATTTTTCGAACCATTCACAACGGCGTTCCGGGGACAGGTATGCCTTCGTTTGGCATCCTCGATAGTGCTCGGATCGGCGCGCTCGTAAACTACCTCCGCCTCCTGCAAGGCCAAAGGGACGTTACGTCTGTCTCCGGGGATCCGCGCAGCGGCAAGGCGCTATTTTTCGGCCGGGCGAGGTGCTCCGAGTGTCACAGCTTGCAGGGGGAGGGCGGGTTTGTTGCAGCAGACCTCTCCATATTTGGGCGCATGCATTCTATCGAAGAGACGCGCGAAGCGATTACGAACCCTGGCAAAGCTGCTGACTTCCCAAAGGGAACCGTTATCGTGACCACTCGCGACGGGCAAAAATACCTCGGGGTCGTTAGAAACGAGGACAACTTCTCCTTGCAACTGCAAACGATTGACGGCACCTTCCATCTCCTCATGAAGTCTGACCTCGGAAACATTTCCAGGCAGCCGGAATCCTTGATGCCCTCGAACTACGGATCGACGCTGAGCCCCAAAGAACTGGACGACCTCGTTGGTTTTCTGATGATCACCGCGAGAAGCGGCAAGTCCGATGCTGCGCCAAGCAAGAAAGCAAGCCGGGCGCAAAATGAGTGACACCCGATTTCGGCTTGGCGTGCAGACAACGGTTTTGAATTGTCCGGCAACAAATGGAAGTTTCTTTGGCTATCCTCGCTATGAATAAAATAAGAGTACTTGTCGCTCTGGCCGTTTCTTGCTGGTTCCTGCGCACGAGTTCTCAAACAAATTCGCCGCACCGTCAATTCGAACTGCATGCCGAAGTGCCGCAATTTTGGAGCCTTGTGGCGCGCGATACGAAACTGGAAACCTTTGCCACCGGATTCGGTTTTACGGAAGGACCGGTGTGGGACGCCTCTGGGTTCCTGTACGTCAGCGACGAAACGCAGAACAAGATTTTCCGCGTCTATCCGGGCGGCCGTAAAGAAAAGGTCGTCTCTCTGGGAGACCCGGACGGAAGCACATATGACCGCCAGCAACGACTGCTGGATTGCGCGAGTGCTTTGCGGGCCATCATACGGATTGGTACCGATGGGAACTACACCGTGCTTACGGACCGCTTCGAAGGGAAGAAGTTCAATAGTCCCAACGATGTGGTCATCGGTCCCGACGGAGCCATTTATTTTACCGATCCCACCCTGGACTTGCCGGCGGGCGAGACACAGGAGATTCCCTTCCAGGGCGTCTACCGCCTCAGCGAGAACGGGGAAGTACGCCTTCTCACCAAAGATCTCCTGCAACCGAACGGTCTTGCCTTTTCGCCGGACGGCAAGCGTTTCTACGTGGACGACAGCGAAAGGAAAAATGTTCGAGTCTATGACTTCTTGCCGGACGCCACGCTGACGAATGGCCGCATTTTCGGTGACGAGCAAGGCGCAAAGGGGGAAGGTGTGCCGGACGGTATGAAGGTAGACTTGCAGGGCAATCTGTTTATCACTGGTCCCAAAGGAGTATGGGTGTGGGATGCGCTGGGCCACCATCTTGGAACCATCGTCATGCCGGAACAGCCCGCCAATATCGCATGGGGTGATGCCGGTTACGGCACGCTCTACGTCACCGCTGCCACCTCCGTTTATCGATTGCGCACCAAAACCCGTGGCTTCCTACCCTACCTTGCAGCTTCGTCTCGCGCAGCCCATGTTTCGCGACGGTAAATTTCGCCGCAACGCGCGCCTTAAGAAGTTCGCGGACTTCCGCTGAAGCCGACGGGCCTATGCGAAGAACGCAAAACGTTTGGGTCCTTCCACCCTCGTCCCTACTCAATATTGCGCCCAGCAATCTACATGGATTTGCCATTGTCGACAGCGCAGGAGAGAAAGTGACCGTGGCGGAAGAGAATCGTGACCGGCACCGTGCCCGCTGCAGGCGCGGGGCAAGCATCAGGGAACAATTGAAAACTACAAACAAGGTCCTAGCCCTAGGCTCAACGGAGGACCAAGGTGTTGATGCGTTTGGGGACCTCTCCCACGGGCACAACAGCTACTTGTTTGAGAGAGTTTGTGTCAATGACCGACACTGCGGCGGCGCCAGAGTCGGAAATGTAGAGCAGCTTGCTGTCCGGTGTGAACGTAATCCACTCGGGCACGGCCCCAGTCGGAGCATGGTCCAGCGGGTGAACCTCGGGCAATGCTACGTGACCCAGCAATTTGAGGCTAGGCAATTCGTACTTAAAGACGGCGTTCGCGGCCGTGCTGCCGACCCAAAGTGATTTCCCATCTGGTGCAACCCCAATTCCATGAGAGGGCGTACCGAGTCGCCCCTCGGCGACGCCGAACCCGCCGGGTTGGTCCGGTAATTGGACCGCATCGATTTTCACGTGCTTAGCGAAATCAACTACGGCAAATCCATTGAAGTTGGAGAGCTGGACGAAAACTCGGTTTGTGGAACCGTCCGGGTTGGTATCAAAGGCCATTGGGCGGACCCCGCCGTCGAATTTCACCTCCCAGGCAACTTGATCGCTCTGAAGATCGATGACGGTGGCCGACTTGGATTCGATGGAGCCAGCGACGGCATACTTGCCGTCAGGTGTCACGTAGATGTTGTGAACGCTACGGTTGAGGGGAATGCTCTTCACGAGGCTGAGTGAAACAGTGTCGATCACGTCGACGCTGCCGGGCAACGTGCGGATACCAATCAAGACTCGGCGCCCGTCGTTCGTCACGGCGATGTTATTCGGACGACCGCTGAGCGGTACCTTCTTCAGAATATCTCCCCTCTCGCGATCGAGCACGTCCAGCACGCTTTCCGACTCATTGCTGACATACACCCGCGTTCCGTCCGGAGAAAAATTCACTCCATGCGGCAACACGATACCATCTATCACTTGCACGACCTTATTGGTCAGTGGGTCGATGACATCAATCGTATCTGACGCACTGTTCGTGACATACACCAATGCACCAGATCCCAGCCGGGAGCGAGGAACGGCTGGGGCTCCGCGCACCCAAGAGGCTATGGTGAGCCAGTCCGGGTCGTTTTGCGACGGGAACTGCCGTCCGCCCGAATGGAAGGAGTCGCCTCCCGCTTCCGGAGCGAGAGGATGGAGGAGAAGTCGGCTGGAACCGGGATTGCCCGGAACGACTTGCTGAACAGCACTCTGAAAATTGCGGCGAGACTGTTCGTCCGTCCATTCAGAAACGCCTGTGGACAACTTCTCGAGGTGAAACATCCTGTTGGCTTCCGAATGACAGCTATAACAAGGAGCATGGCCCGCGCGGTCCCTTAAGAAGATAGGCTGCACCTTGGTCTTGAAAATTTGAAAATCAAGGGGATCCGTAGTCGGACGAGGGGCTGCTTGCAGCAGTGTCCAAGAATCCGCGGGCCCTCGATGATTGTGAAGTGGCGGGAGTGCGCAAAACAGCACGACCAAGCAGCACCACACGAGGCGGTGAAAATGACGAAATTTCATCGGGACCTCCCAGGCTTCTTACCCGCCGTTCGAGGGTCACCATCCCACTCACGACGCGATGCCTCGTTTTTGCTTCCTCTGGCCGGCGAGGTGCGCATCACCCAGTGTAACTCACGGTTGAACGTCGTAGACCTGGAGCGCGAGCTTTGCAGTTGGCTTGCCCTTGCCAGACACGGCGATATAGAGGCGGTTCAGTTCTGGCACAAGAATCGAAGTTTTGGCGCGGAACCCGGTCGGGACATCCTCGACATGCTTGTAATCGTCGGCATCGTTCTGCACGAACACTGACGTTGCTTCGCTTCCCGTCACGTAGATTCGCTTCCGGGCGCTATCGAACCACATATCGTCGTGCAGGGGTGCGCAAGGAAGAGAGGAAACGGCCTTGCCCGTATCGGTATTGAAAACGATAAACTTTGGCGGTTTGCGCGTGGCGATAAATACCCGGTGATTCGGCTCGTCAAGAACCAGTGCATTGGCGGTTTGCGCTTCGGGGACAGGCCATCGCGCGATAACCCTCTTTGTATCTAGATCAACCACGCCGACCTCATCTGTGCCGGTTAAGTTCACATAGAGTTTCTTCCCGGCCTGGTCGATGGCCATCGCCTCGGAGTGGCTGCCGGGAAGGGTGATATCTCCGACGAGTTTGAATGTCTTGGTATCAATGATGTTGAGCACGTGAGTCTTTACAGTTTCCTCATCGCTGCCGCTCTCTACGTAATAGTATTGATCCACGGGATTGAATACGGCGCCATCCACCCCGGGAGGAAGTTTGATGGTACTGAGGATCTTATAGTCCTCTCCGCTGACCAACTCCACCATCCCGAAGTCATCCCCGTCCGTCACGATGAGTTTGTTTTGATCAGGAAGGAAAAGAACGGCGTGCGGCTGACCGAAACCCGTGATGCTATGAATTCGTTTGCCGTCCAGGTCAAAAACCTCGACGGTCTTGTGGTCCTCGGCAGTCAAGAAAACCCGTTTGCCCTGGAGATCTACGGCCAGGTGATCGAAGTCGCCGGACATATTGGGCAAGGGCGTAGTTACAACTAACTTAAGCAGCTTCTTTTCCTGGGTGTTCCCTGAGGGCGCGAAGACAAAAACAAAAAGCAAACAGATCCCCAGTGATCTTTTCACCATCTATCTCCTTAGCAGTTTCAGTCAATCAACACTCTGATGCGCCACAATCGGGTCCCAGGCCATAAGCTTTATTTGAAATCTAGAATATGAGTTTGATTGCAAATTGAATCTGCCGCTCCGGGATGGTGGTCCTGAGCAACACACCAGCCGTCCCGCCGGCTCCAGCCAGGGACGCACCTGTCGCGTCGAACAAGTCGGTATTGCCGTCACCCGGGCCCGGCGGGGCAAAGTTGGCGTGATTGAGAATATTAAACATCTCCACTCGGAACTGCACGTTGAAGTTCTCCGAGATTTTCTTTACATGGTTGTTCTTGAACACTGAAAAGTCCAGATTGGTTATGCCCGGACCGGTCAAAACATTGCGACCCGAGTTACCGCGAAGATTGAAGCACTGGAGCGAATTGGGGTCTACCGGGGCGCCCAAGCTGGGCGGTACCGGGCTGCAGTTGGCTGTCCAAAACGCCGGATTGGGCGCAGTGGGAACGGCGAAGCACTGCGTTTTCACGTAATTACTAGGATTCCCGGGATTTGTAAGAGTATTGCAGCTGGAACCGCCCAGCCGATTCGGGAAGGCAAAGTCGTCGCTGCTGAGTGTATTCGCGGGGTCATTACCCGTCCCCCACGTGGCGGTGAATGGCACGCCGTCGCTTACCGTAAAGATGAGGCCCAATTCCCAACCATCCGTCAACCACCGGGCTGGTCCGGAAAATGACTTGGCCGAAGGAACCTCCCAGGTGCCATTGAGCACAAGAGTGCGCCCCACGTTGAAATCGGAAAGGCCACGGGTATTTTTCATGTCGAACCAGTTGAGGCTGGAGATCGAATTGCCGAATGCGTCGCCAGCCAGCGTCGCCGAGCTGGTATCTATGCTCTTGCTCCAGGTGTACGTGCCTTGTACCTGAAAGCCGTGGCTCATATGCCTGGCCAGCTGCAATTCTAGCGCATTAAAGTAGGACCGTCCTTGATAGAACATTCCGCGAATTGAGCCAAAGTTCGGGTTGATGGTCGAAGGCGGGCCGCATTGAATTGGGTCAGTGCCGCCGGGATTGAGTTGATTGCATTGTGGTGTAAAGGTGTTTCCGAGGGCATCTACTTGGGGCCAGAGATACCCAGCCGAGGATTTTGTCGGAATAACCAAATCCGCTTCATCTACGCGGAAAGGCTGGTGCACGCCGCGCGAACCCACGTAGGCAACCATGGCCGCCAGATTCGGAGTCAGTTGGTACTGCACATTCAGGTTCCACTGCATGACGTAATTGCGCTTGGGATTGGACTCAAGATACGTTGAGCGCTGGAATTTCGCAGTGAAGTCCGCGGGCGGGACGACAAAAAACTTAAGAGGTTGAACAGGAGCGGAACTTATATTGATCGACGGATATTGAAAGAACGGAACCGCCTGGGTCTCTAGAAGGATGAACTGATAAGGTAATGGCTGAACATCGAATAAGCCGGCACCGCCTCGGACGGCCATTTTGCCGTTGCGGAATGGATCCCAGGCGAAGCCGATACGCGGCTCAAAATTCTTCGTCGTCGGGTTGTTGAAAAGAGGGTCGCCCTGATGAGCTACGGCATCGGTAATGTTTCTTAAGTTGACGAGTTTGCCGTTGATCTCCGTCGGCACCGTCGCCATTTCATAACGCAGACCCAGATTCACTGTCAGGTTGGGCTTCCAGCGCCAGTCATCCTGTACATACGCACCGAACAGGGTCTGACGAAAATCGCGAGGTGTAAGGGAGCTGGCGATTCCACCTGCGAATTTGCTGGGAGTATTTGTCAAAAAAGCCGTTAAATTTTTGAAGTTCCAAATTCCATTGGGATCGGTAAGAGCGGTGGCTTGCAACAGCATGCGCTCGACGGCGACACCGAACTTGATGGAGTGAGTGCCTCGGGTCCAGAAAGCGTCGTCATACGCTTGAAATGAATTCCAGCCGTACAAATAAGTCGGGAGTCCGCCTACACCTCCCGTCATTGAAGTAAGCCCACCGACGTTTACCACGGACGCATTGCGACCAGCAAAAGCGCCCAGGGAAGTATCGGCCGCCGCCGTGTTAAGCGCTTTCACGCTTGAATCGTTGTTTACGTATTCGTGGTTGTAGCCAAATCGGACCGCATTCACGAAAGTAGGGGTGAAGCTGTGGGTCTCCTCCACCGCGACGATCTGCCTCGAGGAAAGAGTAGAGAGCTGTACGTTACCCATTGAATCCGGGGAGCTGTATGGGGTCTTGTCGAACAGGTACGTGCCGAACACGCTGTCCTTGTCGGTGAACTTGTGATCTATGCGGGTCGTGACGAAGTTCTCGTTGACAACCTGCTTTCCTGAGAAGGTGAATTGACAGACATCGGTACCGCAATTTGATGGACTCGCCAACGGGTAGAGTGCGAGATATTTCTGGACCATGGGGTCCACGCCACCCGGAAGGGCGACGCCCCCAATGATTCCGTTGCGGGCGTCCAGCGAAGGCACAAAGTCGCGATTGGCAATGCCCTTGGACTGCCGGATGCCTTCGTAGTCCGCAAAAAAGAATGTGCGGTTCTTTACGATCGGCCCGCCAATTGCTCCCCCGAACTGGTTCCGCTTGAAAGCCGCTTTCGGACGGTTGGGGTCTTCGAAGAAATTCCGTGCGTCCAGCGCACTATTGCGGAGGAACTCATAAATACTTCCGTGAAACCCGTTTGTTCCCGAGCGGGTTGTGGCGTTGACGACTCCTCCGGAAGTTTTGCCGTACTCCGCCGAATAGTTGCTGGTTAGGACCGAGAACTCCTGAATGGCGTCCACGCCGAGGTTGCCCCCGAGGACGCTGCCCGGAGCTCCATTGGCGTAGTCATTGAGACTAACGCCATCCAGGCGATAGTTGTTCTGCTGGGGCCGGGCTCCGGAGATGGTCAACTGCTGCCCGAACCCGCGATTGCCGCGATCCGCACCCGTCGAGAAGGTGGGCTGGGTTTGAATCGTCTCAACGCCCGGTTGCAGGGCTGCCAAGTCCGTCCAACTGCGACCGTTTAGCGGCAGCTCGCGGACAGTAGTAGCGTTAACCGTCGCACTTATGTCTGAACTGGAGAGTTCCACGGCCGGAGCTTCCGTGGTCACCTCTACCTTGTGCGACACCGTTCCGATTTGCATAGCCAAGTCGAATGTCCGTTGCGCACCCACGGTCATGGTAATGCCGCTCTTGGTCTCCGTATTGAAACCGGTCGCGGTGACGGTGACCTGATACTCTCCCGGCAGCAGATTCGGGGCGGTGTAGAAGCCGTCCGCATTTGTCTTGAGCTCACGCTCAATGCCCGTTGCAGTATTTTTGACAAGTACCCGCGCCAGCGGGATACCCGCACCGGAAGGGTCCGATATCGTACCGGAGAGGGTTCCTCCGGCGACTTGCGCGCCCGCAGGCGCTGAAGCAAAGGTTCCGCACAGGAGCAACGCCGTTGCCACCAGGCGGTACACACCCTTCCAGGAATGTCTTCGAAAGGACACGAGATCACCTCCACACGGTTGAGCTGAGCCTAGTGCATTGGCCGAGCGATTGCCTTAATTCAACATTAATTATTCTTTAGATTCAACCTATCGAAGTTCTTGATCGAGCTCGGCCACAGGTTCAGAGGAATAGGCAGCCGGCAGTATGACGCTAAAGGTGGAGCCAACGCCTGGAGCACTGTCGCACTCAATAAGGCCACCTTGGGCATGCACAATGGCTTGAGCAATGGCCAGACCTAGCCCCCCGCTGTGGCTCTCTCCATTGCCAGACCGCACCGCACGATAGAACCTTTCAAATATGAAAGGCACGTGCTCGCTTGGGATTCCAATACCTTGATCCTCGAAGCGGGCACGAATGGTGCAATTTTGTTGTTCCAGCGTCACGCGAACTTGCGTACCGCTAGGAGAGTACTTTATGGCGTTGTCGAGAAAAATCAGAAAGAGTTGATGGAGGAACGCCTCATCGCCAGAGTAAGGCATCTCCTGGTCAAGCTTCCGGACGATGGCAATATTCTTCATCCGTGCCCGCGAACTGACCAAGGCGCAAGCTTCTTCAAGAACCTCGTTGATGTAGAGGGGTTCGCAAGTTAAGTGCAGTTGCTCGGCGTCCGCCATCGAAAGTGTAAACAGCCCTTCCAGAATCCGCGTCAATTTCTTGAACTCGTCATCAAAAACGCAGAGCGTTTTCCGATACTCCTCCGCACTCCTGGGCTTTGAAAGCAAAAGCTCCGTCTCGCCGTGAAGCACGGCGACCGGAGTGCGCAGTTCGTGCGAAGCGTCCGTCACGAATTGACGCAACTGACGGAGCGCCGAATCGACACCTTGCAAGAGTTGATTGAACGTTTCTGCCAAGCGACCTAGTTCGTCATCAGGATGGGTCACCGGCAGCGGTGTCCAGAAACCTTGCCGGTTCGTGACCCGTTTTGCCATTAGAGCGGCATGCTGGGTGAGCGCCTTGATAGGCGCAAGGCTTCTTCCTACATAGAAAGCTGAAATTCCCGCAGTCACCAGTAAGCTCAGCGGAAAGAGAAGCAGGGCGACTTTTCCAAGGCTGTCCAGCACCCGATTGGTGCCGAGCGTTGGTATTGCTACCAACAGGATACGGGCCCCGGTCGCTTGCTGAAAAGGGATGAGGGCGATGTGTACCGTTTGCGCATTCCCGACAGCTGCAAACTCGAACGTGGGATGTGAACCCGGGAGGCTGATGTCCTTCAAGTCGATTGGTACGCTAAGATTTCTCGAACGTTGGATCACGTGGCCGGATGGATCGAGCAGCTCAAAAAACTCTCCCGGTATATCCAGCCGGTTTATGTCCTGCGCATTCGGTTCCGAGGTTATGTCGGCAATCATCGGGCGAGCCGTTTCGAGCAATTGATGATGAACTTGAGTAGAAACCTCTCGAGCGAGGAGGGCCCAAAATGCCAAATATGAAGCAGCGAGCAGCACCCCGACCACACTGCAGAATAGCAACATCATCCGAAGGCGAAGTGTCTTTGCTTTCATGACCCCGGCACTCCCAAACGGTAGCCTATGCCGCGAACGGTATGAATCAGTTTCGCCGGTCGATCGTGGTCAATTTTCTGCCGCAAACGGTTGACGTAGACTTCAACAAGATTTGTTTCGCTGTCGAAGTGGCAATCCCAAACGTGTTCCACGATTTCGCTGCGTGCAACAAGATCCGGAGCGCGGACCAGGAAGAGCTCAAGGAGCGCGAATTCTTTGGCAGTAAGGGGAATTACTTCTTGACCGCGTGTAACGCGGCGCTTGTGACGATCCAGCACGAGGTCTCCGTAGCAGAGTCTTGCATTCCCGCTATGGAAGCCCCTTCGAACGAGTGCCCGCACCCGTGCGAGGAGTTCCGCCAAAACGAAGGGCTTCGTGAGATAGTCGTCCGCACCGGCGTCCAACCCTTCCACTCTTTGTTCGATCAAACCGCGAGCCGTGAGCATCAGCACGGGAGCCTCAATCCCTCGCTGGCGCAATTCGCGGCAAACTTCCACGCCATTGATCCCGGGCAGCCGCACGTCCAGAAGAATGGCGTCGTAAAGGACCTCGGGGACTAGTTCGAGTGCCTTCTCTCCCGACTCGACCACGTCCACTGCGTAGGTATTTTCGCGCAACGCACGTGCGATAAAGCTGGCCACTTTCCGTTCGTCTTCGACCAAAAGGATGCGCATATGTTTGCTTGATCCCATACGGGGCATACTCGCGCGAGCAAAAACGCCCAGTTCGCCGCCTCGGCCAGGCATCTCAAGATTTTGCCCAAACTGCGCCTTGAAAACGGCGCTCTCATTTTAGATCGTTTCGAATCACCTGTCCTCCTTTCATGACAAAGCCAACATGTTCCAGCTCCTTGATATCCTTCAGTGGGTCCCCTGCAACCGCGGCGATGTCGGCGAATTTGCCTTTCTCGATAGATCCAATCTGATCCTGCCACCCCATCATCTCGGCAGCGACGCTGGTGGCGGCCTGCATTGCTTGCGCAGGGGTCATCCCGAATTTCACGAGATATTCGAATTCCGCAGCTTGAGTCCCGTGAGGAAATGGTCCGACTCCGCTACCAAAGGAGATCTTTAGTCCGCGACCGATGGCCAAGCGACCGCTTTTTTCCCGCATCGCCTCCAAGCTGTACTTGCCCCCGGTCGACTTGGCATCCCTGACCGCATACTCTGCAAGAGAGTAATGATAAGCGGTTAGTTCGAGATAAATGCCTTTTTTCTTGATTTGCTCGGCGGTTGCTTCGTCGAGATCGATAGCATGCTCGATGTCATCGACGCCGGCTTCCACGCAATTACGCAAGCCTTCGCCGCCGAAAGCATGGCAGGCCGTTTTCTTATTGTGCCGGTGCGCTTCATCGACAATAGCTTTGACTTCTTCCAAGGTAAATGTCGGGTCCGACCAGAGCTTTCCATCTGGCTCGAACTCATAGTCGGCCGTCGAGTGGAATTTGATCCAGTCAGCACCGTAGTGAATTTGCTCGCGAACTGCTTGGCGGGCGTCCCAGGGGCCATCCACGGTCCGGTAGTTCCGAGGCAGGTTGACTTCGGGCGACCCCAGCATACCCTCCCCTGTGGCTACCAATCCAGCAGTCGAAACCTGCAGTCGGGGACCCTGAAAATAGCCACGATTGATTGCTCTCTTTATATCCACATCAGCGTATTCGCCGCCATGGCTCATCAGGTCCCGCAATGTGGTGAAGCCGGCCCGAAGATCTTTCTGGGCATTTGCCAAGGCCAACAGCGTTCGATACTCCCGGGTGTCGTTGATGGGGCTCGCAAATGGCGGGCCGCCGGACTTGATGCCATCGAGCCCAAAACCGAAGATGTGCGTATGACCGTCAATCAGGCCGGGCAATACCGTAGCTTTGCTCAAATCGATGAGTTGCGCCCCGGAGGGAATCTGTACATTGTCGGCTGGGCCAACGGCGGCGATTCTTTCACCTTCCACCACGATGACTTGGTTCTCCATCATTCGTCCGGACTTACTGTCAAATAAGTGCCCGGCGCGAATGGCCGTGACTGTTTGCGCTTCACCCCTAGTCCCCGTGAAGAGCATGAAAAAAATAAGCGACCTCCATCCGCAGTGCTTCAAGTGGCCCTCCGTAAGAGCTCGCTCTCAGTACTCATTATCTGGCCTGAAAAGGAGACCGGGCTCGCCGTGTTGGCCGGGTCGCCTCGTGTTTTTTGCGCCCGCGGCGTCGCGCGGCAATTATTCATTTCACTTCGTACACTTGCACGACCGCGGCCGTGGTTCCGTGCCTACTCGAATTGCGTCACGGCCTCACCCATCGCCTTCACAGGGCTGCCCGCGCTGTCATTTTCAAGGCAAACCGCAGGGCAGAGGATATCGGACGGCTTCATATGTAGGTTTAAATCAACATTAATTTCCATTTAGCTTGGACCGCTTGGACGCAACGGAACAATGGATCACCAGAAAGAAAAGGGAAGTTTGCGTGGCGATCAACGCTCACTGCATAAGCGCAAATGGCAGCCCGATGCGTGCGAACGCACTCTGTATGCGCTTTTCGGGTCGAGCCAATCCAATGGCGCCCCGTAAGTGCCATATTTGCAAGTGCCAAGCGATGAGTGGGGGGCGGCCGAGCGCGCAACAGTAGACGTCCGTTAATAGGCCAGTGCAAGCTCCGACCTTAGAAACGCACCATATCGATGTGCTGTTGTCGCCAGGTTTCCTGAGCGAAGTGAACAGAGTCGGCGTAATGACCAGGGATTCTTTCGTCGGCATACGCTTCCAAGCGCCCACGCCGCAACCTTTCATACCAATTGGGGGCTGAGCATGCCGCCCGTATTCGACTGTGCATACCGTTGGGCATGCCGGGGATCGGGATCCGCGCTGCGATCTTTGTAGCCAACCAAAAACTCATCAAACGCAGGCAAGAAGTACGCAGTTGGCGAGGCATCTTCTGCGCTTGCTGCTTTTTTGGCAAACCAGCAGGCTCGGCCATTCAGCCCGCATATCTTATATAGAATCAATCTGTTAGACGGAGCCCGCGAATCTATGTACCCCGTGCTTGTGCGCAACTAGACGCGTTCTGCGGTGTTGTATTGTTAAGAACAGCCCACCCCACTCGGGGCGTCGGTAGCGGATACTAGATAACACCCCCGGCTCGTTCACTTTCAGCGTTGGGACCCGGTCCCAATTCTTAGGAGGAGTGGATTCATCATGAAAACTACAACGGTGGTCATCCTTGCGGCTGCACTGTTCGGCCCTGGCACTTTAGCTTACCCGCAGTCGCAGACGAGTTCGTCAGCGCGCGGCAGCACGGCTGTTCAGGCAGACAAGACAGGTGCACAAGCCTCGAATGGCAGCACGATTTCGGCCTCCGCGAACGCGGGACACAATTCCGCCAGCCTTGCGAACGGCACGGCGATAAATGCCGCACTTTCGCAACCGGTCGACGCGAAGAAGAACAAGCCTGGCGATCCGGTTACGGCGAAAACCACCTCCGCGACCAACTCCGAGGGCAACGTGGTGATCCCCAAGGGCACGAAGCTCGTAGGGCACGTGACCGAAGCCAAGCCTCGCGCAAAAGGTGAATCCGAGTCGGCACTAGGAATTGTCTTTGATAAAGCGGTCTTGAAGAACGGGCAGGAGATTCCACTGAATGTCGCCATCCAAGCTCTCGCGGCTTCGCAGACGGCTGCGTCCAGTTCTCTCGCTCAAGATGACTTGTCCGCGAGCGGTGGAGCTGTGGGCGGTGCTACTGCGGGAGGTCGCGCATCGGGCGGAGCAGCGCTCGGCGGGG
>Ga0209526_10000376_pt1 | contig 28439 bp, 21 predicted proteins | sample JacPinW_OM2H0_M1_FD_188566 | JGI IMG/M metagenome (GOLD analysis project Ga0209526, IMG submission 188566) | Forest soil microbial communities from Algoma, Ontario, Canada - Jack Pine, Ontario site 1_JW_OM2H0_M1 (SPAdes) (version 2) | ecosystem: Environmental > Terrestrial > Soil > Boreal... | reverse complement strand
TCCAACATCTGGATGGTCGCTATCGAGCACAGCGGCGAGCACTATGGCCAGCTTGTGGTCTACTATCGTGCGAACAACCTCGTGCCACCTGACTCGCGGCGATAACGCGGTTATAAGGTTCATGAAATTTCAAGACTGCAATTCCTGACTCCCGTATTGTCGGCAATCCGGAAGTAATCCTCGAACTCGATTTGTTCTGTGGTCAGGTTGTCAACGCCCTTTTATATTGCGTCGGATTATCGGAAACTGACCCACCGCGTAAGCTTGGGATCCGTTCAACCGCGCCTAATCCCCATTCAACCTCGAAATTCAACCATTCAATGTTTCTTACTTTACCGCGTCAGTATATGCATGCTACTGTTCGCCATGCGTTCGGCTCCCATCCCCGCGGGCGTCGCCGGAAGTGCGTTATGCGCTTCTCTCGCATCTCGCCCGCCTCGGCTTTTCGGCCCAACCTCAGTCGCCACTCGTGTTTTGGATCGATTTGTAGATCCTTTGTTTTCATATTGTTACGAATTGCTTTTCCTGCAACTCCTTTGTCTTCAAAATCATCTGCGTTGCCCCCTGGTTTTGGGGGATTCCACACTATTCCCAACCCTGCATTCTCTCTGTGCCGCTGCGTTGAAGAGCGTCCTAACCCCTTTGCTACCACACTCTTGCGGACTCTGGGTCGTCGCCAAAAAAGTCAACTCCTTTGCAATCAGTCAAATCCAGACTCTTTTTGCAAAACGCCCGGGGTGGGGGTACCTTGCCAGCAGCTATCCGCAAACTTTCCGGCGCTCCCGACCGAGCCGGCGCGCCGCAACGTGGACGTGGCGCGCACATCCAACTATCATTGCCGCAACGTCTAGGATCCAGGTCCATGGATGAAGCTACCAAACTCGCGCCATTTCCTCTGGTGGGCGATGCCGACCCGGTTCCTGCCAGTTTGTTCACTTCCTATCCCGAGCAGGCCAATACGCTTTCGCTGCTCTACGAAGTCAGCCGCGAAATCACTTCGATCCTCGATCGGGAAGAGCTGCTGCGCCGCGTCGCGCAGCGCGTCAAGAAACTCGTTAACTATCACGTTTTCAGCGTCATGCTGTGGAACGAAAAGACGCAGCATCTCGAGAGTGCCTTTGTCATGCGTTATGGCGATTCCATTCCCCCGCGCACTCGGATCCCGCTCGATCAGGGACTCACCGGGGCCGCCGCTAGCGAACGCCGCACTGTCCGTGTCGCGGATACGCTCAATGATTCCCGTTTTCTGGCCTGCAAAATTGAAACCGGCGTCACGGTTCGCTCCGAACTTGTCGTTCCGCTCCTCATGCAGGATCGTTTGATTGGTGTTCTGGACTTGGAAAGTGCGGAAACCCACGCGTTCACCGCGGAGCACGAGCGCATGCTCGCGACGCTCGCCTCTTATGTGGCCATCGCGCTCGAAAACGCCCGCCTCTACGAAGAAGCGCGCGTAAACGACCGCCGCCTCCACGATGACCTCGCTACCGCGCGTGAAATTCAGCGCCAGCTGCTTCCCAGCGGCGCTCGCGGAATCCCCGGCCTGGACTTGGCTGCAGGCTATTGCTCCGCACGCGAATTGGGCGGCGACTTCTATGATTTTCTTCCCTACGGCAAAGGCCGCCTTGCCGTCGCGCTCGGCGACGTCTCCGGCAAAGGCACCGCGGCCGCGCTTTTCGGCTCTCTGGCCATCGGCATCATGCGCGAACACATCGTCGAGCATCCCTGCCCGCCGCCGGAAATGCTTGCCTTGCTGAACCGGCGCCTGCATGGCGCTCGCCTGGATGCGCGATTCATCGCCATGGCGTTTGCGGTGTACGACGCAGGCGAAAGGCGGCTGACGCTGGCGAACGCCGGCGCCCCCTATCCGATATTGGTGCGCGACGGCAAAGTGCAGCAAATTTGCGTCGCCGGAGTCCCGCTCGGTCTTTTCCCGGACACGCAATATGACGAAGTCACGGTCGACCTTCGCCCCGGCGATATCGTTCTATTTGCATCTGATGGGATCCTCGAAAGCGAAAACGCCGAGCAGCAGGAATTCGGTTTGAAGCGGCTTACTACCGTCCTAACGAAAGTCTCTCCCGAGCAGTCTGCCAGCGAAATTTGCGACCTCGTCCTTAACGCCACGGATGAGTACAGCGGCGGCGGATTCACGCCTCACGACGACCGCACGCTCCTGGTGCTGCGCGTAACCGATCACACCTCAACCGATTTCTCAAAACTCCCCATCATCTACTGAGAGGGTGTTAAGCGGATGCTGAACGGAATTGTTGAACAGGATTTACTTGCCGGTGGAGAGCAGTTTCAGTTCGGCGCGGGCTTGCGCTTGGGCGGCGAAATAATTTTGCTCGCGGAGGCGGCGATAGATGCGCCCGGCGACCAGAGCTGCGGTCGGGCCGATGACTTGGCGAGAGCTTCCGCGCAGCAACACCGCTAGCGCGATTTTCGGATGCGCTTCGTCCGCATAGGTGACAAACCAACCTACGCGCGAAGTGGGATCGTTGCAAGTGCCCGTTTTGCCCAGCGGCATTTCATCGCCATCGCGATCGAAGCTGCGCTTGCCGGTGCCGTACAGAACAGCGGCGAGCATGCCTTCACGAATTTCCGGAAGAACCGTGGCAATGTTCAAATCGCGCTTCACGCGCGGCGCGAAATTCTGAATGTCATCGGCAGTGCGCGGATATTGCAAATAGTAGAGCGTACCGCCGTTGGCGAAAGCAGCGGCGAGGGAAGCCAACTGCAACGGCGTGATCTGAATGCCTTCGCCGAAACTAGACATGCGCGCGATGCCGCCATGCGCGGGCGGCTGCATCGGAAACGAACCGGGATGCTCTTCCGGCAGATTGTAGCCGGCGAGTTCACCCAGGCCGAGAAGGCGCGCGTACCGCGAAACGGTGTCAAAACCCATGCGGCGGCCCAACTCTTCAAAAAAGACGTTGTTGGAATGAGCCATCGCTTCGGTCAGATTCATGTACTTGCGGCGGCCCACCTTGAGCATGGTGTCGCGGGTGATGACATTTTCTTCGAGAGCGGCCAGTGCAACCGTGGGCTTGATGGTGGAGCAGGGAATATAGCCGGCGCCGAAAGCAATCTTCTGATTGACAACGGTGAGAATGCGGCCGGTATTGGGGTCGACGGCTACGACTGCGCCATTGTAGCGGCCGAGGCCTTCCACAGCGGCGGCGCGAACGATGGGATCATCAAAGGTGCCGATATCGGCGAGAGTGGAGTCAGCGAAAGTCGGGACGCCGCGAAAATGCGAAACACGGCGCAGCGAAGCTCGACGTAGCGAAGCTCGACGCGCGGCCGGAGCAGCCGGCAATGGCGCTACGATCGTTACAGCAAGGACTGCGGCTAGGAAAACACGTCCCAGTTGCTTCACTTTGGCTCCGAAAACTTTCTTGCCCGACTCTTATTCGTTTTGTGAAGGGTGTTTTTATCCCAGGGTGTTGCCCGGGTCAACCTTCATTTCCGCGAATCGTTCTCTCTGTACAACAACCGGTTCAAGCGAACTGAGTCGAACTGCTCAGCCTTGTTGCACCCGGTCGGCCAAAAGAATGGCCGCTCATTTGACGCAACTTAGCTTCTAAAGGTTTTGCTGCACTGTCCCTGAGAGAAACACACCCTCTCAGGATGAGACAGATAATAGGGATTGGGGGCGACGCGGGCAATAGGCAAAGCGGCCCAGTACGGACCTATGTGCTTTATTTTGAACGGCTGACCTGGAGGACGGTGTGGGGACAGGCTGGCGGACCTGCACCTGTTCCGGAGGGCGGTTTTTTGCCCCGGTCGCACATTGAAACATGCCATTTTGCCGCCGGAAGTGCCAAGCACGAATGCTGACTATCTTGCCAGCCAAATAGTCCCAACTTTTTGCTTTGACAGTGCGTGGCATGGCGATCATCCACGCGGCGTCCATCGAAGAAGCAAGGAAGATCGTGAACGAGGACAAGATAGAGACCGGACGACTGGTGGCGGAAATTCATCCGGTGATGATTGCGGACCTTTCTGGGCTGCATGTTGAATATCCTACGAAGAGAGCAAAAGTAGAATAGTAAAAGAGGTAAAGAAAAGACTTAAATCCGGAGACGCTGAACGGAGGGCACAGAGGAGAATTTCTTCTTTGTGCTCTTTGTGTTTCACAGACAGAAAAACCCTCGGCTCCGGGGTTTTCGGGGGAGCCGAGGGTTGACTAAGAACGGAGAGAATGTGCGCTGAGCGCCAGACTCCGCCGTTAGAAACGGATGTACGGACCGAGCGAGAGTCGCAAATTGTTGTGCGTCCCGTGAGAGAAATACATCTCGTCCGCGATATCGAGGCGAACGCCCACGGGTCCGAGATGTCCCTCAAGACCGCCGCCCGGATAGAAAACGCCCACGAGGTTTTCGTCACGGAGGTTGCTCACGTCACTGAAAAAATTGCCGATCGTTGCCGCCCGGTTGCTGAAGTGGAAGTTCATGAAACCGCCCTTGAGCTGCACGAACGGATGGACGTGCCAATGTTCGCCGAGATTGACCTTCGGGCCGAACTCACCGTGCAAAATGCGCATCCCCGTTCGGCGCACGCTGACTGAGCCTACGCCGTTGTTGGTGAAGCCCTCCGTGAAGGCCTGATCGAAGTCATAGTTAAGCTCGGCCTCCAGCTTGATGTTGCGAAAAGCCAGCACACCGAGGCGAGCGCCGACACCGGCAAAGTTTGTGTCTGTCTGGGAAAGGCGCAAATAATCAGCGTTGACGCCGAATTGAAAATGTTCGGTCTCTTGAGCTGATGCGAGAGGCACGAGCCAGCCCGTTAGAAGAATAAGAAATGCGAAACGCTTCATGGTTCGCGTTCTCCTTGCGAAATAAGATTTGCGATGCAAACAGAGGGCTGGCCCTGAGGACTGGAAGGGTCTGTGTTTCACGAAGTTGGATGCCCGACGACAAGAGGCGAGTTGCGAAAAAAGAACAGATTGAGGGAGAGTGCACGCCAAGAGTTTGTTGGCTACACGGCGCTCGGGCCCGTCCATACAGGGTTTGCTGTAGAAAGTGCGTGAAATTCCCAAGAAAAATGCGGGTTTTATGCAAAGTGGCATTGTGGAGGCCAACCAGATATGGATAATATGGCAAGCTCGGAGTTGACGCTCGAACACAACTGACGAATTTCATCCAGCAATTTAGGCGGATTGGTAAGGAATGCATAACAATCGAAATGGGAAGGCTCCTTTTAGGATGACCCGCCTCGAAAAATGCCTGACTGGGATTGCGGGCTTCGATGAAATGACGAACGGGGGAGTGCCCAGGGGACGTCCGACGATCGTGTGCGGCGGTCCCGGCTGCGGGAAAACAATGTTCGCGCTGGAATTTCTGGTGCGCGGAGCGACGGAGTTTAACGAACCTGGCGTATTGATGACCTTCGAGGAAACGTCGGAAGAGATGACCAAGAACGTGGTCTCGCTGGGTTTCGACCTGAAAGGTTTGGCGGCAAAGCGGAAGCTAGCACTGGATTACGTGCGCATCGAGCCTTCGGAAATACAGGAAACCGGTGAATACGACCTGGAAGGGTTGTTCATCCGGCTGCAGCACGCTGTGGAGTCGGTGGGCGCCAAGCGCGTGGTGCTGGACACGATGGAAGCGATCTTTTCGGGATTTTCGAACACGGGCCTGCTGCGCGCGGAAATCCGGCGGTTGTTTCGCTGGCTGAAGGACCACGGGTTAACGACCGTGGTGACGGCGGAGAAGGGCGAGGGGACGCTGACGCGGTACGGGTTGGAAGAATATGTGTCGGATTGCGTGATCTTCCTGGATCACCGTGTGACGGATCAGATTTCGACGCGGCGGATGCGCGTGGTGAAGTACCGCGGGTCGTCGCACAGCGCGGACGAGGTTCCGTTTCTGATTGATGAGCGTGGATTCTCGGTGCTACCGAGTTCGTCCATGAGATTGGATCATGAGGTCTCGAACGCGCGGGTCTCGTCGGGCGTCAAAGACCTGGACGGTATGCTGGAGGGAAAAGGATTTTATCGCGGATCGTCGATCCTGGTTTCGGGGACGGCAGGATCCGGGAAGTCGAGCCTGGCGGCGCATTTTGCGCTGCAGACGTGCCGCGATGGCGAGCGCTGCCTGTACGTGGCGTTTGAGGAGTCCGCCGCACAAGCGATGCGCAACATGCGATCGATTGGTGTCGATCTGGAGAAGCAAGTAAGAAAGGGCCTGCTGCGATTTGAGGCGTGGAGACCGACGCAGAGCGGGTTGGAGATGCACCTGCTGCAGATTCACAAACTGGTGGAGCAGCACAACCCAGCGACGGTGATAATCGATCCGCTGACCAGTTTGATGGTGGGCAGCACGCATCAACTGCACTCCATGCTGATGCGGCTAATCGATTTCCTGAAGATGAAGCAGATCACTGGGTTTTTTACAGCGCTGACGTCCGGACGGAACAAGGAAATCGAGGAGACGGATGTGGGTATCTCTTCGCTGATCGACACGTGGATTTTCGCGCGGGATGTGGAGCTGAACGGCGAGAGGAACCGCTGCATTCATGTGCTGAAGTCACGTGGAATGGCGAATTCAAATCAGGTACGTGAGTTTTTGATGTCCAAGGAAGGGATCCGGCTCCTGCCAGTGTACGTGGGCAGCGGCAAGGTGCTGACCGGCTCGGCGAGGGCAACGCAGGAAGCACGCGAGAGAGCTGAGAGCTTGCTACGAGAGCAAACGACGGAGGAGCAGCAGCGCGTCTTGGCCGGCAAGCGAAAGGCATTGGAGGCGGAGATTGCGGCGTTGCGGTCTCAATTTGCGCAGGAAGAAGCGCGAGTGACGCTGGTGGAACGACAGGAACAGCAGAGGGAACGTGAGTTGTCCCAAGGCGTGCTGGAGGTGGTGAGTCTTCGAGGAGGCGCGCGAGAGAGGAAAACGGGAGGCAAAAACGGGAAAATGGGGGTTGCGCATGAGAGCTAGGGCGGGCGTAAGGTCGAAGAAGTCGAGTGTAAATGGCAATGGGCGGTACGTGGAGCTGCGACTCTACGTGGCCGGACAATCGCCTAAATCGCTTGCAGCATTGGCCAACCTGAAGAAATTTTGTGCGGAGCACTTGGACGGACAATACGAGTTGCATGTAATCGACCTAGTGAAGACACCGCAACTGGCGCAGAACGATCAGATCCTGGCGATTCCGACGCTCGTGCGGAAGCTTCCCGTGCCAATGCGCAAGATTATCGGCGATCTGTCAGACAGCAGCCGCGTGCTGGTAGGGCTAGATTTGCGGGACAAAGAAGGTGCAGAGTGAGGCGAGCCAAACACAGCGCGGACAAGAATGGCAAGGAACCCGCGAAGAAGAAATTTCTGCTGCGGCTATATGTGACCGGAACGACGCCGCGATCCGTAAAATCCATAGAGAACCTGAAACGGTTTTGCGAAAAACACCTGAAAGACCAGTATGAGATAGAAGTGATCGATATATATCAGCAGCCGGGGCTGGCCGCTGAGAATCAAATCATCGCGGCGCCGACGCTGATCAAGCGGCTGCCACTGCCGCTGCGACGGCTGGTTGGGGATTTCTCGAACCAAGAGCGGGTGTTGTCAGGGTTAGATCTGCAAATCGCTTAGGGGTGCGAGCGGTGAAGAAGCATAAGAAAGAGAGTTCGTCAAACGCGATGCAGGAGCTGAAGGCGCGGGTTGAAGAGCTCGAAGAAACGCTACGCGCGATCCGTTCAGGAGAGGTGGACGCGGTGCTGGTGTCGAGCGCGCAAGGGGATCAGGTGTTTACCTTGCAGGGCGCGGAGCATCCGTACCGGTTGCTGGTGGAGACGATTGAAGAGGGCGCGGCCACGCTCTCCGACGATGGCACAGTGCTGTATTCCAACAAGAGCTTCGCGGCTTTTTTCGGAGTGCCGCTGGAGAAATTCATCGGAGCGCCGCTGCACAATTTTCTTACCGGCAATGACGCCGAATTTTTGAAGACGTTGATCCTGGGAGCCAGGCTGGCCATCACACGAGGCGAAATCCGGCTACTGAGAAGGCACGGGAAACCCCGGACCATCCGGTTAACGCTGAGCCCGAACCGCGAACTGGGCCTGGAAGCGATCTGCGCAGTCGCGACAGAGCTCACGGAAATCGTGGACGCCAACGAGGCCTTGCGGGTAACGGAGACGTCCCTGCGGCAATTGTCCGCACGGCTGTTGCAACTGCAGGACGAAGAGCGTCGGCGGATCGCGCGCGATTTGCACGACGTTACAGGCCAGAAGGTAGCTGTGCTATCGATGTCATTGGACCGGTTGGCGAGGTTGACGGAACAGCGGAAACCGGAGGCGAAGGATTCCATCAAGGAAAGCCGGGACATCGTTAGCCAAATTGGCGAGGAAATTCGGACGCTATCTTACATTTTGCACCCACCATTACTGGATGAATGCGGGCTGGCATCGGCAGTGCACTGGTACGCGGAGGGTTTCGAGAAGCGCAGCGGCATCAAGCTCGAAGTGAGCATCGACGCTGACCTGCCACGCTTGCCCGGCGACGCCGAGACGACATTGTTTCGCGTGGTACAGGAAAGTCTAACGAATGTGCATAGGTACTCTGGAAGTACGTCGGCCAAGATCAGGATCTCGGAAAATTCCAATGAAGTGCAGCTTGAGGTCATCGATTACGGTCATGGAATCAAGACTGGAACGGCGCGGGCAAGGCTGGACGGGCCGGCTCCGCTGGGCGTTGGGATCCCCGGAATGCGCGAGCGCCTGCATCAATTGGGCGGAGGACTGAACGTCGATTTTGGGACAAGCGGGACGCGGGTTGTGGCCACGCTGCCGATCAAGAAACCTGTGGAAGGCGAGCTGGAGGCTGGTGAAAGCCAAACGTCGCTGAGTTTTACAATTCGCGCCGCGGAAGATGCCCGCCGGCGAATTCTGATTGCGGACGATCACGAACTGATGCGGCGTGGCCTGAGGGGACTCCTGGAAAGCCATGACGAGTGGGCGGTGTGCGGCGAGGCGGTGGAGGGAAATGAGGCCGTGCGGAAGAGCACGGAGCTGAAACCGGACTTGGTGATAATGGACGTGAACCTCCCCGGGCTTAGCGGGATCGAGGCGGCCCTGCAAATTCGGCACGAGCGCGAAGCGGCCAAAATCTTGTTCTTTACAGTGCACGATTCGGATGAAGTGATTCGCGAGATTATCGACGTGGGGGCGCTGGGATACGTGGCGAAATCGCGCGCGAGCCAGGATCTGATTGAGGCGGTGCGGAACGTTTTGGGCGGCAAGACATTCTTCCCGAACGTGGCAGCGGCGGCGGCGCGAAGATAGTGGAGCCGTTTTCCCTTTCTAGATAACTATCGCGCGCTTACGGCGTTCCAGCGCGCGCGTTTCTTTCTAACCTAAAACCTAATCTGGCAAAGCTAAAACCTAATTCTGGCGGGCGAGCGTTTCGCTGGGTTCAAAGCGCTCAGGTGTGTCGATGCGGATGTCAGTAAGGTCGGACAGCAGGCTGGCAGCCCAACGATACACGTTGTGCTCGCGGACTGAGGCGCGCATGCGTTCCATGCGGACGGCTTGCTCGTCGGACGGCATGTTTAGAGCACGATGAATGGCGCCAGCCAGTTGCTGGACATCATAAGGATTGATGAGCAGCGCATCGGTGAGCTCCAGAGCTGCGCCCGCAAAGGTGCTGAGGATCAGGACGCCCTGATTATCTTCGCGAGAAGAGACGAACTCCTTGGCGACAAGATTCATCCCGTCGTGCAGGGAAGTAACCAGACACAGCGAAGCGGCGCGATAGAAGCGAGCGATTTCCTGGTGCGAATGATGGCGCTTGAGAAAGACGATGGGCTTCCAGCGGCCGGCTTGGAAGCGGGCGTTGATGCGTTCGGCTTCGGCGGTGAGCTCGCCGAGCAGATTCTGGTAGCGGTCAATGTTGGTGCGGCTGGGCGCGCCGATCTGGATAAAGGTAAAGCGGCGCTGGTAAGAAGGATAAAGCTCGAAGAAGAGTTCGATGGCGCGGAAGCGCTCGAGAATGCCTTTGGTGTAGTCAACGCGATCGACGCCAACTCCAATGAGCGCGGCGCTGACGCCGAACTCATTGCACAGCGCGGCGCACTCCTCGTTCATACTGCGATGCGGCTGCAGCGAATTGCCGTTTTCTTGAAGACCGATGCTGATGGGGTACGGACGCACGCGAGTCAAATGGCCTTGGCGATTCACAGAGAAGCGGTCCCATTCCGTGAGCGCTTCGACGGCGCGATCGACAGTGGAAAGAAAATTGTTGCAGTGCGACTGAATGTGAAAGCCGATAAGGTCGGCACCGAGCAGACCGTCGATCAGTTCACGCTGCCACGGACAAATCCCGAAGACCTCAGGATTAGGCCACGGAATGTGCCAGAAAATCGCAACACGGGCGTCGGGCCGCGCTTCCTTGATCATGCGAGGAAGCAATGCGAAATGATAATCCTGCACCAGAACAATGGGTGACTCAGTGCCTTCCATCTCCGCGATGGCCGCATCCGCGAAGCGCCGATTCACTTCCTGATAGGCGATCCAATCCTCGGGACGGAAGATCGGGCGAGTGTGCGCGATGTGGCAGAGCGGCCAGATTCCTTCGTTGGCGAAACCTTCGTAGTAGCCCTTCTCTTCTTCGGCACTGAGCCAAACGCGCCGCAGCGTGTAACTGGGATGGTCGGGAGGCACGCGCAGATGATCTTTGGCGTCGACGGTTTCGCGGTCCGCGTTGCCGGAGCCGTGGGCGATCCAGGTGCCATCTGTGGCAAGAAGCACGGGCTCGAGAGCGGTGACAAGACCGCTTGCGGGAACGATGACTTGGACGGCGCCATTGCCGTTGCTACGGACGTGCACGTACGGCTCGCGATTGGCGATTACGAAGAGCGGCTTGTTTTGCAATTTATTGCTCAAGCTGACGCGCAAGCGTTCCGCGGTCCATAGCGAGACATTACTGTCGCGGAGGCGGGCTTCTTCCTCCGCGGTGGCGCGAGCAGCGCTCAGATCGCGCGCCAGATGCGTCACTTCATGATGGAGCTGATCGAAGAGTTCGCCTTCCGGCAGCGAAGGCGGAGAATGCGATTGCCCGGTGCGCAACGTTCGCAGCCATTTTGCCGTGCGCGTCAGCGGGCCGGTGAGCGTCCAGCGAACCAGAACCAGCGCGAGACCGGTAATGAACAGCGTTTGCACCGCGGCGTTGACCAACGAATCGCGCAACGTATGAGCAACCTGGCGGTCAATATATGTAACATCGTGCACCAGCGCCAACGTGCCCACCAGTTGCCCACTGCGATGAAGAGGCAGGGCATAAACATGAATGGGTGCGTCATTGACACGCAGGAACTCGCCGTACCCAGTGTCGCGCTCGGCGGCGTGCGCCGCAGCGGCGGGCCGCAGTTGGTATAGGGACGCGAGGCCGGAGGTTACCGCAAGGGCTACCCCGTTTGCGTTGTAGACGGCCACACCTTTCAAGTGCTCGCGCTGGCCGAAGCGGTCTACGAGGCGCTGCAGGTTTTTCTCCGGGAGCTGTTTATCAAATTGCGGCTCCACATTTTCCTGAAGGCTTTCAGCGAGAATTTCCGCGCGGCGGGAGAGATCATTGCGCAGGATACGGCGATCGGTGCGGACCTGGTAAGCGGCAAAAAGAAGGGAAACTACAACTACACTGATAATAAGCGGCGAAATGAGTTTCAGGGTCGTGCGCATCGATGCTTCCCCTTGGGCAAGAGCGAAGATTCGTGTTCGTTTCGGATTCGTGAGGGCGATGCGAATCCGCGTGGGCGAAAAAAATCTGCCCTTATCGCGACGAGTTCGACGGCTGCACGACTATGTGAAGAGCGATGTTGTTTCCGTCATCGGTTCGGTAATCAACGGTGGCCACAGAGCCAACTTCCAGTCGCCCCTCGACTTTGGTCGTGTCGTCGATCAGGAACTGAAGGGTAACCAGGTCCTGACTTTTCTTTACGTCGACGGAAAAGGAAGCGTCTCCGATGGCTGAGATTTTTCCGGAGACCGAGCCGTGCTCGGTGCTTCCCATCGACGTGAACAGGCGGCTATTGGGCTGGGAGGCTAGCGCGTCGGACGAAATCGCGACACTTAAGCATGCCACAAATACGGTGAGAATGAACAGCGTAACCACAGTCAAGATGGCGCGGAAGCGCATTTTTACGTCCTCCAGATCACTTCCGGCTGGTGCCTAAAGGATGGCACGAGGAGGTCCAAACTCGCGCCGCTACCGGTTTTTCCGTAAGCGAAATCGAATGAGACATATACGTTTCGACGGTTGGCGCTATGACTCTAAACGATGTACTAGGACTATGAAGATTTTCCGTCTGGCTAACGCTGAGCGATTAGGAAGAGACGGCGGAAGGGGAAAAGCGTCTGACCGTTTGGCTGGGGAAGATAGGAGGCCGCCATACGTTCGGCGAAAGCCTCGATGAATCTGGCGGCTTCCTCTTCGGCAAGGGCCGAAAGAAAAGGGCGCAACGCCGTGCCGCGCATGAAGTTAACGACGGGATCTTGGCCGTCCAAGACCTGCAAATAGGTGGTTTCCCACACATCGAGATTGCGAGCATGCGGCGTAAGCAAGCGCCAGTACGTCTCGGGTGCGGCGATAGGCGCGAGTAGGAGAGGCTCGAGCTTGGCGCGCCACTCGCTTTCCATCACCAGCTCTTTCAGCCCGAGGTGCGAAGGCGATTCAAAGTGCCGAGGGACTTGCATGGCCAGGACGCCGCCGGGCCGCAAGTTTTTCAGTAGCGAAGGCAGCAAGATTTCATGGTCAGGAAGCCATTGCAAGGCGGCGTTCGTATAAATGAGATCGGCGCTTGTGTCGGGATGCCAACAGTTAATGTCATCACGGCGCCACTCGAGTGTGGGGAACTCGCGGCGAGCTTCGGCGAGCATTTCGGGCGAGGAATCGACTCCGGTGACTCGGGAGCCCGGAAAAGTATCGGCAAGGATGCGGGTTAGATGGCCTGTGCCGCAGCCGAGATCGTAAATCGTGGAGTACTGAAGTTTGGGGATGCGCGCGATCAGATCAAGGCCGGCGCGAAAGCGAAGATCGGCGTAGCGAAGGTAAGTTTGCGGCTCCCAAGTGGTCACAGGGGTCAGCCGAAATCATATCATTGCAAACCGACAGGCTGCCGAGAGACAAATCAGACGAGGAAGCCCTGTGTGCGATAGAGCTGCACCATTTCAAGGCGGTCTTCGGCTCCGATTTTGTGCTTCATGCGATAGAGGTGATTCTTCACGGTCTGTTCGGAAAGCGAGAAATGATTCGCGATTTCCTTGTTCGTGAGGCCTTGCGCGATCAAGGGAATGAGCTGCAGCTCGCGACGGCTAAGACCCAAGCGGCGCTTGCTGTTGGTGCAAGGAAGGCTTGTCGCATCCGATTCGAAATAGCGGAACAAAACGGCGCAAAGCGAGCCAGGACACACGGCTTCCCCCGCGGCAACCGCCTGCACACCTTGCAGAACTTCTCCGGCGGAAGCGTCGCGCAGCAAGTAGCCGCTGATGCCTGCGCGCACACATTGGAGGAATGCGCGCTCCTCCTTCGCCATGCCAATGAGCAGTATGCGGACCGCAGGCGCGGCAGAGCGCACCTGCAGGATGGCCGACAAGTCTTCCTGAAGGCTTCCCCGGGAAGTAAGCAGAAGAATGTCCGGACCGGCTTCGAGCAAAGCGTCCGTGTGAAATGGCACGGCGGACTCCGTCGCACTCACTTCGATACAGCCACCTTTGGAGAGAACGCGGGCCAAAGTCTCACGCAACAGCCGGTTCTCCGCGGCCACAAAGACGCGGATTTTCTGGTCGGGAGTTTTGCGAGCGTCCGCGCGCGCGGGCTTGGCGGCCCGGCGCCGGGAATCCGGGGCCGAACCGTTCGAGCGGGCGGTTTCCTTGACTAGGGTCTCAGTCATTGAAACGCCGCCTTCCTCCCTGGGTGCTGTCACGGCCCAAGGTGTGCAAAGGCGTCGCTAATCTATAACGTAGCAATGCGATTGCCAAGCTTTTCCGGTTAAGCGAGTGGTCGGGTCGGGTGAGCCGGGTTCGGAGGAGGTCAACGGGTAACAAACCTACACGACCGGGGTCGCCGGATTTGTCAGCAGACATGGCCTGCACTGGCCCGTATCGAAGCAGGTGGTGCGCCAGCTGGCTGTGGCCCCGGAAGGGCGTCTTTTCACCATTGAGCCGCCGGTGCAGCCAATAGCCGGCGAACTCCGCCACGAGACACGAGCAGATTGCCGGTTCCAATACGCCCGCCGCGGATAGAGCCACACAGAACCAAAACATTTCGATTCTCCTTGGTAAGCGCACGGTAACGGCGGAGAGGAGATGCTGCAAGCGACAAGGAGCGATTCGCGAGAAAGGCGCTTAATGTCGTGGTTTGTCGTACTGGGGGAATCGACTCCTGTACGCGGCGCGCAAAAAACGTGAGCAGCGATAGGATCCGGCCGAGAAATCGGGGCAAAGGTTCTCATTCCCGAAAGCCGACAGAGTGAAAGCCCTTACAGCAAACTTGAATCTTTCTCCTGCAGAGCTATCATTTAGGTGGTCATGCGGAGACTACCTCGTACTCACCTCGGAAACCCGGTGCTGCGCAAAAAAGCCAAGCCAATTCCGCTGCGCGATATTGCAACAGAGAATTTTCAAAGGCTCGTCACGCAGATGTTCTTCACGATGCGGAAAGTGGGTGGCGTTGGCCTGGCGGCGCCGCAAATCGGAAAACCTATTCAACTTGCCGTTATCGAAGTCAAAAAGACTCCGACTCGACCAAGGATTGTTCCCCTTGAGCCGACGGTGATCATAAATCCCAGGATCCTGAGTCATTCCAGGGAACTACTAAACGACTGGGAAGGGTGCCTGAGTTTTCCGAACGCACGCGGCTTGGTGCCTCGGTACCGAACCATTCGGGTTAGTTACTTCGACCGGTTTGGAGATAAACAAGTCAAAACACTCCGAGGATTTCAGGCAAGAGTCTTCCAACATGAGATCGACCACCTCAATGGGCTGATCTACGTCGACAAGATGGTCGACATGAGAACCCTAACGGTTTTGGGAGAGTTCAAAAAAAGATTCTTGAAGAAGGGAGGGCTGAACAGTAGATAGCATCCTCAGCGAGGGTACCTCAAACAGTCTACACCCCTCTGCCTGGACAATAGAGTCGTTCAATTTCGTGAGATTTGCGTCCGTAATCTTATAATAAGCGCAAGTCCGTCCCACCTTCGTTGGCTTCTTCGCCATTTGTCGGCTTGCGGCTGGCCGTCGTTGTGCGAATTGAGAAGCGAAAGTGTGCTTCCTAGGGCAGATGCAGGCGCTTCATCAGGTCGCGAAAGCGGGGCTCCGAGCGCAGCGAGTCGGCCATGGGGTCCACATTTAGATACACCAGGCGGTCGTTTCGTTCTTTATAGGCCTTATCCAACCAATCCATAGCCGTACTCTTTTCCCCAAGGCCGGTATAGATGCCTGCAAAGTAGAGGGCCGAAACGTAGCGCGATTTCGCAAGTAGTTGCAAATCCGAAAGAGCTCTGTATGCGCCCGCCGTGTCGCCAGACAGAGCGAGAGCATGGCCGTGCAAAGCGGTGATCGCCGGATGATTGCCGGAGAGCTTGCTCGCCTGTGAGAACTGTTCCAGAGCATCCTTGTACATTTTCTTCTCGCGATAAGCGGAGCCGAGCCAAATGTATGCCAGCCAGTAAGTGGGGTACTGTTCGATGGTTCGGCGAGCTTGCGCGATTGCTTCATCATATTGCCGGGCATTGTAATGAATTTCAGCTCGGACGGTATTGAAGAGAGGCGAGACGGGATCGAGTGCGAGAGTGCGCGAGTTCTCTTCATGCGCTTTCTGGAGCCGATTGCGCACAATGCAATAGTGGCTGAACCACAGATGTGCAGTGGGATCATTCTGGCCAAGAGCGAGGGCGCGCTGGAACTCGCGCTCGGCAGCTTCGAAGTCCCAATCGTAGCTGAAGGAGACATTGGCTAACACGGAGTGAGCCTCGCCCAGTTCCGGGTCGAGTTGCAGGGCATGCTCGGCGGCTTGCCGTGCTTTGGGCTTGGCATCGCCAGGAAGCATATCGTCGTAAGGAACTTGGCCGAGCAGGGCATAGGCGCTGGCCAGGCCTGCGTAGGCTAACGCATAACTCGGATCTTTCTTGATAGCTGCCTGGTATGCATCGATGCTTTTGTGCAGGTCGCCCCGATTGGTCCAATAGAAGCGGCCGCGGAGATACTCGTCGTAGGCCTCGGGATTGATGGAGTGCGCGGTCCCTTTCGCGCCATTGACGGCGAGAGCGCCTACGGGAAGCGCCACGCGAATCTGACTTGCCACGGCGGCGGCAACTTCGTCCTGAACGCGCAGGATATCCCCAATGTCGCCGGTGTAAGAGTCGGCCCACAGGTGCGTTTGGTCGCTCACTTGAATGAGCTGGACATCAATCCGGACCTGATTGCCGCCTCGACGAACGCTGCCCTCGAGGGCATACTGCACGTCCAACGTACGCCCGAGGTCTGCAATCGGTTTGCCGGCGACGAGCTTTGAAGATGTTTCCGCAATGACGCCAAGGCGCTCGGGGTCCAAACGCCCGAGCTGCGTGATCATTTCGTCGGTCAGGCCGGCGCTGAAATAATCCTGCTGGGGGTCACCACTCAAATTTGCGAAGGGGAGGACGACCAAGCGAATCTTCCCGCTTGCAGAGCGTATGGGAGAATGCCCTTTGCGCACGAAATAAACACCCGGGGTTACCACAGCGATGATAAGCAGGGCCAGCAGCGTGATAGTGATATGCAAACGCGTAATCCGCGGACGCGGAGGGCGCGCTTCGCTGCCGGACGATTTTTCCTTTTCTTCTTCCGTTTCTGCGTTGGCAGAAACCGTGACGTGAGCCGCAATTTTATCGTTCGCGGCTTGGCTGTTGTCTTCTTCGCCGTTGTCGGCTTGCGGCTGGCGCTCGCGATACCACTTATCCAGCTCGGAACGATAGGCGTAGACGGAGCCGAGTTTTCCTATTAGAAGGCGACGTACCGGAAGTCCTTGGTACTTTTCCCAGCGCTGGACAGTCCTAATCTCTCGGCGTAGGTACGCCGCAATCTCTCCCCATGACTCGAGTCGAGGCTCGTCGCTGGGAGGATCCGCCTTCAGACGCTCACCGAAAGGAGATTCTGCCATGTAACGCTCGAGGCTTACCGAACTGGCGGGAGTATACACCCGGCGGGCATTTGGTTGGTACTGCGGCCGTTACACGGAGGGGTATTGCTGTGTTTGGGACTTTTTCGGAATCAAGTTAGGTTCGTCAGCGCACTTCCCAGGTATCGCCGGCATGCAAGAGTTTGTTCAGGTCGCCCGCGCCACGCTTGGCAATTACGTCTTTGATCTGCTGATTCATCACGTCCTCATAGCGGGGCAGGTCGTCCCAGGCGCGAAGCACGCCGATGGGTGTTGGGAATCCGGGACGATGCTCCATGTGAGAAAGCAAGAAGGCGTACGACGGCCGGGGATGATGCGCGTCGTGAATGACGAGGTCCGATTCCGTGACGCCGTTGCCGAGCGGCACGACTTCGATGTCGCCATCGGGCTTGCGGCGGATGCCTTTGTCGCGATTCTTGCCGAAAACGAGCGGCTTGCCGTGCTCAAGCTGTATGACATGCTCGCTGCGCGCGTCGCGTTCAGTGAGCGAAAACCATGCGCCGTCGTTGAAGATGTTGCAATTCTGCAGGATTTCCACGAACGCTGAGCCTCTGTGCGCCGCGGCGTGCTTCAGTGTGTCTTTTAAATGCCCCTGAAAAACGTCAACGGAGCGCGCTACAAATGTGGCTTCCGCGCCTATCGCCAGAGACACGGGATTGAACGGACGATCCACCGAACCAAAGGGCGTCGACTTCGTCTTTTTATTTACCTCCGATGTCGGCGAATATTGGCCCTTGGTCAGGCCGTAGATACGATTGTTGAAGAGCAACACTTTAATTCCGACGTTGCGACGCAGCATGTGAATCGTGTGATTGCCGCCGATGGAGAGCGCATCGCCGTCGCCAGTGGCCACCCAAACTTCCAAGTCGGGCCTGATCGCCTTGATTCCCGTGGCGACTGCCGGTGCGCGGCCATGAATGGTGTGGAAGCCGAAGGTGTTCATGTAATAAGGGAAACGGCTAGAGCAGCCGATGCCGGAAACGACCACGAAATTTTCGCGCTTGATACCGAGTTCCGGGAATACCGACTGCACCGCGGAGAGAATGGCGTAGTCGCCGCAGCCCGGGCACCAGCGGACCTCTTGGTCGGTCTGGAAATCTTTTTTCGTTAGCTGCGGCAGCGGCGGAAGCGTTGCAGTACTCATTGCGAGTTCTCCATCGGATCGAAACAGCCTCAGGCCTGAAGACCTGAGCTACTCCAGCAAAATGCTAGACGTCTAGCATCTCTTCGATTTTCTGTTCGAGCTCCACTTGCTTGAATGGGCGGCCCTGAATTTTATTCAGGCCCACGGCGTCCACCAGGTACTTGGCGCGCAACACCCAGAGCAGTTGGCCCATGTTCAGTTCCGGCACCAAAACCTTCTTATAGCGTTTGATGACCTCGCCCAAGTTCGAGGGCAGCGGATTCAGATGCCGCAGATGAACGTGCCCAATCCTCCGCCCCTCGGCGCGTTGTGCTTTCACCGCGGCGGTGATCGCTCCATGCGTGGAGCCCCACGCGATGATCAGCAAATCGCCTTGAGCGTCGCCGATCGGCGCGATATCCGGAATGTCTTGTGCGACGGCCTCGACCTTAGCTGCGCGGATGCGCACCATCTTTTCGTGATTCAGCGGCTCGTAGTTGATATTTCCACTGACGTCCTGCTTCTCAAGGCCGCCGATGCGGTGCTCCAGACCTGGCGTTCCAGGAACGGCCCAGGGCCGTGCCAACGTTTCCGGATTGCGTTTGTAGGGTAAATAGCCAGTCGGGGAGTTGGGCTCGGTTGCAAAATGCACGGGGATTTCCGGAATGTCGTCAGCGTCTGGGATGCGCCACGGTTCGGCGCCGTTTGCCAAATATCCATCAGAGAGAAGGATCACCGGGACCATGTACTTGATGGCGATGCGGCTAGCCTCCATGGCGGCCCAGAAGCAGTCGCTGGGTGTCGCGGCGGCGACAATCGGTATCGGCGCTTCGGAGTTGCGCCCAAACAGGGCTTGCAACAAGTCCGCTTGCTCGGTCTTGGTAGGCAGGCCGGTCGACGGTCCGCCGCGCTGGATGTCGCAGATGACCAACGGGATTTCCACAGCCACGGCGAGTCCCATCGCCTCGGTTTTTAGCGCCATACCGGGACCGGAGGTCGTGGTAATGGCCAGAGCACCCGCGTACGCTGCGCCAATCGCAGAGGTAATCGCGGCGATTTCGTCTTCTGCTTGGAAAGTCATCACGCCAAAGTCTTTATATTGGGAAAGTTCATGCAAGATGTCCGAAGCGGGCGTAATCGGGTAGCTGCCCTGAAACAGCCGCAGGCCTGATTTTTGCGAAGCGGTAATAAAGCCTAGCGCCAGTGCCTGGTTGCCGCTCAAATTTCGGTACATGCCGGGCGCCAATTGCGCCGGCGGGATTTCGTAGCTGATCTGAAAGGCTTCCGTGGCTTCGCAGTACGAATATCCGGCCTTCATGGCCAGCTTGTTAGCTTCGACCAGCAGCGGCTTGTGCTTGAACTTGTCTTCAATCCATCGAACCGTCGAATCCATCGAGCGGTTGTAAAGCCAGTAGCACATCCCCAGCGCAAAGAAGTTCTTGCAGCGGTCCACGGACTTGGCGTCCAGGCCTAGGTGCTCGAGAGCGACGCGCGTCAGCCGTTCTAACTCAACGGAAAAGAGCCGAAACTTGTCGAGCGAGTGGTCTTCCAGCGGATTCGAGGTCATCTGCGCCTTGCGCAGATCGGTCTCTTTAAAGCTATCCGAATTAACGATGAGGATGCCGTTGGCCTTTAAGTCCGCCACGTTGACCTTCAGCGCCGCGGGATTCATGGCGATGAGGACGTCCACGGCGTCCCCCGGCGTGTATACATCATTAGAAGAGAAATGGAGTTGATAGCCGCTTACCCCGGGTAATGTGCCGGCGGGGGCGCGAATCTCAGCCGGAAAGTCCGGAAACGTAGCGATGTCATTACCATACAGCGCCACGGTATTGGTGAACTGGCTGCCCGTGATCTGCATGCCGTCGCCGGAATCCCCGGCGAAGCGAATGACTGCCTGTTCGATCTTTTCCCGCCGGCTTTTGGTCAGCGGAGAATCAATAAGTATCGACATAGACTGCCTGACCCCGTTTTGGAGAGCTCCTCCACGATTTCCCCCGTGAGGAGCGCAGCTCAGTCATAGGATGACGCGGTGCAAAGAACAGGATGGATGTTGTTTGCGCCCGCCGCGAGCCGGTATGGCAAGGATACCATACCGGCTCGCCCGCGGCGGGGAGAGAGTCCGCCGCTTCGGGCAATGTGCTCTACTGAAAAAGACGTGCGGCGAGCGTTGCGGGTTGCACGATGACACGAAAGATTTTTCCACAGAGCATCTTTGTCCCGCCACGATGTTGCAAGAGCGAACGACCACCGAGCGGCCTCGAAAGCTTGCCAAATCCAGCAAGCGCGCGAAAGGAAGTGCTTGACACTTCGCTTTCTTTTCGCCTAAGGTGGATGTGACGGCCGTAGATTGCCTGGCGCTGGAATCGGAGGTTTCACCCATGACCCTGACCAAACGACAGAAAGAAGTGCTCGACTACCTTGTGGTCTTCGAGACCAAGCACGGCTACGCGCCGAGCTTCGAGGAAATCGGCAAGGGCATGAAGCTGACCTCGCTGGCGACGGTGCACAAGCACATCACCACGTTGGAGAAGAAAGGTTTCATTCGCCGCGGCTACAACCAGAGCCGCTCGATCGAAATTCTACAACTTCCGAAATCGGTCAAAGACCAGGTAATTGAGCGCAAGGTGCAGGAGCTCCCGCTCGTCGGGCGCATCGCAGCCGGGCGGCCCCTCGAAGCGGTTGAAGAACGCGAGACGCTTTCCCTCGGAGATTTCGCGCGCGGCGGAAATTCCTTTGCGTTGAAGGTGAAAGGCACCTCCATGATCGAAGACCACATCATGGATGGAGATTTTGTGGTCTGCGAGCAAACGCAGGTGGCGAATTCAGGCGAGATCGTGGTCGCCCTGATCAACGGAGAAGAAGCCACGCTGAAAAGATTTTACCGCGAAGGTCCGGGGAAAATTCGTCTGCAGCCCGCGAATTCGGAGATGGCGCCGATCATCCTTCCGGCGAACGAAGTAAAGATCCAAGGCCGCGTTATCAGCGTCTTGCGCAAGTACTGAGCGCAAGCACTCAGCCGCAACTACTCAGCGAGATACAGCCCGCAGCTCCTCAGGCAACCCGATAGGACATTCGGCGCTCCCCACGCCTTCTGCCGCATGCGTTCCTTTGCGCCGTCCCCATCATCAAACTGACAAGTGATTCCTCGTAGGCTCGGGCAATTCGTGCAATTGAGCAGCTTTCTGAGCCGACGCGCCGGACGATTCACTGCGAGGACTCATCGGAGGGGCGGAATTGTTCTCAAAAATTGGGGCGCTGCTGGCCATCCTTGCGTGCGTTATTCTTTGGCCGTTAAGCGCCGCCGCATATTCAGTGCTCTCCCATGAAGCCATCATTGATTCCGCGTGGGACACCAACATCAAGCCGTTGCTTTTGAAACGTTTTCCGGACGCCACTGCAGAAGAATTGCGCGAGGCGCATGGTTACGCCTATGGCGGTGCCATCATTCAAGACATGGGCTACTATCCGCACGGCAGCAAGTTTTTCAGCGACTTGGCGCACTACGTTCGCAGCGGCGATTTCATCGTAATCTTGCTGCGTGATTCCAAAGATCTGAACGAATACGCCTTCGCAATTGGAGCACTGGCGCACTATGCCGCGGACAATGATGGCCATCGCCTTGGAACAAACCGTGCCGTTCCGATCCTTTATCCGAAGCTGAAGAAAAAGCACGGCGACTTCGTCACCTATGAAGACGATCCGCTCGCGCACGTGAAAACGGAATTCGGCTTCGATGTTCTCGAAGTCGCCAAGCAGCGTTATGCCCCGGAAAGCTATCACGACTTCGTCGGCTTTCAGGTCGCCGCCCCGCTGCTCGAGCAGGCCTTCCGCGAAACCTATGGCTTGGATTTGAAGAAAGTGCTGCAGAACGAAGAGAAAGTGATCGGCTCCTACCGGCGGGATGTCAGCAAGCTCATTCCCAGGGCGACGCGCGTGGCTTGGACCTTGAAAGAAAAAGAGATCAAAGGCGATGTGCCCGGTATAACGCGCCGGAAGTTTCTCTACAATTTGTCGCGCTCCAGCTTTGAGCGTGCATGGGGCAAGGACTATCAGCGGCCAAGTTTCTGGGATCGGTTCCTCGCATTTCTCTATCGCCTGCTTCCAAAATTCGGGCCGCTGCGGGTGCTACAGCTCAGGACACCCACTCCGGAAACCGAGCGAATGTTCGAGGCCAGCTTCAACGCCACCCTGGACCGCTATCGCACTCTGTTGAAGCAGGAGGGCGAGGGGCGCGTAGACCTGCCGAACGATAACTTCGACGTCGGCGAGCCCACCGGCCCAGGCAAGTACCGCCTGAATGATGAAGCGCACGCCAAGCTGCTCGACAAGCTTGCCGAGCAAAATTTCGCCGATGTGACACCCGAATTGCGCGCAGAGCTATTGGACTTCTTTGCCGACCCCAACGCTCCCAACGCCATCAAGCGTAAACCGAAAGAGTGGAGCAGGGTCGAGGCGGAGCTGCAACAGTTGAAATCCACGAACCCCCAGCCGGTAAGCGCCGAGGCCGTCCCGGCGTCCTTCTAAGGGAAACTTAGAGTTTCCTCGCTCGATAACTTTTGTTCACCTTCCGCATTGAAAAAACTCCTGCGGCATCGTGTGCCGCTCATGCGAAAATCTAGAGTTTCGCGCGAGCCTGAACTCGCCCCTAGGATGACGAAGACCAAGAGCATCCAAAAATTGCTCGCTGCCAACCGCAGCGAAATCGCCATTCGCATTTTTCGTGCTGCGAACGAACTTGGACTGCGCACGGTTGGCATCTACTCGCAGGAAGACCGCTTGGGCCTGCACCGCTTCAAGGCGGACGAGGCCTATCAGGTTGGCGCCGGGAAAGGCCCGGTCGAAGCGTACCTGGACATCGCGGGAATCGTTGCGCTCGCGAAAGAGAGGGGCGTCGACGCGATTCACCCGGGGTACGGATTCTTGTCGGAAAACCCTGCGTTCGCGCGTGCTTGCGAAAAAGCCGGCATCACCTTTGTCGGGCCCACGCCGGCGTTGCTCGAGTTGCTGGGCGACAAGACCGCCGCGCGAAGACTCGCCGCATCCGCGGGCGTGTCAGTGTTGCCCGGCACCGAAGAGGCGGTGAAATCGGCGAGTGAAACGCACAAGATCGCGCGCGAAATTGGTTACCCGGTGATCGTGAAAGCCGCGATGGGCGGCGGCGGCCGCGGTATGCGCGTGGTCCACGATGCCGCGCAGCTTGATGCCAGGCTGGAAGAGGCCCAGGGCGAGGCGCGCTCGGCTTTTGGCGACGCTTCTGTTTTCCTCGAAAAATATCTTCCGCGCGCGCGGCATATCGAAGTCCAGATTCTCGCCGATCATCACGGCAATCTGCTGCATCTCTGGGAACGCGATTGCTCCGTGCAGCGGCGTCACCAGAAAGTCGTGGAAGTCGCTCCCGCCGCGAATCTGCCCGCCAACGTGCGCGCCGAATTGTGCGAAGCGGCGTTACGCATCGCGCGCAAAGCCAACTACCGCAATGCCGGCACGGTCGAGTTTCTCTATGACGTGGACGCGAGCAAGTGGTACTTCATCGAAGTGAACCCACGCATTCAGGTCGAGCACACCGTCACCGAAATGGTCACTGGCATCGACCTGGTGCAGGCACAAATTCGCATCGCGCAGGGCTGCAATTTACATGATGCTCCGCTGTCGCTTCCGAAACAGCAAAACGTGCCGCTGTATGGTGCAGCGCTGCAATGCCGCGTGACCACCGAAGATCCGGAAAAGAATTTCGCACCCGACTACGGAAAAATTTCCACCTACCGATCTCCCGCGGGGTTTGGCATTCGCCTCGACGGCGGCACAGCGTACGCCGGCGCGCTGCTCGCCGCCTACTACGATTCGCTGCTTGTGAAAGTGACCGCCTGGGGCCTGAATCTTCCGGAAGCTTGCCAGCGCATGGATCGTGCCCTCCGCGAATTTCGCATTCGCGGCGTAAAGACCAACATTCCTTTCCTGGAGAATGTCGTCAATCATCCGCGATTTCGCGCCGGCGAAGTCACCACTTCCTTTCTCGATGACTCACCGGAACTGTTTCGGATCGCCAGCCGTGGCGACCGCGCCACAAAGTTGCTCTCTTACGTGGGTGACGTGATTCTTAACGGGAACCCCGAGGTCAAAGGAAAGCAAGTTCCAGACGCCTTCGAGCCAGCCGTCCTGCCAAGCGTTCCAGGAATTGAACCGCCTGCCGGCTCGCGTCAATTACTGCAGAAGCTGGGACCGAAAAAGTTTGCCGCGTGGGCGCGCAAGGAAAAGCGCCTGCTCATCACGGACACTACCTTTCGCGATGCCCATCAATCATTAATGGCCACGCGCGTGCGCACGCACGATCTTCTTGCCACCGCGAATGCCGTCGCGCAGCGCCTTCCTAATCTCTTCAGTGTCGAAATGTGGGGCGGCGCCACCTTTGACACCGCGCTGCGCTTTTTGCACGAAGACCCGTGGCTGCGTTTGCGCGAGCTGCGCCGGCGCATTCCCAACATTTGTTTCCAAATGCTGCTCCGCGGCGCGAACGCTGTGGGTTACGCATCGTATCCAGACAATGTCATTGAAGAGTTTGTGCGCGAGGCCCACACCCAGGGCATCGAAATATTCCGTATCTTTGATTCGCTCAATTCCATCGAAAACATGCGCGTGGCCATCGACGCCGTGCTCCAAACCGGCGCGGTCTGCGAGCCGGCCATTTGCTACACAGGAGACATTCTCGACAAAGGCCGCCCAAAATATTCGCTCAAGTATTACGTCGGCATGGCTAAGCAACTCGAAAAACTCGGCGCGCATTTCTTAGCCATCAAAGATATGGCAGGCCTATGCAAACCGTACGCTGCCGCGCAACTCGTGCGTGCGCTTCGCGAGGAAATCGATATCCCCATTCACTTCCACACTCACGACACCAGCGGCCTGAACGCCGCCTCTGTGCTGAAGGCAGCGGACGCCGGTGTGGATATCGCGGATGCCGCCGTCGCTTCGATGAGCGGTGGAACAAGCCAGCCCAATCTCAATTCCATCATCGAAGCTCTGCGCCACACGCCGCGTGATACGCAGCTCGACATCGGCGCGCTCAACGAATGCTCCGACTATTGGGAAACAGTGCGCACTTACTATTTGCCCTTTGATTCCGCTCCCAAATCAGGTTCCGCGCGCCTCTATCAACACGAAATTCCCGGAGGGCAGTACACAAACTTGCGCGAGCAAGCCGCTGCCATGGGCCTCGGTCATCGTTGGCGTGAAGTTGAAAAAATGTACGCCGAGGTTAACCAACTCTTCGGCGACATAGTCAAAGTTACGCCCTCCAGCAAAGTTGTGGGAGATATGGCGCTTTTTCTGATGGCCAAACAAATGACTCCCGAGGATTTGCTGAAGCTCGACGAGCATCACGACCTCTCGCTTCCTAACTCCGTTGTTGAGATGTTTTCTGGCGTGCTAGGTGTGCCTCCCGGCGGCTGGCCCAAGAAACTGCAAAAAATTATCCTTCGCGGCGCTATGCCCCTTCGCGGCTTGCCGAGCGATAACCTGCCTGCGGCGAATCTGGCTCATGAGCAGCAAGCCCTCGAAAAAAAAGTCGGCCATGCAATTCGCCGCGACGACCTCCTGAGCTACTTGCTGTACCCGGACGTCTTCCTCAAGTACGACAAATTCCGCCAAACTTATTCCGACGTCAGCGTGCTTCCCACTCCCGCATTTTTCTACGGGCTGAAGTCCGGCGAGGAAATCACCATCGAAATCGAGCAAGGAAAAACGCTCATCGTAAAATTTCTCACTATCAGCGATCCGCATCCCGACGGCACGCGCACGCTCTTCTTCGAGCTCAACGGCCAGCCGCGCGAGGTCAACGTTCGTGATCGCGCCCTTCGAGTTGTCGAGCGCAGTCACCCCAAAGCCGATCCCGCCGACGCTGGTCAGGTGCCCGCGCCAACTGCGGGCATAATCTCGGGCATCGCCGTGCAAGCCAACCACGCTGTTGAGCGCGGCGCGAAATTGCTGACCCTGGAAGCCATGAAGATGCAATCCAATATCTACGCCCCGATCTCCGGGCGTGTCACCAAGCTGCTAGTTGCTCCCGGCCAGCACGTGGAAGCCAAAGATCTATTGGTCATGATCGTTCCGTGAACGCGCCAGATCTCCACAAGCACGAGAAATTCCGCTCCCGCTTTCTGCGTAACCAGCGCGACCTCATCGTCTATCTTCCGCCCGGCTATCACGACCAGCCGCAGCGCCGCTTCCCGGTTCTCTATTTGCACGACGGCCAAAACCTCTTCGACGGCGCCACTTCGTTCGTTCCCGGCATGGACTGGCACGTCGGCCACACTGCCGACGATTTCATTCTTACAGGCGCCGTACAGCCGCTCATCATCGTTGGAATTTACAACGTCGGCAAAGTTCGCATCTACGAATACACGCCCACCAAAGCGCCGCGTCTCGGCGGTGGCCGCGCCGACCGCTACGCGAAATTCCTCGTGCAAGAAGTGATGCCCTTTATTCAGCAACAATACCGCGTGATTTCCGATGCGCGCGTGACGGGAATGGGCGGCTCCTCCCTGGGCGGACTGGTCTCGCTGTATCTCGGACTCAAACATCCACATGTTTTTGGCCGTCTCGCAGCGCTCTCGCCGTCCGTTTGGTGGAATCAGCGCGTAATTCATCGCTTCGCAGCGAGTACGCCCGTCGAGCCTCGCCCGCGCATTTGGCTCGACATCGGTACACAAGAAGGCCCGCGCATCGTTCACGATGTCGAACAATTTCGCGACCTCCTCCTGCAAAATGGGTGGCAGATGGGCAAGGACCTTCACTACCAGCGCGTCGAAGGCGCTGAGCACAACGAAGCCGCCTGGGCCCAGCGCGTTGGTCCATTCTTGCAATTCTTGTATCCCGCGGCGGAGTCCACAGTATAATCCGCGATATTTTCGTGCTCACGGAATCGCGGCATGACTGACAATCGCCCGCTCACCATCCTCTGCGTAAGCTCCTACGAAAAGGGTCAGGAATTTCTGCGCACCTGCAAAGCCCTCGGCTGCCGCGTCCTCCTCTTAACCGTCGAAAAACTCCGTGACGGCGATTGGCCGCGCGAATCTCTGGACGATGTATTCCTCATGCCAGAGGACATTGCCCAGCATCACCTGATCTACACCGTCAGCTACATGGCCCGTTCGCAGCCTATTGATCGGATTGTTGCGCTCGATGAATTCGACATGGAGAATGTCTCCGCGCTCCGCGAGCACCTGCGCATTCCCGGGATGGGCCTCACCACCATTCGCTATTTCCGCGACAAGCTCTCCATGCGCGCTCGCGCCAAAGAAGCCGGCATTCTTGTCCCCGAATTCGTCCACATTCTCAATTACGCCGCGATTCGTGAATTCATGGCGCGCGTCCCTTCTCCCTGGCTGCTCAAGCCCCGCTCGCAAGCTTCCGGCATCGGCATGAAAAAGATTCATAGACCCGACGAACTGTGGCCCTGGCTCGATCAACTCGGCGACCAACAATCCTTCTATCTTCTCGAACAATTCGTTCCCGGCGTCGTCTATCACGTCGACAGCATCGTCTCGGAGCGCGAAGTCCTCTTCGCCGAGCCCCACGCTTACGGCGCCCCGCCGCTCGACGTCTCGCATCAAGGCGGCGTGTTCACCACACGCACTTTGCCGCGCGATGCCGCCGAAACCAAAAAGCTTGTCGATGTAAATCGCGAGGTGATCGAAGGCCTCGGGTATCTACGCGGTGTCACCCACGCCGAATTCCTGAAATCCCATGCCGACGGCAAGTTCTATTTCATCGAAATCGCCGCACGCGTTGGTGGCGCTTACATATCAGACGTCATCGAAGCCGCCACCAACATCAATCTCTGGCGCGAATGGGCGCGCCTCGAAGTCGGGGCAGGGAAGCAGCCGTACCAGCTTCCCGCCGCACGCCGCGACTATGCCGGTGTAATTCTCTCTCTCGCGCGGCAGGAAAGTCCCGACACGTCCGCCTACAACGATCCTGAAATTGTCTATCGCGTTTCGAAATATCATCACGCCGGCTTCGTCCTCAAATCTCCACAGGCCAAGCGCATTCAACAGCTCCTCGATTCCTACTCCGTGCGCTTCGCCGAAGATTTCGTCGCCACGCAACCAGTCCCCGACAAGCCGACTGCCTAGCTCTTATAAATCATTCTTTGCCTGAGCGTACAGGGTGTATGCTGT
>Ga0209526_10000375_pt1 | contig 28440 bp, 26 predicted proteins | sample JacPinW_OM2H0_M1_FD_188566 | JGI IMG/M metagenome (GOLD analysis project Ga0209526, IMG submission 188566) | Forest soil microbial communities from Algoma, Ontario, Canada - Jack Pine, Ontario site 1_JW_OM2H0_M1 (SPAdes) (version 2) | ecosystem: Environmental > Terrestrial > Soil > Boreal... | reverse complement strand
AGAGGGAGCGAGAGCTGATCTCGGTGATGTCGGAGCAGTTGGTCACCGACCTGCTCCACCAGCCGCTCAGTGCCCTCCGGGCGGATTCGGACGGAAGTGGCGCCGAGGCTGCACGAAGGCTCTTCAGGCTGTGAGGACGCTGCGCCTGGGCACCCGTGGATCCCGGCTGGCGCTGGTTCAGTGCGAGCTTGTGGCCGCCAGGCTGCGCTCCCTGGGCGCAAGGGTGGAGCTGGTGCAGGTGGTCACTGAGGGCGACCTGCGCCCGGCCGGGCTGAGTGCCGGCGAAGGAGTCTTCGTGGCCGCCCTGGAGCAGCGGCTGGCCGATGGGTGGGTCGACCTCGCCCTCCACAGCGCGAAGGACGTGCCACTGCGTCTGCACCCGGATCTCGTCATCGGCGCTTACCCGGAGCGCGCCGACGCCCGGGACGTCCTCGTGACGAGGTCGGGTGGCGGCCTGCTGGAGAGCCTGGCCCCGGGCTCGGTGGTGGGCACGGACAGCCCCCGGCGCGCCGGGTTCGTGCTGAGCCACCGCCCCGATCTGAGCCACCGCCCCCTGGACGGCAACGTGGACACCAGGCTCAGGAAGCTGGATCGAGGCGAGGCCGATGCGCTTGTCCTGGCTGCCGCCGGTCTGGAGCGGCTGGGCGCGACGAACCGGATCGACCAGCGCCTCGACGCGGCTGTGGTCCCACCGGCCCCGGGACAGGGGGCGCTCGCCCTGCAGTGCCGGGCCGAGGACTTCGAGCTCAGGACCTTGCTGGCCCGCATCGACAGGCCGGGCATCCGGCTGGCCGTGACTGCCGAGCGCCGGGTGCTGGAGGCAACCGGCGGGACCTGCCGCTCCCCGGTGGGCGCACTGGCCACCGTTTCGGCCGGGAGACTGCGCCTCCTTGCTGGGGCCGCCGCGCCGGACGGCTCGGCGCGCCACGTCGTCCTGGTGCAGTCGGGCGCCACGGAGCAGGCCGCCGGCTTGCTCGCCGAGCAGGCCGCCGGCGAGCTTCTCCGCCACGTGGCGCTGCCGGTATGAGCAGCACGGGCTTCCTGGCAGTGTCCGAGCTCTTGATTAGCGGCCTGGCTCCGGGGCCTCAGCGGCCGCGCCGGCTGCGCTCCAGCGCCGCCACTCGAGCGCTGGTCCGCGAGACCCGGCTGGTGGCCGGTCAGCTGGTGGCGCCTCTCTTCGTCGTGCCTGGCAGAGGACGCGAAGAGCCCATCCCCTCTCTCAAGGGCCACTCGCGGCTCAGCCCCGACCTCGCCTTGAAGAAGGCGGAGGCGCTGGCCGCCGCGGGCGTCGGAGGCGTGCTCCTGTTCGGGGTGCCTGACGACAAGGACGAGAGCGGCCGCGCCGCGGCCGATCCCGCCGGCCCGGTTCCGGCCGCGCTGAGAGGGCTGGGAGAGGCCGGCCTGCCCCTGGTGCTGATCGCTGACGTTTGCCTCTGCGAGTACACGACGCACGGCCACTGCGGCGTACTGAACGGCGAGCAAGTGGATAACGACGCCAGCCTGCCGGCTCTGGCCGAGGCCGCCGTCGCCTACGCCGAGGCGGGCGTGGACATGGTGGCGCCGAGCGCCATGATGGATGGCCAGGTCGGCGCGCTGCGGACAGCGCTGGACGCGGCCGGTCACACCCAGACGGCGATCCTCGCCTACGCCAGCAAGCACGCGTCTGCCTTCTATGGCCCCTTCCGGGAGGCTGCCGGATCGACGCCCGCCTTTGGCGACCGCCGCTCCTACCAGATGGACTTCGCCAATGGTCGTGAGGCCATGCGCGAGATGGAGCTGGACGCCCGGGAAGGCGCGGACATGCTCATGGTGAAGCCTGCGATCAGCTCGCTCGACCTCCTGGCCGAGGCGCGCCGGCGCTTCGACCTGCCGCTGGCGGCCTACCAGGTGAGCGGCGAAGTCGCGATGCTGGAGGCGGCCGCCGAGCGCGGCTGGCTGGACCGGCGGCGGGCCGGGCTGGAGACGCTGACCGCCATCGCCCGCGCAGGAGCCGACGTGATCGTGACCTACCTGGCCGCTGACGCCGCCGGCTGGCTGGCCGAGGGGGACGCATGAGCGAGGCGTCCTTCGTCCAGGCGCTGGCGCTGGGCCTCGACCCGGCCTGGCGGCGGCTGGACCCCGAACAACGCTGCGAAGACGTTCGCGCCTTCGCCCACGCCGTCGAGAAGGCGCCCGGCGTGAGTACTCACTGCTACTCCACAGTCGGCCTGCAGCCCGGCGCAGACCTCCTGATCTGGCGGCTCAGCCCCACGCTGGACGCGCTGGAGGAGGCGGCAGCCGGCGCTCTCCGGTGCGGGCTGGGCCGCTGGCTGCACGTCAGCGAGAGCCTGCTCGGCGTCATCCAACCCTCGCAGTACGTGAAGCGGCCGACGGTCCAGGAGCAGTCCCTTTTCAGCGGCGAGCGCTCCCGCTACCTGATCGTCTACCCCTTCACGAAGAGCAGCGAGTGGTATCTGCTGGGCAAGGAGGCACGCCAGGGGATCATGAACGAGCACATGCGCGTGGGCCACCAGTACCCGCAGGTCCGACAGCTGCTGGCCTCCTCCTTCGGCATCGACGACCAGGACTTTCTGGTCGCCTATGAGACCGACGACCTGGCCGTCTTCGGAGACCTAGTGCGTGCATTGCGCTCGACCGAGAGCCGGCGCTCCACCGTCCGTGACACTCCCATCCTGATCGGCATCCATCGCCCGCTGGCGGAGATCGCGAGGTTGCTGGGGGCGTGAGTCGATTCCTCGCCGCCGCCCGCCGGCAGCCGGTCGACGTCACGCCGGTGTGGCTGATGCGGCAGGCTGGGCGCTCGCTCCCCGAGTACCGGGCGCTGCGTGAGCGCTACAGCCTGCTCGAGATCGTTGCGGAGCCCGACCTCTGCGCGGAGGTGACGCTGCAGCCGGTGCGGCGGCTGGGCGTGGACGCCGCCGTGATGTTCGCCGACATCATGCTGCCGCTGCGCGGCATGGGCGTCGACTTCGACCTCGTGGAGGGTGTCGGGCCGGTCATCGCGGACCCGCTCCGGCGGCCGGAGGACGTCGACCGCCTGCGGGTGCCGGACGGTGAGGAGGCGGCGCCCAATGTCATCAGCGCGGTGCGCCGCGTGGTCAAGGAGTCACCGGTGCCGGTGGTCTGCTTCGCGGGGGCGCCCTTCACGCTGGCCAGCTACCTGCTGGAAGGACGCCCCAGCCGCGACTTCAGCGTCACCAAGCGATTCATGTACAGCGAGCCGGAGGCCTTCGAGCGGCTCCTGGGAAAGCTGGCGGAGACCATGTCCGGCTACCTGGCGGCGCAGGTACGGGCGGGCGCCAGCGCGATCCAGCTCTTCGACAGCTGGGTGGGCGCGCTTGCCCCCGACGACTACGAGTCGCGAGTCGCCTCGCACACCCGTGCCGTCTTCGAGGCGATCGAGCCGCTCGGCGTCCCTCGAATCCATTTCGGCACCGGTACCGCGGCCCTGCTGGAAGCTATAGCAGCGACCGGGCCCGACCTGGTCAGCCTGGACTGGCGAGTGCGCCTGGACGAGGGCTGGCGTCGCGTCGGGCTCGGCCGCGGAGTCCAGGGCAACCTCGACCCTGCCGTGCTGCTGGCGCCGGGCGACGTGGTCCAGGGGCAGGCGCGCGAGGTCCTCCGGCTGGCCGGCGGAAGGCCCGGGCACGTCTTCAACCTCGGCCACGGAGTGCTGCCGGAGACCCCACTGGCGAACCTGCAGCTGCTTGTGGACACGGTCCACGCGGAGGTGACGGTTGCCGCCTGAGACCGGCGTCCTGTGCATGGCCTACGGCAACCCCAGGACCGAGGGTGACGTCGAGGCCTACTTCACCCACATCCGGGGTGGCCGCCCGCCCTCGGCGGCGGCGCTGGACGAGCTGCGCGACCGCTACCGCGCCGTCGGCGGCTCGCCGCTGGAGGAGATCACCCGGCGGCAGGCGGCAGCGCTTTCCGCCGAGCTGGGACTGCCAACCTTTGTGGGCATGAAGCATGCCCCGCCCTTCATCGCCGAGGCCGCCCAGGAGGCGGCCGGGCAGGGCATCCGGAAGCTGATCGGCCTGACCCTCGCCCCCCACTACGCGGGCATGAGCCTGGGTCAGTACGAGCACGCCCTGCGCGACGCCTGGTCGGGCGAGCTCGACTTCGTGCCTGGCTTCCACGATCACCCCGCCTTCATCCGGGCCGTGCAGGTGCTGCTGAAAGAGGGGCTGGAAGGCTTTCAGCCGGACCGGCTCTTCTTCACCGCGCACAGCCTCCCGGCACGGATCGTGGAGCAGGGCGACCGCTACGACCAGCGGCTGCTGGAGAGCTGCAGGCTGGTCGCCGACGGTCGGCCGCTGCCGCCCTGGGAACTCGCCTACCAGTCGGCCAGTACGACCGGAGAGCCGTGGCTGGGTCCCGACCTTCTGCAGGCGGTCGAACGCTCAGGGGCGCGGAAGGTCCTGGTCTGCCCGATCGGCTTCGTCGCCGACCACCTGGAGATCCTCTACGACCTGGACGTCGAGGCCCAGGCCTTCGCCTCGGAGCGCGGCCTGGAGATTCGGCGGACAGCCTCCTTTAACGACCGACCAGAGTTCACAAGAGCCCTCGCAGAGATCGTCCGAGACCGCCTCTAAACCCCCTCCCAACCCTCCCCCAGACGGCTCCGAGACGGCTCCCAGACGGGGGACGGAGAAAGCCAAAAGACGGGTCCCAGACAGGGGAGGGAGAAAGCCAAAATTTGTCCCTCCCCCTTGCGGGGAGCTTGAGGCTGGGGGTCCCTCGCTCGACTTGTGAGAGCGAACTGACAGCTAACGGCTGAAGGCCGCCGGCCGCCGACGCTGGGGGGCATTCGTCGACCGGGGCTGCGACCACGCGTTGCCGCGCAGTCGCAGTCCCACGGTGCGAGGGGGGGTAGTGTTGCTTTCCGTTTCTACTGACAGACCGGGGTGGTGGGGACCACGGCCTATATCCGCTTCGCTCTCTGGCGCCTCCTCACCAACCGGCCAGTCCATCAGACGGTCGGCTCGGAGCAGCAGCCGGGCCCGAGTGCGCGCGATGTCGGCCTGCAGCTCAGGTGCGGCCTGCTCGAGCCATGCCTCAGCCCGGGCCAGGAGATCGGCTGCCAGCCGAATCTCGTTGCGGCGCATGGCGAAGGCGGTCATCTCAGCGTCCCAGTCGAGTGGCCAGCTCCACGTTGTGAGGGAGGCGCATCCGCTGACCAGGGGATTGCTTCCATGCGTTCAGTTTGTCTCGCACCGAGGGCGATGTCGCCGTTCACCCGGACGTTTCACTTCCCGTCCGTTTGAAGGAGGCCGCTGGTCCTCCGCCAATCGAACGATGACGCGAACGTCCGGGTGAACGGTGACATGATGCGTCGGCTGAGCCAAGCTCAGCAGATGGAACCAACGCTTCAGACGGCAGTTGAAGAACACGGCTCAAGGCGACGCCATGCCGTCGGCCCGTTGGCATCTGCCAGCCAGGAGATCAGGTTGGCGAGCGAACGGTACGCGATCGGGCACCTCCGCAGCCGGCGCATGGCCTCGCTTCTCATGCGAACCGACCAGATGCTCACCAGCCTTGAGGAGCTGAACGAGCTGGCAGTGAAGCGGGTCCCGGAGTCCTGGCTGTGGCAGCTGGGAGAGCTGGTCGCCGAGCTGCCGTTCGAATACCAGCCCACGATCGGCCAGCTGCCTTCGCCCACAGCCGCCATCGATGTGGTGTTCGACATCCAGGCGCTCCTCCTCGAGGTGATCACCGGCATAGAAGCCGAGCGTGACGAGCGTCTGGAAACGGCGAGCTGAAGTCACGAGGCAGCGATTGGCTGCGCTTTGACGTTGCTGACGGCGCTCGTCGCTCGTTGCGGTCCGGAGTTCAAAAGCGCCGCCCCCCGGCCAATCAAGTTTCCCCAACTCGCCGTAGAAAGGCGTTGACCTCGGCGGGCCCGGCGAATGGATGACAGGGCTCGCGCCGCGCTTCAGCTGATGCGCTCCAGCAACTCGCCTTCCGGGCGTTCCAGATCGTCGAGTGTGATGGGGTCGGCGTACGGGCGGTCGGTGTCCTTTCGGCCGGTAGCCCAGAAGACCTCGACCATGTTGCCCTCGGGGTCATGGAAGTAGACGCTGATGCTCACCCGATGGTTGAGCGCCATGGATACAGGGATGCCACGAGCCTTGGCGTCGGCGCAGAAGGTCCTGAGCGCCTCCAGGCTTTCGACCTGGAGAGCGATGTGCCTGCCCTGGGGGTTGGTGTGGAGGGCAATCAGAGGGAGCTCTGCCTGCCGGCGCTCATTGAGGAAGACGAAGTCGCCAAGCCCGGGTACCGAGCCTGCCATGGTGACTTCCAGGCCAAGAAGCTGTCGGTAGAAGCCGGCGAGCTCCTTGGGATCCTTCGCGGGTACGGAGACGTGGCCGAGCTGGACTGGCACTGTCATGGTCTCACTCTCCTTTGGGACTCAGGGGCCATTTGTCAGCATTCATTTGATATGGTATCAAACCAATATGCGCTAGCCTATTACCCATGACCGAGGAAGTCAAGGAGCGCCGTCCCTACGACGGCTCGCGGCGCCGGGCGGCCGCGCAGGAGACCCGTCGGGCCATTGTCGAGGCCGCCCGCCGCCTCTTCCTGGAGCGCGGTTTCACCGCCACCACCATGGGCGCCATCGCGACGGCGGCCGGCGTGTCGCACGAAACCGTCTACGCCTTCGGTCCCAAGCCGGCACTTTTCCGGCACCTGGTCGAAATCGCACTCTCCGGCAGCGAGAGCGCCGTGCCGGGAATGGAGCGCGACTACGCACGGCAGGTGATGGCCGAGACGGACCCCGGCCGCCTCTTCGACATCTACGCAGGGGCCATGCGGCAGACCCAGGAACGGCTGGCTCCTCTGTTCGACGTGCTCAGCGACGGCGCCCGCACGGATCCCGATCTAAAGGCGCTGTCGGACGAGCTGAGTGCGCGACGGGCAGGGCACATGCGGTTGCTGGCTACCCACCTGGCGGAGATCGGTGGTCTTCGTCAGGGGGTCTCTGTGGAGAGGGCCGCAGACGTGATCTGGTTGCTGAACTCGTCAGAGGTCTTCTTGCTGCTCGTTCGGGACCGGCGCTGGGATCCTGAGCTCTTCGAGCGGTGGTTGGCCGAGACCTGGAAGCTTCTGTTGATGGCGCCTCCGGCGGAATCGTAGCTCGATCTTCTACGACCCGAGATAGCTCAACACTGCGAGCCCATCACCCTCAGAGACCCCGCCCCTGCCGACCTCCCACGAGAATCGGCTTGACTTGCACATAGCCACATGGTTAAATAACCACTAGGTTAGATAGCAGATGTCGACAGATCACTTGAGCAGCATCTTCGCGGCCCTCGCCGATCCCACGCGGCGGGCCATTCTGGCCCGGCTGACCTCGGGGGAGGCGTCGGTGGGAGAGCTGTCCCAGCCCTTCCAGATGTCGCAGCCGGCCGTCTCCAAGCACCTGAAGGTCCTGGAGCGGGCGGGGCTCATCGCCAAGAGCCGGGAGGCGCAGTGGCGTCTGTGCCGGCTGGAGGCGGCGCCCTTGCGCGAAGTCGCCACCTGGATGGAGCCCTACCGGCGCTTCTGGGACGAGAGCTTCAGTCGCCTGGACGACCATCTGCTCCGCATGCAAGAAGAAAAGGAGAAGCCGAGATGACTCAGTCAGCCAAGACACTGCAGGTCACGACCCCGTCAGACAGGGAGGTGGTCTTCACCCGGGCCTTCGACGCTCCCCGCGAGCTGGTCTTCGAAGCCTGGACCAACCCCGAGCACGTCCGTCATTGGTGGGGACTGCGCGAGTCGACCATGCTCCTGTGCGAAGCCGACGTGCGCCAGGGCGGCTCCTGGCGCTATGTCACGACGGCGGAGGATGGAGCCGAGGTGCCCTTCACCGGCGTCTACCAGGAGGTCACACCTCCGGAGCGCCTGGTCTACACCGAGATGTACGACGTCGAGCCCTTCAACAGCGGCGACCCCGCGGTGAACACAGTGACCTTCACACCGGAAGAGGGCGGGACGCTCGTCACCGTCACCACCGTCTACCCGAGTAAAGAGGTTCGCGACTTCGCCCTCAGCAGCGGAATGGAAGCCGGGGCGGCGGAGTCTTACGACCGGCTGGCCGAGCATCTGACGACCCTCGCCTGACGGTTTACCGGGGTGCGGGAGGCGGGCGCACAACGTCCGCTTCCCGCAGCACTTCACGGACGGTTCTCTGGCGGCGGCGCCGAGGATCAGGTGGCGCTGCGATTCCGGCTGGACGCCCCTAGTACGATTTGCGTGAGGATGGCTTCAACGCCCCGCACTTCCAGCCAACCGATGGGGGCGGGCGTTGCCATTCCGGAGGGTGTGAAATGAAACCGGGTTCGTGGACCGTCCTGCCATCACATCGGGCGTGGCTCGACGATGAGGGCAGCAGGCTGCTGCGATTTGCAGCGGCGGCGCAGCATCCCGTCACCGGCTTCGCCTGGCTCGACGTCGACGGCAAGCCGGATCTGGACCGGCCGATCCAGACCTGGATCACAGCGCGGATGACACACGTCTTCGCCCTCGCCAACCTGCGTGGGAGGCCGGGGGCGGGCCTGCTCGCAGATCGTGGGCTCCAGTCGCTCTCGGGTCCCCTGCGGGACGTCGAGCACGGCGGCTGGTATTCCGCTCTCGCGCCCGACGGGCGGCCCGATGCGACCCGTAAGGCGGCCTACGAGCACGCCTTTGTCGTGCTCGCCACGGCGAGCGCCACGGTCGCCGGCAGGCCCGGAGCGGCGGAGCTGCTCGACGAGGCCTTATCGGTGGTGGACCATCGCTTCTGGAGCGAAGCCGAGGGCCGCTGCATGGAGAGCTGGGACCGCGGCTGGACCACGACCGAGCCATACCGGGGTGCCAACAGCAACATGCACTTCGTCGAGGCCTTCCTCGCCGCCGCGGATATCACGGGCGACGACCGGTGGCGGCGACGGGCGCTGAGCATTGGGGAGCGCCTGATCCATGGCTCAGCTCGGGAGAACCGGTGGCGGCTGCCAGAGCACTTCGACGCCGAGTGGCGCCCGATGCTCGACTACAACGCCGAGGCCAGGGAGGATCCCTTCCGACCCTACGGGACCACCATCGGCCACTGGCTGGAGTGGTGCCGGCTGCTCCTCCACGTCGAGGCTTCGCTGGCGGCCCCGCCGGCGTGGCTGATCGACGATGCCCGAATGCTGTTCGGGGAGGCGGTCCGCGCCGGGTGGGCGGTCGACGGCGCCGAGGGGTTCGTCTACACGCTCGACTGGGACGACCGGCCGCAGGTGCGCTCCCGGCTGCACTGGGTGGTCGCCGAGGCCATCGCCGCTGCGGCGTCGATGCACCGCCGCACCGGGGAGCCGGTTTACGAGGACTGGTACCGCCGGTTGTGGGATCACGCCGCGAGCCGCTTCATCGATCTCGAGAGAGGCAGCTGGCACCATGAGCTCACTCCTGACAACACCCCGGCGGCTGCGGTGTGGCCTGGTAAGCCGGACGTCTATCACGCCTACCAGGCCACGCTGCTGCCACAGCTTCCGCTGGCCCCAGGCCTGGCGGTTGCGCTGCGCGACCGGCTGGGCGTTTGAGGTGATTGGTCATCGTTTCCTTGCCGGCGGCGTGAAAACGACGGCGTCGGTTATCCGGAGTGGGGGATATGGGGTTTCCTGAGCGATTCCTTTGGGGCGCGGCGACGGCCTCTTATCAGATAGAGGGAGCGGTGGCGGAAGATGGCCGAGGCCCCTCCATCTGGGACACCTTCAGCCACACGCCCGGCAACACCATGCATGGTGACAACGGCGACATCGCGGACGACCACTACCACCGCCTGGACGAGGACCTGGACCTCATGGCCAGGCTCGGCCTGGGAGCCTATCGGTTCTCGGTCGCCTGGCCTCGTGTCCAGCCAGACGGCCGCGGCCGGCCCAACCAGGCCGGCCTGGACTTCTATCGCCGTCTTCTGGAGGGGTTGCGGCGGCGCGGAATCACGCCGGCGGCGACTCTCTACCACTGGGACCTGCCCCAGGCGCTGGAGGACCAGGGCGGCTGGGCGGCGCGCGAGACGGCGGAGCGGTTCGCCGAGTACTCCGAGATCGTCGCGCGCGAGTTGGGGGAGGGGATCGGGCTCTGGATCACCCTGAACGAGCCGTGGGTCGCGGCCTGGATGGGCTACGGGACAGGCCGCCACGCCCCTGGGCGCAGCGAGATCGGATTGGCCCTGGCCGCCACGCACCATCTCCTGCTCGGCCACGGCCTGGCCATCCAGGCGCTGCGCGGCGAGCTGGGGGAAGAAGCCCCCCTCGGCATCACCCTCAACCTCGCGCCCGTGCACGCGCACGGCGATTCGGAGAGGGACCGGCTCGCCCAACGCCTGGTGGACGGCAACCTCAACCGGCTCTTCCTGGACCCCCTTTTCAGGGGGCGATATCCCGAGGATATGGTCGAGCACTACCGCGAGAGGCGTCCTGGCCTTGGGGTGGTGAGGGAGGGCGACCTGGAAACCATCGCCGCTCCCATCGACTTCCTCGGCGTCAACTACTACTCGCCGCGCAACGTCGTAGCACTCGAGCGAGTCAAGGACGGGGTCGCGCCGGCCGGGTTGGCGGCGCTCGCCCAACGCGCGGAGAGCCGCGCCTCACGCGATCACCCGATAGCCGAGGACCTGGGGGCGGCCGAGGTCTGGCCTCTCCACCTGGATACCAGCGCGATGGGCTGGACCATCGAGCCCGACGCGTTGACGGAGCTCCTGCTGCGCCTTCACGCCGAGTACGGGCCGCGGCCCCTCTACATCACCGAGAACGGCATGGCGGCCAACGACTACGCGGATCCCGAAGGGCGCGTGGTCGACCCCGAGCGCATCGCCTACCTGGACAGTCACCTGCGTGCCGCGCAGGCGGCGATTGAGCAGGGGGTCGACCTGCGGGGCTACTTCACCTGGTCCCTGCTGGACAACTTCGAGTGGTCGCTCGGCTACTCCAAGCGGTTCGGCCTGGTCTACGTCGAGTACAGCTCCCAGCGCCGGATTCCGAAGGCCAGCTTTGACTGGTACCGAGAGGTGGTCGCTGCGAGTGCCCTCCCCACGACCGGTGCCGTGGCGATGGAGGTCCAGCCCTAACCGGCAAGCCTGCCCGTACCCGACCGAGCGGAGGAGGCGCGCCGAGTCAGGCGGTGGCCGCCTCCGCGCGACGCCTCGCCCGAGCCTGCTCGACCTCGGTCAGGTATCGCTTGCGAAGTCGCAGGTGCTTGGGAGTCACTTCGAGCAGCTCATCGTCGACCAGGAAGTCGAGCGATTGCTCCAGGCTCAGCCTGGTGGCGGGCGTGAGCCGCACCGCGATGTCGGCGGAAGCGGCACGCACGTTGGACTGCTTCTTCTCACGGCAGACGTTGACCGAAATGTCGCCGGCCCGCCTCTGGATGCCGACGATCATCCCCTCGTAGACCTCTTCGCCGGGCTCGATGAAGGTCGAGCCGCGAAGCTGTACGTTGGCAAGGCCATAGGTCAGCGACCTCCCCGGCGAGGACGCCGTGAGGGCTCCGTTGCGGTGATCGCTGAGCTCACCTGCCCAGGGTCGGTAGCCGATGCCGATCGAGCCCATGATCCCGGTCCCCCCCGTGAGCGTCAGGAAGGCGTTGCGGAAGCCTATGAGTCCGCGAGTCGGGACGACGTAGTCGAGACGCACCGAGCCGCCGTCGCCGTAGGCGATCTCGACCATCTCCCCGCGCCGCCGGCCGAGTGCTTCGGTCACCGCGCCGACGTAATCGGCGCCCACCTCGAGGGTCACCCTTTCCACGGGCTCCACCGCCCGCCCGTCGACCACCTTGACGATGGCCTCCGGCCGCGACACCTCGAACTCGTGGCCCTCCCGACGCATGGTCTCGATCAGGACGGCCAGGTGCAGCTCGCCGCGGCCGCTGACCAGGAACCTGTCGGCCGACTCGGTCTCCTCGACGCGCAGGCCAAGGTTGACCTTCAACTCACGCTGGAGCCGCGCCCGGAGCTGCCGGGACGTCGTGTGAACGCCGTCCCGGCCGGCCAGAGGCGAGGTGTTGACACCAAGCGCCATGCGCACTGTGGGCTCCTCGATCTCGATCCGGGGTAGTGAATCCAGGTGCTCAGGATCGGCCACGGTGTCGCCGATGCTCACCTCCTCCAGCCCGGAAAGGAGCACGATGTCGCCCGCCTCGGCGCGTTCCACCGCTTCCCGGCCAAGGCCTCGATGGACGAGGACCTGGCCCACCCGAGCCTGCCTGGAGGCGCCGCCGGCGCCGAGCACGGCGACCTCGTCCCCCGGGCGCACGGAGCCGCGGAAGATGCGGCCGATGGAGAGGGAGCCCGTGTAGTCGTCGTGGGCGCGGTTGGAGACCAGCATCTGGAACGCCCCCTCTTCCACGAGGGGAGGCGGCACGTGCTTGACGATCGCCTCGAAGAGCGGGTCGAGGTCGCCGGGAAGGTGGTTCGGGTCGAGGCCGGCGCGGCCCTCCTTGGCGATCGCATAGAGCACCGGAGCGTCGAGCTGGTCGGCGTCGTCGGCCAGCTCCAGGAATAGATCGTGGACGCTGGCGAGCACCCGGTCGGGCTCGGCGTTCGGCCTGTCCAGCTTGTTGATCACGACGATGGTTCGGAGCCCAACCTCGAAGGCCTTGCGAAGGACGAACCGGGTCTGGGGCATGGGGCCCTCTACCGCGTCCACCAGGAGAAGGGCGCCGTCGGCCATGTTGAGGACGCGCTCAACCTCGCCGCCGAAGTCGGCGTGACCTGGCGTGTCGATGATGTTGATGGTGGTCCCGCCGCGGCGCACCGAGGTGTTCTTGGCCAGGATGGTGATGCCCTTCTCGCGTTCGAGCGCGTTGGAGTCGAGGATCAGCGTGCCGACGTCTTGAGACTCGCGAAAGGTGTTGCTCTGCTTGAGCAGGGCGTCGACCAGCGTCGTCTTGCCGTGGTCGACATGGGCGATGATCGCGAGGTTTCGGACGTCGTGGCGCAGCTTCGTCATTTGCTTGGGAGGTGGCTCGCCCGGCCGGCCCTGCCGGGCCTCAGGGAAGCCAACAGACTATACCGGGCTGGTAGATCCCGGCCTCTCCAGGCTTCCCGCCAGCCGTCAACACCTATGCAACCGTGCTTTCGCAGTGTTTGTTGCATCAACTGAATGACAGTAACGCTGTAGGAGATGGTTGGTGGAGTGATGGTGGATTGACGCCAGCGGTTTCGGATCCGAACGGAGGACTCGGCGCTGACAGTCGCGGCTGCTCAGGGGAGCGTGGCGTACCCCAGCTCGCGCCCGGCACCCACCACGAACACGTCCACACTGTCCGTCCCTGCCCTCGAGACCGCGGCCGGAGCCGTCACCGACTGTCCGCCGACAGGCGCCCAGCCGCTCCATCTGGCGCCGTCCCAGAACTGCCGGGAGAGCCCCGAGTCGCCCCCGACCGCGAACAGGTCCAGGCGATTCGGCCCGCGCGAAGCGGCCGCGGGCGAGGAGGCGAAGCTTCCGCCCTCGGTGTCCCATCCGGTCCAGGCGCCATGGTCCCAGCCCCTGCGCCAGACCGCACCGTCGGTTCCGAGAACGAAGACGTCGAGCCTGCTCGGACCCCAGGAGACGCTTGCGGGGCCCGAAGACAGAACTCCGCCGAATGATTCCCAGCCGCGCCACGCGCTGCCGTCCCACGATCGGTGCCAGAGCGCGTCGTCGCTTCCTCTGACGAAGACGTCCAGCCGGTTGCCTGACCAGGAGGCCGACGCCGGCCCGTCCTTCAAGACACCGCCGAGCGGTTCCCACCCGGTCCAGCCATTGCCGTCCCAGGAGATGCGCCAGAGGCCGCGGTCGCTTCCTTTGACGAAGACGTCCAGCCGGTTGGGGCCCCAGGCGGTCGCGGCCGGACCGGCGGTCAGGAAACCGCCCAGAGACTCCCAGCCGCTCCAGGATCCGCCATTCGACCACCGGTGCCAGAGGCCATTGTCGAGTCCCCTTGCGAAGACGTCGAGACGGTCACGGCCCCAGGAGGCGGCAGCGGGCGAGGAGGTGAGCACGCCTCCCAGGCCGGCGAAGTTGATTGGCGCCAGGCTCGTGTTCACGCAGCCTCCCGCCGCGTTGCTCCAGATCGGCTGAACCGCTAGCTGGCGGCCGCCGAAAGTTCGATTGGCGAGGTCTATCCAGGCGCACTTGTCACCGGCCTCGGCGCCGCTGGCGTCCACCCACCCGGTGCCTGGATAAGGGTCGGTGATCGATTCCGCGTACTCGTGGCCCCCGATGATGCTGAAACCATCGAACAGGCCCTGGGCCCCGCCGTTGACCGAGTTGGCGCCACAACTGGCCCCGGCGTCCGGCATGAACGGCAGGTAGCTGAAGGGAACTCCGGCCGCGGCGAGGCTGCCCCCCGAAGGAATTGCCCAGTGGTAAGCGCACCAACCGCCGCTGGCGAAGCCGGGTTGGGAGAGGCCGCTGGGGCTCAGGACCATCACCACGGCGCCTTCGGGAAGGGAGCCGAAATGTTGGGCGGCGCGCTGGGCCGCCAGCACCACGTCGCAGTCGCCCGGGTCGGTCTGCCCAGGTAGGCCACAGCTGGCCGCCGCGGTGCCGTAGGAGACGGGCGTCTCGTCGATCCAGGAGCCTTGCAGCTGGCCGGTCGGGTTGGTGATGGGGTGGAAGTTGCGCCCGGCGCAGAAGGTCCGAGGCGCATCCAGCCCGCCCGAGCAGTATTGCGTCATCGAACCCGCCCAGTCGCTGCCTCCCACCGCGCCGAAGAAGGAGGTGACGTAGTCACGCGCGGGCTGATGGTTGGCCGACGACCACTGGGGGCCCCAGAAGGACAGGTAGACCTGGGGAACGTTCAGGACGCGTCCGCCGTTGTAGGCGAGCAGGTCGTTGACGTTGGCCGTCCGGGGCGTGGCCCGCCTCCCGGGCACCGCCCGGCCGGGGACTCCATGGGTGGTTCGCAGCTTGATCTTGGTAGCCGACGGGCGACTCGTCGCGAGGACCGGAGTCGAGAGGGGAGGGATGGGCCAGCCTACCAAGAGCCCGAGTGCCAGGACCAGCAGTCCGCGGGTTACCGTCCGCATCCAACGCCCTAAGACGAGCGAGGAGCCCGGACTGATCGGCCCGATTTCAGGCGAGGCAGGTCAGGGCGGTCGGGCGGTCTCCCGATCCCTGGGGCGCGCCGGCCGCATGGCCCCGAGTGACGGGCTGGCTAGAGGGTCCCCTTGGCGGGGGTCCGTCGCGGCCGGACCAGCCGGAAGTCCTTGAACACCTCTTCGCTGACGAGAAAGCCGGCGAAGATCAACACCACGCCGACCAGCTCGCCAAGGAAGAAGGACCAGGTGACACCGAACCGGTTCAGCCCGCTGGTGAGGCCGGGCACGAACCCTCCGGCTGCGATCAGCAGGGTGGCCGGTACCCGTGTGTTGAGCCGGCCGGCCAGCAGCGAGGCTGCGGCGCGGGGGAGGGAGGCCACCAGGTTGACCGCGACCGCCAGCGCCGCGTAGGCCTGGGCCACGACCGGCGGCAGGCGCACGCCGCGGCTTCGGAGGACCTTCCGCTTCGGCATGTAGACGTAGGCCGAAAACAGCGCTCCGAAGACCAGACAGAGCGCGCCGGCGATGTTGAAGGGACCGCTCAGCACCCGCACATAGCCAGGGAAGGCGGAGCCCACCGGGACGTGGGTTTGCGGGTCGATCGCGTAGCCGGGCGGCGCCAGCGGCGCCGTGAGAACCAGGAACGCCACCAGCACAGAGGCGGCCAGCAAGAACCCGGTCACGGCGTGCCCGATCAGGGGCCTGCGTCGCGCGGTGACGTACACGAAGGCGAGAGCCGCCAGGGTGGCGGCCGCGAGGACGACTTCCGCCGTGCGCGCCGAGCCCGGGTAGCGTCGGGCCACCGCAAGGGCGAGCAGGCCGCCCAGGAAGACTGCCATGGCGACGAAGTAGCCGAACCCGGTGCGAGCGAGGAGGTAAACCGTGCCCGCCCCTAGATAGGAGGCCACGAGCAGCGCTCCGAACAGATACCAGGCGCGGTACAGGGCCTCGTTCCAGCCCAGCGCGGAGCCGAAGAACTCAGTGCCTGCGCCGATCCCGTAACAGACCAGCCCGGCCGCCCAGACCAGCTGAAAGCTGCGCCGTCTCCGCCGCCACTGGTCCAGGACCAGAGCGGCGAACAGAAAGCTCGCGAGGGTGGAGAGCAGGGGGAGAAGGACGTTCATGAGTCCGGGGGCACGTTGGAGGGCGCCCCTTGGGGCTCCTCCGCTCCCTTCAGCTCCTTCAGAGTCGGACCACCGATCGCTGACGCGCCTGCCGGCTCGACCACCGCCAGACCATATCGCAAAGCTGTGAGATCGAAGCCGTCAGGCCGTGAAGCGCGGAGGCGGCTCGCCATCACTCGGAATTGACACTCCTGACTGGTCCTCTGCTACGGTGTCGAGGTCAAGTTGACAGGCGCCTGAGCAGCTTTTCGGACAAGCTCTGTTACAGCTCAGGCGAGGCCGGTCCTCGGGGGTAGCGGACCGGCTCGTGGAGGTGTCGCTTTGATTCATACGCAGTTGACGCGTGGAATCACGCTTGGTGTCGCAGCGCTTGCGGCTGCCATGTCCACCGGGGCAAGCCAGGTTGCCGCCGGACCGGAAGCCGCCGGGCATCCGCCGCCGGGGCCGTTCCTGGCATCGGAGCGCCTTCAGGTGGTTCCCCGCCTGGAGGCCCAGCGGGGTGACGGCGTCATCGCCCTCCAGCAAGCCAGGCAGGCGGCGGAGACGCAGGGCGGCGGTCTGGAGGCGGCTGCGCAGGCGCCCCCGCGCTCGGGACGGTCGTTGCCGGCGGCCGCCGCGAACCAGGCGGTGGCGGCCCCGCCGGCCAACTACGGCTCCGGCTCGATCCAGGACATCATCGTCGCCGCCTTCACGCCCTTTGGTCCAGGCGCAGTGCAGTGGGGACTGAGGGTGGCCAGGTGCGAGTCCGGCTACAACCCGGGCGCCGTCAATCCTGCCGGCCCTTATTTCGGCCTCTTCCAGTTCCTCGTCTCGACCTTCAAGGCCACCCCCTACGGCGGCCAGAACGTCCTCGACCCCGCGGCCAACGCAAACGCCGCCGCCTGGAAATACAGCCACGGCGGAGCTGGCTCCTGGGGCTGTAGATAAGAAAAGGAAGCACTCGCCTAGAGAGATCCCTTCCCTCACCCTCCCCGTAGGGGAAGGGAATCAAGAGGTTTTACTCCCCCGCGCTATCCTTGCCTGACGTGGCCTCGACCGAGCTTCAGCGTGCTGCTCTGGACGAGCTCATAGCCTCTTTGAACCCGGCCCAGAAGGAGGCGGTGGAGCACCTCGAGGGCCCGCTGCTGATCTTCGCCGGGGCCGGCAGCGGCAAGACCAGGGTCCTCACGACGCGGATCGCCAACCTGATCGCGCAGAGGAAGGTGTGGCCCGACCGTCTCCTCGCCGTCACCTTCACGAACAAGGCGGCCAGGGAGATGCGAGAGCGGGTCGGGCGCCTGGTCGAGGGTGCCGAGACGATGTGGGTGGGCACCTTCCACCACACCGCGGTTCGGATGCTGCGGCGCGATGCCGACAAGCTCGGACTGCGGAACAACTTCACGATCTTCGACGAGGACGACAGCCGGGCGGCGCTGAAACGAGTGCTGGACGAGCTTCACCTCGATCCCAAGAAGTACCCACCCAGCCTGATCAGCGCTCTGATCTCCCAGGCAAAGAACGAGCTGCTGACGCCTGACGACTATCCCAACCGCAGCTACAACGACGAGATCGTCCGCCGGGTCTACACCGGCTACGAGGAGCTCCTGAAGCGTTCGGGGGGCCTCGACTTCGACGACCTGATCGTCAAGACCGTGCGGCTGCTGCAGCGCGACGCCGAAGCGCGCGAGCGCTGGCAGGATCGCTTCCGCCACGTCCTGGTCGATGAGTACCAGGACACCAACCGCGCGCAGTACGTCCTGGTCAACACGCTCGCCGCCGAGCACCGCAACCTGGCCGTCGTAGGCGACGACGACCAGGCGGTCTACGGCTGGCGGGGGGCCGACGTCCGCAACATCCTCGACTTCGAGAAGGACTACCCGGAGGCGAAGGTCATTCACCTGGAGCAGAACTACCGCTCCACCCAGGCCATCCTGGACGCGGCCCACCACGTCATCCGCCACAACGAGGAGCGGGCGCCCAAGCGGCTGTGGACCGAGCGCATCGGGGGAGAACGGGTCAACGCGGCTCAGCTCTACAACGAGGTGGAGGAGGCGGAATACGTAGCGGACGAGATCCAGCGGCTGCGCCGCACCGAGGACCGTCACTACGGTGACTTCGCCGTCCTCTATCGAGTGAACGCGCAGTCGCGAGCGATGGAGGACGTCTTCGGGCGGCGCCGCATCCCCTACCGGCTGGTGGGCGGAGTCCGCTTCTGGGAACGCCGGGAGGTGAAGGACCTCCTGGCCTACCTCCGCCTCGTACAGAACCCCTTCGACGCGGTCAGCTTCGCCCGCGTGGTGAACGTGCCTCGCCGCAAGATCGGGCCGGTGAGCGTGGACGCGGTGATAGCGGGCGCCCGGGATACGGAGCGCTCGCTGCTGGACGTGCTGGACCGGCCCGAGGCGATCCCAAACCTCCCCCGAGCCGCCCACGCTCCGCTGGCCGGGTTCCGCACTCAGCTGGAATCGGTGCGATCCACTCTCGGCGTGCTCAGGCCGAGCGAGCTGATCGACCATCTCATCGAGGTGGTGGGTCTCACCGCCGTCTACGACGACGGCACGCCCCAGGGAGACGCCCGGCTCGAGAACCTGCGCGAGGTCAGAGGACTGGCCGAGGAGTTCGACACCCACGCGGAGCCGGGGGAGGCGCTGGAGCTGTTCCTCACCGAGATAACCCTTCGCAGCGACGTCGACGCCTACAGCGAGGACGAGGAGGGAGTGACCCTGATCACGCTGCACATGGTCAAGGGCCTGGAGTTCCCGGTCGTCTTCCTCGCCGGGCTGGAAGAAGGCCTGCTGCCCCACCGCCGCGCGCTCGAAGACGAGAAACAGATGCCCGAGGAGAGGCGCCTCGCCTACGTGGGCATCACCCGCGCCCAGGATCGCCTCTACCTTACCTGTGCGTTCCGCCGGCACCTCTACGGTCAGGCGCAGCCGGGCTTCCCGAGCCGGTTCCTCCAGGAGATCCCGCAGGCGCTGCTGGCCCCGCCCCGGCGGGGCGCCGCGCCGGTCGCGCCGCCCCGCCAGGGTTACCGCGAGAGGATGGTCGAACGTCAGGTGCAGGCGGTTCCGGCACCGCCCCCGACCCAGCGCTTCAAGCAGGGCGACCGCGTCCAGCACCCCAGCTTCGGCTCGGGTGTGGTGATGAAGAGCACTCTGACCAGGACCGACGAGGAGCTCGTCGTCCGCTTCGACAAAGCCGGGGTCAAGATCCTGAGCGCAGTGCTGGCTCCGCTTACCCGGGCATGAGCGCCGACGTCCAGAAGCGGCTGGGCGAGCTTCGCGAGCAGATCCGCCGCCACGAGTACCTCTACTTCGCGCTCGACAGTCCGGAGATCACCGACGCCCAGTTCGACGCGCTCTACCTGGAGCTGCGCCGGTTGGAGGAGGAGCATCCCGAGCTGGTCACGGCGGACTCGCCCACTCAGCGGGTTGGTGGTGAGATCAGCGGCCAGTTCGCCAAAGTGCGGCATCGCTCGCCCATGCTCAGCCTGCAGAATGCTTTCGACGAAGAGGAGATCCGGGCCTGGGACCGCCGGGTTCGGGCGGTCGTGGGCGACCAGGTCACCTACGTTTGTGAGCTGAAGATCGACGGCCTCGCGATGAGCCTCACCTACGCCGGCGGCCAGCTGACGCGGGCCGCCACCCGGGGCGACGGCATGACGGGCGAGGACGTGACGGCCAACGTCCGGACGCTGCGGAGCGTTCCCCTGACCGTGCGGCCCTTGAAAGGGTTGCCGGAGACCTTCGAGGTGCGCGGCGAGGTCTACTTCCCGCTGGCCGAGTTCGAGAAGCTGAATCGGGAGATGGAGGCCGCCGGCCGCCCGGCCTTCATGAACCCGCGCAACGCGGGCGCCGGCAGCGTCCGCCAGCTGGACCCTCGGGTGACGGCGAGCCGGAACCTGCAGACCTTCATGTACACGCTCGACCCGGCCGGGCCCGCCCGCAGCCAGTGGGACGTTCTGGAAGGGCTGCAGAAGATGGGCTTCAGAGTCAATCCCAACCGGGCGCGCTTCGAGAGCATCGAGGGCGTGATCGACTTCCACGGCCAGTGGCATGAACGCCGCCACGGTCTGGACCACGACATCGACGGCGTCGTGGTCAAGGTGGACAGGCACGACCAGCAGCTCGAGCTCGGCTTCGTCGCCCGCTCGCCGCGCTGGGCGATCGCCTTCAAGTACGCGGCGGAGCAGGCGGAGACGGTGGTCGAGGACATCGTCTGCTACGTGGGCCGGACCGGTGTGCTGACGCCGGTGGCTCACCTGCGTCCGGTGGTGGTGGCCGGGGTCACAATTCGCAACGCCTCGCTCCACAACGAACAGCTGGTGAATGAAAAGGGTGTCCACGTGGGCGCGACGGTGACCGTCCAACGTGCGGGCGACGTCATCCCCGAGGTGGTATCTGTCCGCGACCCGCAGCCGGGCTGGAGGATGCCTGCCCGCTGCCCGGTCTGTGGGGGAGAAGTGGTCAGAGAGGAGCCCTACGTGGCGCACCGCTGCATCAACCCCTTCTGTCCGGCCCAGCGTCTGGAGAGACTCCGCCACTATGCCTCCCGCGGGGCCGTGGACATCGACGGTCTGGGCTACTCGACCCTGCAGCAGCTGATAGATCGCGAGCTCGTCAAGGACCCCTCCGACTTTTACAGGCTTACCATGGACCAGCTGCTCGGACTCGAGCGCTTCGCCGAGAAGTCGGCGGAGAACCTCTACAAGCGGCTCCAGGACAGCCGCACCCCCCAGCTCGGCCGCTTCCTCTACGGATTGGGGATTCCGCAGGTGGGCGAGGCCACCGCCAACCTGCTGGCCGCAGATTTCGGGCAGCTCGACCGCCTCCGGTCCGCCGGCGAGGCGGAGCTGCTGGCGGTCGAGGGCGTGGGTCCGAGCATGGCGCGCGAGATCAGCCACTTCTTTCAGGGCCCGGGCGGGGAGCTGATAGACCGTCTGCTCGAGGTCGGCGTGCGTCCTCAGGAAAGCGCCCCGACCGCGCCGGGGCCCCTGAGCGGCAAGACCTTCGTCTTCACAGGCACGCTGGGCGGCATCACGAGACCCGAGGCCGAGGAACTGGTGCGCAGCCTGGGCGGCAAGGCGGCGAGCGGGGTCAGCTCGAAGACCGACTACGTGGTGGCCGGCGAAGCGGCCGGTTCCAAGCTGGACAAGGCTCACCGGCTCAAGGTGTCGGTGATCGACGAGGCGGCCTTCCAGCGCCTGATCGAAGAGTCGCGAAGCTGACCTGTCCGAACTGCGGCCTGGCACTGCCGCCACACGCCCGTTTCTGCGCCCGCTGTGGCATCCGGCAGCCAGGCGCGGGGGCGGCCTCGTCGCGGGCGGCCTCGTCCCGGGCAACGAGGCCGCCTGTCTGGGTGCTCACCCTTTTCTGGATCGGCTGCGCGCTCACGCTGGGGATCGCCCTGGTCTACAGCCTCGCGGCCCTGAATCCCCAGCTGGCTGGTCAGCCGGGGGACTCCGGACGGATCCGGGTTGCGGCCGCCATCGTCGCCCTCTGTGCGGGCTCCCTGTTCGTCGGGCAGCTGCTGGCTACGATCGGGCTGACCGCCGGCTGGCAGTGGTCTCGGCTTCTCGCCACACTCGTCTGCGTCGTCTGGTGCCTGACCTGCATCGGCCTGCCTCTGGGCCTGTTCGCCCTCAACGCCATCTGGCGGGGACGTGCGCGGCCGGCTCCCGCGCCGGTGCCCCCGACCGGGCCTGACCTTGGCCGGCCCGGCTCTTGAGTACACTCGACCGGTGACTCTGACCCGGGACGAGGTGCGTCACGTGGCGATGCTGGCCCGGCTCGGCCTGGAACCGGGGGAAGAGGACTTCTACGCCGACCAGCTGAGCGCGATCCTCGCCCACATCGACCGCCTGCGAGAGGTTGACACCGACGCCATCGAGCCGACCGCCCAGGTGGTCCAGGTCGGCAGCCGGTTGCGTGAGGACCTCCCGGAGCCGTCGCTGCCCCAGGAGCGCGCGCTGGCCAACGCGCCCGAGACCAAAGACGGTTTCTTCGTCGTCAAGGCAATCCAGGAGTCGGAGCCGTAGAGAGGATCGCTGAGCTCCACGAGCAGTTGAAGCGGCGCGAGCTGAGTGCTGTGGAGCTGCTCGAGGATCGTCTGGGTGTGATCGAACGCGAGGAGCCGCGTATTCACGCCTTTCTGCGACTCAGCGAAGAGCTGGCGCGAGCGCAGGCCGAGGAGGCCGACAGGCGGTTCTCCAGCGATGCCCAGGTGGGGCCGCTGACAGGCATCCCGGTCGCCATCAAAGACGTGCTCTGCGTCGAGGACGTGGAGACCACGGCCGGGTCTCAGATACTTCGAGGGTTCCGGCCGCCCTACGAGAGCACGGCGGTCGCCCGGCTGCGGGCGCAGGGCGCCGTCTTTCTGGGTATGACGAACTGCGACGAGTTCGCCATGGGCAGCTCGACGGAGAACTCAGGCTACTTTCCGACTCGAAACCCGCACGACCCGAGCCGGGTGCCTGGAGGCTCGTCAGGAGGGAGCGCAGCTGCCGTGGCCGCCGGTGAGGCGGTCTTCGGTCTCGGCACCGACACCGGTGGCTCCATACGACAGCCGGCTGCCCTCTGCGGCGTGGTGGGGATGAAACCGACCTACGGTCGCGTCAGCCGCTACGGCCTGATCGCCTTCGCCTCCAGCCTGGACCAGATCGGTCCCTTCACGAGAACGGTCGACGACGCCGCGCTCGTGCTCCAGGCCATCGCCGGCTGGGACCGGAGGGACGCCACCAGCGTGGACCGTCCGGTCGACATGCTCTCCAGCCTGGAGCGCGGCGTGGAGGGTCTGAGGTTGGGCCTGCCACGCGAGTACTTCGAGGCGGAGGGGATGGAACCGGGCGTGCGGGCGGCGGTGGAGCGGGCGGTGCTGACCCTCGAACGCGCGGGGGCCGAGCTGGTCGACGTGAGGCTGCCTCACACCGACTACGGCCTGGCGGCCTACTACATCATCGCGCCGGCGGAGGCCTCCTCCAACCTCGCCCGCTTCGACGGCGTCAGGTACGGCGCCCGGGCCGAGAGTGCCGGCAACCTGCTCGAAACCTACCTCCAGACCCGGCGCGGCGGCTTTGGGCCGGAGGTGAGGCGTCGCATCATGCTCGGCACCTACGCGCTCTCGGCCGGCTACTACGACGCCTACTACCTCAAGGCCCAGAAGGTGCGGACCCTGATCGCGCAGGACTTCGAGCGGGCTTTCGAGAGCTGCGACGCCATCGTCAGCGCCACCTCGCCGGTCGTCGCCTTTCCGATCGGGGCCAAGGTCGCCGATCCACTGGCGATGTACGTCTGCGACGTCCTCACGCTGGGCGGCAATCTGGCCGGCCTGCCCGGTGTAAGCATTCCGTGCGGCACCTCGGAGGGCCTTCCGGTGGGACTCCAGGTGCTGGCGCCGCAGTGGGCCGACGGGATGGCGCTGCGGGTGGCCCGCGCCTATGAGGCGGCGTCCAATGGGAGCTGAGGGCGGTCCGGCAGCTGGGGAATGGGAAGCCGTGATCGGCATGGAGGTTCACGCGCAGCTGTCAACGCGCTCGAAGATGTTCTGTGGCTGCACGACCGACTACATCGGTGCGCCTCCCAACAGCACCGTCTGCGAGGTCTGCCTCGGAATGCCGGGAGTGCTCCCGGTGGCCAACGCGAAGGCCGTAGAGCAGGTGGTCAGGACCGCGCTCGCGCTGGAGTGCGAGATCTCTCGCCACACGAAGTTCGACCGTAAGAACTACTTCTATCCGGACCTGCCCAAGGGCTATCAGATCAGCCAGTACGACATGCCCATGGCGCGATCCGGCCGGCTCAGCCTGGGCGATCGCGAGATTCGGATCACACGGGTCCACCTGGAAGAGGACACGGGCAGGCTGGTGCATGCCGGCGACGCTCTGGAGACGGCCTCCGAATCCCTGGTGGACCTGAATCGGTCCGGCATGCCCCTGATGGAGATCGTCAGCGAGCCGGACCTGCGGAGCGCCGAGGAGGCGCGTGACTACGCGGTCGAGCTGCGGGGGATCCTGCGCGCGGTCGGAGCCTCCGAGGCGGACATGGAGAAGGGTCAGCTGCGCGCCGAGGCCAACGTCTCTGTCCGGCCTCGCGGTTCACAGGAGCTCGGGGTGAAGACCGAGCTCAAGAACATCAACTCCTTTCGAGCCCTCCACAGAGCCGTGGCCTACGAGATCGAGAGGCAGGTGCGTGAGCTGGAGGGAGGCGGGCGAGTTGTGCAGGAGACGCGCGGATGGTCGGAATCCGAGCAGCGCACCTTCTCGCAGCGCTCCAAGGAGTTCGCCCAGGACTACCGGTACTTCCCGGAGCCGGACCTGCCGCCACTGGAGCTGCGGCCGGATTGGGTCGAACGGCTGAGAGCTTCGCTGCCCGAACTTCCCGGCGAGCTGCGGAGCCGGCTGGCCGAGCAGTACGCCCTGTCCGCGTTCGACGTCGAACAGTTGAGCCAGGAGAGCGCCACTGCTCGCCTGTTCGAGCAGACGGTCGCGGCGGGGGCGCCTCCTAAACAGGCGGCCAACTGGATAATCGGCAATGCGCCTACACTTGACGCGCAACGGCTGGCGGAGCTGATAGGGCTGGTTGTGGCCGGAACTATCAATCGGGAACAGGGAGTAAGGGTGCTCGAGGAGGCACAGGCGTCGGGCCGCGCGCCGGGCGCGGTCGTCCGGGAACTTGGCTTGGCCCAGGTGAGCGACGAAGCACAGCTAGGCGTGGTCGTCGAGCGTGTGATCGCCGAGAACCCCAGGGCAGCCGCGGATTTCCGTTCCGGCAAGCAGCAGGCGCTGGGAGCTCTGCTGGCCGGGGTCAAGGAAGCTACCGGGGGAAGCGCCAACATGCGTCTGGCCGCCGAACTGCTTCGCCATCGTCTTATCCAATGAGGCATTCGTACCGTATTGGCATGAAAGGGGAATCCGCCTGATGGACGAGGGCGGCGACCTGGAGCTGGCCGAAGGGCTGGCTGCGGGCGACGTCGAGGCCTTGGCGCGTCTCTATGACAGCTACGGTGCGTTGGCGTACTCGGTGGCGCTGCGCGTCCTGGGTGATCCCGGTCGTGCTGAGGATGTGGTACAGGACTGCTTCCTGAAGCTCTGGAACAACGCGGAACGTTTTGATGCGAGGAGGGGGTCCCTGAGGACCTGGCTGATCACTGCGGTGCGTAACCGCTCGATCGACTATCTGCGCGGACGGGGAGCGCACGAGCGCCAGGAGCGCGAGATACCGCTGGACGCCGAGGCGTCCGGCCAGGGCTCGGATCCCTGGCATGAAGTGGCGACCGCGATCGAGCGCGACGTCATCAGGGAGGCTCTGGCGAGCTTGCCGGGTGAGCAGCGGCAGGCAGTGGAGCTCGCCTACTTCGGGGGCTACAGCCACCGCGAGATCGCCGAAATGATCCGTGTTCCGCTCAGCACCGTGAAGGGCCGCATGAGGCTGGCCCTAGAGAAGCTGCACTCCTATCTCCAGGCGCGAGGCCTTGTCTATGACGTATGACGAGCACGACGAGCTCGAGAGCAGCGTCGCTGCTTACGTCCTGGACGCCGCCGACGCCAGGGAGGGTGAGATGGCGCGTGCTCACATCGAGGGCTGCGCCGCCTGCCGGGAGCTGGCCCGACGGTTGACCCGGGCCGCGGTGGCTCTGCCTCTGGCGGCCGATGAGGTGAAGCCCCCGGAGCGGCTGCGTTCTCGGATCATGGCCGCCGCCGAAGCGGGGCCACCGGCCCACTCGGCGCCGGTCTCGTCCGCCCGGGTTCTGTCCATGGTCAGGGCGTCTCGGCGGTCGCTGGACCCGACCCGGCCAGGCCGGGGCCTCCGCCGTCTCCTGGCTGCGGTGGCTGCGGTTCTGGTGCTGGCCGGGCTGGGCGGGATCGGAGCCCTCGCCATCAACCTGAAGCAGCAGCTGGACGAGCAGAACCGCAGGGTGGATCAGCTGAACTCGGATCTCAGCAAGGCGAAGCAGGTCTCTACGCCGGGCCCGATCTACCACACGCTCAACGGGTCTGGGCCCCTGGCCGGTGCGAGTGGCGCCGTGACTTCACAGCCGAACAACCAGCCGGGGATCATCTTCGACTTCAACGGGCTGCCGCAGCTGCCTCCGGGAAAGGTCTACGAGGTGTGGCTGATCGACGGCAACAACGTCGCCTCCAGGGTGGCCGTCTTCAGGCCCGACGCCTTCGGCTCGTACCGGGTGGTGTCGAACAAATCCCTCTCCGGAGTGAAGATCGTGGCGGTCACCGTCGAGAACGGCCCGAACGGCGTCGACAAGCCAACCCAGACTCCACCACTGGCCGGCAAGGTCGCCTAGAGCCAGTCCTCCCCCTGCGGCGAGGGTGCGGGAAGGGTTCCTCCAGGCAGATTCCGTCTTTCTTAGTCTTGGTGTTGTGCAGGGCGACGGTCACGTTCACAGCCAGTTTTCCTGGGACGCCCCACGGGGCGACATGGAGGCCACCTGCAGGCGTGCTGTGTCTCTAGGGCTGCCGGCCCTGGCCTTCACCGAGCACGCGGACTTCGTGGTGGGGGTGCACGAGGACCTGACGCCGCTCGATCCCGCCTGCTACCTGGAGGAGGTCGAGCGCTGCCGGCGGCTCTTCCCGGACCTGCGCATCCTCAGTGGAGTGGAGCTGGGTGAGCCGCACCGGTATCCGGTGGAGGCGGCCGCGGTCCTGGCCTCGGGGGGCTTCGACCGGGTCCTGGGGTCGGTGCACTGCACCCCCTGGAACGATCGCCTGATGGACGGCAGTCAGCTGGATCGCCTGCCCTCGGCAGAGGCGCCGGCCTTCCTTCGGGCCTACTTCGCCGAGACGCTGGCGCTCGTGCAAAGCGTCGAGCCCTTCCAGGTGCTGGCCCACCTCGACTACCCCAAACGGTACTGGCCCCACGCGCAGCTGCCCTATCGAGAGGAGGATTTCGAAGAGGAGCTGCGGGCCGTGTTGCGGGCCGCAGCCCAGCGCGGCACCGTGCTGGAGGTGAACACGACCAGGGGATTGGACCCGCGACGAGGCCTCTGCCCCGGACCGACCACGCTCCGCTGGTGGGCCGAGCTCGGCGGCCCCGCCGTCTCCTTCGGAAGTGACGCCCACGACCCCGAGAAGATCGGCCTCGGCTTCGACCTTGCCGCCGACCTGGTGGAGGCCGCCGGCTTCAGGCCCAACGACGACCCCGCGGGTCTCTGGCTCAGGTGATCGTCCGCGCAGAGGCTCCCGCCCACGGCGGGGCCGTGATCGCTCATGACGAGGGCCGGACGCTGCTCGTCTACTACGCTCTGCCCGGAGAGCTGGTGGAAGCGGCTCCGCGCGGTCGCCAGGGCGGGCTCAAGGTCGCGCGCGTCGAACGGGTCCTCGAGCCCTCGGCCGACCGCGTCGAGCCGCCCTGCCCCCATTTCGGGGAGTGCGGCGGCTGCCAGTGGCAGCACGCACGCTACGAGCTCCAGCTCGCCCTCAAGCGCCGCATCGTTGAGGAGGCGTGGCGGCGAGCGGGGCTTCGGCTCCCGTCCGACACACCGGTCCTGGGGATGGAGGAGCCCTGGCGGTATCGCATCCGCGGGGAGTTCGAGGCCACCCGCAGGACCGGCCAGGCCATCGAGCTCGGCTTCCACGCGATGCGCTCGCACGCCGTGCTTCCGATCAGGACCTGCCCGATACACGACGAGCGGATCGAGCGCGCCGCACTCGCCTTCGGACGGGCGCTCACCGAGCTGAACATCGGCGGCCTGAAAAGCCTGCTGCTCACCGTCGAGCCCACCGGCAAGGGCCTGCTGTGGCGAGCCCGCTACGAGCGGGGAGGTGGGGGCGAGGCCGACCTGGCGCTGGGCCGGCGCGTGGCCGAGCTGCTGCCTGATCTGGTGCTGCTCGACGATTCCATGCAGCTCGAGTTCTGGGGCCTCAGCTTCCGCGTGAGGAGCGACACCTTCGTGCAGACCAACTACAAGCAGATGCAGGTCCTCTACAGCCTGGCCCTGGAGATGCTCGGGGCGGGGGAGAGCGACGCGGTGCTGGACCTCTACGCCGGCATCGGTACGCTCGGCATCCCGCTCGCCCGCTCAGCCAGAGCAATTACCGCGGTCGAGGAGAACCCTGCCGCCGTACAGCTCTCCCGGCTGAACGCGAGGATCAACGGGACGGCGAACTTCCGTACCCTGCCAGGCCGGGTCGAGACCGCCTTGCGGAAGGTCCGGATGGGGGAGCACCAGGCTGCGATCCTGGACCCCCCGAGAGCGGGCTGCGACCCCGCCGCGCTGGCCGAGTTACTCCGGGTGACGCCCGAGCGACTGGTCTACGTCAGCTGCGAGCCGTCGACCCACGCCCGCGATCTCGCCCTCCTG
>Ga0209526_10000374_pt1 | contig 28479 bp, 23 predicted proteins | sample JacPinW_OM2H0_M1_FD_188566 | JGI IMG/M metagenome (GOLD analysis project Ga0209526, IMG submission 188566) | Forest soil microbial communities from Algoma, Ontario, Canada - Jack Pine, Ontario site 1_JW_OM2H0_M1 (SPAdes) (version 2) | ecosystem: Environmental > Terrestrial > Soil > Boreal... | reverse complement strand
CCACGTCGCCGTCGCCGTCGCCGTCCACGCACACGACAACGTCAACGACGACGACCACGTCAATCGCTTAACTGAGCAGCATTGGGGCTAGGCGTCGCCAGTCCCCACCGTCACGTCCCAGGTGTCGCCGCTCTGGAGCAGCGCCTCCAAGGTCGCCGGTCCTTTCGTCGCCTTCTCCGCCTCGCGCTCCTGCTCGCGGGCGAGCTGATCCACGGTGGGCTGTTCGACGGCGCGCAGCACGCCCATCACCTGCGGCCAGGGTGGCTCGAGCGCCGCGAGCGCCAGGGGAAGCGAGAGATTGTCGCGCGCCTCGTCGTGCACGACCGCGCCCTCCGCCGCGCCCATCTCCAGCGTGAACCCGCCGCCGATGCGCAGGCCCTTGTCCTTGCCCTTGCCGTAGACCAGGGGCTTGCCGTGGTCGAGCTTGAGCAGCCGCTCGTCGCGGACGTCCTTCTCGCTCCATTCGTCGAAGGCGCCGTCGTTGAAGACCACGCAGTTCTGCCAGATCTCGACGAACGCGGCTCCTTTGTGGGCCGCCGCCCGCTTGATCACGCTGGTCATGTGCGGCATGTCGTTCGCGGTGGTCCGCGCCACGAACGTCGCGCCGGCGCCCAGCGCGAGCGAGAGCGGGTTGAACGGCCGGTCCACCGTCCCGAAGGGCGAGCTCTTGGTCTTCTTTCCCAGCTCGCTGGTGGGAGAGGCCTGTCCCTTGGTCAGTCCGTAGATCCGGTTGTCGAAGAGCAGGATCTTGAGGTCCACGTTCCGGCGCAGGGCATGGATCAGGTGATTGCCACCGATCGAGAGCCCGTCGCCGTCGCCGGTCACGACCCAGACCGCGAGGTCCGGGTTCGACATCTTCAGCCCGGTGGCGATGGCCGGCGCGCGCCCGTGGATGCTGTGGAACCCGTACGTGTTCATGTAGTACGGAAATCGCGAGGCGCAGCCGATCCCGCTGATGAACACGATCTTCTCGCGCGGGACCCCCAGGTCGGGCATGAGCTTCTGCACGCCCGCGAGGATGGCGAAGTCGGCGCACCCCGGGCACCACCTCACCTCCTGGTCTGAGACGAAGTCCTTCTTGGTGAGCTTCACCAGAGGCGCGCTCATCAGGCGATCTCCTTTGCCGCGGGCGGCTGGCTCCGCCGCCCGAGCGATTCGATGGCCGAGCGGACCTCGGCGACGTGGAACGGCTTGCCCTGGATCTTGTTCAGGCCGACCGACTCGATGCCGAGTTGCCCGCGCAGGTGGAGGCGCAGTTGCCCCGTGTTCAGCTCCGGGATCAGCACCGCGCGGTAGCGCGCCACGACGTCGGTCAGATCGTTCGGCAGCGGGAAGACGTGCCGCAGGTGGACGTGCCCGACGCGAAGCCCGCTCTGGCGCGCATCGATCACCGCCTGCGTGATGGACCCGTAGGTGCCGCCCCAGCCGATCACCAGCACCTCGCCTTCCGGATCGTAGTACGGCTCGGTGGGCTCGAATCGGTCGGCGATGCGCTGCAGCTTCTCCGCGCGCGTGCGCACCATCTTCTCGTGGTTCAGCGCGTCGTAGCTGATGTTGCCTGTGAGCGAGTCCTTCTCCAGGCCGCCGATGCGGTGCTCGAGACCCGGCGTGCCCGGAACCACCCAGGGCCGGGCCAGTTTCTCATCACGCCGATAGGGCATGAAGTCCTTGGGGTCGGTGGTGAAGAGGGGGTCGATCTTCGCCAGGCTCTTCACGTCCGGCAGCAGCCAGGGCTCGCTGCCGTTGGCCAGCGATCCGTCGGAGAGCAGGATCACCGGCGTGCGGTAGTCGATGGCGATGCGGCAGGCCTCATAAGCGGTATCGAAGCAGTCCGCGGGCGAGCGGGCGGCGATCACCGGGATCGGGCACTCGCCGTTGCGCCCGTAGACCGCCTGGAAGAGGTCCGACTGCTCCGTCTTGGTGGGCAAGCCGGTGGAAGGACCGCCCCGCTGCACGTTGATGATCACGAGCGGCAGCTCGGTCATGAGCGCGAGGCCCATCGCCTCGGTCTTCAGCGCGATGCCCGGCCCGCTAGATCCGGTGATCCCGAGAGCGCCGGAGAAGGAAGCGCCGATGGCGGCGGAGATGGCGGCGATCTCGTCCTCCGCCTGGAACGTGGTCACCTGGAAGCGGCGGTTCTTCGAGAGCTCGTGGAGGATGTCGCTCGCCGGCGTGATCGGGTAGCTGCCGTAGAACAGCCGCAGGCCCGCCTTCTGCGTGGCGGCGATCAACCCGAGGGCAAGCGCGCTGTTGCCCGTGACGTTGCGGTACTTGCCCGGCTTGAGCCGGGCGGGCTGGATCGAGTACGGCGCCAGCGCCTCGATGGTCTCGCCGTAGTTGTACCCGGCCTTGAACGCGCGCAGGTTGGCTTCCGCCAGCGGCGGGGCCTTCTTGAAGCGCTCCCGGATGGCGTGCTCCTCGCGATCGGTGTCGCGCGAGTAGATCCAGAAGACGAGCCCGAGCGCGTAGAAGTTCTTGCAGCGGCTGGCATCCTTCGTGGAGACGCCGGTGCCCTCCACCGCCTTCCCCACCAGGTGCTCGAAGTCGACCTTGATCACCCGGTAGTTGTCGAGCGACCCGTCGGCGAGCGGATTCGAGCTCCAGCCGGCGCGGTCCAGGTCGCCCTGCTTGAAGGCGGCCTCGTTGAGGATGAGCATCCCGCCCCGCTTCAGATCCGGCAGGTGCACCTTCAGCGCGGCGGGGTTCATGGCGACCAGCGTGTCCGGCTGATCTCCCGCCGAGTACACCTCGTGAGCGGCAAACTGGATCTGGTAGCCGGAGACGCCCGCGGTGGTGCCCGCGGGGGCCCGGATCTCCGCCGGATAATCCGGGAACGTCGCCAGATCGTTGCCATGCAGCGCGGCTTCGCGGGTGAATTCAGTGCCGGTGAGCTGCATGCCATCTCCGGAATCGCCCGCGAAACGCACGACGGCATTCTTGATGTCGACGTACGGCCGGGGGGCGGCGGATTCCGTCATCATTTCCTCCTGCTGGGCAGAACCGACAGGATTGTAACCCGGTTTGGCCGGGTGCGGCGCGTTCTGCGCCAGCGGGCCGAACCTCTTTACGCGATGCGCAATGCCCGGATCAAGGCGAAGGACAAGGCCGCCAGGCAGCCAAATGCCAGAAGCCCGGCGTAGAGGACGCGCAGGCCGGCCCGCCGGAGCATCGCGACCTGCGTGTGCAGGCCCATCGCGGCCATGGCACAGGTCATGAGAAAGATGCTGGAGGTGGAGAGAGCAGCGCGCGACGCGCCCGGCAGGCCTCCGAGCGAGCCCAGGATGCCGAGCGCGAGAAAGCCGAGCACGAACCAGGGGATCGGCGGGTGCTTCAGCGAGTAGCGCACGCCGCGGCCTTCAGTGACCAATCCGAGGACGAGCAAGGCCGGCGCGAGCAGCACGACCCGCGCCAGCTTCACCAGCGTGCCGAGATCGCCGCTGGCGCTGCCCCAGGTGAAGGCGGCGGCGATCACCTGCGCCACCTCGTGGAGCGTCGAGCCGCAGAGGATGGCGAGCTGCGTGACGGTGAGCGGCAGGTGCGGCCCGACCAGGACGTAGAACAGCACCCCGACGGTCCCCAGGATTCCGCAGAGCGCGACCGCGAGGGTCACCTCGTCTTCGTCGGCGCCCGTGACAGAGCCGGCGGCGACCACCGCGCTCGCGCCGCAGATGGAGGTGCCCACCGCGAGGAGGGTCGCCAGCCTGGCGGGAACGGCAAGCAACCGGGCCAGCCAGGCGATTCCGACCAGGCCGGCGCAGATGAGCAGCGCATCGAGCAGCAACACGCGCGGGCCCACCTTCGCGACCAGGGCGAAGTCGAGCCGCGCGCCCATCAGGAAGACGCCGAGCCGCAAGACGGGCCTGGCGCAGAGACGTGAGCCCGCGTCGCTCCAGGGGAGCGGGCCGGCCAGAGCGCGCAGCGCGACGCCCAGGACCAGGGCCAGCGTCAGCGGCCCCAGGATGTGGAGGACGGGCGCGGTCGCGAGCTGCTGCGCCGCGAGCGCGAGACCCAGGCAGAGCAGGATTCCGGGCAGGAGCGAGCGCACCGCGGGCGCCTCATACCACGCGATCCGGACCCCGACCGCATTTCGCCAAGGGAACGTTTCCGCTACTCTGGCCAGGTGGACGCGCCCAGGGTACCGGTGCAGATCGTCGTGCGATCGGATCGCGTGCAAGCGGCGCTGAGGTTCGCGGCGGGCGCCTCGGCGGCCGGTTCGCTGTCGGCCGGCCTCTGCTACCTCTGCGAGCAGCTGGGCGGCATGACCGGATCCCCGGTCGCCTCCGTCTACGTGCTGGAAGGCGCCGACGAGCTGGTGCTGCGCGGCACGTTCGGGTTCACCCGCGAAGCCATCGGCGAAGTGCGCATGAAGGTCGGGCAGGGGATCACCGGCACCTGCGTCGAGAGCATGAGCCCGGTCACGGTGAACGACGCGCGCCTGAGCGAGCAGTTCGAGTACTTCCCCCAGCTCGCCGAGGAGCGGTACCCCGCGTTTCTCGCCATTCCGCTGCTCTCCGGCGCGCGTCCCCGCGGCGCGCTGGTCCTGCAACGCGAGGCGGGACCCTTCTCCGAATCCGATCTGCTGCTCGCCATCGGCGCCACCCGCGCGCTGACTGCCTTGATCGACGCGCAGAATCCCGCGGGCGCGCACGTGATCTTGCGTGGCGAGGGCAACCAGCGCGGCCGCTCCCTCGGCGTCGCGACGCTCCTCTCCAGGGCGTTGCCGCGGCGGGATACCCGCAAGGCGTCCGCCGAGCAGCTCGCCGCCGCCTTCGCGGCGGAGCGCGAGGACGTGACGGTGCTTGCCGACCGCGCCCGGTCCGCGCTCACGGTGCCTTGCCGCGAGCTGGAGGAGATCTGCACCACCCTGACCGACGTCCGCCTCGAGGAGCGCGCCCAGGAGCACGTGGCCAAGTACGTGCCGCCTTCGCTCGCCCTGGAGCGGATCGCGGGAGAGGTGGCGCGCTCGCTGGCGCAGCACGGACCGGCGGCACGGCGGGGCGTGGACATCGAGGGGTTTCTCGGCGGGGTCGCGCGCAGGCTGGCGGGGATCGAGCAGCAGCGCGTCCGCCGCGGCGAGCTGGCGATCTCGGTGCACCTGCCCGGAATCGTCGCGCTGCGAAGCTGGGCGGCCGGGGCCACCGGCGCCATCTGCGCCACGCCCCGCGAGGACTCCACCGGGGGCGCGCTGCTGACCGCCCTGAAGATGCCGGTGGTGTGGGGCGTGCGCGACATCTTCGAATCGGTGTCGCAGGGCGATCGGGTCGCGCTGGACAGCGACAGCGGCGAAGTGATCGTCAATCCCAGCGCCGCCCAGGCGGCGGCGTGGCGGCGTTGAACGATGCTGCGCGAGCTGTACGGGCAGCCGCTCTCGCTGCTCACTGACCTGTATCAGCTCAGCATGGCAGCCGCGGCGTGGAAGGCGGGGGTGGAAGATCGCGAGGCCGTCTTCCATCTCGTCTTCCGGCGCCCGCCCTTCAAGTCCGGCTTCACCATCGCGGCCGGCTTGGGGCCCGCGCTCGAGTACGTGCGCCAGCTGCGCTTCACGGACGACGAGGTCCGCTCTCTCGCCCAGCTGCGCGCCGAGTCCGGCGAGCCGATGTTCGAGCGGGCGTTCCTCGATCATATACGGCAGCTGGAGCCGCGCGTCGACATCGACGCCGTGCCCGAGGGGACGGCCGTCTTTCCGCAAGAACCGCTGCTTCGCGTCTCGGGACCGATCGTTCCCTGCATGATCCTGGAATCGCCGCTGCTCAACCTGATCAATTTCCAGACGCTGATCGCCACCAAGGCCGCGCGCGTCTGCCTCGCGGCGCAAGGCGATCCGGTGCTCGAGTTCGGATTGCGGAGGGCGCAGGGCCCGGACGGCGCGCTCAGCGCGGCGCGGGCTGCGTACATCGGCGGCTGCGCCGCCACCTCCAACGTGCTGGCGGGCAAGCTCCTGGGGATCCCCGTCCGCGGCACGCACGCGCACTCCTGGGTGATGTTGTTCGACTCCGAGCGCGAGGCCTTCGACGCATACGCCCGGGCGATGCCGCACAACGTCGTCCTGCTCGTCGACACCTACGACACGCTCCAGGGCGTGCGCAACGCCATCGAGACGGGCAAGCGATTGCGCGCGCAGGGGCGCGACCTGGCCGGGATCCGCCTCGACTCCGGAGACCTGGCCTGGCTGTCCATCGAGGCGCGCAAGCTCCTCGACGCCGCGGGCTTCACCCGGACGGCCATCTATGCCTCCAACGAGCTCGACGAGCACTTGATCGCGAGCCTGAAGCAGCAGGGCGCGAAGATCGGCGCCTGGGGCGTGGGCACCCGGCTGGTCACCGGCGCCGAGGACGCGGCGCTCGGCGGCGTGTTCAAGCTGTCCGCGGTGCGCTTGCCGGGTGGACCCTGGAAGAGGCGCATCAAGCTCTCCGATCGAGGCGACAAGATCTCTGTTCCCGGCATCCTCCAGGTCCGCCGGTTTTCCATGGATGGCGAGTTCGCAGGCGATCTCATCTATGACGTCGAGGATGGAGCGCCCTCGCGCGTGCTGGTGGACATGCTGGACCCGACCCGGCGCAAGACGATCCCAGACGCCGCCGCGCAGGAGGAGATCCTGGTGCCGGTCGCGCGGAGCGGAAAGATCGTCGGTACGCTGCCGGCGCTGGAGGAATCCCGCGCCCGGACCCAGCGGCAGCTCGGGCACCTGCACCCGGGCATCAAGCGGTTCGTCAACCCGCACCAGTATCCGGTCGGGCTGGATCCGAACCTGCACGAGCGGCGCACGCGGATGATCCTCGAGGAGCGCGGCGGATGATCTACGCGACGCCGGCCTATGCGGAGCTGGGCGCGCGGGTCGCGGCGCTGGCCCGGATCCCGACCGGCGAGATCGAGACGCACCTCTTCCCGGACGGGGAGCGCTACCTGCGCCTGCGAAGCGATCCGGCCTCGCGGGACGCGTACGTCCTCGGCGGCACGATCAGCGAAGCGGACACGCTGTTGCTCTACGACCTTGCCTCCGGCGTGGTCGAGGCCGGCGCGCGCAGTTTGACGCTGGTGATACCGTACTTCGGTTACTCGACCATGGAGCGGACGACTTCCCCCAACGAGGTGGTGACGGCGAAGACGCGCGCCCGGCTGCTCTCCAGCATTCCCGCGGCGGGCTCGGGCAGCCGCGTGCTGCTCCTCGATCTGCACACCGAAGGCATCCCGTTCTACTTCGAAGGCTCTCTCCGGCCGGTCCATCTCTCGGCGCAACCGGTGGTGCTGGAGTGTTTGGGGCGGCTGGGTGCCGAAGTGGTGGCGTGCACCGACGCAGGCCGGGCCAAGTGGGTGGAGCGGTTCGCGAACGACCTCGGCATCGCGCCGGCGTTCGTGTTCAAGCGCCGCCACGAGAAGGGAATCGAGGTGACCGCCGTGGCCGCGCAGGTCACCGGGAAGCGCGTCGTGATCTATGACGACCTGGTCCGCAGCGGTGCTTCGCTGCTGGCCGCCGCGCGCGCCTACCGCGACGCGGGAGCCGCCTCCATGGCCGCGGTCGCGACGCACGGCGTGCTCCCTGGCGACGCGGTGGATCGGCTGCGCGGCAGCGGGCTGCTCGACAAGCTGGTGATCACCGACTCGCACCCGCGCGGGCCGGCGCTGCGCAGCGACTTCGTCGAGGTGGTGTCCATCGCGCCGGTCCTCGCCAGCGCGATCAGCGCGTGATCGACCGGATCGCGGCTTCCAGCGCGGCGGGATCGGCGCGTCCGACGAAGCTTCTGCGCAGCTTCCCTTTCTCGTCGAACACGAACGTCGCGGGCAGGGTGCCGTCCCACTTCGGCTCACCCATCGCCCGCAGCACTGGTTCCGGATCGGGCGCATCGAGCAGGACCGCGGGGAGCGCCAGCAGCTGGTAGCGGGCCAGCATCTCCTGCGCCTTCTGCCGATCCCGGGGTTGATCGATGCTGACCAGCAGCACGCCCACGCCGCGCGCCGGCAGCTTCAGCAGCCCAGGGCGGAGCGCCGGGAATTCGTCGCGGCAAGCCTCGCACCAGGTGGCCCAGAAATGAAGCACGGCGGGTCGCGCCTTCTTACCGGCGGCTTCGGCAACGAGCTGCGGCGCCTGTCTTGCCTGCAGCACGGGCATCGCCGCCGTCGCGATCAGAGCTGCGAGGATGGCACCCATCAGTCCAACTCGATCAGCTCGAAGCGGTCGCGGGCGGGTCCCTCTTCCCGCTTCGTTCCCGGACAGGCGGCGAGGGTCGAGCTGCCCTGGCCACAGAACTGGCACAAGCCTGCCGGCGAGAAGTCGTGCTCGCCGGGCTGCAGCGTGCGCGCGGGCGGCGGCGCCGGGGGCGGCAGGCGGACCAGCACTTCGTCGATCGCGCGCGCGACTTCCTCCTCGCGCAAGGCGATCTCGCCGGCGCGCGGATCAGGGCGGCCATCCAGCGTCGCCTGCGCCCGCTCCTCGAAGAAGACCTCGATCAGCGCCACCGGCTGCTTCTGGCGGAAGAGGAGCGCCATGCGCTTGCGGCCCTCGTCGCGCAGCAGCCGCCGGCGCGCCTCCGGGGCGACGCGGAACTGGTGCAGCGCGGCGTCGCCTTCGCGCTCGCGGTCCTCCTGCTCCCACTCGGCGGCGAGGATCACGTGCAGCCGCCCGGCGAAGCGCTCCGCCAGCGGGGCGAACGGCCGGAGCTTGTCCTCGCTGGTGTACTTGTCGGCGACGATGGCGCGGAGCGTCGGCTGGTCGGTCAGCGCGGCCTGCAGCATCTGCCCCAGGGACTTGCGGGCGCGCCGGGCGGCGAACCAGGGGATGACCGTGTACACCCCACGAACATAACCCAGGCTTGACCGCCCGCGCAGCGCGCGCCATGACTCGGCCGCTTGCACCTCACCATCCTCTCTCGCAGGGCCGGCATCTACACCACGCGCCGGCTGGCGCAGGCTGCGCGCCTCCGGGGCGCGCGGGTGCGCGTGCTCGATCCGGTCCGGGTCGAGATGCACCTCGCCGATCCGCCCGGCGCTTACTACGAGCGCAAGCGCCTGGCGCGGACCGACGTGGTGGTGCCGCGGATCGCCCCCTCGGTCCAGGCCTATGGCCTGGCGGTGGTGAACCATTTCCAGATGCTGGGGATCCCGACGCTGAACGGCGCGGCGGGGATCGCGGCAAGCCGGAACAAGATGCGGGCGCTGCAGCTCCTCGCCGCGGGGGGCGTCCCGGTGCCGCCCACCGTGATGGCCGCGAACGCGAGCGACCTCAAGGCGCTGGTCGAGCTGGTCGGCGGCTTGCCCGTCTTGATCAAGCTGCTCACTCCCAGCGAGCGGCCGCTGGTGATGGTGTGCGAATCGCTGGAATCCATGGAGGCGGCGCTGGAGGCCGTCCTCTCCATGGGGCACAACCTGGTGGTCCAACGGTACGTGCGCCGCAAGCGCGAGCGCGACCTGAGGGCGCTGGTGGTCGGGGAGCGGGTGACCGCCTGGGTCGAGCGCCGGCCGCGCCCCGGGCGCCTGCTCCACACCCTGGCCCGCGGCGCGAAGCTCAAGTCCGTGCGTGTGCCGGCGGCGCTCGACCAGCTCGCCGTCAAGGCAGCTCGCGTGATGGGCCTCGACATCGCGGCGGTGGACCTGCTGGAAGCGGCAGGCGGCCCGATGGTGTTCGACGTGAACTCGAGCCCCGGCCTCAAGGGTCTGGAGAAGGCGACCGGCAAGGACCTGGCGCTTCCCATCGTCGGCCGCGCCGAGGAGCTGGTCCGGGGTTAGAATGCCGGCATGATCGCTCTGGCGCTCGCTGGACTGCTGGCTGCTTCGCCCGATGTCTCGGGGACTTACCGGATCGAGGCCCCCAAGGTCCTCAAGCTGAGGAAGGGGGAGGTCGCTCACGCGAAAGTCGAGGTGGTACCGCGCAGCGACGCGCACGTATCGCCGGACGCGCCCATCTCCCTCTCGCTGACCGCCGGACCCGGCGTGAAGCTGGCCAAGGAGAAGCTGGTCCGCGGCGACGCCAAGGAGACAAAGGCCAAGGGGGTCGAATTCGAGGTCCCGTTCACGGCGGCCTCCGCCGGCAAGGACGAGGTGAAGGGAACGCTCAGCTTCTTCATCTGCACCGAGAAGCTGTGCGAGAAGCAGAAGCGCGAGTTCGCGATGGCGGTCGAGGTGCAATGAGCCGGTTCGTCTACGGCGTCAACCCGGTGCTCGAGGCGCTCAAGGCGCACCCCAAGGACGTCGTCCGCGTGTTGGTCGAGCGCGGCCACGAAGGACGGAAATCCCGCGGCGCGGACCGGGTGGGACAGGCCGCCGCCGATGCCGGGGTGCGCGTCGAAGACGTTCCGCAGGGCAATCTCGCGCACCGCTCGCGCTCCGGAGCTCACCAGGGCGTCGGCGCCGAGCTGACGCAATTCCGCTACGCCGAGTTGGAGGACGTGCTCTCCGCCATCGAAGGGACGGCCTTGCTCCTGGTGCTGGACGGAGTCACCGATCCGCAGAACCTGGGCGCCCTGGCGCGCAGCGCCCACGCGCTCGGCGCTCACGGCATCGTGGTCCCCAAGGATCGCGCCGCGGGGATCACGCCTGCCGCGTTCAAGGCGGCGGCCGGCGCGCTGGAGCACTGTCAGGTGGCCCGCGTCACCAATCTCTCTCGCGCGCTGGATCTGATGAAGGAGGAGGGGATCTGGACCGTGGCGCTCGCGGCGGACGGCGACAAGGAGCTCGACCAGGTGGATCTGACCGTCCCGACGGCGCTGGTCCTCGGCAGCGAAGGGTCGGGCGTGCGCCCGCTGGTCCGCAAGACCTGCGATCACGTGGCGCGCATTCCCATGGCGGGCCAGGTGGGCTCGCTCAACGTCGCGGCTGCCGGAGCCGTCGCGCTCTACGAAGTCCTGCGGCAGCGCCGGCTTCCGGGCACGCCCGCCAACTGACGCGAACTCTAGAACGTCAACGCAGCGCTGAAGCGGACGCTGCGATTCTCCGCCGGGTGGAAGTGGATGTCTTTGACGCCCGCAGCCGGCTCCCCCGGCAGCCGCGACCTGTAGAAGTAAGCGATGTCGTCGACCTGCGCGTTGAACAGGTTGAACACGTCGAGCGAGAGACGCGCCTTCTGGGTCAACCGGTAGCTCACGTACCCGTTGAAGAGGGTCGACGCCTGGGAACGCATGCTGTCGTCCTCGACGAGCGGTCGCGGCCCGAAGTACCGGGCGTAAAGGCTCGCGCTCCACGGACCCAGCTCGTGGATCGCGGCGCCCGCGGACACGGCGGTCCCGATGGCCCCTGGGATGCGATCGCCACTGTTACCGGTGGGGTCCGGCGTGGTGAAGCGCGCGTGCGACCAGGCAACGTCGAGGTCGAAGAGGAGCCAGCGGACCGGCCGAAAGCGGGTGTTCCACTCCACTCCCCAACGCCGCGAGGCGCGTGAAGGCTCGGTGGTCCCGGCGTCGCCGGTGAACAGCAGCTCGGAGTCGATGTCGAGCCGCCAGACCGCAAGAGAGGATTGCACCGAGGGCACGATCTCGGTGCGCACACCGACCTCGCCGCCGCGGGTCGGTACGAGCGGGGTCACCTTTGGAACGGGGTCACCCGACCTGGGGTCGACTGTGGTGGTGACGCCCCGGGCATCGTTCGAGTGGAAGCCGAGCCCGAAGTTGGCGAAGAGCTCGGTTTTCGCCCACGGCCCAAGGATGGCGGAGAGCTTGGGCGAGAGCCGGCCCGCGTCGGCCCGGCCGGAGTTGGCCCGATCGCCGCTGGTCACGTCGAAGAAGTAGTGATCGTAGCGGAGGCCGGCGATCGCGCGCAGCCAAGACGCGAGGCTGGCCTCTCCCTCCGCGAATACGCCGCCGCTCGTCTCGCGCACGACGTCCTGACGCACCACTCGCAGGCGCTGCTGCGCGGCCGTATCGTAAAGGCCGATCGGGTCGATCCGATCGTGCCGGGCCTCCCACCCGACCCTCGAACGCAGGAGGACCGCGCCGATGCCCGTCGTCCAGGCAACGCTCCCCGAGGTGCCGAGCTGCCAGCGGTCATCCAACTGTTCGAACTGGTCCCCGTTCACCGGGTCGTGGAGAAAGTAGGTGAAGTCCGAGAACAGGCTCAGCCGGTACTTCACGCCGTAGGCGACGGCCTGCAGCACGGCGCTCCCAAGATTCTGCTGGGTTTCGGCCGAGAGGCTGAAGCGGTGTGTCTTGCCGCCGGTGGTCGGGTCGACGTTGCCGAAGCGGCCGATCTGGCCCGACTGGACCGCGCGCAGCGGGACCTGGTCGGTTCCGTTCCAGAGTCCGGCGTAGCCCATCGCGGTCAGCCTCAGCTTCGCGTCTCCCGCCCCTAGCGTGTAGCGAAGAACGCCGTTCAGCCGGCGGTAGTCATCGGGGCGGACCCAGGGCCCATCCTCGTGGGAGAGCTCCAGGCCGTAGAGGAGCTTTCCGCCGCCGAGTCCGGGCGAGCCCGCCAGGAGCGCGCGGCCGTAGAGAAAGCTGCCCGCCGTGAGCTGGACCAGGTGCTCCGGGAGCGACTCCACGTAGTGGATGTCAGCTCCGCCGGCAGAGGCGAAGTCGCCCTTGGACGCGAAGTACGGACCCTTGAAGTACTCGATGCGCTGGATGAGCTCGGGGATGAGGAAGTTGAGGTCGGTATACCCTTGCCCGTGCGCGTGGGTCCTGAGGTTCACCGGCATGCCGTCGAGCGTGGTGAGGAAGTCGGTGCCGTGGTCGAGGTTGAAACCGCGGAGGAAGTACTGGTTCGCTTTTCCGGCGCCGCTATGCTGCGTGATGATGAGGCCCGGCACGAGCTCCAGCACCTCGCCCGGTCTCAGGATCGGCCGATCTTCGACCAGCTCGCGGGTGATCGTGCCTGCGCTCGCGGCTTCGGAGTTCCCGACTGCGTTCTCGTAGTGCGCCGTGATCTGGATCTCCTCCCCGTACTGCGGGGCGGTGGCGCCGGCCGGCGTCTCTTCGGCACCCGGCGCGGCCTGGGCGAGCGCGACCAGCAGCGCGCAGGCGCGCCAGGCCGAGCAGGCCCGGAAGTCGGGTTGCATGAGCGTCTCCGAGTTTGCGGAAGACCGGGGTCGAAGGTCTGCTGCTGAAGCTCAGCAGTCGACCGGCGGTCCCTGCGACCACTCGGGGACCAGATAGCGAAGCGTACCGGAGAGCTGGGCGGCGAGGCCGGCCGGTGCGGCGTGCTGCGGCCCATCCACCACAACCTGAGGAAGCTGCGGCGCGGCGTGAAGGGCAATGGTCAGGTGCTGGAGAGCGCCGGAGCCGTGGGGACCTGAGCCATCGGGACCGTGGGAGTGGCCGTGTTCGTGGCCCTGCCGCTGACCATGGGGCTTCGGGCGCTGCGCATCGTGCGCGTGCTCGAGCGCGAATGCGAGCGCCTCCACCGGATCATTCGAGCCGGCTGTCCACGCCTGGGCCTCGTCGTCGTGGCCCTCGCGCCGGTGCTCCTCGGCGTGAACGAGCGGGGCGACGACGAAACCGAGGACCGCCACTGCGGCAAGGAGCGTCGCCCGGTCTGAGCGGCCAGTGGGGGTCATCGGAGAAGCCCAAGTACAGCCGGGCGACGAGGAGGACAAGCCGGACGTTCGGTCAATGCACGGCCTGCATCAAAGGCGGATGTCCGACCCACCCCCCGGGGGTTATCCTCCCGCACATGGACGCCGTGCGCCCCCCGGCGGTCGCGGGCAGGTTCTATCCGGCCGATCCGCTCGAGCTCCGCGAGACCGTGTCCCGGCTGCTCGCAGCGGCGCGGCCGGGGCCGATGCCGAAGGCGGTGATCGCCCCGCACGCCGCGTACGTCTATTCGGGCGCCGTCGCCGCCTCTGCGTTCAGGCGAGTCGTGGATGCCCCGTTCACGCGGGTGGTGCTGCTGGGACCCTCGCACTTCGTGCACGTCCGCGGGCTGGCGCTGCCGGACGCGGGTGCGATGAGCACGCCCCTCGGGAACGTTCCCGTGGAAGACCTCCCGCTTCCCCGGAACGGCCCTGCCCACGCACGGGAGCACTCGCTCGAAGTTGAGTTGCCATTTCTTCAGCTCGCGCTTCGGCTGGAGACCGCTGCGCCGCTCGCCGTGGGAGAGACGGTGGCCGAAGAGGTCGCGGATGTGCTCGACCAGAACTGGGGAGGCAGGGAGACGCTCCTGGTGGTGAGCTCGGATCTGTCCCACTACCTCCCGTACGAGGACGCAAAGACGATGGACGCCGCCACCGCGAAGGAGATCATGGCCCTCGGCCGCATCACGCACGAAGACGCCTGCGGGGCGGATCCCGTCAACGGCCTCCTGCGGGCAGCGAAGCGGCGAGGCATGCGCTCCGAGCTGATCGACCTGCGCAACTCCGGCGACACGGCCGGCGACAAGCGGCGCGTGGTCGGGTATGGCGCCTTTGCCTTCTACGAGAAAAGCGCATGAGCTTCGAAGGCCGCTACTTCCATGCCTTGCCCGACGGGCGGATCCAGTGCGACGTCTGCCCCCGCTACTGCGCGCTGCACGAAGGGCAGCGTGGGTTCTGCTTCGTCCGCGCGCGCGAAGGCCATCGGATGGTGCTCACCACCTACGGCCGCTCCAGCGGCTTCTGCGTGGACCCGATCGAGAAGAAGCCGCTCAACCATTTCCTCCCCGGAACCAGCGTCCTCTCCTTTGGCACCGCCGGCTGCAACCTGGGCTGCCGCTTCTGCCAGAACTGGGACATGTCGAAGTCGCGCGAGATGGACGTCCTCGCCGACGCGGCCACCCCGGACCAGATCGCGCGCAAGGCGCAGGAGCTGGGCTGCCGCAGCGTCGCCTTCACCTACAACGACCCGACCGTCTTCCTCGAGTACGCGGTCGACGCGGCGCAGGCCTGCCGGGCACGCGGCATCAAAGCCGTGTCGGTCACGGCCGGGTACATCTGCGACGAGCCCCGGCGGGAGCTCTACCGGCACATCGACGCGGCGAACGTCGATCTCAAGGGGTTCACGGAGGACTTCTACCGGCGCGTGTGCCTCGGCCACCTCGATCCGGTCCTCGACACCCTGAAGTACCTGCGGCAAGAGACGCAGGTCTGGCTGGAGATCACGACGCTCCTCATCCCCGGCGAGAACGATTCGCCCGCCGAGGTCGACGCGCTCACCCGCTGGGTGCACCGCGAGCTCGGCCCGGACGTGCCGCTGCACTTCACGGCCTTCCACCCCGACTTCAAGATGCTCGACCGGCCACCCACGCCGCCGTCGACCCTGACGCGAGCGCGCGAGATCGGGCTCGGCAACGGGCTTCGCTACATCTATACCGGCAACGTCCACGACGAGCGCGGCGGGACCACGCACTGCCCCGGGTGCGGGAACGCGGTGATCGCGCGTGACTGGTACCTGCTCACCTCCTGGTCGCTGCACGAGGGCCGGTGCGCGAGTTGCGGCGCCCAGGTTCCCGGCGTCTTCGAGGGGAGACCCGGCCAGTGGGGCCCTCGCCGGCTCCCAGTGCACGTCGGCGGCGCGGCGGCGGGCGTCCGCTCGGTTTGACGCAGTGCCGCCAGCGACTTGACAAGGGGGCCTGGATCCCCTACAAGGCGACTCCCTGCGCTGGACAGGTGTCTCTTTTTGCCTGAAACAGGGCAGCAAAATCGAGCGGTTAGGCTGGCGTAGCTCAGCCGGCAGAGCACCCGCCTTGTAAGCGGGAGGTCGCGGGTCCGATTCCCGCCGCCAGCTCCAGCCGGCGGGGCTTTTTTTCGGGCGTCTGAAGATTGTGCGGATGCGGCTGGAGGTTGTGCGGATACGGAACGCGGATACAGAACGCGTGGGGGTCCAGGGGGGGACGCGAGTCGCCCCCTGGCGTGATCGAAGAGCGTTGCACGGAGGCAGAGCGGTCAGCGATTTGAACTCACCCAAGATCAAGAGCCAGCCAGGAGGGATGCCCGAGCGGCCAAAGGGAGCAGACTGTAAATCTGCCGGCTCACGCCTTCGAAGGTTCGAATCCTTCTCCCTCCACCAACTTCGGGACAGAGACGAGGAGCCCGCGGGAATAGCTCAGCTGGTAGAGCGTCAGCCTTCCAAGCTGAATGTCACGGGTTCGAATCCCGTTTCCCGCTCCAACGCACGAGACGAAAGGGAACGCCCACATAGCTCAGTCGGCAGAGCACTTCCTTGGTAAGGAAGAGGTCACCAGTTCAATTCTGGTTGTGGGCTCCAAGTGAGGAGCAGACGAGATGAACCGCACGATCATCACCCTGGAGTGCCCGGTCTGCCGGGAGCGGAACTACACCACCACGAAGAACAAGCGGACCATGACCGACAAGCTGGTCCTGCCGAAGTTCTGCCCCCGCTGCCGGAAGCATACGGAGCACAAGGAGACGAAGTAGGCGACCACCCAGGCCAGTAGCTCCAATGGTAGAGCGGCGGTCTCCAAAACCGCATGTTCCAGGTTCGAGTCCTGGCTGGCCTGCCAATCGCTTCGGTTGACCCATGACGAACACCCGGATTGCCGCCATCGGATACGTCGTGCTCGCGATCGCCACGGGCCTCTTCCTCGAGCACGTGCTGCTCGCGGTCTTCGGCGCCTTCGGGCCCACCCAGCCGCTCACCCGCCCGCTGGCGGGCGACTGGACCTGGTGCACGGTGATCGGGCTCGGGCTCACGGGCGCGACCGCCGTCTATCTCTGGCTCAACCCGAGGACGCACGAGGTCTCGCTGGAGATCGTCGCGGAGCTGCGCAAGGTGAGCTGGCCGAGCTTCGCCGAGACCCGCGCGGCCACCATCGCCGTGATCGTCGCCTCGGTGATCTCCGCCGTCCTGCTCGGCCTCTTCGACGTGTTCTGGCAGTTCCTCACGGACAAGATCCAGAACCCGACCCTCTAGAGAACACCCGCCATGGCCGCCGAGCAGAAGAAGATCGACAAGAAGTGGTACGTGGTCCACACGTACTCAGGCTTCGAGAACAAGGCGAAGAAGTCCCTCGAGGAGAAGATCAAGCAGGGGGCGCTGGAGGAGTTCTTCGGCGACATCCTGATCCCGATGGAGAACGTCGTCGAGATGGTGAAGGGCGAGAAGCGCGCCTCGAAGCGCAAGTTCTTCCCCGGGTACATCCTGGTGCAGATGGAGCTGAACGACCGCACCTGGCACCTGGTGAAGAACACGCCGAAGATCACCGGATTCGTGGGCAACGCCACCAAGCCCCCGGCGGTGAGCGAGCACGAGATCGCGCGGCTGACCACCCAGCTCAGCGAAGGCGCCCTGAAGCCGAAGCCCAAAGTGGAGTTCGAGGAAGGGGACAACGTCCGCGTGGTGGACGGACCGTTCTCGAACTTCAACGGCACCGTCGAGGAAGTGAACCCGGACAAGGGCCGCGTGCGGGTGCTGGTCTCGATCTTCGGACGTGCCACGCCGGTGGAGCTCGATTTCATGCAGGTGGAGAAGACGTAGTCGAGGTGGGAGGCCTGAGGGCCGCTTGAACCACGGAGTCCGCAATGGCGAAGAAGGTCACAGGAATGGTCAAGCTGCAGCTTCCCGCCGGGAAGGCGAACCCTTCGCCGCCGGTGGGCCCTGCGCTGGGCCAGCACGGCGTCAACATCATGGGGTTCTGCAAGGAGTTCAACGCGGCCACCCAGGCGCAGGCCAAGGAAGGCCTGATCGTCCCGGTGCTGATCACGATCTACTCGGACCGCTCGTTCACCTTCGTGGTGAAGACGCCGCCCGCCGCCATCCTGATCAAGAAGGCGCTCGGGCTGCACACGGAGAAGAAGAAGGGCTCCGGCGCGCACAAGCCGGGCAAGGAGAAGGTGGGGACGCTGAAGCGCAAGCAGCTGGAGCAGATCGCCCGTGTGAAGATGGCCGACATGACGGCAGGGTCTCTTGAGGCTGCGATGAATTCGATCGCCGGGACCGCGCGGTCCATGGGCGTGGACGTGGAGGGGTACCATGGCGAAGCACGGTAAGAAGTACCTCGCTGCGGCGAAGCTGATCGACGTCCACAAGCGCTACTCGGTCGACGAGGCGGTGGGCCTCGTCCGCCAGACCGCGCAGGTGAACCAGAAGAAGTTCGACGAGACGGTGGACGTCGCCATCCGGCTCGGCGTGGACCCCAAGCATGCCGACCAGATGGTGCGCGGCGCGGTGGTGCTCCCGCACGGGATCGGCAAGACCGTGCGCGTGGCCGTCTTCGCCAAGGGCGACAAGGCGCGCGAGGCTACCGAGGCGGGCGCCGACGTGGTCGGCGCCGAGGACCTCGCCGCCAAGGTGCAGGAAGGCTGGATGGACTTCGACGTGGCCATCGCCACGCCGGACATGATGGGCGTGGTCGGCCGGCTCGGTAAGGTGCTCGGGCCCCGCGGCCTGATGCCCAACCCCAAGGTCGGCACCGTCACCGCGGACGTCAGCCGCGCGGTTCGCGAGTCGAAGGCCGGCAAGGTCGAATTCCGGGTGGAGAAGGCCGGAATCGTCCACGTGCCGGTGGGCAAGGCCTCGTTCGACGCAAAGCGGCTCCAGGACAACGTCAACGCGATCCTGGACACCATCATCCGGGCGAAGCCCGCGACGGCAAAGGGGACGTACCTCAAGGGCGTGACGATCAGCACGACGATGGGACCGGGGATCAAGCTCGACGCCCAGGCCATCGCCAACGCCCACAAGTAGCTCGCCGAAGTGGGGGGTCCAGGGGGGAGCGAGATCCCCCCTGGTGGAGGCCCGGAGGGCCGGATCTAGAGCGGCCACGAGGGCAGTGCTTGTGAGGTTGGAGCAACCAACGATGTCGACAAAATACCTGGTCACAGACAGCGGGTGGAGTGCGATTCCTTAATTTCCCGCCGAGACCGAGCTGGGCCAGGGGCTTCGGACCGTTCCGGAGCCGGAATCAGCGCAAGAAAAGGAGGTGAGATCATGCAGCGCAACGAGAAGCAGGAACTGGTCGGCGCTCTCCGCGAGAAGATGGTGAAGGCCGCCATCGCGATCGCGGTCGGGTACAAGAACATCGACGCCGCCGCCACCGTGAAGCTCCGGAAGACCTTCCGGGACAACAAGGTGGACTACAAGGTCGTCAAGAACACCCTGGCACGGCTCGCCGCGAAGGGCACGCCCCTGGAGAAGTTCACTGAGGGGCTGGATGGGCCCAACGCGATCATCCTCGGGTACGACGACGTGGTGGCGCCCGCAAAGGTGCTCCGGGACGTCCTCAAGGAGCAGGGCGAGAAGATGACCGTCAAGGCCGGCGTGGTCCAGGGCAACCTGGTCGACGCCAAGGGTCTGGCTGCGCTCGCGGACATGCCGGGCTTGCCCGAGCTCCGCGGGATGCTGGCCGGCGTGATCGCCGCTCCTGCATCGAGGCTTGTCCGCCTGCTGAACACGCCGGGCAGTCAGCTCGCCCGCGTGCTTCAGGCCAAGTCAGAGAAGGCAGCCTAGCGGCCGCCGGGCAGTACCGTGAGGAAGCATACGCTTTTCAACATTTTACTGCGGTGCAAACGGCGCGCCGTTAAAAGGATGAGACTTTCATGGCTGACCTGAACACGATCGCTGAAGAGTTGTCCTCGCTCACCGTCATGCAGGCGGCTGAGCTGGTGAAAATGCTCGAGCAGAAGTGGGGCGTCTCCGCCGCCGCTCCCGTCGCCGTGGCCGCCGGCCCCGCCGCCGGTGGGGCCGCGGGGGCCGCCGCCAAGCCGGTCGAGGAGAAGACGGAGTTCACTCTCGTCCTCGGCGCGGCTGGCGAGAAGAAGATCAACGTCATCAAGGAGGTCCGGACCATCACCGGCCTCGGCCTGAAGGAGGCCAAGGACCTCGTCGAAGGAGCCCCCAAGACGGTGAAAGAGGGCCTCTCGAAGGAGGACGCAAACAAGTTCGCCGAGATGCTCAAGGCGGCGGGCGCCACGGTCGAGATCAAATAGACCGGCGCCCTTCGAATCTGACCGGCCCGGCGGGGATCGAAGAGGTCCCCACCGGTGCCGGAGTTTTCGCTTCGACCGGCCCGGCAGGGCCGCATGTGGTGACGTAGCTGTTTTTCACAGTGCCTGGGATGTCCTGACCCTGAGGGAGCGCTCGCTCAAATGGCGACCACGATCCAGAACAACTTCCGCATCCGCAAGAACTTCGCAAAGATCCAGAAAATCATCGACATCCCCAACCTGATCGACATCCAGAAGCACAGCTACGACAAGTTCCTCCAGTTCGACAAGGCGCCCGAGCAGCGCGAGGACACCGGGCTCCAGGGCGTCTTCAAGTCGGTCTTCCCCATCAAGGACTTCAACGAGACCAGCTCGCTGGAGTTCGTGTCGTACCACCTGGAGAAGCCGAAGTACGACGTCGACGAGTGCCACCAGCGCGGGATGACCTTCTCCGCGCCCATCAAGGTGGTGGTGCGTCTGGTGGTCTGGGACAAGGACCCGGACACCGGCGCCCAGTCGATCCGCGACGTGAAGGAGCAGGAGGTCTACTTCGGCGAGATCCCGCTGATGACGGAGAACGGCACGTTCATCATCAACGGCACGGAGCGCGTGGTGGTCTCCCAGCTCCACCGCTCGCCCGGCGCGTTCTTCGACCACGACAAGGGCAAGAGCCACAGCTCGGGCAAGCTGCTCTACAACGCCCGCATCATCCCCTACCGCGGGTCGTGGATCGACTTCGAGTTCGACCACAAGGACATCCTCTACGTGCGCATCGATCGCCGCCGCAAGCTGCCGGCGACCGTGCTCCTGCGCGCGCTGGGCGCGGTGCCCGACACGGCGAAGAAGAGCCCGCTCGAGTTCAAGGGTACGCCGGAGGAGATCCTCAACTACTTCTACGCCACCGAGACCATCTACATCGGCGAGAAGGGCAAGTACGAGAAGTCGGTGGAGCTGGAGCTGCTGCCCGGCCAGCGCGCCACCCGCGACATCAAGCACCCGAAGACGGGTGAGGTGATCGTCAAGAAGAACCGCAAGTTCACCCGTGCCGCCATCAAGAAGCTGGAGCAGGCGAAGATCCGCACGCTGCCGCTCGACGTCGACGAGCTGGTCACCAAGATCAGCGCCCACGACGTCGTCGACGAGGCCACGGGCGAAGTGCTGCTCGAGGTCAACGAGGAGGTCACCGAGGAGAAGGTGGAGGCCCTGCGCGAGCGCGGCATCAACGAGTTCAAGGTGCTCTTCATCGACAACCTGAACGTCGGCCCCTTCCTCCGCGACACGCTCAACGCGGACAAGATCTCCTCGCCGGAAGAGGCGATCATGGAGATCTACCGGCGCCTGCGGCCCGGCGATCCGCCCACGCTGGAGACGGCCACCAACCTGTTCATCAACCTGTTCTTCAACCCGGAGCGCTACGACCTCTCCAAGGTCGGCCGCCTCAAGCTGAACTACAAGTTCGGTGTGGACGAGCCGCTGGAGCAGGCGGTCGTCACCAAGAAAGATATTCTGGAGGTCGTCCGGTACCTGATCGACCTGAAGAACGGGAAGGGCGCGATCGACGACATCGACCACCTCGGCAACCGCCGCGTGCGCGCGGTGGGCGAGCTGCTCGAGAACCAGTACCGCATCGGCCTGGTGCGCATGGAGCGGGCGATCAAGGAGCGCATGTCGCTCCAGGAGATCGAGACGTTGATGCCGCACGACCTGATCAACGCCAAGCCCGTCACGGCGGTGATCAAGGAGTTCTTCGGGTCCAGCCAGCTCTCGCAGTTCATGGACCAGACGAACCCCCTCTCCGAGGTCACGCACAAGCGGCGGCTCTCGGCGCTAGGACCGGGCGGGCTGACCCGCGAGCGGGCGGGCTTCGAGGTGCGCGACGTGCACCCCACCCACTACGGCCGCATCTGCCCGATCGAGACGCCGGAAGGTCCGAATATCGGCCTGATCGCGTCGCTCAGCACCTTTGCGCGGGTGAACGAGTACGGCTTCGTCGAGACCCCGTACCGCCAGGTGGTCGAGGGCAAGGTCACCGACGAGGTGAAGTTCTACTCGGCGCTGGAGGAGGAGAAGCACGTCATCGCCCAGGCGAACGCCGCCTTCGACAAGAAGGGCCACTTCGTCACTCCGCTGGTCTCCTGCCGCAAGGCGGGCGAGTTCCCCCAGGCCCGCCCCGAGGACATCAGCCTGATGGACGTCTCGCCGAACCAGCTGGTCTCGGTGGCGGCATCGCTGATCCCGTTCCTGGAGAACGACGACGCCAACCGCGCGCTGATGGGCTCCAACATGCAGCGCCAGGCGGTGCCCCTGCTCCGCACCACGGCGCCGCTGGTGGGTACCGGCATTGAGGGCACGGTCGCGCGCGACTCCGGCGTCTGCACGGTGACCCGCCGGGACGGCGTGGTCGATCAGGTGGACGCGAGCCGCATCGTGGTGCGCGCGGACACCAAGGACTCCTCGCTGGACGTGGCCAGCGAGGTCGACATCTACAACCTGACCAAGTACCAGCGCTCGAACCAGAACACCTGCATCAACCAGAAGCCGATCGTGAAGGCGGGCGACCGGGTGAAGAAGGGCGACGTGATCGCCGACGGCCCGGCCACCGAGACCGGCGAGCTGGCGCTGGGCCAGAACGTGATCGTCGCCTTCATGCCCTGGCAGGGGTACAACTTCGAGGACTCCATCCTCGTCTCCGAGCGCATCCTCCGCGACGACGTGTTCACCTCGATCCACATCGAGGAGTTCGAGTGCATCGCGCGCGACACCAAGCTGGGGAAGGAAGAGATCACCCGCGACATCCCCAACGTCGGTGAGGAAGCCCTCAAGGACCTGGACGACTCCGGCATCATCCGCATTGGCGCGGAGGTCGGGCCGGGCAGCATCCTGGTGGGCAAGATCACGCCCAAGGGCGAGACGCAGCTCTCTCCCGAAGAGAAGCTGCTGCGCGCCATCTTCGGCGAGAAGGCTGGCGACGTCCGCGACAGCTCGCTGCGGGTCCCGCCGGGCGTGACCGGCACCGTGATCAACGCCAAGGTCTTCAGCCGCAAGGGCGTGGACAAGGACGAGCGCGCCAAGGACATCGAGAACCAGGAAGAGGCCAAGCTCCTCAAGGACCAGAACGATGAGATCAAGATCCTCAAGGACTCGTCCTACAAGCGGATCAAGCGGCTGCTGCACGGCAAGGAGACCACCGCGAAGCTGGTCGACGACAAGGGCCACGTGCTGCTCAACAAGGGCCAGGAAGTGACCGACACGCTGCTGGACGAGATCCCGGAGAAGTACTGGCCGGAGATCGCGGTCGGCGGCGCCGAGGAGAAGGTCGCCAAGATCCTGGAGAACTTCAACGAGCAGAAGGAGCTGGTGAAGCTCGTCTTCGGCGAGAAGATCAGCCGGCTCAAGAAGGGCGACGAGCTGCCGCCGGGCGTGATCAAGATGGTCAAGGTCTACGTGGCCATCAAGCGCAAGCTGGCGGTGGGCGACAAGATGGCGGGACGCCACGGCAACAAGGGCGTGGTCTCGCGCGTCCTGGCGGCCGAGGACATGCCGTATCTCGAGGACGGACGTCCGGTGGACCTGGTCCTGAACCCGCTGGGCGTGCCGAGCCGCATGAACATCGGCCAGATCCTCGAGACCCACCTCGGCTGGGCGGCGCGCGGCCTGGGCGAGCAGATCCAGCAGATGATCGACGAGAAGTGGAGCGCCGACGCCATCCGCAAGGATCTGAAGAAGATCTACGACACCAAGGAGCTGCACGACCTGCTCGACCAGCTGCCGGAGAAGGAGATCCTGAAGCTCGCCCAGAAGCTGATCAAGGGCGTGCACTTCGCCAGCCCCGTCTTCGACGGTGCGCGCGAGGTGGAGATCCTCTCGCAGCTCGAGCACGCCAACCTGCCGAAGTCGGGCCAGATGATCCTCTTCGACGGGCGCACCGGCGAGGCGTTCGACCAGGACGTGACGGTGGGCATCATGTATATGCTCAAGCTGCACCACCTGGTGGACGAGAAGATCCACGCCCGCAGCATCGGGCCCTACTCGCTGGTCACCCAGCAGCCGCTGGGCGGCAAGGCGCAGTTCGGCGGACAGCGGCTGGGAGAGATGGAAGTGTGGGCGATGGAGGCCTACGGCGCGGCGTACTCGCTGCAGGAGTTCCTCACCGTCAAGTCGGACGACGTGGTGGGCCGCACCCGGATGTACGAGAGCATCGTCAAGGGCGAGTACTCGCTCGAGTCCGGGCTGCCCGAGTCGTTCAACGTGCTGATCAAGGAGCTCCAGTCGCTCGGCCTGGACGTGGAGCTGATGGAGAAGGCGCCGGCGGTCGAGGCAGCTGAGCCGAAGAAACCTGGAACTGCCGCAGCCTGATCAAAGTCGGGGACACCATCATTGGTGTCCCCGAGCGAGACCTGACGAAATTCGAGAATTGAACGAGGAAAGAGGAAAGAGAGAAACCGTGAAGGACATTTTCAATTTCTTCGAGAAGCCCAAGGATCCCCTCTCCTTCAACGCCATCCGCATCTCGCTGGCGTCGCCGGAGAAGATCCGCCAGTGGTCGCACGGCGAGGTGAAGAAGCCGGAGACCATCAACTACCGCACCTTCAAGCCGGAGCGGGACGGGCTCTTCTGCGCGAAGATCTTCGGGCCGGTGAAGGACTACGAGTGCAACTGCGGCAAGTACAAGCGGATGAAGCACCGCGGGGTGGTCTGCGAGAAGTGCGGCGTCGAGGTCATCCAGTCCAAGGTGCGCCGTGAGCGGCTGGGCCACATCAACCTGGCCACGCCGGTGGCGCACATCTGGTTCCTGAAGAGCCTGCCCTCGCGCATCGGCAACCTGCTCGACATCACGCTGAAAGATCTCGAAAAAGTCCTCTACTGCGAGAGCTACGTGGTGATCGATCCGAAGGACTCGCCCTTCGTGCGCGGCGAGCTCCTCTCCGAGGACAAGTACCACAAGGCCCTGGAGGAGCTGGGCGAGGACGCCTTCACCGCCGGCATGGGCGGCGAGGCGGCGGTGCAGCTGCTGAAGCAGATCGACATCAAGCAGCTCTCCGAGCAGCTCCGCAAGGACATGAAGGAGGCCACCAGCGACGCCAAGCGCAAGAAGCTGGCGAAGCGGCTCAAGGTGGTCGACTCCTTCCTCGAGTCGGGCAACAGCCCCGAGTGGATGATGCTGGACGTGATCCCGGTGATCCCGCCGGACCTGCGTCCGCTGGTGCCGCTGGACGGCGGCCGGTTCGCCACCTCCGACCTGAACGACCTCTACCGGCGCGTGATCAACCGCAACAACCGCCTGAAGAGGCTGCAGGAGCTCAACGCTCCGGACATCATCATCCGGAACGAGAAGCGCATGCTGCAGGAGGCGGTGGACGCGCTGTTCGACAACGGCCGCCGCGGCAAGACCATCACCGGCCCCAACAAGCGGCCGCTGAAGTCGCTCTCCGACATGCTGAAGGGCAAGCAGGGCCGGTTCCGCCAGAACCTGCTCGGCAAGCGCGTCGACTACTCCGGACGCTCGGTGATCGTGGTCGGTCCGGAGCTGAAGCTGCACCAGTGCGGCCTGCCGAAGATCATGGCGCTCGAGCTGTTCAAGCCGTTCATCTACAACAAGCTGGAGGAGCGTGGGCACGTCACCACCATCAAGAGCGCGAAGAAGATGGTGGAGAAGGAGCGTCCCGAGGTCTGGGACATCCTCGAGGAAGTGATTCGCGAGCACCCGGTGCTCCTGAACCGCGCCCCGACGCTGCACCGCCTCGGCATCCAGGCCTTCGAGCCGGTGCTGATCGAGGGCAAGGCCATCCAGCTGCACCCACTGGTGTGCTCGGCCTTCAACGCGGACTTCGACGGCGACCAGATGGCGGTGCACGTGCCGCTCTCCATCGAGGCGCAGGTGGAAGCGCGCGTGCTGATGATGAGCACCAACAACATCCTCAGCCCCGCGCACGGCAAGCCGATCATCGTCCCCACCCAGGACATCGTGCTGGGACTCTACTACCTGACCCGCGAGCGGGTGCTGGCGCACGGCGAGGGCCGCGTGTTCGCTTCGCCCGCCGAGGTGCGGTCCGCGTACGACCACCACGAGGTGGACCTGCAGGCGAAGGTCACCTGCCGGATGGACCAGTTCGACGCCGACGGCAAGGTGACCGGCCGGGCGCGCGTCGAGACCACCGTCGGCCGCGTGCTGCTCAGCGACATCCTCCCCAAGAAGATCCCGTTCAGCACCATCAACAAGGTGATGGACAAGAAGACGCTGGGGAACCTGATCGACATCTGCTACCGCCTCTGCGGCGAGAAGGAGACGGTGCTCCTGGCGGACCGGCTGCGCTCGCTCGGGTACGGCTACGCCACCAAGGCGGGCATCTCCATCGCCATCAAGGACATGGTCATCCCCGCCAAGAAGCAGGAGATGCTGGACGGCGCGCAGAAGGAGGTGGCGGAGATCGAGAACCAGTACCTGGAGGGCCTGATCACCGACGGCGAACGCTACAACAAGGTGATCGACATCTGGGCGCAGGTCACCGAGCAGGTGGCCGGCGAGATGATGGGCGAGATCGGCACCGAGTCGGTGAAGAAGGACGGCAAGGAGAAGAAGCAGCCGAGCTTCAACCCCATCTTCATCATGGCCGACTCGGGCGCCCGCGGTTCCGCGCAGCAGATCCGCCAGCTGGCGGGCATGCGCGGACTGATGGCGAAGCCCTCGGGCGAGATCATCGAGACCCCCATCACGGCGAACTTCCGTGAGGGACTCACCGTGCTGCAGTACTTCATCTCCACGCACGGCGCCCGCAAGGGCCTCGCCGACACGGCGCTGAAGACCGCCAACTCCGGATACCTGACCCGCCGCCTGGTGGACGTGGCGCAGGACGCCATCATCACCGAGTACGACTGCGGCACCATGGACGGCATCGCGCTCGGCGCGCTGGTGGAAGGCGGCGAGATCATCGAGCCGATGGGCGAGCGCATCCTGGGCCGCGTGGCCCTGGACGACCTCGAGGATCCCTTCACCCACGAGACCATTCTCAAGGCGAACGAGGAGATCGACGAGGCCAAGGTCAAGGAGATCGAGGAGGCGGGTCTGGAGAAGGTGAAGATCCGCTCGGTTCTCACCTGCCAGGCCCGGCGAGGCATCTGCGTCGAGTGCTACGGTCGCGACCTCGCTCGCGGGCGGAAGGTGAACATCGGTGAGGCGGTCGGCGTCATCGCCGCGCAGTCGATCGGCGAGCCCGGCACGCAGCTCACCATGCGCACCTTCCACATCGGCGGCGCGGCCACGCGGCGCGCGGAAGCGTCCACCATCGAGAACCGGCACGCCGGCGTGGTGCACTTCCACGCGTTGAAGACGGTGAAGCGCAAGGACGGCTCCACCATCGTCATGAACCGGAACGGCGAACTGGTCGTTGCCGACGAGAACGGCCGCGAGCGCGAGCGCTACAACGTGATCTACGGGGCCAAGCTGAACGTCAAGGAAGGCCAGAAGATCGAGGTGGGCACCCAGCTCGCCGAGTGGGATCCGTTCGCCACGCCCATCGTCGCCGAGGTCGGGGGCACCATCCGCTTCTCCGACATCATCGAAGGGGTGACGATGAACGAGCAGCTCGACGAGGTCACCGGCCTCTCGCGCAAGTCGATCATCGAGAGCCGCGACGCCGAGGCCCAGCCGCGCATCAGCATCGAAGACGACAAGGGCAACCCGAAGACGCTGCCCGGCTCGGAGAGCCCGGCCCGCTACAACCTGCCGGTGGGCGCCAACATCACCGTCAACGACGGCGACTCGATCGAAGCCGGCGAGGTGATCGCCCGCATCCCGCGCGAGACCACCAAGACCAAGGACATCACCGGCGGTCTGCCGCGCGTGGCCGAGCTGTTCGAAGCCCGCAAGCCCAAGGAGCACGCCGTCATCAGCGAGATCGAGGGCGTGGTCAGCTTCGGCAAGGACACCAAGGGCAAGCGCAAGGTGGTGGTCACGCCCGAGATCGACGGCAAGATGCGAACCGACCTGGCGAAGGAGTACCTGATCGCCAAGGGCAAGCACATCAACGTGCACGCCGGCGACCGCGTGAAGGCCGGCGATCCGCTGATGGACGGCGCCGCCAACCCGCACGACATCCTCAAGGTGCTGGGCGAGAAGGAGCTGGCCCGCTACATGGTGGACGAGGTGCAGGAGGTCTACCGGCTCCAGGGCGTGAAGATCAACGACAAGCACATCGAAACCATCGTCCGGCAGATGCTCCGCCGCGTGCGCGTCCAGGAAGTGGGCGACACCAACTTCCTCGTCGACGAGCAGGTGGAGAAGCAGGTGTTCGACGAGGAGAACGCCAGGGTGACGGCGGCGGGAGGCAAGCCCGCGGTGGGCGAGCCGCTGCTGCTCGGCATCACCAAGGCCTCGCTGTCGACGGAGTCGTTCATCTCCGCCTCCTCGTTCCAGGAGACCACCAAGGTGCTGACCGAGGCGGCGATCTCCGGGCGCGTCGACTACCTGCGCGGTCTCAAGGAGAACGTCATCATGGGCCGCCTGATCCCCGCGGGCACCGGGCTCACCGCGTACAAGCACCTCGACATCGAGGTGGAGACGCCGGTGGACGAGGTGGAGGCGGCGGAAGAGGCGCTCGCGATCGCCTCGGGCGCGGAGACCGCGCCACAGGTGATGGCGGCCGCGGAAGAGTAGCGGGCCAACAGTCGGTACGTTGAAGCACGGCGGCAGCGGGCGCAGGGCC
>Ga0209526_10000373_pt1 | contig 28503 bp, 23 predicted proteins | sample JacPinW_OM2H0_M1_FD_188566 | JGI IMG/M metagenome (GOLD analysis project Ga0209526, IMG submission 188566) | Forest soil microbial communities from Algoma, Ontario, Canada - Jack Pine, Ontario site 1_JW_OM2H0_M1 (SPAdes) (version 2) | ecosystem: Environmental > Terrestrial > Soil > Boreal... | reverse complement strand
CCGGGTCGGCCTCGAAACCGTCGTACACCGCCTGCTCGGCCGGTCCAACGAGCGTGGGAAGGGACCCACGCGGTCCGATTAATCGAAGCCCATGCTCTACCACCTCCTCTTCCCCCTGCGCGTCCAGTTTCCGCTGTTCAACGTGTTCCGCTACATCACGTTTCGGGCCGCGGCTGCGTTCGTCACCGCCCTGCTGCTTGCCTGGTGGCTGGGGCCGCGCTTCATCCGCACCCTGCGCAGCATGTCGGTGGGGCAGAACGTGCGCGACGTGGGCCCGCAGGCGCACCAGGTCAAGGCCGGCACCCCGACCATGGGCGGCCTGCTGATCCTCTTTGCCGTCCTGGTGGCGATCCTGCTGTGGGCCAACCTGACCAGCGTCTACGTCTGGATCGTGATGCTGGTGACCATCGGCTTCGGCGCCGTCGGCTTCCTCGACGACTATCTCAAGGTCAAGCGCCATCACAACCAGGGGCTGACCGCCGGCGCCAAGCTCTGGTTGCAAATCGGCGTCGCCGCCGCGATGGGCGCCGCGCTGCTGCTGCTGCCGGCGAGCTACGGCTTCAGCCCGAACCTGGTCTTCCCCTTCTTCAAGGCGGCGGTCTTGCGGCTGGGCCTTTTTTATGTCCCCTTCGTCGTGCTGGTGCTGGTCGGCGCTTCCAACGCCGTCAACCTGACCGACGGCCTCGACGGCCTGGCCATCGGCGCCACCGCCATCGCCGCCGCCACTTACGCGGTATTCACCTACGTCGCCGGCAACCGGCTGATCGCCGGCTACCTGCAGGTTTCGCACGTGCCGGGGGTGGGCGAGGTCGCGGTTTACTGCGGCGCGCTGGTCGGCGCCAGCCTCGGCTTTCTCTGGTACAACGCCCATCCCGCCGAGGTGTTCATGGGCGACGTGGGCTCGCTTTCGCTCGGCGCCGCGATCGGCAGCGTCGCGGTCCTCGCCAAGCAGGAGCTGTTGCTCGTGCTGGTGGGCGGCCTCTTCGTGCTCGAGGCGCTGTCGGTCATCATCCAGGTCGCCTCGTTCAAGCTCACCGGCCGGCGGGTGTTCCGCATGGCCCCTCTCCACCATCATTTCGAGCTCTCGGGATGGGCCGAGCCGAAGGTGATCGTGCGCTTCTGGATCCTCTCGATCCTGTTCGCGCTGCTTTCGCTCTCGACCCTCAAGCTGCGATGAACGCGCGCGCGCGGCGACAGCCCGGCGGCCTGGCGAGGGCGGGTCACTAGATGGCGAAGAAGCTGGCCTTCGACAAGGTGCTCTTCACGTCCGTCATCCTGCTGATGTCGTTCGGCCTGGTGATGGTCTATTCGGCGAGCGCGGCGATCGCCCGCGAGCGCTCGCTCTCCGTCAATCCCTTCCTCGTCAAGCAGGCGCTGGCCGCGGGCGTCGGCCTGGTGATGATGGTCTGGCTGATGCATTTCGATTACCGGCGCCTGCGCTCGCCCGCGGTCGTCTACACGCTGCTCGCCGGCGCCCTGGTGCTGCTCGCCGGCGTGCTCTTCTCGCCGCAGCTGAACGGTACGCGGCGCTGGTACTTCCTGGCCGGCATCTCGCTCCAGCCTTCGGAGCTCGCCAAGCTCGCCCTGGTGCCCTTCCTCGCCTACCAGATCGACAAGCGCGAGGGTCAGGTCAACCAGCTCGCGCTGCTGCTGCCGGTCCTGCTCTTCACCGGCCTGGTCTCCTGCCTCATCCTGCTCGAGCCCGACATGGGAACCGCCGTGCTGCTCGGCGCGACCGCCCTGCTGCTCATCTTCCTCGGCGGGCTCTCCTGGCGCTACGTGGTGGGCGCGCTCGCGCTGCTGCCGCCGGCGCTCGCCGCGCTGGTGATGGCCGAGCCCTACCGGCGGGAGCGTTTCTTCACCTTTCTCAACCCCGAAAAAGACCCGCTCGGCAGCGGCTTCCAGGCGCTGCAATCGCTGATCGCGGTGGGCTCGGGCGGCATGCTCGGGCTGGGGCCCGGCAAGAGCGTGCAGAAACTCTATTTCCTGCCGCATCCCGAGTCCGACTTCATCTACTCGATCGTCGCCGAGGAGCTGGGCATGATCGGGGCGGTCGCCCTCATGCTCACCTTCGCGGTGTTCGCCTGGCGCGGGCTGCGCGCCGGCGCCAAGGCGCCCGACCTGTTCGGGCGCTACCTCGGCTGGGGCTTCACCGGCGTGATCGCCCTGCAAGCCTTTCTCAACATGAGCGTCACCGTGGCGCTGCTGCCCACCAAGGGCATCCCGCTGCCATTTATCAGCTACGGCGGATCGAGCCTGATCGGAATGCTGTTGGCAACCGGCGTGCTGTTAAACATCAGCCAGCACGCGGACCAGACGTGAAGGCGGACGCCAAGAATCTACTGATCGCAGGCGGCGGTACGGGGGGGCACGTCTTCCCGGCGCTGGCCGTCGCGCGGGAATGGCTCCGGCGGGGAAGCCAGGGAGCCGCGACAGGAGCTTGCGACAGGGCCCCTCGAGGAGAACGAAACGTCTTGTTCGTAGGCACCGAGCGCGGACTGGAAGCCAAGCTGATACCGGAGGCAGGGCTGCCGCTCGAATTGATTCGAGTGGCAGGCCTAAAAGGCATTGGCGGCCGGGAGTTGCTGCGCAATGCCGCCATGCTCCCAGCGGGCTTGTGGGACTCGGGGAGAGTTCTGCGCCGCCACCGCTTTAACGCGGCTCTGGGCGTTGGCGGCTATGCTTCGGGACCGATGATTTTGCTCGCGGTCATGCACTCGATTCCGACCGTGGTGTTTGAGGCCAATGTCGAGCCGGGGTTCACGAATCGCCTGCTGGGCGGTATGGCGACGCGGGTTGCCGTGGCCCACCGGGAGACAGCGGTGCGTTTCGGCCGCAAGGCAATTGTCACCGGGTGTCCGGTGCGCAAGGAGTTTTTCGACATTGCTGGTCGGGAACACCTGGCGCCCTTCCATCTTCTCATCACCGGGGGGAGCCGCGGGGCGCTGCCGATCAACCGGGCAGTGGTCGACTCGCTTGATCTTCTCGCCGCTCGAAAAAATCAGCTTTTCGTCGTGCATCAAACCGGGGAACGCGACTATAATGCGGTTCGTGTGGCCTATGCTCGGCGGGAATTTCGTGCGGAGGTCGTACCATTCATCAAGAATATGGCGGAGCGGTTTGCCCAGGCTGACCTGATCGTCTGCCGCTCGGGAGCGATCACGGTGGCGGAGGTATCTGCCGCCGGGCGAGCCGCCATCTTCATTCCCTTCGGCGCCGCAACCGATGCGCATCAAATGCGCAATGCCGCGGCCATGTACGAGGCTGGCGCGGCCCTCCTGCTCCCGCAGGATGAGCTGACCCCCGAGCGTCTGACAACGGAAATTTTCTCTCTTCTGGACCAGCCCCGGAGAATCACGGCGATGGAAGCTTGCGCGCGCGAGCGTGCAAGACCACGCGCCATCGAGGACGTTGTGGAACTGCTCGAATCGGTGGCACGGCCATGAACGTCACCTTCCGCAACTTTCAGCGCATTCATCTGGTCGGCATCGGCGGGAGCGGGATGAGCGGCATCGCCGAAGTCCTGCTGTCGAGTGGCTACGCTGTTTCAGGCTCGGACCTGAAGGAATCATCGGTCACCAGACGCCTCAGAAATCTCGGCGCAACGATTCACGAAGGTCACCAGGCCGAAAGCGTTCACGGCGCGCATGTGATCGTCATCTCTTCGGCCGTTCCGCCTGAAAATGTCGAAGTCAACGAAGCGCATCGGCTGAAGATCCCGGTCATCGCTCGCGCCGAGATGCTTGCCGAGCTGATGCGGCTGAAATTCGGCATCGCGGTGGCGGGCGCGCATGGAAAAACGACCACCACGTCGATCATCGCATCCGTGCTGGCCTCGGCTGACCTGGATCCTACCTTCGTTGTCGGCGGGCGGGTGGATCATGCCGGAGCGAACGCGCGGCTGGGCCAGGGCGAATACATGGTCGTCGAAGCAGATGAGAGCGACCGGTCGTTTCTGTTGCTTGCGCCGGTGATCGCCGTCGTGACGACCATCGATCGCGAGCACCTTGACCAATACTCCTCGCTCGAAGAGATTCAGGCTACCTTTCTCCAATTCGTGAACCACGTGCCATTCTACGGAGAGGTCGTCCTGTGCCTCGACGAGCCGAACGTGCAGGCCATTCTTCCCTTCGTGAAGCGCCCCGTGATCACCTACGGCACCTCGAGTCAGGCCGACCTGATCATTACCGACGTGAAGCTGGAGGGCCTTGCAAGCCAGTTTCGCCTGAAATTTCACGGCGATGATCTGGGAACTTTCCGGCTGCCTTCGCCACCCGGCATTCACAATGTTCGCAACGCCGCGGCAGCCGCGGCCGTGGGTCTTGCGCTGAATGTCCCCGCGGATTTGATCCGCGCCGGCCTCGCGAAGTTTTCAGGCGTCGATCGGAGGTTTGAGATCAAGGGAACCTATGGCGGGGTGACGCTGATCGACGATTACGGCCATCACCCTGCGGAAATACGGGCCACGCTCGAAGCGGCGCGCGGCTGCGGTTATGAGCGGCTACTCGTTTTGTTCCAACCGCATCGCTATACGCGCACGCGATTTCTGTGGGAGGACTTCCGGAGCTCGTTTAACCAGGCCGACATCCTCGTGATGACCGACATTTACGCCGCAAATGAACCGCCAGCCGAGGGCATTACCGGCGAACGGCTGGCTGAGGCGATCAGCACGGCGGGGCACAAGAACGTGGTTTACTCGAGCACGATGCAGGCGGGGCTCGAATACATGCTGCGGGAAGCGCGCCCTGGCGACGCAATCCTGACGATTGGCGCGGGAAGCGTAGGGCGGGTGCTCGATCAACTCGCGCTACTGCTCGAATCGAGGGTTCCGGGTTGAAATGCGTATTGACGACAAGCCCGCGGCGCGACTGAAAGAGTTGGGCGTCGAGTTGCGCGCCGGTGTGTCGCTTACCGAACAAACGTCGCTCGGAATTGGCGGCACGACAGATGAACTCCTGCTCCGACGCTACGAAACGATTCCGGATGTGATGCGCTTGCTCGCGGATGAAAAAATTCGGCACCGCTTTCTTGGCGGCGGCACGAACGTGTTGATCGCCGATGGTGAGCTGTCCAGGGTCATGCTGCATCTCCCGAAGGCACATCCGGGCATGCGCGTCGAAGGCAATGCGGCGTTCGTAGATGCCTCGGCTGATCTTGGCGGCATGGTTACCTTTTGCGGAAAGCGCGATTTGGGCGGCATGGAAGGATTGATCGGCGTGCCGGGAAGCGTTGGCGGCGCGCTGCGGATGAACGCCGGCGCTTACGGGATGCAGATTGGTTCCTATGTGCGCGAGGTCGAGGTCTACCGCGCGGCGGCGGGCGAAATTGAAACTCTGCGGGGCAACGACATCCGGTTCGACTATCGCCACACGTCGTTTGCGCCCGATGATGTGATGCTGCGTGTGAAACTGGAATTACCTTCGAAACCGTACCAAGAGATTCTGGCAGGCATCCGCGTCTGCAATGAGAAGCGGCGGTCGAGCCAGCCCGTCAATCAGAAGAGCGCGGGCTGTATTTTCAAGAATCCCGCTGGCGGGTCGGCCGGGCGTATGATCGACGAGTTAGGGCTCAAGGGGCACCGAGTGGGCGACGCGATGGTAAGCGACCGCCACGCAAACTTTTTCGTCAACACCGGGCATGCAAGTTGCTCCGACATGCTGAAGCTGATTGAGGATGTGCGCGAGCGCATACACCGCGCCTACGGCATCGTTCTGGAGAATGAGGTGATTGTCTGGCAAAACTGAAAGCCATCGACGCAGATGCCTATCCGCCCGAAGTCCTGGCGGACGAAGAGCCGCGGTATCTTCGGCGGCAGAAGCCGCTCGAAATCAAGCGGCGCAAGTTTGGCCGGAATGGCTGGAAGACTCCTCTACTCGTGACCGCCTGGGCCGCGATGGGCCTCGCGGGCGCGTGGGTGGCGTACGATTTCGGCCATTTCCTGCTGACCTCGCCGGAAATGTCGCTCGTTCATCCCGAACAAGTCGAAGTCGCCGGAAATCGCTACGTTCCACGCGAGAGCGTGCTCGAGATCTTTGCTGCGGATCGCGACCACAGCGTGCTGCGCATTCCGATTGCCGAGCGGCGTCGGCAGCTCGAGGCGGTTCCCTGGGTCGAGCAGGCGAGCGTGCATCGCGTTCTGCCGAATACGATCCAAGTGGGCATCGTAGAACGCACACCGATCGCGTTCCTGCGCGATGGCAGCGACATGTCACTGGTGGACATACACGGCGTGATCTTCGAGCCGCCGCTCGCAGGCAAGTTTCACTTCCCCGTCCTAACCGGTATTAGTGCGGCGATGCCTCAGCAGGACCGCGAGAAGCGCACGCAGCTGTTTGCCAACTTCACCCAGCAACTGGAATCAGCGCGCGTCGGAGCCCTGGAGCAGGTAAGTGAAGTGGATCTGTCAGACGACCAGGATCTGCGCGCAACCCTCACCGGTTTGCAGCAGGCCGACACCCCGGCAGGGAGCTCGCCTACCGCTTCGTCCGGGACCCCCTCTGCAGGCTGGGGCCAGTCTGATGCGCCGGTGCTGGTTCATTTTGGCGCCAGCGATTTTCAGGCCAAGTATCAGACGCTGTTCGAGAAGATCGGGGGGTGGCGCGCCAAGACGGGCCGGGTCGAATCGGTGGACCTTCGCTTCAGCGGACAGGCGGTCGTTAACCCGGATATGAGCGCCGCCGTGCAGGAGCGCTCGCAGACGCTGGTGACTCCGCAACGGCGCGTGGCGAAGCATTCGAGATAATTGCGCGGTCGAGCGGGCAGGAGTTGTCAGGAGCGGCGATTTAGTGAAGAAGGATCGACACATTGTGGCACTCGATATCGGAAGCACCAAGACCTGTGCGTTGATCGGCGAGCAGGACGATGACCGCGGCTTGAAGTTCTCTGCGCTGGGCGCTGCCGAATCGAAGGGCTGGAGGAAAGGCCAGATCGTGAACCTCGATCTTGCGGTCGGCTCGGTTCGTCGCGCGATCGAGGAAGCGGAATCAATTGTCGGCGTACCGGTCGAGTCGGCGGTCATTGGTGTAGCGGGAAGCCATGTGCGGGGGGTAAACAGCCGTGGCGGGATCACCGTTGGCGCGAGGCCGCGCGATATCCAGCGCGAGGACGTCCGGCGCGCAATCGAGGCCGCACGGGGAGTCACGCTGCCGGAGGATCGCGAAGTCCTGCACGTTCTGCCGCAGGAATTTTCGCTGGATGCGCAGGACAACATCCGCGATGCGATCGGCATGGTCGGCCAGCGCCTGCGGGCCAACGTGCACATCGTGACTGCATCCGGCGCGGCGACGCAGAACATCGTTACCGCCGTGAATCGGGCGGGCGTTCGCGTAGACGATACCGTTCTCGAGCCGTTCGCCGCCGCGGAAGCCTGCCTGGCAGAGGATGAGCGCGAGCTGGGCGCTTGCCTGCTCGATATTGGCGGAGGTACGACCGAGCTGATCGCCTATACGGGCGGGGTCGTCCGGCACACGGCGGCAGTTCCGGTCGGCGGCGACCATTTCACGAATGATCTCGCCGTCGGTTTGCGAACTCCGATTCCCGAGGCGGAAAAGATCAAGCGCCAGCACGGCGGCGTATTTTGCGAGCTTGAGACGCAGGATCTCGCGATCGAAATCGCGGGCGTGGGCAATCGCGCTCCGCGAACAGTTTTCGGTCGCATGTTGTCAGAAATTATCGAGCCGCGCGCGCAAGAACTGCTGATGCTCATCCGCGATGAGCTGTGCCGCGCCGGTCTCGCATCGCAACTCCCCGCAGGGATTGTACTCACTGGCGGCGGGGCACATCTGCGCGGCTTGGCTGAGCTGGCCGAGAGGATTTTCAACCTCCCGGCCCGGGTCGCATCGCCGCGAGGATTGGCGAAGATGAGCGAGGAGGTTTCCCAACCTGAATACTCGACAGCTGTTGGGCTCCTGCTTTACGGGGCGCGCACGCGGCGCCTCGCCGGAGTGCGTCCGAACGGCTGGGTGGCCAGATTGAGGAACATGTTTGCAGGGGCTTGAGAATTCGCAATCCGTGACAAACTGGGAGGGAGCATGACGCCAAAGGAACCGAGCATTCGAGTTTCGTTTGCTGAGGAAGCGCAGAACGGCGCGAAGATTAAGGTCATCGGCGTGGGAGGTGGCGGTTCAAACGCGGTCAACCGCATGATCCGCGCCAAGGTCGAAGGCGTGGAGTTCATCGCCGCCAACACCGACTTGCAGGCGCTCAAGCTGTCGCAAGCTCCGGTGAAGTTGCAGCTTGGCGCAAAACTGACGAAAGGCCTGGGAGCGGGCGCGAATCCCGAGGTCGGCCGCAAAGCGGCTCTCGAGGACACCGAGAAAATCCTCGAAGCACTCGACGGCGCAGACATGGTGTTCGTCACCGGAGGCCTCGGCGGCGGCACCGGCAGCGGAGCTGCGCCTGTGGTGACGAATCTTGCGAGCGAACTGGGCGCGCTGACCGTCGCCGTGGTCACCAAGCCATTCGCATTTGAGGGCAAGCGGCGAATGGAGCAGGCGGAACTGGCACTGGCCGAACTGGTCGGCTGCGTCGATACCGTGATCGTGATCCCGAACGAGCGTCTGATGGAGTGCGTCGAGCACGGGACAAGCTTCTTTGAGGCGTTCCGCATCGCCGACGATATCCTGCGGCAGGCGGTGCAGGGCATCAGCGACATCATAACCATTCCCGGTATCATCAATCGTGATTTCGCCGATGTGAAGACAATCATGTCCGGCCAGGGCTACGCGGTGATGGGAACGGCGGTCGCTTCGGGTTCGAACCGCGCGATTGATGCCGCGAACCGCGCCATCAACAGCCCGCTACTGGAAGACAATTGCATCCTGGGCGCGCAGGGAATTCTGATCAACATTACCGGCTCGTCTACTCTTTCGTTGCATGAGGTTCATGAAGCCTCATCGATCATCCAGAAAGCGGCGCACGAGAATGCGAACATTATCTTCGGGGCCGTGATGGATGACGCCATGAAGGAGTCTGTGAAAATCACGGTGATCGCCGCTGGCTTCCGTGAAATCGCGGACAAGAAAGCGCAGACGCGACCATCGTATCTGCCGAAGACGTGGAAAGCAGGTCGCGAGCACCAGCCCGCGAACGTGAATGTTGAGGTGACGCCTGCGCCCAAAGTGGCTCCACAGCCGAATGTCGTGCAACAGGTCGCTCGAAACGTCGCGCAAGTGATTCACGAAGTTCCCGCGGACGATCTCGACGTGCCTACGTTCCTCCGCCGGCAGGCCCAGAAGACCTAGCGCCCTGGCTCGGGATGTTTCGCTGGGGGACGGAACGACGCAAGCGTCAGTCCCTCTCGCGTCCAGGATGCGGCATTCACGTCCCGGGATCGCAGTCGAAAAGTTCGACGCGCTCCCCCGCATCGACAGCAGGCGCGCACAGGAAGCACGCTACCGCGTCAAGCCTCGACCCGCGCGGAGTCCGCGGTTTAGAAGCAACAACCCGAACTGCAGCGGAGTGACCGATTCCTACGCCAAACCCGCAAGATGAATTATGATCGAGCCGGTGCGCTCGACCGTAGACGTCCGAAGCAATATCTTTCAGAGGCTCAGAATATTCGCTCAGTCTGCATCTCGACTCGAATGCTGCGGGCTGCTCGCGGGGGGCGAAGGTGTGATTACGAGCATCTTCCCGGCGACGAATGCGCTCGCGAGCGCAACCGCGTACGAGATTGCTCCGGAAGAATTGTTTCGGCTGATGCGCGAAATTCGCGCCGCCGGGCTCGATCTGATGGGCATCTACCATTCGCATCCGGGCGACGACAACGAGCCGTCCCCGCGTGACATCGAGCGGGCCTACTATCCGGAAGCCACTTATTTCATACTCTCGTCCCAGCCAGACACCGTCCGACCCGTCCGGGCGTTTTCGATTCGCGAGGGGCGCGTAACGGAATTGGAGATTGCGATTCTCTAGCGCCGCCCTCGAGGGGGGACAGGTTTGCGCTAGAACGAAGATGCAAGCCTGCAGCCGAGCGCAGCCCCCGCTGCTACGGGATGGACCTTCAGTACGACGGCGGTGATATCGTCTTTCTGCGAGTCGCCTTCGGAAAATCCTTTGGCTTCTTCGAAGAGAAAATCCAGTGATTCCTCCGCAGATTTGCACCCGCACTGCTGCCAGATTTCGGCCAGCCTGTCCCAGCTGAAATCCCTGTCGTCGCCATCCCGGAGTTCGTGGAGTCCATCGGTGGCGAACAGGACGGCATCGCCTGGAGCCAATTGGACCGAACATGGTTCGTAGGAAGAATCCGGGAGCAGTCCTGTAGGCACCCCTCCTTGACCCAGCGCACGGCAGCCAGACTTTGAGACCAGCAGCGGGTACGGCAGCCCGGCATTGGAAAAGCTCAATTCGCCGGAGGCCGGATCAAATACCGCGTAAATCATGGCGGAGTAGCGGCCCTTGACCGGACGCACAAGCAGCCGCCTGTTCAGCAGGGCGAGCGCGTCGGCGGTGCCCTGACCGGTCTTGTGGATGCCCCGCAACATGCCCATTACGAGCGTCGCGTACATCGCGGCTGGCAGACCTTTGCCGACCACATCCCCGACGTAAAGACCCGCACGGCCGTCCGGCAAATTGAAGAAGTCCGCAAAATCTCCCCCGACCTCGGCGAATGGAGAATACCTGTAAGCAATTTCGAAGATCGCTTCTTTTAGCCCCCGCTCAGGCAGCAAGGAAAGTTGAATCTGTCGGGCTTCTTCTCTTTCGTCTGCATACATGCGCCCGTCCGAAGGTGCTTCGACCGTCCCCTGAAAGGTCATTTCAAGGCTACCTCCACCCTTCGATCTACAGTTTGCCAAGACGTTTTAGGGGCAATCGGACTGCCAAATCGACCGAGATGATCGCAATAAAAACCGGAGAACAAGGGGTTTAGCGCCTGACGAGCGAGAACCGTTTAGCCCTTGCAGACAATCTGCTCCAAAAGGGAACCGATGTGCGTGAAGCGAACGATTGAAACGGTGGGCAGCGAGCGGAGCGGGTTGTCGACGCACAGCCCAAGTTGCGTTTAATGATTGGCCGATTCGAGAGCCGCAGCCGCATCGGCAGCCTCGAGTCGCCGAGCGTAGAGAGGAAACCTCTCGGCAAAGGCGGCCACCTCGCCGCGGACGCGCTGCGCCGTCGCCTTGTCGCCCAGATGCGTGAGCACTTCGGACATCCACGCAGCGGTTTTCTCCATTTCCGACTCGCGCATGCCGCGCGTTGTAACCGCCGGACTGCCCACGCGGATTCCGCCGGCTTTCATCGGCGGCAATGGATCAAACGGGATGGCGTTCTTATTGACGGTCATGCCGGCAGGTTCAAGCGCCAGTTGCGCATCAGCCCCGGTGATCCCTCGCGAATGCATGTCGACAAGGAACACGTGGGTGTCGGTTCCGCCGCTGACGATGCGGAAGCCGCGTTTGGCGAGACCTGCTGCCAGCGCCTGCGCGTTCCGGACCACCTGCTTCTGGTATTCGCGGAATTCCGGCTCCATCGCTTCTTTAAAGCACACCGCTTTGGCCGCGATGATATGTTGGAGTGGGCCGCCCTGAACTCCTGGAAACGTAGTGCGGTCGAGATCCTTTGCGTACTTTTCTCGGCAGAGCACCAGTCCTCCGCGGGGGCCGCGGAGTGTCTTGTGTGTGGTCGTCGTCACAAAATCCGCGTGCGGTACCGGGCTCGGGTGTACCCCGGCGGCAACCAGGCCGGCAATATGCGCCATGTCCACGAACAGCAACGCGCTGATCGACTGGGCGATCCTCGCCATGCGCTCGAAATCGATCACGCGCGAATAGGCACTTGCGCCGACAACGATCATCTTGGGGTTGTGCTCGCGCGCCAGGCGGTCGAGCTCATCGTAGTCGATCGTTTCGGTTTCTTTGGTGACACCGTAGGCGATGAACCTGTATGTCTTTCCAGAAAAATTCAGCGGATGACCGTGCGTCAGGTGGCCGCCGTGCGCGAGGTTCATTCCGAGAACCGTATCGCCGGGCTGGAGCGCGGTCATGTAAACAGCGATGTTAGCCTGGGTGCCGGAGTGCGCTTGCACATTGGCGTGGTCGGCGCCGAAAATCTGCTTCGCGCGGTCGATCGCGAGCCCTTCGACGCGGTCGACGTTCTCGCAGCCGCCATAGTAACGCCTGCCCGGATACCCCTCCGCATACTTGTTCGTGAAGACCGAGCCCATCGCCTCGAGCACAGCTTCGGAAACGAAATTCTCAGACGCGATCAGCTCGAGTCCGGTCGCCTGCCGACGAACTTCGTCGCGCAGGGCGGCGGCGACCTCGGGATCGGTCTCTTCGAGCGCTCGGCTCATCCTTCGTAGTTCTGGCGTCTCGTAGGTCATTTCCTGGCTCCCCGAGCTTGATTCATTTTAAGAGATCCTTCGCTATGGTGCTGCGTGTCCGGCCGAATATCGCAGTTACGAATTCCCAAGAAGTCTAGCGGAGAGCTCCACAGTTTGCAAAGCCGGGTAGGTGTGGTAATTTGCCGCAGCAGTTGAGGGCCTGAGGAAGCAACACACGCGCCGGTTACGCTGCACTGGCTTGCAATTTGTTATGCGACAAAGCGTGGTCCAATGCTCGGTTGACTTCGCGGTGCGACTTCCCTAACCTAGTGCCGTTCCAACTTGTCTGCGGCAATCCACTGCCATCGAACCAGCGAGCCCTCGGCGCGACGATCCGCAGGACTAGGATGACATAGTGCGGAGGCTCACGCAGTTGGAGGGGCCTCGCTTGTCTGAGGGGCCGCTGTTCAGACAACGCAGGCGCGTCTGATCGGTTCGGCGCGGAAAAGAGCCAGCAAAGAATGTCGGAACCCAAGCTTCCCACGCGCGCCGAAGACTACTCGGAGTGGTACAACCAGCTCGTCCTGCGCGCCGAGCTAGCCGATTATGCGCCGGTTCGAGGATGCATGATTGTGCGGCCGTACGGTTGGGCGCTGTGGGAGAACATCACTCAGGCCCTCGACAGCCGATTCAAGGCGACCGGCCATGTCAACGCAGCGTTCCCCCTCCTGATCCCGCGCAGCTTCATCGATAAGGAAAAATCGCACGTGGCCGGCTTTTCGCCCGAGCTGGCGGTGGTGACCCATGGCGGCGGCGAGAAGCTCGAAGAGCCGCTCGTTATTCGGCCGACCTCGGAAACGATTATCGGCCACACCTATGCGAAATGGATTCAGTCCTACCGCGACCTGCCCGTCCTCATCAACCAATGGAACAGCGTGGTGCGGTGGGAGTTGCGCACGCGCCTGTTTCTCCGCACGCTAGAATTTTTCTGGCAGGAAGGGCACACGGCGCACGCCACGCTCGAGGAAGCCGAGTTTGAAACGCGCCAGATGCTCGACATCTACACCGACTTCGCTGTGCACGAGGCTGCGGTTCCCGTGATTCCAGGGCGCAAATCGGAATCCGAGCGCTTCGCCGGTGCTGACCAAACCTATTCGATCGAAGCCATGACGGGTGACGGCAAGGCGCTCCAGGTAGGAACATCGCACAACCTCGGCCAGAATTTTGCCAAGGCCTTCGAAATCCGTTACCTCGATAAGACCGGCGTACTGCAACACTGCTGGACAACCTCCTGGGGCCTCTCGACGCGCTTTGTGGGCGCGATCATCATGGTTCATGGTGACGATCAGGGCCTGATCCTGCCGCCGCGCCTGGCGCCGTTTCAGCTGGTCATTGTGCCGATATTCAAGACAGACGAGGAAAAGGCGAGCGTCCTCGAAAATGCGCAGAAGATGCGCCGAGAACTGTTGGGCTCGGGCATTCGCGTGAAGATGGACGAGCGCGAAGGCTTGAGCCCCGGCTTCAAGTTCAACGACTGGGAAATGCGCGGAGTGCCGTTGCGGCTTGAGCTCGGGCCCAAAGACGTGGCGAAGGGTTCGGTCGTGCTCGCAAGACGCGACCGCCCGGGGCGAGAAGGGAAGGAATTCGTCTCGCAGCAAGGGATTGTGGCGGCCGCAAGGCAATTGCTCGAAGATATTCAGAAGGCCCTCTACGACAGGGCACTCGACTTCCGCAAGGCCAATACGGCCGAACCAGCCGACTATGAGGAGTTCCGGAAGGCGGTCGAGAAAGGCTTTGCCTTCACTTGGTGGTGCGGCGAGAGCGGTTGCGAAGGAAAAATCAAGGAAGAGACGAAAGCCACCATGCGGTGCATCCCGCTTGAACAGCCCGGCGGCTCGGGGAAGTGCATTTACTGTGGCCAACCTGCCAAGGAAAGGGCCATCTTCGCTCGGGCGTATTAGGGTGGCAACTGGAACATTTGCCAGAGTTTACTCATCGCGAACAAGCCGCTTGCCGCGAACTACCTGCGCGCTTGCCGCCGTGCTAGGTTGGAACCAGGTTTCTGTGTCGGGTTTTGCCGATCGGAGGACTCACCGTTCCCATGGTTCGAGTAGACCGCATCAAACAGCGCGGCGGCTCCAAAACGAATTTGGTATTGACGCTCCTCACCGTGGGGGCGATGGTCTTCGCGGCCCAGAAGGTCATCCCCGTCTACTTCGCGAACTACCAACTCCAGGATGCCATTGAGAGCGAGTCCCGCTTCGCGCTCACCGGTTACCCGAAGAAGAGCATAGAGGACATTCGCGACGACGTATGGCGCAAGGTGCAGGACCTTGGCGTCCCCGCGCAGAAGGATGCCATTCAGGTAGCCGTGGCGAACGGAAGCGTCTCGATCGAGCTGGACTACACGGTGCCGATCAATTTGTCCGTGTATGAATTCACGCTGCAATTTCATCCCCACGCGGACAACCATACCATTTAGAATAGATATCCATCTACAAGGATGCCGGGTCCTCGCGCCCCGGCACCGCCGGCGCCCCCCAGCCCCGGCCTCTGACGCGCGCCAAATCTGCTTGCGGAGAGACTGATTGCGGATTCGAATCGCCCCGGGCTTCTGGACTTCCCGATTTGGGATCGCGGTGCTCGGTTCCGTGCTGGCGCTGTTGCTTGCGGCCACCGGTGTCTTTGTCCACTCCTACATCGAATTCGGCCGCATGATTGACCGGAGGCTCACCGGCCAAATTTACCAGGACACCTCGCGCGTTTTCTCCGGCCCCGGACACATCTTCGTCGGAGAAAAACTCCGCCCAAATGATCTTGCGAGCTACCTGCTTCGCGCCGGCTATCAGCGATCGGCAACTCGCGGTGCCCCCGGCGAATACCGCGTTTCCGGCTCGACCATCGAGATCCGGCCGTCCCCGGAATCCTATTTCCGTGGCAACGATGGACTTCGCGTGTATTTCTCGGGATGGGCAATCTCACGCATCGTGCAGCTTGCCGACAACGTCGAACGCGATTCGGCCGACGTTGAGCCGGAACCCATTACGAACCTGTTCGACAGCTCCCGCGAGAAGCGGCGCGTGGTCCGATACGACGACCTCCCGGTGGTCCTTGTGAACGCGGTGCTCGCCGCCGAAGATAAGCGCTTCTTCGATCATGGCGCGCTCGACATGGTTCGAGTCTTTGGCGCGGCCTTTTACGATGTCAGCCGCGGCCAGAAAGCCCAAGGCGCGAGCACGATCGACATGCAGGTCGCTCGGACCTTTTTTTTCTCTACCAAGCGAGAGTGGAGACGCAAGTTGAAGGAAATTCTCATGGCCGCCGAGATCAATGAGCGCTTCTCGAAGCAGCAGATTTTCGAGCTCTATGCCAACGACATTTATCTTGGCAATCGCGGAAGCTTTTCCATTCGAGGCTTTGGCGAAGCCGCCGAGGCGTACTTCGGCAAAGACGTACACGAACTCAACATGGGGGAGGCAGCCTTCCTGGCCGGCATCATCCGCGCGCCGAACCGGTACTCGGCCGCTGAGCGCCACCTGGATCGCGCCGTAGAAGCCCGCAACCGCGTCCTCGCGCAGATGGTCGAGGACGGCTACATTAACTCACAGCAGGAGATCGTGGCCAAGAAAGCCAATCTGCAATTTGTGAACGGCGGACTAAGCAGCAGCTCGGCGCCCTATTTCGTAGACATGGTAAAGGACCATCTGCTTGAGCACCTCTCCGAGAGCGACCTCGAGACGCAGAGTTACCGAGTCTATACAACGCTCGACCCCAACCTGCAGAAAGCGGCCGCCGAAGCAGTGCAAATCGGTATGAAAGGCGTGGACAAGCTCCTGGCAAAGCGTTACGCGATCTGGAAGAAAGCAGGCGAGCCTGTGCTGGTGCCCCAGGTTGCGCTCGTGGCGGTCGATCCCCATACGGGTGAGATTCGCGCGCTCGTCGGCGGCCGCAACTATGGCGAGAGCCAGTTCAACCACGCGCTTGCGCGGCGACAGCCAGGCTCGGCATTCAAACCGTTTGTCTACGCAGCGGCATTCGACAACACGGTCGAAGGCCTGCAGCCGGTGGTAACGCCGGTGACGACCGTCGATGATAGCCCCACAACATTCGAATTCGACGGCAAGGAATACACGCCGAACAACTACGGACAGCAGTTCTATGGGAACGTTACGGTCCGCGACGCCTTGATCCATTCTCTAAACGTCGCCACCATCAAAGTCGCCGAGATGATCGGGTACGAGCGCGTCGTACAGACGGCGCGGCAGATGGGACTCGGCTCGAACATTCAGGCGACGCCTGCCGTGGCGCTCGGGGCATATGAGATGACTCCGATTGACGTCGCCGCGGGATACACGGCGTTTGCGGCCGATGGAGTGCGCTCGGAACCCCTTTTCATACGCAGCGTTTTAACTGCCGATGGCAACATGAAGGAGTCGATGGCCCCGCAGGCTCGTCCCGTGCTCGATCCTCGCGTTGCGTATCTGGTGACCAGCCTCATGGAGGATGTCATTAACCACGGCACGGGATATCCGGTGCGTGCCATGGGATTTAGTGCGCCCGCCGCGGGAAAGACTGGCACGTCGCATGATGGCTGGTTCGCGGGATATACCTCGAACTTGCTTTGTGTTGTCTGGGTCGGTTTTGACGATAATCGCAACCTGGGACTGGCCGGGGGCCAGAGCGCAGCCCCCATTTGGGGAGAGTTCATGAAGCGGGCCGTCGCTCTGCCGCTCTACCATGACACGAAGCATTTTGACCCCCCTTCGGGGCTTGTGGAAGAAACCATAGACCCGCGGTCCGGACAGCTCGCCACGGCCTCGTGTCCGCAGACAGCGCAGGAATATTTCGTATCAGGCAGCGAGCCTACTCAGTATTGCGAACTTCATGGCGGCCAACTGTCGGAATCGTCGCCGGGTTCCTGGCTGGCACGCCTATTCGGAAAAGATACAAATCCCTCGATGCCCCCGCCGCCCGTAGCCGATCGCTCCGCTGGCGCGTCCAGCCCGGCGCCCCGCGGCAGGGCGAGCGAAAGTTCCCCATCGCGTGAACCCCCGCCGCCCCCAGCCCCTGAACCGACGGAGAAGAAAAAAGGGTTTCTCGACCGTATATTTGGTATCTTTGGAGGAAGCAAGAAGCCTGCGGACGACGCGAAACCGCGGCCGTAGCGAAGGCGCCCAAGCGCCCGAGGACAAGGAGCAGGGCATGAACTGTTTAGCCCGCTTCGCCGTTTTACTCGCTTTCCTGTTTGCAGGAAGAAGCCTCGCCCAGCAAGCCTCCGGTACAACGGCAGACAACTCACCGAGCAGCTACGCGACTCCGGCCGCGATGACTCCTCGCCAGGCCGCCGAGACGCGCGCAAGCATCCTGATGGCGCGCAAGGAGTACTCCGAGGCGGCGGTTACCTACCTGGAGATCCTGCGCGGGGACCCCAAGAGCGCCGAACTGCTTAATAAAATTGGCATTGCCTATCAACAGTTGGGTGAGCTGAATCGCGCCGAGCATTATTACAGAAAGGCCATCAGCGTCAACAAGAAATTTTCGAGTGCTATAAACAATCTCGGTACGCTTGATTACGAGAGGAAGCGTTACGGCAGGGCAATCAAGTCCTATCAGAAGGCGCTCTCGTTGGGCAACGACATGGCCTCGATTTACAGCAACCTTGGATACGCATACTTCGCCAACAAGGAATATCCTGGAGCGATGAGTTCGTTCAGCAAGGCACTTGCGCTCGATCCCACGATATTTGAGCGGAAGGGCGGGGTCGGTTCCATCCTCCAGCAGCGGGCGGCGCCAAACCCTGGTTTGTTTTTCTTCCTCCTAGCGAAGTCTTTCGCCAAGTCGGGCGACGCGGAGCGTACCGCACACTACCTGAAGCTTTCTCGCGACGACGGATACAAAGACTTTGCTACCGCAGAGAAAGACCCGGAGTTCGCCAGTGTAGTCCAAGACCCGCGCGTTCAAGAGGTGCTCCATGTCGTGCCATCCTACGTCGACGACGCAAGGAAGCCGACTTCGAATTGAGCATCTAGGGTTTTGCGCAACGAATCGCCACGAGGACAAACCGCTGTTTCTATTGACTATCTTGCTATAATACCGGTTCGAGATGACTCCCCGGTCTTGGCGATGGTTGTTACTGAGCGTGTGGGTTGTCGCGGGGATGTCAATAGCCTCAGTGCTGCGCGCGGAGACGCTCATCGGCTCCGCCGACCCTTCCTCGGTGGCCCCCACGTCCACATCGACTGTTGTTGAGCTGCACATTGACGGCGAAATTGAGCCGGTCCTGGCCGAATACATCGTCAGGGGAATCGATGAAGCTGCTCAGGAGCACGCTAGCCTTATCTTGATCACGATCAATACCCCCGGTGGGCTCGACACGGCCATGCGCTCGATTGTGCAAGCGATCCTGAGCTCTCCGGTACCGGTAGCCACCTACGTCTATCCCACGGGATCGCGCGCAGCCTCGGCCGGGTTCTTCATTTTGCTTTCTGCCGATGTCGCGGCGATGTCTCCAGGGACAGACACGGGCGCCGCTTCGCCCATCCTGGCGATCGGTGGTCAGCCGGTGCAGGTCGACGCCACACTGAACAAGAAGATTCTGAACGAGGCGACCGCTTATTTGCGCAGCTACCTGAGTGAGCGCGGAAGAAATGTGGACTTGGCAGTGACTGCGGTAACCGACGCGAAGGCGTTCAGCGAACGGGAAGCTCTCGACGGCAAGCTCATCGATCTGGTGGTTGGGTCGCCCGAGGAACTAGTTGCCAAGCTCGACGGACGCACGATAAGGCGCCTCAATGGCTCGATGACGCAACTGGCTCTCCCCCGTCCGAATCTTGTCTCACACAACATGACCGCGCGTGAAAGATTTCTGTCGCGAATCGTGGAGCCCGATGTCTTCTTTATCCTTCTGATTGTCGGTGTATTGGGGCTCTACGCGGAATTCACGCATCCCGGACTCTTCGCGCCAGGCGTGATTGGGGGAATCGCGCTCGTGCTCGCGCTCTTTGCGATGCACCTGTTGCCTGTGAATTTGACCGGAATGCTGTTGATTGTTCTCGCCCTGGCTCTCTTCGTTCTCGAGGCCAAATTCCCAACGCATGGCGTGCTCGGTGTCGGAGGTGTGGTTGCGATGGTTTTGGGAGCACTTATGCTGATTCGCTCGCCGCTGACAGGGATGGGCGTGAGCATAGGCGCCGCGCTCGGGGTGGCCATCCCGTTTGCGATCATCATTATCATCCTGATGCGCCTGGTGCTGCGGTCGCGCATGTGGAAGCAGTCCACCGGCAAGGAAGAGATGGTGGGGGAAGAGGGTGAACTGACTCAGCCGGTCGGCTCGAAGGACGAGTTCGGGATGGTGTTTATCCACGGTGAGTTGTGGCGCGCTGCCGCCCGGGCGGGTGAGAGCATTCCAGCGGGCGCACGGGTGCGCGTAAAAAAAGTCCAGGGGCTGACACTCGAAGTCGAACCAGTGAAGTTGCCGCAATCAGCTTCGTCGTAGAAACACGGAGGAGGCAGCGATGGATTTTGTGACTGCGGTGTTCACCATCGGCGTTGTCATTTTCTTGTTCTGGCTATTCAATTCCGTGTACGTAATCAAGGAATGGGAGCGCGGCGTAGTACTGCGACTGGGGCGGATGTTGCCGGAGGCGAAGGGTGCCGGCCTGCAATTGGTTTTTTTTCCGATCGATAAGCTGACACGTATCTCACTTCGGGTCGAGACGCTCGACGTCCCGCCACAGGACGTCATCACGCGAGACAACGTCTCCGTGAAAGTGAACGCGGTCTGTTATTTCCGCGTAGTGGACGCAAACCTCGCGCTTTCGCAGGTCCAAAACTATCTCTACGCCACCTCCCAGCTGGCGCAGACCACGTTGCGCAGTCTCGTGGGCCAGTTCGAACTCGATGAGATCTTGTCGGAGCGCGACAAGGTAAACGCGAAGCTGCAGCAAATCCTTGACCAGGATACCGAGCCTTGGGGTATCAAGGTAACGAAGGTGGAGGTCAAACAGGTCGATATTCCCGAGTCTATGCAACGGGCCATCGCTAGGCAGGCGGAAGCCGAGCGCGAGCGCCGCGCCAAGATCATTCATGCTGCCGGTGAATACGAAGCCTCAACCAAACTGGCAGAAGCGGCCGAGGTGCTCGAGAAGCAGCCGGCTTCGATCCAACTCCGGTACCTGCAGACTTTGACCGAGATCGGCGTCGAAAAAAATACGACGATCGTCTTTCCGCTGCCGATTGACGTAATCTCGCAGTGGGTGAGAGCCTTCGGGCTTAACAGGTAGGAGCAAATGGCGGGAAGCGGAAAACGCAGCGGTGGTGACCGGGTGCTCGAGAGCCGGCATCTCGTAGGACTTTTTCTTGGCGTTGTGCTGTTGTGCGCCGTTTTCTTTACGCTGGGATATGTGATGGGGAAGACGCAGTATGACGGTTCGGTGCACGCCGCCGAATCGATGCTCAGGAACAGCCCCGCTCTATCGGCCCCGGCGAAGACCAAGGCGGCTGATACCCCCACTCGCGTCACGGGCGAATGGGACTTCTACGCCAGCGGGAATGACAGCCATCTCGAGTCTGGTAAAACGACAAAAACTCCTCTAGCTGCTGTGATTCCATTGCCGAAAGCCGCCGGAAAAGCCTCAGGTGCCGCACCTCCGGCGGCTGCTATAGACGCGAGCACTCCTGTGCCCTTCGGGCCGCCACCGATACTGAAGGGCTCCCTCGTGCTTCAGGTTGCGGCGGTTACCCATGCCAGCGACGCCCTGGCGATGGCCGACGCGCTGCGGCAGAAGCGATTTCCGTCCTTCGTCGTCGCTCCCACCACCGACAGCTTCTATCGCGTGCAAGTCGGACCTTATCCAGACGAGCGCGCGGCCGAGGCCGCCAAGGGCGCGCTTGACCGCGAGGGTTTCAAGGCTATTATCAAGCGCTGAATGAATTTCTCCCGGCATACGCGAGTGCTGTTCGCGATCGCGAGCGGCGCCGCCCTCGCGCTGTCGTTTCCAAATTACAATCTTTCGCTTCTTGCGTGGGTCGCTGTCGGGATGTTGGTCCTTGCATCCTTTCGAGTGCGTTTGATCGAGGCGCCGCTTTACGGCTATGTTCACGGTCTTGTGTTCTATCCTTTATGCTTGCCCTGGATCGATACCGTAATGCGGCAGTACGGTCATATTGATCCGTGGTCCGCGGCTGGAATTCTGGGCCTCCTCACGATGGTAGCCGCGCTCTTCCCTGCGATTTTTTCCTGGGGCGTCGCGCTTGCTTCCATCAAGGGCCGGACGCTGCCCTGCGTGCTCGCTCCATTCCTCTGGGTGGTGCTCGAATTTTCGCGCTCGCATTTGCCCATCCTCAGTTTTCCGTGGAATCTGACCGGATATGCTGCGAGCGGAAATCTGTCGCTCTTGCAATTGGCTGTCTTGACAGGCATCTACGGCCTGAGTTTCGTCATCGCCGCATACAGCTCTCTGATTGTGTATGCGATTCTGGCGGGCACGCAGCGCGCCTGGACGATGGTTCTCGCCTCCACGGCCGCCCTGATTTTGACGGCCGCAGGGGGAAGCTACTTTGTGCCTACGGCCACCGCTCATCACGTCGCACGTCTGGTTCAGACAAATTTTCCCCAGTCCGATCAGTACCCGGCCGACTGGCTGCAAATCCACGCGGGCGATCTTGACCAGCTCGAGCGAATCAGCCTGGTTGCCGCACAAAAACTACCCGAGCTGATCGTTTGGCCCGAAGTTCCGGCACCCTTCAGTTTTGCTGAACCGGCGTTTGCTCAGCGAGCCGCACGGATCGCTCGCGAATCCGGCTCCGATTTTCTTGTCGGGGTGGTCGACTGGAGGCAAGATGCCACAGGGAAGTGGCTCGCTTCTAACAGTGCCGTGCTCCTGAACCCCTCCGGTCAGCGGATTTTCACCTATGATAAGATTCATTTGGTGCCGTTCGGCGAGTATGTTCCGCTTCGCCGCTGGCTCACCTTCGCGGGTCGGCTGACGGCGGACATCTCTGACTTCACGCCGGGGACGGTTCCCAGCGTAGGCAGGCTGCCGGGCGGGAGCTTCGGGGCCTTCATCTGTTACGAAGCGGTTTTTCCGGCGGAGATTCGTCGGTTTACCGTCGGCGGCGCCGAACTACTGATTAACATTTCCAATGATGGGTGGTTCGGGCGCTCGTCGGCTCCGGCACAGCACCTCATGATGGCTCGCGTGCGAGCGGTGGAAAATCGTCGCTGGCTGCTCCGCGATACCAATAATGGATTCACCGCCGCGGTCGATCCCTATGGCCGAATGGTCGCGCGCCTCCCGACCGATGTGCGTGGTGAGCTCGACGCGCCCTACGATTTTCGCAGTGGCCTGACGCCGTACGCGCGATTTGGCGATTGGTTCGCGTGGCTCTGTGTCATCGCAGCCGTCGCGATCATAGGGATGGCCGTATGGAAAAAGTTCCGGTAGCAGAAAGCCAAGAACGCGGAATTTAACGAAAGGATTGTTGGAATGGCCGAGCACATCGAGGATCTCCAGCAGCGGTACGCCGAGCTCAAGAAGCGCGTCGATCTCGTCCGGAGCTATCTTTGACGCCGGATCCGCCCGGAAGCAGCTCGCCGCACTGGAGGGAAAAATCAGCGATCCAAACTTCTGGAACGATCAAGAAAGGGCGCAAGCGCTTCTGCAGGAGCGCAAGCAACTCGAGGAGCGTGCGAACGCCGAGACGACGCTCGACACCAAAGCGAGCGACATCGATACGTATTTCCATCTCGCGGAGGAAGAATCCAACGACGCCCAGCGCGCTTCTGTCCTCGAAGACCTCGCGAAGGAAATTGCCGCCGCCGACACCTATCTCTCGGATCTCGAGACGAAAACACTTTTGGCCGGCGAGAACGACCGCCTGAATGCGATTCTGACCATCAAGCCTGGCGCCGGCGGCACCGAGTCACAGGACTGGGCCGAGATGCTCCTGCGCATGTATCTGCGCTGGGCAGAGCAGAAGGGTTTTCGAGCCACTGTCCTTGATTCGACCCCCGGCGAAGAAGCGGGCATCAAGTCCGCCACCGTGCAGTTCGAGGGAGAGACCGCGTTCGGTATGCTGGCAGGCGAGAGCGGCGTGCATCGATTAGTTCGCATCTCGCCGTTTGACCAAGCGGCGCGGCGCCACACATCGTTTGCCTCGGTTTTCGTCATCCCTGAAATTGACGACCGCATCGACATCGTAATCAGGCCAGAGGACCTCCGCATCGACACGTTCCGCGCAGGAGGCCATGGCGGCCAAAACGTCAATAAGGTCGAATCGGCCGTGCGCATCACCCACCTGCCGACCGGGATTGTCGTGCAGTGCCAAAACGAACGCAGCCAGCACAAGAATCGCGAGATCGCCATGAAAGTCCTCCGTTCGCATCTCTACGAACAGGAAATCGAGAAGAGGCAGGCGGAGCTGCGGAAGCTAGATGCCTCGAAGCCCGAGATTAGCTTCGGCAGCCAGATCCGTTCTTATGTGATGCAGCCCTACCAGCTGATCAAGGATCACCGGACCAAGGTGGAGCGGGGCGACGTCCAAAAGGTGCTCGACGGCGATCTTGACCCGTTCATCCGCGCCTTTCTGCTTTACCGGCGCGATGCCGCTTAAGTCCGCGGCGGGTGCGCTTTGCCCCGAGTGCCAAATCGCTCCCGTCGCAGTTCCGGTTGGCTCAGGTGTCATTCAACACTGTTTTAGGCCCCTTCCCTGCTTGTGATTGACAGTTTCTAAAACCGTGTGCTAGCGTCTTTTGTCTACTTAACAACGCGAAAGCGCAATCTGGGGTCCCCCGATTGCCTTTCCATCCGATGGAGGACATTGTTTTGGCGCACGATGAGAAGTTCCTGTTCACTTCGGAATCGGTAACCGAGGGCCATCCGGATAAAATAGCCGACCAGATTTCTGACGCCGTCGTCGACGCAGTCCTGGAACGCGACCCGATGGGCCGTGTGGCCTGCGAGACTCTGCTCACCACCGGTCTGGTGGTAATCGCCGGCGAAATCACGATCAAGGAAGAAGCCCGGGGCGCCCTTGAATACGAGAAGATCGCCCGGGAAGTGATTCGTGGCGTTGGCTACACGCGCGCCAAGTACGGATTCGATGCGGACACTTGCGGCATCCTCTCCGCCGTAAAGCCTCAGTCGCGCGACATCGCAATGGGCGTCGACTCGGGCGGCGCCGGCGACCAGGGCCTGATGTTCGGTTTCGCCTGCGATGAGACCTCCGAACTCATGCCCATGCCGATTGAGTTGGCTCACTCGCTCACCCGGAGACTTTCGGAGGTTCGCAAGAAATGCATCGTCGATTTCCTCCGCCCCGACGGCAAATCCCAGGTTACAATCGAATATGTGGATGGCCGTCCTCTCCGCGTCGAAGCAGTCGTCATATCGACCCAGCACAGCGACAGGGTATCGCACGGTGTGCTCTGTGATGCAGTCGTCCGGGAAGTCATCAAGCCTGTCATCCCCGAGAATATGTTCGACAAGAACACGAAGATCTACGTGAACCCGACGGGCCGCTTCGTTACCGGGGGGCCGATGGGCGATTCTGGTCTTACGGGCCGCAAGATCATCGTGGATACCTACGGCGGCTACAGCCGTCACGGTGGCGGCGCTCTTTCGGGAAAAGATCCAACCAAGGTCGACCGCTCGGCCTGCTACATGGCACGCTATGTCGCGAAGAATATCGTCGCCGCCGGATTGGCGAGCAAGGTGGAAGTGCAGCTTGCCTACGCCATCGGTGTGGCCGAGCCGGTGTCGGTCATGGCGGATACGTTCGGCACCGGGAAAGTACCCAATGTCCAGATTACGGAACTCATTCGTTCCTTCTTCCAGTTGACGCCGCAGGGAATCATTGAAACGCTCGATCTCCGGCGCCCGATTTACCGTCCGACGGCGGCCTACGGTCACTTCGGCCGGACAGGCCCGAACTTCACTTGGGAGCGCACCGATAAGGCCGACGCGATCCGCAAGGAAGCGGAGTCGCGCAGCGCCGTGGCGGTGAGGCGCAGTTAGTCCGGGCTCATCTGATAAATCCTTCTGGGGAGCCTCGGTTTTTCGGCTTGGGGAAATGGCGCGCGGTCTAGCCGCGGCGTTTTGGGCGCTCGAGACCGGGCGCATGGGTCCCGGGAACCCTCTCTGCTTCGGCGCCGGACATCTGTCGAACATTCCGCAGCTTGCGGGAGTTGTATGGATTGGACCGCTGCAGGGCTCAAAGCAGTTACGAAAGACCGAGCTCACGAACGTGGGAACGGCACCAACCAGTGTCAGCAAAAATCTCGAACCGGGAGTTTCTCGTGGAAACAGTAGCCAAGCAGATCGGCGACGTAAAAGATCTTGGCCTTGCGGAAAAGGGCAAGCGCAGGATTGAATGGGCCAACCAGCACATGCCCGTGCTGCAGTTGATCCGCAAGCGGTTTGTCAAGGAACAGCCTCTCAAGGGCGTGCGTCTGTCCGCGTGTTTGCACGTCACGAGTGAGACGGCTAACCTCGCCATCGCGCTGCGCGACGGCGGCGCCGACGTCGTGCTCTGCGCCTCGAATCCGCTCTCAACCCAGGACGAAGTGGCCGCCTCCCTCGTAAAGGACTACAACATTCCGACCTACGCCATCAAGGGCGAGGACAACGCCACGTACTACGCGCACATCAACGCGGCGCTCGACCACAAGCCGCAGATCACGATGGACGACGGCGCCGACCTGGTAACGATCCTCCTCACCAAGCGCACCGATTTGCTGAATAGCGTCATCGGCGGCACCGAGGAAACAACGACGGGCGTCATCCGCTTGCGCGCGATGGCCAAAGACGGCACGCTGAAGTTTCCGATCATCGCGGTCAACGACGCACTGACGAAGCACTTCTTCGATAATCGCTACGGCACGGGACAATCGACGATCGACGGCGTAATTCGCGCGACGAACCTGCTGCTCGCCGGCCTCAGAGTCGTCGTTGCCGGCTACGGCTGGTGCGGCCGCGGCATTTCGATGCGCGCGAAGGGGCACGGTGCCGACGTGATCGTCACCGAAGTCAATCCCACGAAAGCCATTGAAGCTGTCATGGACGGCTTCCGGGTGATGCCCATGGACGAAGCGGCCAAAATCGGCGATGTCTTCATCACCGTCACCGGGAACAAGTCCGTAATCGCCTCCGAGCACTTCGAAAGAATGAAGGATGGCGCGGTGATCTGCAATTCCGGTCACTTCAACGTTGAAATTGATATCCCCGCGCTCGAAAAACTCTCGAACGGCAAGAAGCTGGCGCGGCCGTTTGTCGAAGAATACACGACAAGAGACGGTCGTCGGCTCTACCTCCTGGGCGACGGCCGCTTGATCAACTTGACTGCCGCCGAAGGCCACCCGGCATCGGTCATGGATATGAGCTTCGCGAACCAGGCACTATCGGCCGAATACATGCTCAAGAGCTCGAGCCAACTAGGAAAACAGGTGTATGCCGTTCCCCAGCACCTCGACGAGCAGATCGCCAAGCTGAAGCTCGAATCCATGGGAATCCAAATCGACAAGCTCACCTCCGAACAGGAGCACTACCTCGCTTCCTGGTCCGAAGGAACCTAGCTCCAGGGACCGCAGATGATGCGGGACTGGGCCAATTGGGCGCTCGAGACGGCAAAACGCCGCGGCGCAACCTATGCCGATGCGCGTGTGATGGACATTCGCCACCGCGATATTTCCACCAAGAATGGCGAGGTCGGGACGCTGGCCGAAAGCGAATCGCTTGGCATCGGCATCCGCGTCATCGCCGACGGTGCTTGGGGCTTTGCGGGGACCGATTGGCTGACGCGTGATGGCGTTCAGGCCTGCGCTGCCCGAGCGATCGCGATCGCCCGGGCCTCCGCGCTCGCCAAGCGTAGGAATGTCGCACTCGCACCCGAACAGGCGCACGTTGATACCTGGCAAAACCCCTTCATCAAGGATCCGTTCCGCATTCCCGTTGAGCGCCAGATCGATCTCCTGCTCGCGGCGGACAAAGAAATGCGCCGCGTCAAAGGCGTCACCGTTGCCGAAGGCTCGATGTCGTTTCGACGAATCGATCAGCTCTTTGTTTCCAGCGTCGGCTCAGTCATCGCCCAGGTAAAAGTGCAGTCGGGAGCGGGAATCGTCGCAACGGCCTTTGCTGGACGAGAAATCCAGAAGCGGTCGTATCCAAACAGCTTCGGCGGCCAGCACATGCTGCGGGGATACGAGCTAATCGAATCGCTCGACCTGGTGGGCAATGCGCCGCGTATCGCCGAACAAGCCGTGGCGCTCCACTCTGCCGGGCAGTGCCCCGAAGGGCAGTACACGATCATCCTTGATAGCTCGCAGCTCGGGCTTCAGATCCATGAGTCGATCGGCCATCCCATCGAGCTAGACCGGGTCCTCGGTATGGAAGCAAACTTCGCCGGTATGAGTTTTCTGACAACCGAAAAATTGCGAAAGCTGCAGTACGGCTCCGATATCGTTAACGTTGTTGCTGACGCGCGTCTCGAGCATGGTCCGGGTCTTGGCACGTTCGCCTATGACGATGAAGGCGTGCCAGCACAGTGCACGCCAGTCATCACCAACGGCCTGTTCACCGGCTATCTGAGCAACCGCGAGACAGCCTCGGCCATCGGCGAAAATCGCTCAAACGGCACGATGCGCACCGAGAGTTGGAACCGTCTGCCCATGATTCGCATGACAAACATCAGCATCAATCCGGGCACCTGGAAATTTGACGACCTGGTTGCCGACACGGACCGCGCGATTCTGATGGAGACCAACCGCTCGTGGTCGATCGATGACCGCCGCTACCATTTCCAGTTTTCCACCGAAATCGGCTGGGAGATTAAAGGCGGCAAAAAAACTCGCATGCTGAAGAATCCCAGCTACAGCGGCATCACCACAGAATTCTGGAATAACTGCGACGCGATTTGCTCCCGCGATCACTGGACGCTCTGGGGCACGCCGAATTGCGGGAAGGGTCAGCCCATCCAGACAATGGGCACGGGCCACGGCGCTGCGCCTGCGCGCTTCCGTAATATTAGAGTCGGCGCCGCATTCGCAAAATAATGCCTCCTCAATGACTCGAACAATGAAGCGGAAGGCGACGAATTTGCGCTCGCGGGTCGCTGGGCCTGCTGTCACTCGCGCCCGCTCGGGGAATGGCGCGCGGTTCACCGCTGTCGAGCTCGAGCGCATCGTCGAGCGCATACTCAAAATGAGTCAAGCGGATGAAACCGAGGTCGAGATCCACGCGGCGTCC
>Ga0209526_10000372_pt1 | contig 28505 bp, 28 predicted proteins | sample JacPinW_OM2H0_M1_FD_188566 | JGI IMG/M metagenome (GOLD analysis project Ga0209526, IMG submission 188566) | Forest soil microbial communities from Algoma, Ontario, Canada - Jack Pine, Ontario site 1_JW_OM2H0_M1 (SPAdes) (version 2) | ecosystem: Environmental > Terrestrial > Soil > Boreal... | reverse complement strand
CGTGCTGTTCGACTTCATCGAGGAGATGCACGAAAAGGGGGAGCCGCTGGAGCGCGCTCTTCCGGATGCTGGGATTGAGCGCATTCGCCCCGTAATGATCACTGTAGGCGCGACGATCCTTGCTTTGTTTCCTCTCGCACTCGAAGGTGGCCCGCTCTGGAAACCTCTTTGCTATGCCCAGATCGGCGGACTCGCCGTCGCCACATTCATCACGTTGCTCTTAGTCCCCGTCTTTTACTCGATTTTTGTACTCGATCTGAGGTGGATCAAATGGGAGACGACAGAAAACCGACAGGAGGCCACGAAAGCGGAACCAAGAGCAACGTGATGAATTCTCGGCAGGCAATCACAAACCCTAAGATGCTCAATTTCGGAGGTGCTACAAGAACCTGCGAAGATCTGACGGGGCGTAGACACTGTAGTCAAACATCGTTTCCTCAGGGCACCGAGCTGGTTCAGCTCTATGAGGCGCTGGGAGAAGGCTGGGACAGCTCGAATGGGTCGGTGTCGGTAGAAGGAAAAGAGCATCCTTTCTTTTTTCACCAGTAAAATCGTGAATAATCCAGACTAGGGCAGCGCGGGACCGAAATTTATTCATATTGGCCAGGCGGTGCTCTACTATCGCGGGTCGGTGGAATACTTCCGCGACATGGTCTTTAACTATCCCACGCTGGCTGAAGCTTACAAGGTCGCTGCCTTAGATGGACTGAACAAGGTCTAGTCGTTGGAAGGCGCGTGCACGGTCAGGCGAAAATTTAACTCAACTGATTGGCGCAGTCTTGTCGATGCTACTGATCTAAAAATCTCCTTGCTCACGGTTTGAAAAACGTGTTACCTTGCGCCAGAATCGTCCTTCGCAACCCAGGTCGTCCAGAACCGCAACATCAGGCCCGATGGTTTCTTCGCTTTTTTGACGAGATTCAGGCGTCTGGGACTACCGTTATTGACCGAAAAAATGTTGCAATCATTTACGACCGACCATATCCCGGTTTCCGACCGGCAGGAAGCCTGGGTGTGGAATGCCAAGCAAATCTGCGGAGAATGCAACTTCCAATTTCCACAACAATTTCCGTTTCACGGCTCGATTTCCCGGCGCAAACTGGCCGACCTAGAGATGACCCTTTTCTCTTCCAGCGCGCTGTCGTTCAACAAGTATCCGGTGGCCAATGCTGGTCTGAAAAACAGGGCATGCATTGTCATCACGCAGCTCCAGGGATTGCGCCGCTACTGTCAGAATGGAAGTGTCGCCATTCTCAGAAAAGGCGACGCAACACTGATTGACTCCTCGTTTCCATGGTCGTCGGACTGCCCGGGGGACTGCGCGAGACTGTATCTGCGCGTGCCGCAGCGCCTGATCGAAAGTCAACTGCGCCTCCGCGAGTTCCCTTTTGCCAAACGAATTTCCGGGGACTCCGGTCTTGGCGCCATTTTGTTCCGTCTCTCCGGTTCCCTGTTCGAACAGGCGGAAAGCCTGGGGGCAGCCGAAGGCGTGTCCGCTATGGAAGGCTATCTGCGAATCCTGCGAGCGTGTATCGGCGGGAATCAGGCTGCGCATACGGGTGCGCACCGCATGCTGGAGCTCTCCGCGCGAATCACGAACTACATCGAAACACACCTGCCGGAATCGACACTGGGCCCCGTGGAGATCGCCTCGGCCTTGAGAATTTCCATCCGCCATGTGCATCGTGTTTTTTGCAATCAAGGATCCACGGTGGCCGACTGGATTCGGACGCAGCGTTTGAAGCGATGCCGGACCGATCTATGTGATCCCCGGCTGCAGGCCAAGAGCATCACCGAAATTGCCTTTTACTGGGGCTTCAACGACTCCGCGCACTTCAGTCATGCGTTCAAGAGGCAATATCAGATGTGCCCCCGGGCGTTCCGGTCGCGCGTGTTCGCAGGTTTACCGGTGCCAGACGACGAAACCCACGGACAGAAATCGCTGGAACTGTCGCCGCTGTGCCGCTCGCGTGCGAGCTGAAGCCGCGCGGAGCGCGGCTTTCAATGTCTGCCGAGTGCCTGCGCGATGCGACTGTGCCACGGCGGCTGTCCTGCTTCGGCCGCCTCATCCATGCTCATAAATGCTTCCTGCATGTACCTCACAACCAGCCAGCGCAACGGTTCCATCTCCCAATACGGCGAGCGGCGTTGAGCCAGCGGTAATTTCGCCAGTTCAGGTGAGCTCTGGTTCACCAGGCCGGCCAATATGCGTCCGGACAGGTTGCTGGTCGCCACGCCCTGCCCGGTGTAACCAGAAATCATCGCAATTCTCGCGCCCGCATCAAAGAAGACCGTGGACATCCAATCGCGCGGTACTCCTACCGGCCCGCCCCAGTTGTGAGTGAACTTAATTCCTTGCAGAGAAGGAAACCACTCTACAACGGCTTGGTGCACGCGAGAATGCGTCGGCTCGTGAATGTCCTGATCATCGGAAATCTTTGAAGCGAACTTGTACGGCGCGCCGCGGCTTCCGAAAAGAATGCGGCCGTCTGCGGTTCTGGTCAGGTAGTCCACAGTGTAGCGATTCGAGGCGAGGCTCTCGTGGTCTCGCCAGCCGATGCTGACCCACTGCGACTCCGTTAGAGGCTCCGTAAGACTAATGAGCGAGTACATGGGAAGCAGCGCACGATGGAACTTGCGCAGCCGGGTCAGATAGGCTTCGCCAGCGAGGATGATGGCGCGTTTGGCGCGCAACTCCCCAGCAGGGGTGATCAGCCGTGCACGGGTTCCCGTTCGGACTCCGGTGACTTCCGTATTTTCGTAGATCAGCCCGCCGCGCCGCTCGACTGCAGCCGCCAGTCCCCGCACGAGGCGGGCGGGGTGAATGCTGGCGCTTTCTTTCGTGTACAGCCCGCCGTGGACCTTCGTAACCCTGACTCGTTCCGCGCATTCCTCCCCGCACAAGAGTTGGAAGCGTTCTGCCAATCCAAGGCGATCGTAAGCTGCGTACGACGAGCGAATCAGCGGCAACTGGTGCGCGCCGCGAGCCAAGCTGAGGATACCGCCCTTGCGATAATCTGCCGCGATGTTTTCTTGGGCGCAGACGCGGCCCACTTCGTCCACAGCATCGAACATGGCCAGAAGAAGAGTGCGGGCTTGGTTGGCTCCGAAACGCTCCTCTAAGACGCTGGGCGTAACCGGGAATCGGGAAGAACACCATCCGCCATTGCGGCCGGAAGCGCCGAAGCCCACAATCTCCTTTTCGACGATGGCGACGCGAAGAGCTGGATTGGCACGCAGCAGGTAATAGGCGGTCCAAAGTCCGGAATAACCTCCTCCGAGAATGGCGACGTCCACTTCGCCTGATCGCTGCAGTGCCGGGCGCGGAGCGAGAGTGTCTCCGCACGTTTCGAGCCAGAAGCTGTATTTGACGTAGTTCTTCATGGGCTCAATTCATTCCATTTCCCACAAAGGATTTAGGAAGACGTGCCAGTGCTCTCGATAAGGGCACCCGCGGGGCCGGAGGTGCGCGATCTCGCCGGGATACGAACGAGGAGACCCAAAATTCCCCAGATGGCGAGAGCGATCCACTCGTAAAGCGTAAAGTGTCCGGGAACGATGGGAGAAACTTTTACGAGAATCATCAGTGCAGTGACCAGGAAGCCGAAAGCGGCCGCGGCGCGATCGAGCAGGCGAGGCTTCATCAGAAAATAGGAGGCGCAGGCCGACATCCAGCCGACGGCGCAAGCCACTGCGCCCACTTCCACGATGGGCACGAGTCCGGCTTCACCGAGAAAGATGGCCAGAGCCGTGGTACCGCCGACGGCGAATACCGCGAGGACGGGAGTGTGATTGAGCGGGTGAATGCGGCTCATCTTCGGCAAGAGCAGATTGCGGCGACCCATGGCAAAGAGGAGCCGCGAGGCAGCCACCATGTTGGCATTGAAGGCCTGCAACAATGCGACGAGCGCGGTAGCAAGAATGAGGTTCACGATCCAGCGGGCGTGAAACGCGGTTTCAAATGCCACGGCGGTCGGAAATTGCAGCCCGCTGTTCAGGCTTTGCCAGGGCGTGACGAAGGAAACGGAACCAATGACTACGCAAAAAAACGCGAGCCCAGCAAAGATGGTCATGATGATGGCGACAGAAAAATTCCGGTGCTGAAAATTCGGGCTGGCCTCTTCCGAGCTCTTACCGACTGATTCAAAGCCGGACATCATCCACGGCACCACCTGCCAGACCAGCAAGATGGAAATGACGGGAGCGTGGCTGAAGAGCGGGTGAAAGTTGCGGACGGTGCCGTGCTGCGCGCCAGCTAGCGCGAAGACAACCACTAAAGCCAAAAAAATGAAGGTCGTGAATTTCAGGAATTTGGCACTGGCGTGGATTCCGTAATAGTTCAGCCAGGTAAAAAAGCCCGTGATGATCAAGCCGAGAATGACGTGCGGAAGGTAAACGCTGTGATTGCCGAGGCGATATAATTCAGTGGAATTCAGCGAGGGAAAGATGTAACCCGCGATTCTGCCCGCGGCGAGGGCTTCAAACGGGCAAGTCAAAAGATAGGCCAGGAACATCATCCAACCGGTGGCAAAGCTCACACCAGAGCGAAAGACGCGCCCGGTGTAGGCGACCTCCGCGGCGGCATCGGGAATCATCTTAACCAGCTTGCCGTAAACGTACCCGATGGGAAGGAGCATCAACGCTCCCGCGGTAAACCCGAGAAGAGCGCCGAGCGGGCCGCCCCTCTGGAGGATGTCGTCCATGACCACGAGCCACGCCGTTCCCACCATGGTGCCGAAACCAAGCGCGAAGTAATCGACGAGGCGAAGTTTGCGAGCGAGCGTGTTCATAGCGCGAGAATGTGCCAGATCCGAAACTGTTCTGTGCGTTGAATGCGAGGATCAAATCCGAAAATAATCATGTGCTCTTCGGAGGGCCTCAGAATTCGTACCTCAGCGCGAATTGCATCACGCGAGGCTGGGTAAGCAGACTCGTGTAATCGCCGAAGGAGCTCGGCAACTGCTGAAGCGTAAAGGGATTCGCCACGGATTGGGCGTTGAAGCGTTTGAGGTTGGGCACGTTGAACACTTCGCCGCGGAATTGCAACGAGTGGCCTTCCCACGGCAACCTCCAACGCTTGGTTAGGCTCATGTCCAAGCTGGCAAATCCCTGCCCACGAAGAGCATTGCGCGTGCCACTCTGCCCCGTGTACGTATAGTCGAAACTATTCCTGGCTGCGACGGGGTCGGAAAACGCGCTGACCGAGCCGTTCGGCTGCTTGAAGGCACCTGCTTTGGCAGGACTGATCATCGTGGCAAGGCCGGAATAATTCCAATCGGTCGCCCAGGCCTGGCCGCTGCCAACGCTAAAGGGAAAGCCGCTGGTCCAGCGGGCCAAGCCCCAAATCTGCCAGCCGCCGATAAAGGCGTCGAGGGCGCCGCCAGCGTTGCGGCCGAAAACCTGTCCCTTGCCAAACGGCAGGTCGACTCTCCAGTTTGCGTTCACCTGATGCGTAGTGTCGAAATCGGACACGGCGCGATTCTGATTGGGCGCGAAAGCGTTCACCAGTTGGCTGCCGTTCAGACCTTGGTTGTAGCCAACGCGTGCCGCGGCCGAAGTGATGTCGATGGACTTGGCGTAGGTGTAGTTGAGATCGAATTCGACCCCGGCTCCAAATTGTTTCCGGAGGCTGGTCTGAAGCGCGTTGTAATTCGAAGTGCCGACGGAACTCCACCCGTACATGCTGGTGAATTGGCCATTCAGCATGCTGCCAACCACTGGCGAAGGATTGGCCGTGGCATTGTTGAAGTCATAGTAGTTTCCAAGCGTGTCAGAAAGGGCGTAATAAAGATCAACATTGCCCAGGCCGACCACCTCGTTCCCCGGATAAGTATCGGTCGTCGTATAGAGCGAATAGATCGCCTGCATTAAATCGGTGGTCGGAGGAAGGGAACCAAATGGATGATACTGCGCACCGGAGGCCAGCGGCGGGAGCATGTCGTGCCAGAAAGCCGCAGTGGGGCCAACCATCGCATCGTTGATCTGACCTACGGGCACGCCCTGGCGGCCGAGTTGGGAAATGCGGGCGGCGGCCGTGAAATAATCGATGCCCGACCTTGGATCGACGAGGTCGAGCGGCTGCCTGAGATCGCGTTGGGTCAGCAAATTGCGCGCAATCCGGCCGACGTAAGATACTTGCAACGAAAATTTCCTGGGCAATTCTCGCCCGACCGAGACATCGATGGTGTAGGCGTGTGGAGTCTTCAGCGATTGGTCCACTCCCCAGGTGATGGCCTGGCCGAAGGAAGGAGGCGTTTGCGGGAAGTGTCCATCCGGCACGGCTGGGAAGAAATGAGCCCCGCTCAGATCCAGTTGCGGAATCACATTGATGCTGGAGATGCGCGGAACGTTTTCGGCGCCATCGGTCGTCGGGATGCAGCAGGGATTCTGGACGGTAGCGGATAGTCCTGCGGGAGCGTTCTGGTCGAACGTGTTGATCAACTGCATGCCGGCGCGGTCATACACCCTTCCGAACCCGGCGCGGAAGACTGTTTTGTCGCCGGATCCGAAAATTCTTTGCAGTACGCCGCTCTGGAATCTCGGCGTGTAGGCGATGGAAATGCGCGGCGCGAAATCGGTCTTCTCGAAGTTGTAAAAACCCGAGCCATTGTTGGCCGCGCCGCCGAGGGTAAATGAAACCGGGTGGATGCCTTCGTAGCCGATACCTTTTTTCATGTTCGCAACGTTTTGGTCGAATTGCTGGCCAAGATTGACGGAGGGAGAGGCCTGCAGGCCGTTGACCTCCCAAGGTGGTGGAAAAAATTCCCAGCGCATGCCGTAGGTCAGCGTCAGGTTGGACTTGATGCGCCAGGAATCCTGCGCGTACAATTCGTACCAGTTGAGCCCATAATTCCTTTTCACGGGCGTGCCTTCGGCAAGTGTGTTGCCGCTCCGATCATAGTTAAAGTTTCCGACCATCTGCGAAACCATGCCCAAAAGTGACAGCATGGGATAGTCATAAGCCACGGAGTTGGCAGGTTCCGGGTAGCCATGGGCGCCGGGATCGAGCGTGCTGGTGGTGTTGGCGAACCCGGTCGGGGCCATCCAGCTGGTGGTTCCGATGGCGGTGCTGAAGGAATGCAGGTAGCTCAGGCGCGGATCCCGTGCGAGCCCCACATTTCCGCCGAACTGCAAGGTGTGCGCACCTTTGGTCCAGGAGAGATCATCCGTGAAGTTGTGCACGGGCATCTGGAAATTGTGACTGTAGGTGATGCCCTGGTCGAGACCGAGAAAGGTGTTCCACGGTTGATTCGTGTCGCCGGCGAATCCAATACTCTGCCGGGTGAATCCCCAGTGAAACGTATTGGCGAGCGTGTTACTCAGAACCGCCGTGTAGCCGACAACGAATCCTTTGCTATGGTCGGTAATTGTTTGCTCCGGCGCAGATCCTGGAAGAAACGGGGTTTGCGGGTTGCTGAAATTCTGAAGCGCACCGCGCCAGAACAGGATGTGCTTGCCGTCGGAGGTCAAGTGATAATCCACGCGGGCGATGACTGCATTGTTATCCAGGCTGACCGGAGCAGCAAACCGGTAGCCGGCGTAATTCAAGCCATCTCCTACAGAGGGATCGTTCGTGGCGAATTTTCCGGTACAGAAGCCTTTATCGAAGTACCCGGTATGATTTGTCAGGTCAAGAATGGCCGGGTTGATCCCCCGAGCTGCGACGTTTGGGTTGGAGTCCAGGTTGGCGATATCCGCCGGAGTGAGCGTGGTCATGGTACCGAGCTTGTTAACATAACTGATATTTCCTCGGCACAAGGACGGCGTCGGAATTGTACGAACCACCGTTTCCTCTTCCCGTTGCCGCTTCCCTTCATAATTCGTAAAGAAAAAGAGGCGGTCCTTGTGAACCGGGCCGCCGAGGGAAAAACCAAAAATGTTCCGGATCAGCTTGTCCGGCTTGTTGGGCAAGCCGCTGTTCAGCTCGGCCGATTTCAGAAAGTAGTCATTGGCGCTGGTAATCGTATTGCGCATGTATTCATACGCAGAGCCATGGTAGCTGTTGGATCCGCTCTTGGTGACCAGTGCGACCTGCGCGCCGGATCCTTGCCCCTGGTCGGCGTTGTAGTTGGCGGTGGTCACGCGAAATTCTTGGACGGAGTCCAGCGTCACGGGCAGGACGGAGGTAAATGCGGCTCCCGAAGTCTGGTCATTTACGTCGACGCCATCGAGCGTCACGTTGCTCTGGTCGCTCCGCGCGCCATTCACCGCGCCATTGCGGGTGTCCTGCTGCCTGTCCGTATCGGGCCGGTTGCCGGTGTACGCCACACCCGCCTGCAGGCTGAGAAGATCCGGTACGTTGCGCCCTTCGATGGGGATCTGCTTCACTTGCGACTCATCAAAAGTATCGCCGATGGAGGCATCCACCATGTTCAGCGGGGGCCCGGCATCGGAAACCGTCACCCTTTGCGTGGACTGGCCCAACCGCAGCTGCACATTGGCTGTCCCCGGCGTGTTGACGAGCAATTGCAAATCCTTCACTTCAAAGCGTGCGAATCCCTGGGCCGTCACCGTGAGCGCGTATGTGCCCGGCGGGAGAAACTGGAAACGGTATTCTCCTTGCGAGCCGGTGGCGGCCGTCCGTTGAACCTGTGTCCCCGCACTCACCAGGTCAACCGTCGCGTTGGCGACGGCGGCGGCGCTCGGATCCGTTACGGTGCCCTGCAAGGAAGTGGTCGAAGTCTGCGCCAGTGCACAACTGGTGAGCAAAAGCAAAGAGGCCGTCAACCGAATCACAAACTGTTTGGTTGGGTTCATCATTGACCTCCAGAACTTGCTGATTCGAAGGACATGCGCACTCATTCCTTTTGACACCGTACGGCGGACGGCTCCAATGTTGACCGCGCGATCAACCTTGGATTGGTGCAAACCCGGTTCCCTGCCGACACCCTACAGAAAGGGGCAGATCCTTACTTGTCTGTCAGTGACCTCTACTTGTCTGCGCAAGACACGGCAAGGAACAATTGGCCGGGCTGGCATTCGTTAATTTACCTGCGATGCCGACAGAAATACGTGATTTTGGGCGTTGTTCGGACGCCGTCGGCTGAGTACCTCACGAGCCGAATCACCGGTCATCTCGAGTTGCAAGTTTGGGAAGCCGTAAGACCTACCGCGACAGGACGAGCAGACGCTCTACGTTTCACTTCACCCGCCCAAGATGATGATCGAGCCAATCGAGAGTTTCCTTAAACCAGGGCGTGAAGGGAAGCCCGTGGCCGGACTCCAGCAGGACCTGGCGCTTGTCCGCGGGTGGCGTGCCGAGGCGACGGAAGAAAGGTTGCTGGCACGAATGCAGAGGAACCAGAAAGTCGTATCGCCCATTGATCATTAGCACCGGGATCTTGATGTTGGGTGCGAAGTTGATGGGATCTATTTCCGGTAATGACTTTGGGGGATCGCAACCTCCGTCGGCCAAGACCGCGGTCTTGAACCGGGACTCAATCGCCAGGTTCACGGAGCCTTCGCAGCCACCCCAGCTATACCGCCGCCATCCGAGCATCACTGGATTGTCATGATTTGAGGTCCAGCACCGCTTTGCCGCTGTCCAGATCAACAGGCACCGAAATGTGGTCATGTATCGCTAGCCAATGGCCATTGGTTTTACGGTAGCACTCGGTGAAGCGCACCCACGCATCGAATTTCTGTCCGTTCTTTAGTGTTCCAGTCATCCGCTCCAGGCCGTGGCTAAAGGCTACAGTGTCGGCCGCAATGATGTTTAGGTCGCGGTATTCTACGTCGATCGTACCCTGAAGGTTCGGCCCGGAGCCTCGGTGGGGCGATTCCGAGAGTAAACATGGTGCGGCGGGATCCTCAGGCCGCGCCACGTGCGGCCAAGTCCTGCCGATCGCGTTAGAGAGAGGCTGTTGTAGAATTGCAGCCTTTCCTGCCGAATTCTCAACGGCAGGTCTGGCGAGGTGTACCGATGCGTCTCCTATTTCTGTTTGAGCCGTTGCTCATTGCCACGATCACAGTTGCCCAAACCCAGAAGGCGGGTGATGTCGCGGACTTCGTAAGTGTCGATACATCGGTCTTCGTTCTTAACCACGTCCGAGTCATCGATGGAACGGGGGCACCAGCGAAGGAAGACCAAGCGATCGTGATCGCGAATGGCAAAATACAGTCCATCGGCCCCGCTGCGTCTGCCCAAATCCCTCAGGGTGCGCAACGGATGGAGCGCTCTGGCTACACGGTCATCCCCGGTCTGGTTGGAATGCATGACCATCTGTACTACACCGATTCCTACGCCTTGCAAGTTGTCGACGGAAAGATTGGCGAGCCAGGGTTGTTCCTTGCGGAGATCCCTTTCACAGCGCCGCGACTCTATCTAGCGGCTGGCGTGACCACAATCCGCACGACCGGGAGCCTGGAGCCTTATACCGACTTGAAGGTCAAGAGCCGGATCGACGCGAACTTGATGCCGGGACCCAGAATTGATGCGACGGCACCCTACCTGGAAGGTGCGCCGGCGCGATTTGCGCAGATGCATGAACTGACCGGACCGGACGATGCGAAACGCATGGTGGACTACTGGGCAGCGGAAGGCATGACGTCGTACAAAGCGTACATGAACATCACGCGCGAAGAGCTGGGGATGGCGATCCAGCAGGCACATGCCCACAAGCGGAAACTGACAGGGCATCTGTGCTCCGTGACCTGGCCGGAAGCGGTAGCTCTGGGAATCGATGATTTGGAGCATGGACCCGTCTTTGCCGACACCGAATTCGCCGTGGATAAGAAGCCGGACGTGTGCCCAGCGGCTGGCAGCAGCAACAGCTGGGCCAAACAGGACGTGAACGCAGCGCAGGTGCAGGAGATCATCCGGAATCTTGTGTCACACCAGGTCGCGGTGACTTCGACGCTGCCGGTGTTTGAAGCCCGTGCGCCGGGGCGACCAACGTTACAGCCGCGCACGTTGGATGCGATGTCCGCCGAATCGGCGAAAAGCTACCTGACCGCGCGTGCAAGCGTGGCTTTGGATTCTCCTATGACGGTGCTGTTGCGCAAAGAGATGGATTTTGAGGTGGCATTCGTCAAGGCGGGGGGCTTGCTGCTCGCCGGTCCCGATCCGACCGGAAACGGTGGCGTACTGCCGGGTTTCGGCGATCAGCGCGAAATAGAGCTGCTCGTGGAAGCGGGTTTCACTCCAGTGGAGGCCATTCAGATCGCCACGGAGAATGGCGCCTTATATCTCGGCCAGCAAGATCGAATGGGAACCCTCGCGCCCGGCAAACAGGCAGACCTCGTTTTGATCAAAGGCGATCCTTCAAAACGAATTGATGAGATCGAGAACGTCGAGACGGTGTTTAAGGCCGGGATTGGCTACGATTCCAAGAAGTTGATTGATAGCGTGCGAGGACAGGTCGGAATTCGCTAGGAGCATCCACCTGGGTGTTGCCGACTTGAGCACGATTCCGGGCGTGTTTTCGTGTTGTAAAACCATGAGAGCTTCCCAACGCTTCGCGAACCCTGCAAACGTCGATGATGGCCCTCACTAAGAACCCGCACCAAAAGCGGGCGTAGCTGGGGCTTGCGCAATGATTCGAGCAGCTCCGCCGAAGATGCTCTGTCCCTATTGCGCGCCGCAATCCGAGGTTTGGATTCCATACGGTAAGCAGATCGGCAGCTATGGGGGACTGATTCCGTGCGAGGACTCCAGTACTGGCCAGCGACGGTTCGCGATTCCTACCCCCACCTGCAGCGTTGACGTTGGCGTCCCGATCTGCCCATGCTTGAATCTTTTCACTTAGGCCTCTTGCTTGAATTGAACCTTCACAGGCTTACTGAAAACGCCCCACTGGACCATGTGCAGCGGAATTGCTAACGCCAGCGGCTCGAACAAAGGAAGGTTGGCGAAGTCGGTCAGGTTGCTATGAGGACTGGTGCGGCGTTGGTTCAGATGCAGAATTTCAAGAATTCGACAGAGCCAGTCCATGCTGGGAAGCGGAGAGGTGAGCATCAGTAAGCCGCCTGGGCGGAGGATGTCGTAGCAGTCTTGAACGCAAGCGACATGCTCGATCACTTCAAATGCAATGATCACGTCGAACGAAGACGGGGCGATTCCGAGTCTGCGCCAGTCGCGAATGTCGCCGGCGATGTCCGCGCTTTCGGAATCGATAAGATCCATCCCCACATAATTCGGGTAACCGTTGGATTTGAGCCAGCAGCCAACCCAGCCATCTCCACAGCCGATTTCTAGAATCCTGGCATTTTGTGGTATGTGAGTGCAGAAATAATCGAGCTTGCGTTTTCGTGCTATGGCGCTAAGTAATGGCATAAGCGACCTGTTTAAGACCACGAAGCTTGAAACCTGACTAATGCCCAGCCTTCCGAAAACCGCTGCCGGTAATCGTCCCGACACATAACTCCACGATGCTTACATGGTCGTCTTAAGGAATTAGACACCCTAACGGACTTTTGCCTCGTTCCTGATTGGCACTTGGGCGGCCGTTTTGCTCCTCTGCCAGCTCCCATGCTGCCCTCCGTGCTTCGGCGCACCGCGACGCCCCACTTTCCCTCTATTGAATTTGCATAGGGCCCGCGTCCGCCGCAACCGCGGGCGCCTCCCTTCAAGTCGCTGTATCGAAAGCGCGCCAGAGCATCACGCTCGCCTCATCATTTTATATTCACGCAATGCCTGAATGATATGCTCGACTTGTGCCAGCAAAGGAAGAAGGAAGATTCTATGCTCCACCTGCGGGCCCGAGCGAGAGCAATATGCAATTTGATGTCAGGCGTGCCGTGATCGGGGACGAAGGGATGTTGAGAGCGTTGCGTCTTCAGGCGCTCGCCGATTCGCCGAGGGCCTTTAGTTCGACCTATGAGCGGGAGTTGGCTAGGACAACAGAGGATTGGCGGCGGTGGCTGGCGCCTGGTGTGACGTTCATCCTGAAAGCAGGTGGCGAACCCTGTGGGCTCGTGGCCGGCAGCCGCGACCAACATGACTTCTCGGTGGTTCACTTAATGGCTATGTGGGTTCACCCGGATGTCCGGGGTACAGGTGCAGCGGATGCGTTGGTGTCGCCTGTCAAGGACTGGGCAGCCCAAGTGGGCGCGACGCAGGTCCGTCTCAGCGTCGTCGAGAGCAACCACCGTGCTAGACGATGCTACGAACGCGCTGGTTTTCGCGCGACAGGCCGTCGAGGAGTGGTCGAGCGAACGGGGGACGTCGAAATTGAGATGACAACCTGCGAGGGGTCCAATTGTGACAACTGAGACCGGCGTGGTGGACGGACTGGAGATTTTCCTTCAGGCTTTGCGAACCCGGTTCGCGAGATATCTGGCCGACCGTCCGAAGAACGGCGGGATGTATCTCCGCTGATCGGCTACGCACGAGGATCATTTCAATCCACACAACAGTTCGATTCGCAGGTCCGGTTTGCACCATTCGCATCATGGGACACTGCCCGGCCACTTTCATTCCTTACCAGAGGACTCCCCCGCGTTTACAATCCCGCAACCGAAAACTAACATACTCCCTCCATGAACAATCATTCTCGCCATTTCCCCAATTTCTCTTTCGTGTTCCGGTTCCTCTTCGCGCGTTCTCTCCTTGCACAGGATGCGCCACATACCCTCCAACTCCCGAACGGCAAGGTCCTCACAGACGTTCCCGGCAATCCCCGCCCAACCTCCTACACCTCGGGAGAGAAACAATCTCTGTCCGTCCTCAATCTGGAAACAGAGGAACTCACCCGACTCTCCGGCTGATCGACTCGGCGGTAAAGCCCGTCAAGGTTCCCAAGTGGATCGGCACCGCCGGGGCCGCGCTGACGACAGCGGATACGTCTCGCGCTTCGCGTGCGTAACACGTCATCCGGCCAACTCTCGCCAAACCCTCTGCTCGACCACAGGTATTGACCTTCCTTCTGAAGCACACTTATCATTTCCGCCAGTGGCCATTCTCTCCCCCGAGCGTCGAAGCCCATCCGGAATCTAAGACTAGAAAGGATTCCCTATGCTATGGAAGGCTGATCCGACATTTTATCCTTCTCCGAAGCTGGCCGCGCAAGCGCCGCATGAAAAGCTGGCGTACGTAGCGGCGTTCAACCCCAGGGGCAGTGGCAAGCCGGACGCACTGATCGTAGTGGACGTAGACCCCGAGTCAAAAACCTATGGGCAAATAGCCGGCCGGACGGACATGCCCAAGGCGGGCGATGAGCTGCATCACTTCGGCTGGAATGCCTGTAGCTCGGCGCTGTGTCCGTATGCGGCGCACCCGCACCTGGAGCGGCGTTATTTGGTTGTGCCCGGGTTGCGGTCCTCGCGCATTCATATTCTGGACACTAAGGACGATCCACGACAACCGAAGATCGTGAAGGTGATTGAGCCGGAAGAGTTGGCGCGGCGCACGGGCTACAGCCGACCGCATACCATCCACTGCGGGCCCGATGGAGTGTACGTTAGCGCTCTGGGTGCTCCGGATGGCGAAGGGCCGGGTGGTATCTTCGCGCTGGACCACTACACCTTTGAGCCGCTGGGCCGGTGGGAGGTGGAACGCGGCAAACAGTATTTGGGCTACGACTTTGCCTGGCACTTGGGCTATGACACCGCCGTAACCAGCGAGTGGGGCACGCCGAGAATGGTGGAAAGCGGAGTTATTCCCGAAGAGTTGCTGGCCGGCAAGTACGGACACAGTTTGCACTTCTTCGACTTGCGCAAGCGGCGCTGCTTCCAGACGATTGACTTCGGCGCGGAATATCAGATGGTTCTGGAGCTCCGTCCGGCGCACGATCCGACGAAAGCGTACGGATTCGCGGGCGTTGTCGTTTCACTTAAGGATTTGTCCAGCTCCATCTGGCTTTGGTTGAAGGACGGCGAGGAGTGGGACGCGAAGAAAGTCATCGAGATCCCGGCCGAACCAGCGGCTGCGGAGTTGCTGCCTCCCCTTCTAAAGGAGTTCGGCGCGGTTCCTCCGCTGCTGACCGACTTGAACCTGTCGGTGGACGACCAGAGACTCTATGCCTCCTGTTGGGGCACGGGCGAGACGCGGCAATATGACGTTTCCGATCCGCATAACCCGAAGTTGATCGGATCAATTCATTTGGGTGGAATTGTGCGGAAGGCACCGCACCCGGCTCGTCCCGGCCAGACACTGAATGGCGGTCCACAGATGGTGGAGTTGAGCCGTGATGGGAAGCGCGTTTACTACACCAATTCACTGTATGCGGCCTGGGACAAGCAGTTTTATCCCGGGGGTATCGATGGCTGGATGGTGAAGGTGGATGTGAAACCGGCTGGCATGGCACTCGATCCGGAATTCCTCCTCGAATTCGGAGACCTACGGGGCCATCAGGTGCGGCTGGAAGGCGGCGACGCATCGTCCGATTCGTATTGCTATCCATGAGCGGCTCATGGCCGTGGGGCGTGCCGATCTTCCTCGGGGCCTACCACGGACTGAATCCCGGGATGGGATGGCTGTTCGCGCTATCGCTGGGCTTGCAACAGCGAAATCGCGCGGCAGTGCTGCTGGCGTTGGTGCCCATTGCGCTCGGCCACGCGGTCGCGATCTCCCTTACCCTTGCGGCTGTCGGCCTGGTGCGTGCTGAAATTCCGCATGAAATGTTGAAATTTCTGGTCGCGGGGATTTTGTTCGCGCTGGGTCTGTACCGCATGTTTCGCTCTCGGCATCCGCCCGGCGCGGGAATGCAGGTGGGCTTTCTTGATCTGACGGTGTGGTCTTTTCTGATGGCGTCGGCTCACGGTGCGGGGTTGATGCTGGCTCCGGTGCTTCTGGCGTATCCGATGCAGGGGATGCGTCACCCCATGGATAGTAACGTGGCTTGCAGCACTGCGGGAATCGCAACTTTCCTATTGGGTCTCGCCGTATTGGTTCATACGCTCAGTCTGATTCTTGTCGCCGGGACGATGGCCATTCTCTTCTATCATTTTTATGACACGTGGGGACTCGGCCTGCTGCGGCACACGTGGTTCAACTTTGACCTGTTGTGGGCCCTTGCGTTGATGATTGCGGGAGCGGCAGCGCTGGTGGTTTAGGTGCCGGTTCGTCAGGGAACAATGGGTGGCTGGTCTAGCTGAACCTAGCCGGCTTAGAATGGCAGGCTATCCCGCACGACATGTTCGACGCTTACTACGGCAGAGCCTACTCCAGCGCAATTATGGCTTCCTACCGACCCAGGAGCAGTTCCTGCGCCGGACTGGACAGATTTAGTTGCATGTTTTTTTGGCTTCCCGAGATCGGCGAACTCGTCCCACCGCGCGGTTCAGGAAACCGCCTTCGGCGCAATTCCGCCACGGTAGTCAAACTCGACCTACGGGAAACTCCAGGTCGCAGTACTGTTCGTACTTGGATTAGAAAACTGCGGATTATAGATCGAGCCAAAAAGCACTTGAACGCGGCTGCTAGCTCTCCTACCGCTTCACGTACTTCACCGTTACTTGGAGATGCATCGGTACTGGCAGGCCATCTAATCGAGCAGGTGAATATCTCCACATTCGCACGGTCTCCATGGCTGACTCACGCAAAAGCATGGGTCCGGATACCACCTTCGTTTCCGTAACTTTTCCTGTGAGATCGATGAGTGCATCGATAACAACGTCGCCTAGGACATTTTGAGATCGGGCGAATGCCGGATAGGTTGGGGCGATCGATGAAATGAGTTGCGCAGGCTCGACCTGTCCTCCAACGGGGGCACTCGAAGCCAACATCGTACCTCCCGGCAGTGCCGCAGGACGATCCGGCTCGATCTGTCCCCCCAGAGATGTGCTCGCAGCCGTCGACGTCGTCTCGGCGCTAGCAGCGGGCGAAGACAGGCGACCGCTGTCTCCCTCGTTGCCTAGTACCACTGGCAGCTCCAAGTCTCGCGAAACCACAGCCGGTTCATGCGCCGACTGGAAAGAAGCATCGGATGCTATGCCGGGCTTCTCATCTTGAGCGCTGGAGGACGATATGGATACCGGGGGCAACATAATAAGGTCCGAGCGGTTGGGGCCTTGTGGTCTTACCGTGCTCTGAGCGGCGACTTCCCTCGGTCCCGACGCGTCGCGTTTTGCCGAACCTGAAGGAGGCGGAGCAGAGCTCCTGGCGGATGTCCTTGTCGTAAGGGAACGAAATGCGCCGAACAAGAAGACAAACAAGAAAAAGAATAGGACCACGAGAAAAGAGAGGGACGCAGCACGACCGCGCGATATTTCTTCTGCGGTTGAGTCTGCAGGGGAGCGCCGCGGGTTGCTGGGTAATGTAGCAGAACCAGCAGACCCTCGCTCAACAACTAGACGTGGTGGATCCAGCCGCGGAAGCCTCGATTCCCTTGAAAGGCAATTCGTACTAAAAGACGGCGGACCTTCGTCCCGCACTTCCGCGGACAAGGGCAGCCCTGTACGGGATGAGAGCGCAGAACCTTCAGAGGCAGGTGGGGCGCTAGGTACGGCCTCGGGAACGATAATAGGAGCGAACCAATTGGCGAAATCTTTCAGCGCGTCAACATCTGTGGGGTAGATGTCCGAAGGCCGGGAAGAGAACACCTCAATAACGCCAACGACAGACCCCTGCGCTTTAATAGGCACAGCCACGGCCGAACGCAAGCGCAAGCTCTTTGCAACCGACGGCAGAATTCTTGAATCGTTTTCCGTGTCTTCACAGAGCACGACCTCGCCAGTTTCAAAGCACTCTCTGGTAAAGGCGGAGTCAGGCTGCAGTCGCGAACCCACAGCAGGGGCTTCTCCAGTGCTGGCGAGGCAGCATGCGCCGTTCGGGTCGCGGACGGCAATCACAGCTCCACTGGCCGACATCGCCAAGCGGATTTGCTCCACCGTTCTCATTAGGAAAGCGGAGATCCGCTGGTCTCTGTCGTTGTTCGAATCGTTTTCCGGCTGATATGCTTCCAGTTTCAGTTTTGTTTCGGGCATTGGTGACCTCCGCCCGGCCAAAAGCGTTTTATTTCCGACGGCGATAATGGAAAGAACCTTTTAGTCGCAACTCCCAGCTTTTGGTGAATGGACCCGGTAGGGAACTGCGATCCGCTCTGTGTCCTCGTGCCTCTAGCTAGTTTTAGAGTTCAAGCGAGTCTACAGTCAACGCAGCTACTTCGATTGATCGTCCTGAGGTTCCTTGGAGCGTGGGCTGATATCGGAGCGTGTTTCCTCTGCGACGGAGCATCCAAGAGAATTTTCAAACTCGGTCAGGTGAGCTCTTCGACAGGGAAGAATTGCGTAACTCTTGGTGCGCATGCGACCGGAGGAGTCATGCAGATACTCGACGAGGCCGTGGAACTCCCTCAGGACTCAATTCGTGTTCCATCGCCTCGCAGTGCATACCCGACACGAATAACGTCCGAGACGCTACTGGACGATGCATTCGTTGTCAAGCTCAAAGTAGAGATTGTCGGTGAAAATGCCGAATTTTTCTCTGCCAGGCGAAAGATATTCTTCTCAGCGACTGGCAAACCGCATGAACCGAGTTTGAACGGCTTGTAAAGTACAAATGAACGTCGGCAGTTGTCCGGCTAGCAAAGCAACAACCATCGGACAGGATGGCAGACCGAGGGGGTCGCACTTGTTCGTTTGGGTCACAGCGCTTCGACGTCAGCGCCGCAAGCTGCGGTTTCAGGGAAGCGTCTTCACGCCGCCCGTGCTTCCGGCACCCGCGCTCGCGGTGCTGGCCTTCATAACTTCAGCTTTCAGTGCGTCCAGTTTTTTCTCACCGAGAACAGGTTTGCCAAACGGAGTGCTGACTGCATGCTCCAGCCGAGCCATCAGGATTCGCATGGTCTCATCGCCGGAATCCAGGACCGTGCGCAGCTCGGCACTCGCCGCCATGGCTTGCTGGTATGCATTCCAAGCTTGGGGTAAAAGATTGACATGTTGCAGAAATTCTGTGGCCGATCTTCCGAACTCGTCTGCCGCGTCGACATACGTAGCCATGATATGGTCCGCTTTTTCAAGCATCGGTTCACTCCTTGGCTTTCTCGCTTCTCTGCGGGTTAGAGGTGTGCGACGACCGGATTCTACTGCTTTGAGGGTACTACTTCAATCTTGTTCGTAAGATTGCCGTCGCCAGCAACCGCTGCGGCCTTAGCGAAGACGTTTCTTTCTTTCCTCGCCCTGTTCCGAATCGCTGCCGTCGGCTTCATCAGGAGAGCAGCGCAGCATCCATTACCTAGTCCACTCCAGCAAGACGAGTTCCAATCTAATTCTTATGCCGAGCTAAAATCAGTTCCTCTTAAATCGTGAAAAAGGGCGCGTTGTTGGCATGCTCAAACTACTTCAGGACTAGAGACTATGGGTGGCGAAACGATGAAGCCTGCGTATATATGATATACATAGCGGGATACAGATAGGTATGTAATCTATGTAGGATTTATATTAGAATTCGCGCGCGATGGATTTGTTTGCCTGGAACAATGGGTTGTCCGGCACGGGGGTTGAGGTACAGCTTACGAGTCGCACTCACACCGTTGGGCAAGTGCAAGATGAAGGAGAGACCATGGCAATAAGCGACCGCTTGAGAGCACTACGTGAATCGAAAGAACTCTCACAGGGAGACATTGAAAAGCGGACAGGCTTGCTCCGATGTTACATTTCCCGCGTTGAAAACGGGCATACGGTGCCAGCTGTTGCGACTCTTGAAAAAATGGCCAGCGCCCTAGAAGTCCCAATGTACCAACTTTTTCACGATGGCGAAGCGGCAGCATCAGTTCGCAAGCTGAAACTGTCGAAGGGCGGTGAGGCCTGGGGAGACAGAGGCGACGGAGCCGATTACCTCTCCAAGTTACGCAGGCTACTTGCGAAAATGGAACCTGACGACCGCAAACTGATTTTGCATTTAGCGCAGAAAATGGCAAGGCGATAGGCACGTAGATTCGGGCCGTGGTACGGCCCAGCCTTTGCTCTTCCTTGCTGACTTGAAAAGCCCGATCGTTTCTGGGCGGATTAGTCGGAAAATCATTTGACCCTGAACAACGAATATCTCAACGAGTTGGTTCACCAATTAAAGGGCGATAAGAACTAACCAAACAGTCGCTCTGCACCTGGGTTCCAACTGAGTATTATGCCTTCCAACGTTTCGCTCATGATTGCGTCACGAGAGGATTCTACAATTACGGCTAACCTGCGAAGTTGATCGGCGTATTGCTTGCAATCAGCAATTTCGCTCTCTAGCTTTTCCGTGCGTTCGCGCACTTTTGCTTCCAGACCTTCATTGAATGTGCGAAACTGTTCGTTGGATAGCTCGCGCTGTGCATCATTGCGAGCTGTCTTGCGGGTGATGAATACTGCGATCCATGTCGCCAGTAGAATGGCAGCGAGAATCAAGGATATAACCATACGGCGCGCAACTATGTAATGTGCTTCGCTTCTGTTTCTCGCTTGGTTCATTTGATCGGTTTCGAATTGCACGAAGCTTTCGATGACGGCATGATACTTCATCTGTAGAGGGACGGTGACGCTGCTCATTTCCTCTCTTGCCACGTCCTCTTTCACTGCAGCGGAATGGCGAATCTCTTTCTATTTTGACTGACGTCTTTCTGACTAGCGCAATTTCTATTCCGAGCATTTTCGATGCGTTAAAAGTCGAAGCCACGTTCTATCGTGTCCGTCTGCACGGACGGTCAATAAGCCAGAAAGCTTAGCATTTCAGCGATTCAAACAACTCTTCCGAGCGCCTTTTCAACGGCCGCCTCAACCGGGACTTTCTTGACACGAATGGTGGCATTACCGATCAGTGGACGTGCCCAAAAGCCGACGCTGAGAACCGCTCCGAAGGTGACATAGAGAAAAGCGAGGCCACTGCGGAGTCCCGCGTAGTCCCCGATACGGCCGACCACCACAGGCACGATGGCTCCGCCGATGATTCCGGTGCCCAAAATGCCCGAGAAGGAGCCCTGGTACTCTGCCACAGAATTGAGCGCAAGCGACACCACGATCGGCCACATTACCGAAGCAAACAGTCCGATTGCCGGAAAAGCGACAACCGATACATTTGCGGGACCAAACAAAGCCGCGGACAGGCACAGTAATGCCCCCACGCATGCGCCGATGAGCACGTTGCGGCTGTCGAATATCTTGAGCAGCAGCATTCCAGCTAGGCATCCTGCCGTGAGCAGGCCCCAAAACCAGGAAACCGCTGCCGCACCTGTGGTATGCGGATCGAAACCATGATACGCGCCCAGGAAATTGGACATCCAATCGGCGGTCCCCTGTTCGCAACCAACATAGGCAAACATCGCCGCGAAGTACAACCACACAACTCTATTGCGCATTAGGGTTCGGTACATGTCTAGAGACCCCGCGCGTTCGTCGGCAGTGTGCTGAACCTTGGGGAACTTGGACAGGAACAGCACGACCACCATGGCGAGGGCGGAAACGGCGAAAATCCAATAGATCGAGGCCCACGGCAATTCCACCGGGGTCAGCCTTCTCAGGACACGCAGAACCAGATTTTCCCCGAGCGAGGCGTCTTTGAGATGGAGGACGAGATAGGAGTAGATTCGCGGGCTAAGGAAGGATGCGCTGCCAAAAACCAATTGTGCCAAGGTCGAATTGAAAGCGTAGTGTTCTTCGCCGCCCGAGACACGCAACAAGGGATTGATGGCCACCTGCAAGACGGCCATGCCTGCGCCGATGGTGAAATAGGAGAGGATCGCCACGCGATATCCGGGAAATAAAGCGAAGCTCAGCGAGCCCAGGGCGCCCGCCAGGAAAGCCAGCACCATGACAGGTTTTTCCGTGAAACGCTCGACCAAAAAGCCGGCAGGAATGGACATCACTCCGTACGCAATGAAGAACGCAAAAGCCAGGAACCCGGCAGCCGTCAAAGTAACGTGAAAGTTGCTGATAATGTCAGGAACGATGGGGCCGAGAATATTCGTCAAGAGAGAGATCACGAAAAACGTGAGAAAGACCAAGCCGACCATGTAGCGGTTTCTTGCCATGAGGTGTCTCTCCGTATCGTTTGGCCCGCGGTCGCTACAGTGAAATCAAGAGCCTCATCCAACTCTCGGACTGAACCGATGGTGCCAGACCCTGGCAGCGCCGATCAGATTGGCGTCCTCTCCCAGCGAGGACAAGGCAAGTTCCGTCTTCTCAAACGGAACGAACCGGCAGCCTTGGCTAATCACTTTGCGGATGCCGTCGAGAAAGAGCGCCGCGCTCTCCATCACGCTGCCACCCAGGACGATGACGTCCGGCACAAAGAGATTTATCAGATTGGCCAAGCCGAGCCCCAGGTAGTAGGCCTCGCGCGCAATCGCCCGGCAGGCAAGCTCATCCCCCTGTTGTGCGAGTTGACAGATTTCTTTGGCGGTAAGATTTTTGCGTTCGGAGGATGAATTGCCGCCAAACCACGCGGCTAGGGCCGGGCCGGTTGCCAACGCTTCCCAACACCCTCGGAAACCGCAGGAACAGAGCGGCCCGGATGGGTCTACGACGTGGTGACCAATTTCGGGATGGGACATGTCCGCGCCGCGGTAGAGGTGGCCATCGAGAATGATCCCGCCACCAATGCCAGTGCCCACCGTCACATACACCAATCGTGACTTCGCTTTTCCGGCGCCCCAGCTTGCTTCCCCGAGTGCCGACGCATCCGCGTCATTCTCAAGAGCGACCGGTACGTTGAAAGCTCGCGCCAAATCTTCCACGGGGTTGTTCCCCTTCCAACCCGGCAGAAAGTCCACGTCGCCAAAAGCGCCGGTGGAGGGGTACACCAGACCTGTTGATCCAATTCCGATACCCGAGACTTCAACGCCTGCGCTGCGCGCCGTCTCTTGGAGCATGGTGGTAATCAGGGCCAACCCGTTCGAATAGCCTCTCTCGGCGTCGGTCGGAGATTGCAGTTTCGACAGCACCTTTCCGGTCTGATCCACAATGCCGACCGCGATCTTTGTTCCGCCGATGTCAACAGCCCCAATCACCGTGTTCCTTTCCTGCTACCGCGTGTTTCATCCGATCAGTAAACAGTGTTACATAAAGAAGGAGTGACAGGTTGTTTCTGGGTTGCGGAGGCTTTGCGGTGGAAAGTTACTCCTACTTGTCCGCGGGTGTGAGGACGATACTCCGATAGGCCACGTGTCCTTTTTCGCTTCCTTGAAGGTAGATCGGTCCCGGCAATTCTTCATGGCTGTCGAGGGCACCACCCGTGATGCCGGGGATTTCCTGATTGTCGATGATGGTCTGACCGTTCTGGATGATGGTGATCATTCGTCCAAGCAAGGTGATCTCGAAGGTCTGCCATTCTCCCGCCTTTCGGGGCAGCTCGGACGACGGAGCCAAGAAACCGTATACGCTGCCCATACGCTGGCTTGGAGGCTCCTGGATGGAGTCAGTTTCTACCTGAATTTCGTAGCGACCACGCAAATAGATACCGCTGTTGGAATTGGCTCCGCAGTTGAATTCGACATGTAGCTGGAAGTCTTCGAATTTGGCGTCATGGATGAGCTCAGGGCCCTCCCCAGGTGTTATCAGCGCGCCGTCTTGGACTCTCCAAACCGAAGACGAGCTTGGATTGTCCATCCTCCAGCCGGTGAGGTCCTTTCCATTGAACAATGAGATGGGCTTTCCCCATTTTGAAAATCTACTTCCGGTCAAAGCGGGAGCCCTTTGGCCAGTCCACGGCCATGTACTGCCGTCTGGACCCGTCGTAGTACCCGAAAGGACCTTGCCCGTCAGCGTGCCATCAAAGACCATGTCGTCTGTCCGGTCTTCTTCCTCCTTGGGAGAAACGAACTTGAGGTGCCCCCTGGAGAGCTCGACTTTTGGGAGCGGCCGGGCGTTTCCCCAGCGGCCCACCATGCGTGCTTTGAGATGGCCATCTTCTTGGCGTAGCTCCAGCCAGGAGGGATATTCCCGATCCGGCGCCTTCAGTGTCAAATCCCAACGACCGAGGAACGGCTTGAGGGATTCATCTGCGCCCCAAGGCGGAATGTTCCCGGCGTTCGCGTGCCGGGAATGCCCCGTGAACCATGAAAGCACGGCTAGTACGGGCAGGACGGCGAGCCTGGGAAGCCTCATCGAACCGAGAGTCCCTTCTTTGGCGCCAAGATGCTGCGGCCCGGACCAGGAAAGCGGTTACGGAAATCGGTTTCTTGGCGCCCTCCTTTTACGTACTCCGGTCCGGCTTGTCAAGCCCATTCTTGTCCAGTGCGCTCGCTACGCTGCGTGGCCTTGCAGCCACCAGTCATGATACGTTGAACCGGCGAAGCAACCGTCTGCGGAAAGCGCTTGCCGACATTTAGCCAGCATCGCTCGGTGTCGGGCGCGCCCCGCCGCGTGATGGGTCACGGAAAGGGAAAATCATGGGCCACACAATGAGGGAAGTGGCCAAGCGAGCCGGGGTCTCACCTGCCACGGTCTCTCGCGTTCTAAACAAGACACATTACATCTCTGCAGAAACCGAGCGGCGGGTCCTAGAGGTCGTGGGACAACTGAACTACTACAAGAACGTCCATGCCCGACGGTTGGCGACGGGTCAAAGTGATCTGTTCGGGTTAGTGATCTCCGAAATTGCCAACCCGTATTTTGCGGAAGTCATCCGGGGATTTCAGGCGGCTGCGTGGGACCGCGGATTTGACGTCCTTCTGTGCAACACCCAATACGACCAAGTCCGGACGAAGTCCATCCTGCGGAAGCTCCTTGAGAGTGACGTGCGCGGCGTTGCGATCATGACTTCGTCGATCGACAGAAATATGACGACGGAACTCATCGCCGCAGGAATTGGCGTGGTGTTCTGCAACCTGAGTCCCGTAGAAAAACTGGTGAGCAACATTTCGATCGACTATCAGCGCGGAATTTCACAAGCCATCGAACACGTCGTGGAACTCGGCCATCGCCGCGCCGCCGTCATCGCCGGGCCGGACGACAACCGCACGGCCATTACTATTAAGAATAGGCTGGTGGCAGGGCTGAAAGAGAGGGCACTGATCCCTTTTCCAGTAATCAGCACCAACTATCGCATCGATGCGGGGGCCTCAGCGGTCCGCGCCATATTATCAGAGCCGGAGAAACCCACCGTGATTTTCTGCGGCAGCGATCTTATCGCCATGGGGGCCATGAGCGCTCTCGAACAGGCAGGCATAGAGATCCCTGACGACATCTCGGTCATCGGCATAGACGATATCTCGTTTGCTTTCCTGGCGCGGCCACCGCTGACCACCATTCGCGTTCCTCGCGAGCGCGTGGGCGCCGTCGCATTTGAGGCATTGGACAAAATGCTAAAGCTGAAGCGCCGCAAAGGCGCCGACCACTATCTCGAGACGGAGTTGGTCGTTCGCAGGTCTACAGCGAAGGTGCCGCCCAGCACGAGTCCCCGGTAAAAAGAACTTGACACGGAGAAGGGGAGGGAATAAAAGGAGTGCCGTGTGAAACCGATTTCAGAAAGCGCTTGCAGACGGTTTACTGGATCGACCGTTAGGGCCGAAAAACGCGAGCGATTCCGACGGCGATGACGCATTTCTTAGCTGACATACTCCGGCAGCCCGGCTCTCTGGCCTGTGCGATCGAGTATGTTTCGGGTGCAGGCCAAGCGAAGCTGAAATCGGCCGCCGATGCAATTCGGAGCGCTCGTCACGTCTATTTGACCGGGATAGGCAGCAGTTACCACGCGGCGCTCGGTGCCGCCGCGTCTTTTTATCTGGGTTCGCTGCCGGTGTATGTCCAGGACGCCGCGGAACTTCTGCATTTCGCGGCCTTGCCAGCCGGCTCGGTCCTCATCGTGATTTCCCGCAGCGGCCAGAGCGCCGAGATCGTGAGTCTCCTCGCCAAGGCTCGTGAAAGCGGCTCGATCGTGATTGGCCTCACGAACTCGGAACAGGGACCGCTCGCCCAAGAAGCGCAAATCCCGATGGTGGTTCCGGTGGCGTTCGATCAGGGGATATCGGTCAACACGTATTCCACGCTGGCGGCTGCGGCGGCGGCACTGGCCAGCTCCACCCTGAATTCGTTTGACCTGGAACTGAAAACTTCGCTGCTGCGCGGGGTCAATGAGATAACACGAACCATTCCGATCTGGCAGGAACAGGTAGCAAGCACTGTTTGGCTTGTGCCGCGAGCCTCTTATTGTTTTCTGGCGCGTGGTGCGAGTTTGGCCAGTTGTTACGAGGCTAGGCTGCTGTGGGAGGAAGGCGCAAAGTGCCCGGCGACAGCCATGGGAACAGGCAGCTTCCGGCACGGCCCGCAGGAAATGGTCGAGGAAGGCTCACGGTTCGGTATCTGGATAGACGGTGAGCGAATGCGCGAACAAGACCTAGCCGTGGCCCGCGACCTGAGGAAGTTGGGCGCTTCCGTCATGCTGATCGGGCAGGATCTCCGGAAGGACGCAGGCGAAGTGGTATTGCAGGTTCCTCGAGTGCCGGCCGGGTGGCAATTTTTGTTCGACATTGTTCCAGCGCAACTGGCTGCGGAGCGGCTGGCCAGGCTCTCGGGCGTGGACTGTGACTCCTTTCGGATTTGTTCCTACGTCGTACAGGGCGAGTACGGACTGTTCACCGAGCAAGTAGCGGCCGAGAGGAATAAAGAGGTACACAGGTTTCGCACCCAGGAAATTACCGATGTTTTCGACATCTAGAGATTCAAGCTTGTTGCGATTTGCGATAGGCTTCGCCCGCAATCACTGGCTTTGCTGGGGTCTGCTGGCCGCGTTCTCACCGGCCAGCACGCTCGGTCGATCTGCGGGCTGGCAAGAACTTTTTAACGGAAAAGATCTGACCGGCTGGAGGCATGTTGGCCGCGGAAAGGACGTCGTGGAGAACGGCCTGTTACGCACTCACGGAGGGTCCGGAGTGCTGTATTGGAGCGAAGGCAAATTCGGGAACTGCGTCGTCCGCGTGGTGTACCGGATGCGCCACCACAACGACAACTCTGGGATTTTCATCCGGATGCCCGAGGCGCCGAGAGTGGAACACGGCGATCCAGTACATGGGGGGTATGAAGTGCAGATTGACAATGAACCGGAAACGTCGGGCGAGGACGAGTATCACGTTACCGGCACGCTGTATTCCTTCACGAAACCGCTGGCCAAACCCGGCAGACCGGGTCCTGAGTGGAACACGATGGAAATCACACTCGAGGGGCCGCGCACGATTGTGACACTCAATGGAGTGAAGGTCACGGACTTCACAGAAGGCGATGAGGTGCCGCCCAAAAGGTTGGATTTCGAGCCGGAACGCGGACCACGGCCACTGGAAGGGTATCTCGGTTTGCAGAATCACAGCAGGCGTGACGTTGTGTTCTTCAAAGAAATTGCAATCCAGAGAATGAGCAAGTAACAGGGGTGATAGACACATGAGGAAAGAGAAGTTTTCGCGCCGGACATTTCTGGGAATCGGCGCCGCAGCAGGCGCATCTCTGGCGACGAACGCGAGCCTCCTGGGCCCGGAGCCGCTCCTAGCGTTGCCACGATCAGTTCCGCCGAGTGACCGTGTGCGGTTCGGAATGATTGGCGTGGGAATGCAGGGATCGGGACTGCTCGCCGAATCTGTCAGCTTGCCGGGAATCGAGTGTGCGGCAGCATGCGACCTATACGACGGACGCCACACGCTGGCTAGAGAAATTGTGAGACCGGACCTTCCCGTCACTCGGCGCTATCAAGAGCTGCTGGCGAACAAAGAGATCGACTGCATCGTCGCGGCCGTTCCCGATCACTGGCACAAGCAGATAGTTGTGGATGCCGTGAGCGCAGGCAAAGACATCTATTGCGAAAAGCCGATGTCGCACACCGCCGCCGAAGGGGTTGCGATGGCCGACGCCGCAAAGAGAACTGGCCGCATCGTGCAGATTGGTTCGCAGCGCGTGAGTTCCCTGATTTGCGCAAAGGCCAAGGAATTGATCGCCAACGGGTCAGTGGGAGAACTCGGTATGGTGGAAGGCTGGCTAGGGCGCAACGATCCCACCGGGGCGTGGGAGTATCCACCGCCGTCGGATTTGTCTCCTGAGACTCTGGACTGGGATACCTGGCAAGGCAGCGTGCCGAAACGCAAATTTGAACCGTACGTCTTTGCGCGCTGGCGTTGCTGGAGGGAATACGGCACCGGCGTCGCCGGCGATCTGTTGGTTCATCTGATCAGCGGAATGATGTTCATGCTGAGCATCAATGAGCCGCCGAAACAAGCCATGGCTGTCGGTGGCATTCGCCGCTGGAAGGATGGACGCAACATGCCTGATGTCCACGCCAGCCTGTACTACTACGGTGAACTGCCGGTCTATATGCGATTGAATCTAAGCACCGAAATGCCCGAGACGTACCGCTTCCAGGGTTCTAAAGGAATCTTGGAGGTGACGGAGTTTGGCCTCAGCTATACACCTCAGTCGGGCAAGGATTCCGCGCCTAGCTATTACGCAGCTGGATTTCCTCGGGCGATGCGCGACGCCTATGAGAAGAAATGGCACGAGGAAAACGATCCGAAGCTGGGGCAAGAGCCAGTGCCAGAAAGTATGTCTTTCCGGGCGCCGGACTATGACGACATGAAGCCCCATTTGTGGACCTTTTTCGAGGCGGTGCGCTCTCGCAAGCCGGTTGTCGAAGACGCGGTATTCGGTCACAACGCCGCGTTGGCCTGTCA
>Ga0209526_10000371_pt1 | contig 28510 bp, 23 predicted proteins | sample JacPinW_OM2H0_M1_FD_188566 | JGI IMG/M metagenome (GOLD analysis project Ga0209526, IMG submission 188566) | Forest soil microbial communities from Algoma, Ontario, Canada - Jack Pine, Ontario site 1_JW_OM2H0_M1 (SPAdes) (version 2) | ecosystem: Environmental > Terrestrial > Soil > Boreal... | reverse complement strand
CTGCCCTGTGCGCGATCATGGCCCTGGCAATGGCCGTGGCGGTGTTACGCTTTAAGATGACGCTCGATTAGAGCGTGTTTCGCGCGATCGAGCCAGCAGGTCCACCTCTCCCCGGAGGGGAGAGGTACCGCGGGCTGCACCATCGCGTAGCGATCGAACGTCTTCGAAACCGGATCTAGATTCAGGAATCCAGTGTCGCCGAGACAGTGCAGCGGGGCAGCGAGGCGCCGGCATATCTTCGCCCGTCGAGCGTGGCGAAGGTCGCAGCAACTGCGGCCACCGCCGTCCGGATCTGCTCCGGGGTGTGATCGCACGAGAGGAAAAACCGCAGGCGTGCCGCGTTTTCCTCGACGGCCGGATAGACGACCGGCTGCACGTTGATCCCAAGCTCCCGCAGCCGTGCCGCACAGGCGATGGCGCTGGTCGAGTCACCGACGATTATGGGAACGATGGCCGATCCGCCGCTGCTGCCGGTATTCAATCCCGCCGCACGCGCCAGTTCCAGAAACTGCGCGGCGCGCGCCTGCAGCCGTCGGACCCTTTCCGGCTCGCGCCGGAGCTGACGCAATGCCGCGAGCGCCGCGGCCGCGCCCGCCGGCGGCAGACCGACGCTGAAGACGAAGCCGGGGGCGGTATATTTGAGAACTTCGATCAATTCCCCGCTTCCAGCGATATAACCGCCACAACTGGCCAACGACTTGCTTAACGTTCCCATCCAAAGCTCGACATCCGAAGCATCGATGCCGGCGTGCTCCGCAATCCCACGCCCCTGCCGGCCGAGCACACCGATTGAGTGGGCCTCGTCAACCAACAACCACGCATTGTGCCGTTTTTTCACCTCGATGAAACGACGCAGGTCGGGAATGTCTCCATCCATGCTGTAGACGCCTTCGATGGCAATGAAGATGCTGGCGTATTGCCCTCCGATTGCGTCAAGCAGCTCGTCCAACGCGCGCCAGTCATTGTGCGGAAATGCACGATGCACCGCTCCCGACAGCTTGGCGCCTTGCAGAATGCTGTCGTGCGCGAGCGCATCGTGGACAATGAGGTCACCCGGACCGGCAAGATGACCGAGGACGGTCGTATTGGTAAGATTGCCGCTGACGAACACGATCGCGTCTTCGGTTCCAATCAGGTTGGCAAGCTCGTGTTCGAGTTCACGGTGGAGTGACCGCTCGCCGGAGACCAAGCGACTCGCCGACACCGATGTTCCCATTGCATCGATTGCCTGCTTTGCAGCTTCATTCACAGCCGGATGACCGGACAGCCCGAGATAGTTGTAGCTCGCGAAGTTGAGTAGCTCGCGGCCACCAATATGAGTGGTATTGCGGGCGGTACCCTCGTGCACGGTGAAGAATGGATTATGCAATCCAAGCTCGGCCAAGCCCTGCATCCGAGCCCGCAGCCGGGCGAACGAAGCGAGTGGCGACGCAGGATGGCGGCTGGAGACGGATGCTGATCCGTTGCCCGCCTGCGGAGCACTAATGATAGTCCCGATCATCTCGTCAAACGAAATGTCGCGCGGAATTTCGGACAGCGGCAACGATATGCCAAACTGAGTCTCCGCGCAGCTCAGCAGCTCGGCAATCTGTACCGAGCTTAGTCCCATCTGCGACAGCAGAACGGCGCCCCCGGTCCAATCGGCATCTTCGCCGGTCACCCGCGTTATCTCCCGCTTGAGCCAGGCCGCAATCGCGCGACCACTCCCGTTGCTCGCGTGCGCTACCTGGCCGCGTTGAGCCGCTGGAGCGGAAAGCTCCCAGACATGGAGCGGGCGCAGCTCCCCGGCAAGCCACATCCGGCGCGTCTCGTGACGGCGCACCTTGCCGCTCGTCGTCTTCGGCACGGCCCGTTTGCGCACCAGCACGAGGCGGCGCAGGGGCAGGTTGTGTCGGGACGCGATCTGGCTGCGCAACGCGCGCACGATCCCATCATAATCGACGCCCGCGCGCGTCTGGACTTCCGCGACCACCATGAGACCCTCGTTGCCGTTATTGCCAATGCCGAAAGCAACGCTACCCTGGGGGAGCAGCGCGGGATCTGCCGCTTCGACTGTCTCCTCGATGTCCTGCGGATAATAGTTCTGGCCGTGCATCTTGATCAGATCCTTCGACCGACTGACGACGAATAATTCATTGTCTCGCATAAAGCCAAGGTCTCCCGTGCACAGGTAGCGCCGGCCCTGGATCTCTCGGAACAGCGGCTCCATCGTTTCCGGCTGATTCCAGTAGCCGGGAGTAACGCCGGGGCCGGTGAGACAAATCTCGCCAATCGTGCCGGGTAACACGGGACGGCCATCCTGATCGACGATCAGAATGTGGCTGCGTGGCTCCGCCGTCCCGCAACCGATCAGCCGGACGCCGCTTTTGCCGTCGATCGGCACGCACGCCGTCCCCTGGCGCAACTTCACTGCGTCGAACTGTGCGATCATGGGCGGCCGACCGATCGACGTGGTTGTCGCCATTACCGTGCATTCGGCCAATCCATAGGCCGGAGAAAACGACCGCGGATCGTAGCCCGCCGCTGCAAACGCCGTGCAAAATCGCGCGAATGTTTCCGCCCGAATCGGCTCACCGCCGCACATCAGCATGCGCAGAGAACGAAGGTTCAAGCTCGCACGCTGTTCCGGCGTGGTTCGCCGCACGCACAGATCGAGCGCGAAGTTCGGCACCGCGCTGTGGGTCACCCGGTGGCGCGATATCATTTGCAACCACCTGATCGGCCGCTGGGCGAAATGCGCCGGCGACATCAAGGTTACGTGGTGACCGTTGTAGACGGTCATGAAGACCCCTCCAAACAGTCCCATGTCATGGTACGGCGGCAGCCACATGAGGCCCTCGACCGGACCGTCGTCGAACAACATTTCCTGCAGGGAGGAAAGGTTGGCCATCAGGTTGGCATGAGTGATCATCACGCCCCGGGGATGCCGCGTGGAGCCCGAGGTATACTGCAGAAGAGCGAGGCCGGTTGGATCGAGCTGAACTCCCTGCCACAGTGAGGCCGCGTCCTCGTTAACATCGCCCAAGGCAAGCCAGGTGATGTCGCACAGATCCGGCGCCGCGTCGGTTATGATGCGCGCCATGCTTGCGTTCGCGACGATTGCGACCGAAATACCAGCGTCGGCAACGAGCCGCCGGATCTGTTCGACCATGCGACCCGGCCGCATCGCGCTGGGTGTTGCGCTCGGCACAAGTACAGTGCCGGCATACATGCTGGCATACGTACCGATGACGAATCCAAGTCCTGGAGGTGCCAGCAGAAGGACCCTCGCTCCCGGTCGCGAACGCTCCCTGATTGCCACCGCGACTGCCCGTACCCGCCGATCCAGTTGCGCGTATGAAATAGTCTCTACCGCAGTCCCATCGTCGTGCAGGAAGCTGTACGCAATTTCGCCGCCCTGCGAATCTGCGCGGCGGGAAAGTACATCGACCAGGGTCTTATCGTGAGCGCCGACCCTGATTGTCATTCGCCAAATGTTCCGAGATTCATTCTACCCTTCCACGTCCGGCGGCCTGAAGCTCGCTTCTGTCTGATTCTCCGGAAGACGCACTGATGACTTCGTGACCTTGTGCGAGTCAAAATGGCCTATGAAGACGCATTGTTGGCAACCAGGCGGCTTTCAGCACAACGAGCCATTGCGCACCGGTAATTCCGTCTACGGTCCGCAACCGTACAAAACTCAGTGCACGATGTCGAGCGGTTGGCGACTCCTCGATCTTAGATCAGATATCGCGTGGGCTTGCCCACTTGAGAGCTTCCGGGCATCGCAGAAAATCATCAAGGCGAACCGTTTCGAATTCGCTCAAAGCGCGCTCGCATCCGGTTTTTCTACCCTGTTATGGGCCGTTCCGAAGACATAGTCCCAATAGGGCGCGCTGATACCGAAGCCACGCTCAGGATTACGGAAATGATGGACCATATGGGCCCAGCGCAGCCAGGCGCCGATCCGCGTTCTCGGCTGGCGGTTGTGCAAGTGGTAGTGCAGCTCGTCGTAAATCACGTAACCCATGAGAAACCCGGCCATCACCGGAAATTTCAGCGGTGCGCCAAATACGAGCGAAATCACGGCCCAGGCAAGCGCAACGATCGGCGCGCTCATCAGGGGCGGCATGACGAGACGCAGCGGATCGCTGGGATGGGCATGATGGATGCCATGGATGAGGAAGTGAATGTTCGCGCCAATCGCACCCGGAAACTCCCAGTGGAACATGTACCGGTGAACGAGATATTCGGACAGCGTCCAAATTGCGTATCCGAGGAGACCGCAAGCGACGAGAGCCGCGGGCGAGAACTCACGAGCGCTCTCCCAGAGCAGCAGCACGATCGGAACAAGATAGACGAGCGGAAAGGTCCAGTGGACGCGCGACAGCTTGTCGAGTACCGGATTTTTGAACAAGCGCGGCGAAGCGGCGAGCGTGTCCGGTCGAGGCAGCGGCGGAGCGCCGGGTTCGCTGACACCGGTCATGAGGTCTGCCGGTTGGAGTAGTACCGATCGGTGAGGCGCAGCGCGAGGTTGCCGGCCACGGCCCCAAGGCGCGGGTGGCTAGGTCTGATCCTGGCACCGCGGGCTCCTGCCATCAATCCGCTTGCCCTCACAATGCGCGCACCGAACATCCGGCCTCAGTCGTCCGAAATGGTCGTCACCGGCAGCGATACGGTGACCGGTTGACCGGGGCGAAGTTTCTCCGGCTCCTCGGGTACCGCCTCCAACATGAATACGAGCCGGTTGCGGTCTTCGTTGGAGAAAATGATCGGCGGAGTAAACTCCGCCGTCGGTGAAATGAACCTTACGCGGGCCTTGATCGAGGCGCCACAACCATCGCAATTGACCAGCACGTTGGCGCCAACGACAAACCTGGGTAGCAAAGCCTCGCCGGCAAAGAAGCGGACGATAATGTTTTCCAAAGGGAGCAGCGAAGCGACTGGCCGGCCCAGAAAAATGATTTCCCCACCCTGAAAGTAGACCTGTTGAATAATTCCGGCGTGCGACGCCTTAACCTTCCGCCGTTCGAGCCGGCTTTGCGCTGCGGCCAGTCTTGCCTCCAATGCCGCGACCGTCGCGCGTGCTGCTTCAATATCCTCCGGACGCGCGCTCATGCCTGCCAAAGCAATCTGGCGGCGAATCTCGTCGAGAGCGGCCAGATCGATATCCCGCTGCGCCGTGGTTCGATCCTGGAGATCGCGGCGCCCAACGTTTTCAGGCTGCCGTGCGCGATCGAATTCGCGTTGGCTGAGCTGGAGCGCAGCTTCCGCCTTCCTCTCCTTGGCCTTCAAGATCTCAATCTCTTCCGGAGTTTCACGCGCAGCAAGAGCGCGCGCAAGTCGCGCGCGGGCCTCCGAGACCGAGGCTGCTGCTTCGTCCCGGGCTGCTTTCTCCAACGCGCTGTCAAGCACGAACAGCAATTGATCCGGCTCTACTTTTTGCCCCGGCGTGATCCGAAGCTCCACAAGGCGTCCGGTTTCTTCCGACCCGACAAAGACAAGCTCGCCTTGCACAAAACCATGGAAGGCGAGCTCCGGCCGGTCGGTAAAAGCGAACCAAACCCAAGTCGCCACTGCCCCAATCACGAGAATTGCAGGCAGGATAATCCGCATCACGCGCATGATGGCCTGCCATGCTCAAACGTCTCTCTCTCGGTTGGAACGCAGAGCCTAGCAATAGTTCGCGCTGCGCCTCCACATTGCCTTGCGCTGCGAGTTCCAGCATGCGCCTCCTTGCGCAACAATTCACGCAAGAGTATGTTTAACCGCTGTCTCGATATCGTCGTTGGCATTTTTGAGTAAGTACTCGCGGGCATTGCGTTTCTGAGGCGCCTCATCGCCCAGCCACAATAGGATTGCAAGCTCAACCGTATGAGAAAACCCAATCGTACAACGATTGCGATTGCTGCCATTCTGCTCGGGACTTGGACTTTGCCACTCAGCGCACGAGCGGAATCCAAGTTGACCGTATTAAATGGCGAGTGGCGCGGCAGCGGCACCGATCGTAATTCACCTTTCGAATCACAGCAGCAAACGAAGTGCCAATCGAATAATCGAGTCGACCTAGTTCGAATGGTCAGCGATACAGTATGTACAGGAGAGACCGGGCTTCACAAGGTCAGTCATCTGACAATCACACTCGATGCTGTCAAAATCGTCGGTACTTTCGACGAGACAGCCTCATTTCCAGGCAGCAATGCATCTCCACGGATATTGAAGGGGTCAGTATCGGGTGTCAGGGCTGGAGACACTGCAACTCTAAAGATTAGCTTTCCTGGGCTCATCCCGAGCGCGACAGTCATCTTCAAGCTCATCAGTTCTTCGTCCTACTCCACGCAAGCGACCAGCCTCGGCGTTGCAATGATGGAAGTGACCTACACGCGTGCCGGGGGCCGTTGAAGACGTACGGTTGATACCTCGTCGGCACTGGACGGAGTTGCCCGCCGACCAGCGTGTCGCTCATGCGGTCAGCCATCTGCCTCTGCTGCTGATGTCCGTGATCAAACGAGATCGGCGCCGACCGCAAGCGCCAAGACCGGGTAGTACACCACCAAGCCAAGGGCGGTGCCGGCAAGGACGTCGCTCGGGTAGTGATGCCCACAGGCCATCCGTGCCCAAGCCATCAAACCCCACAGCGGCCCGGCGACCCAGGCGAGCATCGGACATACCGGCAGGACAGAAGCCATCGCCGTGGTCAATGTCATCATGTGCCCGCTGGGAAACGAATTCCAATCCTGCACCGGCAGCAGGCATTCGAGGTCTTCGGCCGCCTGACAGGGCCGGCTGCGGCAGCACCATCTCTTCAGCACGACCAGGATGCCTTGCCCGACGGCAATGCTGGCGCCGCCCACCAGGACGGCCGGCCAAGCTCTCGCCCCGGCGGCGGCAACCAGCGCCACCGCGAGTGGCGGATAGAGCCATCCACTGCCCAATTTGCTCACGGCAATGGCCAAGGCCCTGCCGCCCCTGCTTCGCGCCAGGCGGGCGCAATGCCGCACGAACTGCAGCTCCCATGTTTTTGAGTCCGAGCGTTCTTTGCTCATGACGCCATCGTTGCACGCAATCGATCGGAGATCTGAACTGGCTGGCGCTCCCTCATACGCCCCTCACATGGAGCGATCGCTCAGACTTCGGGCGCGCCCACCGGCGCTATGGGCATGTTCTGTTCGACAGCTGCCGGGGATTTTGGGATGACATGAAACCTCCTCGTCGCAAATTCTTGCGTCTGGCAGCGGGTGCTGCCGCGCTCCCGGCCATGTCTTGCATCGCGATGGCGCAAGTCTTTCCGTCGCGCCCGATCACCATGGTGGTGCCGGTTTCGGCCGGTGGTGCAATGGATACCAACGCGCGCCTCGTCGCGGAGGGCATGCGGATAGCGCTCGGTCAGCCCGTTGTGATCGAAAATGTGACGGGCGCATCGGGCAGCATCGGGGTTGGTCGAGTCGCGCGCGCAGCGCCTGATGGCTACACCATCACCTACGCGGCCTTCGTCACACATGTGGTCAATCCCGCAGTGTATCAGCTCCAGTACGACGTGCTCACGGATTTCGAGCCGGTCGCGTTTATTGCCGGCACACCCTGGCTGATCTGCGCGAACAAAGATCTGCCGGCGAACGATCTCCAAGGCCTTGTCGCATGGCTCAAGGCTAATCCGGGCAAAGGGTCGTCGGGCACTGCTGGCCCGGGCAGTCCGTCACATCTCGGCGGCATTCTGTTGCAGAATATCACGGGCACACGCTTTCAGTTCATTCCCTATCGCGGCACCGCGCCGTTGATCCCCGACCTGGTCTCGGGCTCACTCGACATGGCGATTCTTGATCCGATCACCGCGCTGCCGCAGTTTCGCGGCGGGCGCATCAAAATTTTCGCCGTGATGGCGAAGAGCCGCACCGTCACCGCGCCTGAGATTCCGACCACCGACGAGGCCGGCGCACCCGGCCTGTACATCTCACCGTGGCAAGCGATCTGGGCGCCGAAAGGCACACCGAAAGAAATTATCGCCAAACTCAACGGCGCGGTGGTGCATGCCTTGAATGATCCGGACATCCATAAGAAGCTCGCGGAGCAGAGCTATGTGATCGGCCCGCGCGAAGAGCAGGCGCCGGAATATCTCGCCGCGTTCCAAAGGGCCGAGATCGAGAGGTGGTGGCCGATCATTAAGGCGGCTGGCATCAAGCCGCAGTGAAGTTGATACGGAACTCCGATATCCGGACCTCTGGTCGACGATCTCGCATGCCGCCTGCCCGCTAATGTCCGCTTCGTTCCGATTAGAGAGACGGAGATGTCCTCTCGTGGAAAACCCGTGGCCCCGAAAGCCCGCGCTAAGGGATTCATTTTGAAAAGGCGCAACGCCCCTCACCCGGGCAGTTCGCGAACAACCTGGACCACAGCGTCCATCAACGTGCTGAGCTCCTGTCGGGTGATTGTGAAAGCAGGGGTGAGATAAACAATAGAACCGAAAGGCCGCACGAACACCCCAAGTTGCACGAAGCGCGCGCGCAGCTTCTCGAGATCAGGGACGTGATCGAGCTCAACCACGCCGATTGCTCCCTTGACCCGCACGTCCTTCACTCCGGGAGCGCCCCTGCAAGCTAAGAGTCCAGCACGCAGACCGGCTGCAATTTCCGCAACCTGCTCCAGCCTGGGCTCGCGCTCGAACAAATCAAGGGAAGCGTTGGCTGCCGCGCAGGCAAGCGCATTCGCCATGAAGGTCGGCCCATGCATTAGCGCGTGCAAAGGGTCATCCGACCAGAAGGCGTCGAAGACTTTCTGCCGCGCAATCGTGGCCGCAAGCGAAAGCGTTCCACCGGTGAGCGCTTTTCCCACCGTCGTGATATCGGGTACGACACCGGCAGCCCCACAGCCGAAGAGCGTTCCGGTGCGGCCGAACCCGGTGAAGATTTCATCAAATATCAAAAGCAGCTCGTAGCGATCCGCGGCCTCCCGCAGCCGGCACAGCACAGATGGATCATGAAAGCGCATACCCCCGGCACCTTGCACCAGCGGCTCGACGATGATGCCCGCGAGCTCGTCGCCGTGTCGTTCAAGATGACGCGAAAAAGCGGCCGCGCTCTTTTCGTCGCAGGGCAAGTCGAGCACGTGATGTTTGGGCAGCAACGGCGCAAACAGCCTGTGCATTCCGCTCGCTGGATCGCAGACCGACATCGCGCCCGTTGTGTCCCCGTGGTAGGCGCCCCTAAATGCTATGAATTTTGCTCGATCGGGGATGCCCTGATTGCGCCAGAACCCAATGGCCATCTTCATGGCGACTTCGACCGCGACCGACCCCGACTCTGAGAAGAACACTCTGTCGAGATCACCGGGGAGAAGGGATGCGAGCCGCCGGGCAAGCGTCAGGGCTTGCTCATGCGCAAGCCCGCCAAACATCACGTGCGGCATGATGGCAAGCTGCTGCTCAACAGCGGCACGAATGTAAGGGTGATTGTAGCCGTGACACGCAGTCCACCAGGACGCGATACCGTCGATGAGCTCGCGTCCGTCTGCAAGCACGATGCGGCAGCCGTGCGTGCGCGCGACGGGCAGCGGCGCCGCCGCGGTTTTCATTTGCGAATAGGGCAGCCAGACATGCTGCAATCCGGCGTCGTACCAGATCGGTCCTCGCCTCTCGGCTTCCAAGTTACGTGGCATTACCGCTTCCATTCCGGCTCCGTTGCCTCCATTCTGACCTGAACGCAAGCGCGCGGAACCTCTGTATGCGTTCCCTCGATGAATTCGCGACGGCCAAACTGGCTGAACTCGAGCGCAATAGTCTACGGCGAGAGCTCGTCGAGACCGTCCGAGTGACCGGAATCTGGACATTGCGGAACGGTCGCCGGCTCTTGTCGTTTTGCTGCAACGATTACCTCAATTTGACTCACCACCCGGCGGTGGTGGAAGCGGCGACGCAAGCGTTGCGTGTCTACGGGGTTGGAGCGGGAGCGTCTCGGCTGGTCACCGGCAATCATCCGCTATTTGCCCAACTCGAATCGCGATTGGCGCGATTGAAGGACACCCAAGCTGCCTGTGTTTTTGGTTCTGGCTATCTGGCTAATCTTGGGATCATTCCGGCGCTGGTGGGGCCCAATGACCTCATCCTGATCGACGAGCTGGCTCACGCCTGCCTGTGGGCGGGCTCGCGACTGGCACGCGCGGTGGTGATCCCTTACCGGCATGCGGACGTGGGACACGTCGAGTCCCTGCTCACGGAGCTGCGCCGGCGGCATGAGCATGCCGTCATCGCGACCGATGGCGTCTTTTCAATGGACGGCGATCTCGCCCCCTTGCACGGCCTTGCGGCGCTCGCGGAGCACCATGACGCCTGGCTCCTCTCTGACGATGCGCATGGCTTGGGCGTGGTGGGCGGCAGCCGAGGATCCAATTTCGTGCGCACAAGAAAAGCCGAGGTTCCGCTCCAGATGGGCACCCTCTCCAAGGCACTCGGCGCCTACGGCGGCTATATCTGCGCCTCGGCGCCAGTGGTCGACCTGCTGCGCAATCGCGCGCGAACCTTGATCTATTCAACGGGCTTGCCGCCGGCGGTCGTGGCGGCGGCGAATGCGGCGCTCGAATTGATTGAGCACCAGCCTGAATACGCCGCGCTGCCGCTCGCAAAAGCCAAAGCTTTTGCTCGTTCCGCGTGGCTGCCGGAACCGGAAAGCCCGATTGTTCCCATTGTTCTTGGCAAGCCCGAGACCGCCCTCTCGGCTTCGCGGCTCCTGGAGGAGCACGGGTTTCTGGTCACCGCGATCCGGCCGCCCACGGTGCCACCCGGCACTGCGCGCCTGCGGCTGACCTTCACCGCGCAGCATCCCGAGGATGAGATCGAGCGGCTTGCGCACATCATCCGCACGCAGATTCTTGCGCGTTCGGAAGAGCGCGCGATCAGCGCGCAATGAGCGTGGTGTTTGTCACAGGCACCGGCACCGGTATCGGAAAAACTTTTGTCAGCAGCGCATTGATACGGCAATTGAGAAGCGCGGGCCATCCGGTACATGCGATCAAACCGGTGGTATCGGGCTTCGACCAAGCCACCTGGCAGGAAAGCGATCCTGCCGTGCTCCTTGCCGCACTTGGGCGTCCTGTCACACTGCAGGAGATCGCGCTCCTGTCGCCTTGGCGTTTCGCAGCTCCTCTTTCTCCCGATATGGCAGCGCGCCGGGAAGGGCGCGCAATTGCTTTTCCAGAACTTATCGAGTTCTGCCGGAACACGGCCCGATCTTCCCGTCACACCCTCCTGATCGAAGGGATTGGCGGGGCCATGGTACCACTGGACGATCATCGAACCGTGCTCGATTGGATGTCCGTGCTGCGGGTGCCGATTGTTCTGGTGACCGGAACGTATGTGGGCGCGATCAGTCACACGTTAACGTCATTGGAAGTCCTGGCGCGGCGCAATCTCGACATCGCGGCGGTGGCGATAAGCGAAAGCCAGGGCAGCGCCGCCTCGCTTGCCGACACCATAACCACCATCGAACGCTTCGCCGATGCTATCCCGATGGTTGGTATTCCCCGCCTTGTCGCCGGTGCATTCGATCATCCCGCAGTCGCTAAACTCGCCAAGGTGATTACCAGCAGCCAGTGATCAGGTATCAGGTTATCAGTGATCAGGTATCAGCTATCAGGTATCAAGCCAGGCATCAGCCATCTGATGCCTGACAAGTGACACCCTGATCCCTGATCTCTGATCCCTGATCACGGCACCAGAATGCTTGCGCCCGTTGTGGCACGCGATTCAAGATCACGATGGGCTTTCTGCGCATCCTTGAGAGAATACTTCTGGTTGATCGGGATCTTGACTGCCCCGCTTGTCACAACCTTGAAGAGCTCATTCGCCCCGTTTAGCAGGTCCTCCCGCTTGGCAGCGTAATGATTGAGGGTGGGACGAGTCGCAAACAGCGAGCCCTTGGTCTGAAGGATATTGATGTTGAAGGCCTCGACCTGTCCCGACGCACTACCGAAGCTCACAAACATGCCGAGCGGCTTGATACAGTCGAGCGACGCCGGGAAAGTCGTCTTGCCCACTCCGTCGTAGACCACCTCGCAAAGTCTACCGCCGGTGATCTCCTTCACCTTCGCGACAAAATCCTCCTCGCGATAAAGGATCGTGTGATGAGCGCCGTTCTTCCTGGCCAATTCGGCCTTCTCTTTTGAACCGACCGTCCCGATCACGTTTGCGCCAAGGTAGTTGGCCCATTGGCATGCGATAAGGCCGACACCGCCCGCAGCGGCGTGAATGAGCACGTTATCGCCCTTGGCGACCTTGTAAGTCCGCCGCAGCAGATACTGCACGGTCATCCCCTTGAGCATCATCGCGGCAGCTTGTTCATAGCTTATGCTGTCCGGCAGCTTTACCGCCCGGTCGGCGGGAAGCAGGCGTTCTGCCGCATACGCGCCGAGCGGGCTTACGTAGCCGACGCGATCACCGACCTTGATGTCGGTCGCGCCGGGGCCGACCGCGATCACCTCCCCTGCCCCCTCATTGCCGGAAATGAACGGCAGCCCGACGGGCGACGGATACATGCCCATTCGAAAATACGTGTCGATGAAGTTGACGCCGGAGGCATGGTTCTTGATCTTGATTTGACCAGGGCCCGGGTCCGGCACGGGAACATCCTCGTAAGTCAGCACTTCGGGCCCGCCGACCTTGTGTACTCGCACCGCTGCGACCATTGCTGTCACTCCTGTCCTGATTGCACGCACCGAATGGGCGCTCGCCGCAATGTCTCTCAGCGGGGGCGCCGGATCAAGCCTCCCAGCATGCCTATGGGGCGGGGCGTTCGCGATCGGTCGACCCTACAACAAGGAAATAAAGCCCGATAAGCAGCAGGCCTGCCGTCACCCACATCGCCGGATGCAGCTCATAAATGAGAGCACCGATTGCGAGCATTGACCCAATAAGTACGGCGGCGACGTTGAGCGCACGAAACCGCTTTACCCGGATCGGGTGGAGAAATTTGAAGGGCATGAAGGTCAGCACCGAAAATGCAATGACAATGAGCAGTGCAAACCAGGGCGCCGGCCTGATCAGAAAAAGATAGAATGCGAGCCCATTCCAAAGCGCTGGAAAACCACGGAAGTAGTTGCCCGGCAATTTCATCTGCCGGTCGGCAAAATAGATCGCGCCGGTGATCACAATGAGGGCGCCGGCAGGCAGCGCAAGCGGCGCCGGCAAGATGCCACCCGCGGCGATGGCATAAGCCGGCACGAAAACATAGGTGGCGAAATCGACCACCAGATCGAGCAGGTCGCCCGACCAGCGCGGAAGAACACCCGCCACACCGACGTAGCGGGCAATCGTACCATCGACCGCATCGATGATGAGGGCAATGCCGAGGCATAGAAACATGGAGGTCCATTGGCCCTCCACCGCATAGAAGAGTGCAGTAAGCGCAAGCGCCGCTCCGGTTGCGGTAAAGACATGGACCGCAAACGCGCGGACCTGGATCAGTGGCGACACGGAAGGTGCTCTGGGTTTTCGAGTGCACTATACATTGTGACGTGTTGCGAGCGTCGGCCGGCAGGGGCGTACTTGCATCCCATCGGCACTGATCTGCGTTACTGCTATCTGCTTTCCGAGGTCACATGAAGAGCTCGAGCGCGCAATGTGTCGTTATTGGTGGAGGACCTGCCGGCCTCACGGCCGCGACCGCGCTCGCATCGGCTGGGGTGGAAACCGTGCTGGTTGCAGCCCCCGCTACTGGCGCGGACCACCGCACCACCGCTCTTCTCGACAGCTCGGTCAAGGCGCTGACTGCGCTCGATGTCTGGGAGCAATGCTGCGCCGAGGCTGCCCCGCTCAAGGCCATTCGCATCATCGATGATACCAGGCGGCTGTTGCGCGCGCCTGAAGTTCTCTTTGCTGCGGAGGAAATCGGTCTCGATGCATTTGGTCAGAATATTGAAAACCGCCGCCTCTTGCCTGCGCTGGAAAGACGCGCACGCGCGCTTGCCTCGCTGACCTGGATCGAAGACCAGGCGGATGTTGTGCAGGTTGCGGACACGAGCGCCACGATCCGCACGGTCGCTGGCACCGTGATTACAGCAAGGCTGGTCATCGGCGCCGACGGCCGGCACTCATTGTGCCGGGCCGCCGCGGGCATAGCCGTTGCGCGGCGGACCTACGCCCAAACCGCCTTGACATTCAATCTGCGACACGCTCGCCAGCACCATGACATTTCGACCGAGTTCCACACCGAGACGGGCCCTTTCACGCTCGTCCCGCTGCCGGGACGGCGCGCGAGCCTCGTATTCGTTGTGCATCCAGACGAAGCGCGCGATCTCATCAAACTTTCCGATTGCTTGATGGGGGAAGAGATCGAGCGCCGTTCACATTCCATCCTCGGCGGGATCGAGGTCGAGCCCGGCCGCGGGGTATTCCCGTTGTCCGTTGAGACGACCACGCGGTGTGGCGCGCCCCGCATCGTACTCGTGGGTGAGGCGGCACACACGCTCCCTCCGATCGGAGCGCAGGGCTTGAATTTGGGGTTGCGGGATGCGGCGACCATAGCCGAGATCGTCGTAACGGCTCATCGCGAGGGAGCTGACATCGGAGCCAGCAAAGTGACGGAGCAATACGGCCGAATGCGCCGGGCGGACATCATCAGCCGTACCGTCGCCGTGGATGTGCTCAATCGAAGTCTGCTTTCGGACTTTCTGCCGCTCCAGGCGGCTCGCGGGCTCAGCCTTTTTCTGCTCGGCCGTGCCGCTTCCTTGCGGCGCGCCGCAATGCGGGAAGGGGTCATGCCATTCGCCTCTCAGCCGCGGCTGATGCGCGGACTGGCTTTGTGACCACGACGCCATCTGCCCACAAAACCGGCTTGGCGCAGCCGATTTCCGCACATAGAGCAGGATGCGAATCGTCATCCTGCTCCATGTCTTTGTTGAGCATGTCCTTTTCGCAAAACCGGTTCCCACTTTTGCGGGACATGCTGTAACGTGAGAAACGGCTGCTCGCAGGTGGAGATGAGGAATGAAGCTGCCGCGCAACTTTTTCAGGCCGCTTGCGATCGGCGCGCCATCACCGTTGCGCGAGCCTCCGGTCAAGCTTGAGCGCATGATTCATTTCGTGCCGCCGCACGTCCAAAAGGTGCGCGCCAAGGTTCCGGAGTTGATTTCGCAGGTCGACGTGGTCCTCGGTAATCTGGAGGACGCCGTTGCGGCCGACGCCAAGACCGCTGCCCGCGCCGGCTTCATCGAGATGGCAAAAGCGTACGATTTCGGTACCACCGGCTTATGGGTGCGCATCAACGCTCTCAACTCGCCCTGGATGCCCGACGACGTGATCGAGATTCTCGGCGCAGTTGGGGACAAGCTCGATGCCGTTATGCTTCCGAAGGTGGAGGGTGCATGGGACATCCATTACCTCGATCAGCTCCTGGCGCAGATGGAAGCGCGGCATGGCCTTCAGAAGCCAGTTCTGATTCATGCCATCCTGGAGACGGCCGAGGGGGTTGAGAATGTCTCCAACATTGCCATGGCCTCACCGCGCATGCATGGAATCAGTCTCGGGCCCGCCGATCTCGCTGCCTCCCGCGCCATGAAAACGACGCGCGTCGGAGGAGGCCATCCGGAATACAAGGTCCTCGCCGATGTCGCAGAGGAAGGCGCACTGCGCAGTGTGTACCAGCAGGATCTCTGGCATTACACGTTGGCCAAAATGGTTGATGCCTGTGCCGCAGCGGGCATCAAGCCGTTTTACGGCCCCTTTGGTGATTTTTCCGATCCGGCGGGATGTGAGGTGCAATTTCGAAACGCCTTTTTGATGGGATGCGCCGGAGCCTGGACGCTCCATCCCAGTCAGGTCCCGATCGCAAAGCGCGTTTTCTCGCCTGATCCGGCCGAAGTTGAATTCGCGAGCAGAATCCTGCATGCCATGCCAGACGGCACTGGAGCGGTTATGATCGATGGTAAGATGCAGGATGATGCCACTTGGAAGCAGGCCAAGGTACTCGTCGACCTCGCGCGTCTGATCGCTGCCAAGGACCCGGAGATGGCCGGGTCCTACCGCCTTTCATGAATTGCGTGCTCCATCCTGAATGATCTCAGGTTTTCTGATGAGCAAAACGCGCACCGCGAAATTCAAGATCGGCCAAGTCGTTCGTCATCGGGTTTTTCCGTTTCGAGGCGTCGTCTTCGACATCGATCCGGAATTCAACAATACCGAAGAATGGTATCAATCGATACCCGCCGAGGTTCGTCCTCGCAAAGATCAACCCTTCTATCATCTATTCGCAGAAAATGCCGAGACCGAATACATCGCCTATGTCTCAGAGCAGAATCTGCTGCCGGACACGTCCGGAGAACCCGTACGCCATCCTCAGATTGCTGAGGTGTTCGAGCAGGACGAAAAGGGCCGTTACCGGCCGCGCAGCTCGCTCTTCAACTGATGTAGAGGTCAGATGTCAGAGACCAGATGACAGGATCGGATCTCTGACGTCCGACATCGGTCATCTGGTGGGTGCCGCCTGTTGCTGGCTCTCCAGCTTCTTGCGGGCTTCCTCGGCACGCAGCTGCAGCTCTTGCTGCAACTTTTTCTGCTGCTCCTCGAAAACCTTGGGGTCGGTGGGTGGCCCGTCGTAGGCTTTCCCAAAATCACCGAGCGGGACGACCAGGCTGATCGGTTGGCCAGCGCCATTGATGCCCTGGATTACAAGTCCCTGCCCCTTCTTGAGCTTGCCAATCAGCTCACCGCTGGCCTCGTAATCGGCCATACAGCCGTTATTGAAGCAGATCACGTATGGGCCGGTCATCGGCTGGCCGTTGTCGACGATGACGCGGGTACCGGGCTGGAGCGACATTCCAAGCGGTAACGTCACCCGCAGCACCTTTTTTGGCTCGTTCTCGGGCTCAATGAGGACGGCAGCCACGACAGGCATCCCGTTCTCGACCCGCCCGTCCTTACCCGTGAAGCAGACCTGCTTGGCAGTGGCCTCCTGACCCTTGAGACAGAATTTCGTCCAAGGCGAGAAGATCAGCTGCGGCTGCTCGTTTCCCTGAGGCTGCTGCGCCTGAGCTTGCGGGGCGGGAGCCTCGGCGGCCTTCGGAGCAGGTGCCGCTTTTGGGGCGGCTTTCGGCGCAGTCTTGGGGGCGGGCGGCGTCTGGGCAAATACGTCAAAACTGCACAGTCCCATCAACATGGAGGTTGCCGCGCCGACGGCCAACGCGCGTGCGGCCAAACCGGCCGGCGCAATACCCAACCTATAATTCATCGACGAACCCTCATGCTTACCGCTCACGCGGCGCTCCAGCCGGAACGGTCGCCCCATCCTAAAGGCTGTGTCGTCATCAAATGCGGCAGGAGCGTGACCGCAGCCCACGAGACACACCCTTGATCTCTGGGCGGGCCGAGGAAGCAGCAGGATTGCCCACGAAACGATGTAATAGTGGTGATAACCACCCGAATCGGGCTTTGGCAGCAAAGCCAAGAGGCCCAAACTTGCCCTGTGAAGCAAGAAGGTCCAAGCATCGATCTGCGACTTAGCCAATGCCTATTCGGTCTCCACCCATCGCCCGCCCGCCGATGATCCTGCGCGCCTTGCTCCTTGCTCTGGTGCTTCCGTGCTCCGGGCCAGCGCAGGCGAGCGGGCATGGCATCGCAATGCATGGCGAGCCCGTCATGCCGGACGGCTTCAAAAACGTGCCTTATGCCAATCCGGATGCTCCGAAGGGAGGGCGCCTGGTCCAGGGTGTTCTGGGCACTTTCGATAGCCTCAATCCATTCATCGTCAAAGGCATCTCACTGCCAGCGATCCGAGGTTACGTCGTGGAAAGCCTCATGGCGCGCGGCTACGACGAGCCATTCTCGTTGTACGGATTGATCGCCCAATCAGTCGACACGGATCCGCAGCGCAGCTACGTGACATTCCGGATCAATCCGGCCGCGCGCTTTTCGGACGGCCGAATCGTTACAGCCGAGGACGTCGTCTTCTCCTGGCAGCTCCTGCGGGACAAAGGCCGGCCCAACTACCGCACTTATTACAAGAAGGTCTCCAGCGCCGACATCATTGATCAACACACAGTGCGCTTCGATCTGTCCGCAAGCAGCGACCGCGAGCTTCCGCTTATCCTCGGCCTGATGCCGGTGCTCGCGAAGCACGCAATTGTTCCAGAGACCTTCGAGGAAACCTCGTTCCGAGCACCCCTTGGATCTGGTCCTTACATCGTAGGCGAGGTCGATCCGGGAAAGAGCGTGGTCCTGCGGCGTGATCCGAATTATTGGGGTCGCGATCTTCCCATCAATCGCGGCTTCTGGAATTTTGGCGAGGTCCGGTTCGATTTTTATCGTGAAGCCAATTCCCAGTTCGAGGCATTCAAGCGCGGTCTTTACGACTTCCGACTTGAATACGATCCGGCGCGCTGGCAGACCGCCTACGCATTCCCCGCTGTACGAGACGGCCTGGTGATCAAGGAAAGCTTCCCGACCGGCGTGCCCAAGCCAAGCTCGTATCTTGTGTTCAACACACGCCGCACCCTTTTCACGGATGCGCGCGTGCGCGAGGCGATTTATTTGCTGTTCGATTTCGAGTGGATCAACCGCGGTTACTTCTTCGGCCTGTACGAACGGACCGCCGGTTATTTCGATGGCTCGGAGCTCTCATCCCATCGGCAGCCCGCGAATGCGCGCGAGATAACGCTGCTCGCGCCTTTTCCCGGGGCGGTTCGTTCAGACGTGCTGAAAGGCAGCTGGTCACCGCCGCTGAGCGATGGCTCCGGACGCGATCGCGCAACGCTCAAGCAGGCACTCAATCTCTTGTCAGCCGCGGGTTACGAGCTGCGCGGCCAGGAACTGGTCGAAGCTGCAAGCGGCCGGCCTTTCACCTTCGAAATCATGGTCACTGCGCGTGACGAAGAGCGGTTGGCGCAATTGTTTGCGCAAAGCCTCAAGCGGGCCGGCATCACGGTACGGGTGCGTTTCGTGGATGCTGTCCAATTCGAGGGGCGGCGCCTGACATACGACTTCGATATGATCGAGAACCGCTGGGACCAATCGCTCTCGCCCGGCAACGAGCAGGCCTTCTATTGGGGTTCGGCAGCCGCCGATCAACCGGGCACCCGCAACTACATGGGTATCAAAAGCGCCGCTGTTGACGCGATGATTGCCGCATTGCTCGAGGCAGAAAGCTGGGAGGATTTCGTCGCGGCTGTGCGCGCGCTCGACCGTGTCCTGATTTCCGGCTTCTACACGATCCCACTCTTCCATGTGCCACAGCAATGGGTGGCGCGTTGGGCGAGAATCGGACGGCCCGCCATAACATCGCTCTACGGCTATCTGCCCGAAACCTGGTGGAGCGAGCCAAAACGGCCATGAGGTTTGAGCAATGATCCTGAGCGACCCGCGCGGACGGTCAGCCGCTCCACGCCTGAACACGCGCGCTACCATCGACGAGCTCCTGCACCGGGCGGCCGTGCGACGCCCCGACGAGCTTGCATTGATAGACGCGCCCAATCGTGCGGACAGCATGGCGCGCCGTCTCACCTACCGCCAAGCCGACCGGATGGTTTCTGCAATTGCGGGCCGGCTACGCCGGCTTGGCCTGCACACCGATGCCATTGTGGCAATCCAGATGGCAAACACGGTGGAGAACGTGCTCACCGTGCTTGGCGTGCTGCGAGCGGGCCTCATCCCCATGCCTCTGCCGCTCCTGTGGCGGCGAACCGAAATGGTGGCCGCGCTCAGTCGTGTGGGCGCCACAGCATTGATCGTGAGCGGACGGATCGGCACGACGGACCACTACGACCTCGCCATGCACGTCGCCGCCGAAATCTTCCCCATCCGGTATGTCTGCGGTTTTGGGACCAACGCGCCGGACGGGCTCGTTCCATTTGACGATCTCTTCACGACCGGCAAGCTTGATCCGCTTCCCGCCTGGGACGAAGAACGCACCTCGGAGCCTGCGGCCCATGTGGCACTCGTCACGTGGGATGCTTGCGCTGATGGTCTCGTTCCGGTGGCGCGCAGCCATGCAGAAGTCATTGCAGGCGGTTTGGCTGTCATGCTGGAGAGCCGTCTTGCGCAAGACGCACTACTGCTCTCGACGCTCACTCTTTCATCATTCGCCAACCTCGCGATTGCAGTCATGCCTTGGCTTCTCGTCGGCGGCACACTCGTCTTGCATCATCCATTTGATCCCGAAGTCTATCTCTCGCAGTTGACAAGCATGGATTTCGACACCGTTCTGCTTTCCGGACCGCTTGCAGCACAACTTGCGGATAACGCCCGTGCCATGGGCCGCTCGCCGAATGTCATCGCGCTCTGGCGCAATCCCGAGCGGATCGGGCGCGCGTTGCCGTGGCGCGACAACAAGGCTCGCATGACCGACGTGCTTGCGTTCGGCGAGATCGGACTTATCGCTGCTTGCCGCGGAACAGGCGGCAAGCCAGCGGCTATTCCTTTCGGCATCGTGACTGCGCCGCGGATGGCAAAGGGCAGCATCGCTATTGCCGAGATCGCGCCGACCGCGACCGGCACAGTCGCGTTGCGAGGTCCGATGGTCCCGCGCGCACCATTTCCGCCGGGCGCGGAGCGGAGCGGTCTTCCCTATTTCAAGGTTTCACCCAGTGGCTTCGTCGATACCGGTTACGCCTGCCAGGGCGACGTCCCGGCGATGGTTGTGACCGGCCCCCCTCCCGGAATGGTCGGCGTCGGCGGGTATCGATTTGTGCTCGCGGACCTGCAAGATCTCGTGAGTCGAGCCGGCTCCCAGCATGCATCCGTGGCGGTTCTGCCGGACGCGCTTGCGGGCCACCGCCTGAGCGGAATCGCCGACAATCCGCAAGCTGTCCAAGCCGCTCTGGCAAAACTCGGGATAAACCCGCTCGTGGTCGGAGCATTCCGAGAACGGGGAGCGTAAAGCGAGCTCAAAGGTCGGTCCAAAGGCGTGCGTGTTTACGGGTTAAAGCTGCCCGGGTGTTTGTTGACGAGCCATTAATCGCCTTGGCCTACGGTAGCGTGTTTTTGCGTTCCAATCGGCAGCTTCAATCATGGCGCTCCTGGGTCCGATGGTCGTCGTTACCGAGACCTCGGCTGCCGAGTTGATAAATGTCCTGTCCAAAGCTGGCGCCTTTCCCGTTGTCGAAACCGGCTGGGCGGACGCCCCGACTGCAATCGCAGAAGTGCAGCCGGTAGCGGTTGCGATTGCGCAGGCGGCAGAGGCGGCCGCCGAGCGGCACGTTCGCGCCTTTGCGCAGTCGATTGCAACTCGCGCGGGTCCGGTGACCCCGGTGTTTACCCTGGTGGAAAACGATAACGCTGCCGGCGTTCCCGGCGCGCTCGCGGCCGCGCATGCGCACGCTCCCGAGCGTTTTATTGCGCGGTTAAACTCGGCGCTTCGTATCAGGACGTTGCATGCCACCGTCCTGCGCCGCGCACGCGCGATGAATCCGGCGAGACTGATATCGGTTCCGGCCAATCTTCTTGCCGATGCGACCGTACTTTGCGTCGGCCGTGGTGGATCGTATCCGACGCTTTCCGTTGCACTCGGCGAACGGGTCGGTCTCATCGGCACATTCAGCATTGAAGCTGCCGCGCGCTATCTCAATGCTCGCGATATCGACGGTATCGTGATCGGCGATGGTCTTGGCCCGCGTCCCGTCGATGCCTTGCTCACCGCGCTTGCCGAGGATCCCCGCTTCCGTGATCTTCCGATTGGACTACTCAACCGAGGCGCGGATGAGGAGAGGGCACTGCCCAATCTGATGCGCGTCGAGGCGAACGCCTTGCGTCTGGTCGAGCGGATTCTTCCATTCGTTCGGCTGCGCGCTTTTGAAGGCCACCTCAAGCGGGCGCTTAAGTCGCTCGAGAGCGACGGCTTCTTCGACCCTGATACTGGCCTCCTGGAATCGCATGCTTTTTGGCGCGATCTCGATCGCGCGGTGGAGGAAGCCGAGGAGAGCGGCAGCGCGCTTTCGATTGCACGCTTCTCATTCGAGGGGATTACCGACGGGCGCACGCATATCGATGCCGCCCGCCTATTCAGCCGGTTGGTACGCACGGTCGACTTCGCCTGCCGTGAGCAGGACGGCTCCATTCTCGCGGCGTTCACCGGGACCGATCTCCGCAGCGCCCATGTCGTAGCACGACGGCTCGCAAGCACGCTCAAGCAGACAATGCTCTCTCCCGGGCGCGACCGGCGTACCATCAGGCCCTCGATCACGCTTGCGACCTTCAAGCCCACGGACAATCTGAGCACGCTGGTTGCACGCGTAGGCGCTTACCCGAAGGCTAACATCGCCCATTAACGAAGCCCAAACCGGGCAGGCCACAGGTTTTCATTTCATTGCGGTCGGTCTAAGCTAACTGCCTCGTGTGGAGGCAACCATGACCCTGCCGATCGATATGATCTCCGACGTTGTTTGCCCCTGGTGCTTGATCGGAAAGCGGCGTCTCGAAAAGGCCATTGCGCTTCGCCCCGACATACCGATTGAGCTGCGCTTCCAACCCTACTTCCTCAATCCATGGGTGCCGCGCGAGGGATTAAGCCGAGAGCAGTATCTCGTCACAAAATTTGGCTCGCCTGAGCGATATAGACCGATCGCAGCGCGAGTGGCCAAAGCGGCCGCCGAGGAAGGGCTGACATACGCCCCAGAAAAGATCACGCGCCAGCCTAACACGCTCGATTGTCATCGGCTGATTCTGTGGGCCGGCCCGTCCGGCAATGCCGCTGCCATGAAGCAACGGCTCATGGAGCTCTATTTCGCAGAAGGTGGCGACCTTTCCGATCGCGATACTCTGGTTAAAGCCGCCGCCGAATGCGGCCTTGATGCCGATTTCATCCGCGCGCGCCTGGCGAGCGAGGAGGATACGGCACGCGTGCAGCAGCAGGCAGATTCAGCCAAGGAAGCCGGCATTGACGGCGTACCATGTTTCATCTTCGCGGGCGCGATCGCGGTGCAAGGTGCACAATCGCCGGAATATCTTGCTCAGGCCATTGATCGCGCAGCACGCGAATATGCGAATCGGCAGGCCGCCGAATAGCCCCCACCCTTTATCCCTCCCCCGCTTGCGGGGGAGGGAAGGGTGGGGGCTCAAGCGGCTTTGGCCGGCTGAGCGAGCGTGACCAGATTGCGCAGGATTGCGGCCGTGCCGCGCAAGCGCTCCTCCGGTTTCTCCCAATCGTCAAAGAAGACCACCTTCATGTCGGGGCGCACGCGGGCAGAGCGGCCCTGCTCGTGGATATAGCTAACCAACCGATCCGGATTAGCGAAGGTGTTGTCGCGGAACGAGATCACCGCTCCTTTGGGGCCAGTTTCGATCTTCTCAACATTGGCCTGCCGGCACAGCAATTTGATTCCGACGACCAAAAGCAGGTGCTCCACTTCACGGGGCAACGGGCCGAAGCGGTCGACCAGCTCGGCCGCGAAAGGCTCGATCTCGCGGTCATCATCGATTTCAGCCAGCCGACGGTACAGTGCAAGCCGCACCGGCAGGTCTGCGACGTAGTCCTCGGGTATCATGATTGACGCTCCGATGGTGATCTGTGGCGACCACTTGTCGGAGGCAGGAGCCGTGATGCCGGCTTTGAGGCCTGCGACCGCCTCTTCCAGCATCTGCTGGTAAAGCTCGAAGCCAACCTCCTTGATATGACCGGACTGCTCCTCGCCGAGGAGATTGCCTGCGCCCCGGATGTCGAGGTCATGGGACGCAAGCTGAAATCCCGCACCCAGCGTGTCGAGCGATTGCAGCACTTGCAGCCGCCGCTCGGCTTGCGGCGTGATTTTTTGCGATGCCGGCAACGTGAATAAGGAGTAAGCGCGCACCTTGGACCGGCCAACGCGGCCGCGCAGCTGATAGAGCTGAGATAAACCGAAGCGATCGGCGCGGTGAACAATCAGGGTGTTTGCATTCGGGATATCGAGTCCCGATTCCACGATGGCGGTCGACAACAGCAGATCGTATCTGCCGTCGTAGAAGGCGGACATGATGTCCTCCAACACGGTCGAGGGCATCTGGCCGTGTGCGACGGCAACCCGCATTTCCGGGACGTGCCGGTCGAGAAAATCCTTGGCTCCTGAAATATCTTCGATGCGCGCACAGACATAAAAAGCCTGACCACCACGGTAGCGCTCACGCAAAAGCGCTTCGCGGACAATCACCGGATCGAACGGGCTCACGAATGTGCGCACCGCAAGCCGATCGACGGGAGGCGAGGCGATGACCGAGAGCTCCCGCACGCCTGAAAGCGCAAGCTGCAAGGTACGCGGGATGGGGGTTGCCGTCAGCGTCAGTACGTGGACTTCGGCGCGCAGCTGCTTGAGCTTTTCCTTGTGCGCGACCCCGAAATGCTGCTCCTCATCAATGACGAGAAGTCCGAGATCGCGAAATTTGATGGATTTGCCAAGCAGCGCATGCGTGCCGACCACGATGTCGATCGTGCCGTCTGCTATGCCTTTCTTCACGCGCGTAAGCTCTTTGCCCGAGACCAGCCGGGAAGCCTGGGCAACGTTGACGGGAAAGCCGCGGAAGCGCTGCGTGAACGTGCTGGCGTGTTGGCGGGCCAACAGGGTTGTTGGAACAACGATCGCGACCTGCTTGCCTTGCATCGCGGTGACGAAAGCGGCACGTAGCGCAACTTCGGTTTTGCCAAACCCGACATCTCCGCAAATCAGCCGATCCATGGGGCGGCCGGAGGCGAGCTCGGAAAGGACAACATCAATTGCGGCCTGCTGGTCCTCGGTTTCTTCATAAGGAAACGCGGCACAGAACTCGTCATACGGGCCCGGCTCCACTGACAACTGCGGCGCTTCGCGCAGCTGCCGCTCGGCCGCGATCTTGATCAGCTCGTTCGCAATCTCGCGGATGCGGTTCTTCATCCGCGCCTTGCGGGCCTGCCAGGCGCCGCCGCCAAGGCGGTCGAGATCGACCGCGGTCTCTTCTGAACCGTAGCGCGAAAGGAGCTCGATGTTTTCCACCGGCAGGAACAGTTTGTCGCCGCCGGCATAGTGCAGCTCGAGACAGTCATGCGGCGCGCCGGCAGCCTCGATTGCCCGCAACTGCACGAACCGGCCGATGCCATGATCGACGTGAACGACGAGGTCACCCGCGGAAAGGCTGGTCAGTTCGGAAATGAAATTTTCCGCGCGCCGCGTCGAGCGGCGTGGCCGCACCAGGCGATCGCCGAGAATGTCCTGCTCGCTGATGATGGCCGCATCAGCGGTTTCGAACCCGGACTCAAGACCCAAGACGGCGAGCGCGACGCTCCTCTTCGGCAGCCCCGTGGCTTCCTGCCATGAGGCGACCGCCGTGAGGTCCGCGAGCCCGTGATCCGCGAGCACGTGGGACATGCGCTCACGCGCGCCTTCGCTCCAAAGCGCGACGGTTACCCGTTTGCCGGCGGCCTGCAGCCCTTTGACATGCTCCGTCACTGCCTCGAACACGTTGCGGCCTGGCTCCGCACGCTCCACGGCAAAATTGCGCCCCTCCTTGGCAGCGAGCTCGACGGCCCCCTGCCCTTGCGGAAGGCTGAATGGCGTAAGCTTCGCGAGCGGCACATGATCGAGCCGCTCACGCCACTCAGCCTCCCCGAAGTAGAGCCGCTCCGGCGGCAACGGCTTGTAAGGGGGGCTGCCATCGCGCTGCCCCAGCGCCTGTTGACGCGCCTCGTAATAGTCGCTGATCTGAACAAGCCGCTCGCGCGCAGCGTCTTCGGCCAGGGTATCGAGCACAACTGCGGACCGCGGCACGTAATCGAAGAGCGTTTCCAGCTGCTCGTGAAACAGCGGCAGCCAGTGCTCCATCCCCGGGTGCCGCCTGCCCTCGCTCACGGCTTGATAGAGCAGATCGTCAGGCGTAGGCGCGCCAAAGGCCTCGACATAGCCAAGGCGGAAGCGCTTGATGCTGTCCGGGGTCAAATGGAATTCGGCAACTGGCACCAGATCGAGCCTGTGCAGTTGCCCCGTGGTTCGCTGGCTCTCGGGATCGAAGCTGCGAATGGTTTCGAGCGTGTCGCCGAAGAAATCGAGCCGCACCGGCTCGGCAGTTCCCGGCGCGAAGAGGTCAATGATGCCCCCGCGCACTGCGCAATCACCAGGTTCGCGCACGGTTGAAGCGCGGATAAAGCCGTTGAGCTCCAGCCAGGAGATGATCCCCTCCATAGCGAGCACATTGCCGGGCGCAACCGAGAGCGATTGCGCGATCACAAAATCCCGGCTCGGTACGCGCTGGAGCACGGCATTCACGCTCGTGAGCACGACCCGCGCGCGTTCTTTGCCGTGCGCGATTTGCGATAGCGCGGTCATGCGCTGGGCCACGAAAGCCGCATGCGGCGAGACCCGATCGTAGGGCTGACAATCCCACGATGGGAATTCGAGCACGCTGAGGTGGGGCGCGAAGAAATCGAGCGCGTGATGCAGCAATGCCATGCGGGGGCCATCGCGGCAAATCATGACAAGGCTCACCGCGGGCGCGTCTGGAGGCGCCGCGAGCACGCGGGCAAGATCGGAGAGGATGAGCCCTTGCGCGCTGTCAGAGACGCCCGAAAACGTCAGCGCCCGGCCAGCCGCGAGGCGGTCTATCGGGAAGATGCCCATCGGCTACCCTCCCCGCTTCGATTGAAATCGCGCAGGCGCCGAAACAATCCGGAATCGAAAGCGATCGGCACATCTGCTTCGCCCGTTATCCAGGCCAGAAGCTCGCGGTCCGGCACCTCCATTATCTGCTCGAACTCGAGCAGCTCCTGTGAGGTGAGCTCGTTTATCGTTCGCTCCGCGAAGCGCCCCATGATCAAATCCAGCTCCCGCATCCCGCGATGCCACGAGCGAAACAGAATCCTGCGCCGGCGAATTTCCAATTGGCTCCGCTGTGCTGCGCCTGTCATGGTTCCTCGTTGGTCTGCGTAACGCCAAAAGCCCGGACGGAGCCGGGCCCGGTTGATATAGCGATGAGGGGAGCAAATGTCAGCGGTCTCGTTTGCGTTGAAACAGGCGCCTATCCCTGTGCCGGCCCGCGGGACGAAAAGAAGCTGCGTCGGGGCCGTTGTAGAGTCTTCTGAACGTACGCGGGATTTTATTTTGCCTGTGGTGTCCGGTGTTCCCCAATCGCTACGAATTTTTTGCAACGCGGCAGTCCGCCGCTATGTGCCCCAGCAGCCGACATGGGCCCGGGGACGAAGCACACCCGCGACCCGAGCCGCTATTCGATCTTGAGGCCAAGCTTGTTGACCAATGCACGCCACTTGCCTTCCTCGTGCTCGATGTTGATGGCGTACTCCTCCGGCGTGCTGGGCATCGGCCCACCGCCATCCGAGATCAGACGCACTTTCACGTCTTCGGAGTTGACAATCTGGCGTAGCTCTTTGTTGAGGCGTTGGACAATCGCTGGCGACGTGCCGGCGGGTGCGAGCAATCCGTAATAGAGCACAACATCCAACCCGGGCAGGCCTGCCTCGGTTGCGGTCGGCACGTCGGGTAAAGCTGCGAGCCGTGCGGGCGCGCACACCGCAATGGCTTTGATCTTGCCCACTTGAATATTGCTGATTGCCGGCGGCACCGTGTTGAAGGCAAGCATAACGTGGCCGGCGACCAAGTCATTGGTCAGCGGGCCGGTGCCCTTGTAGGTGACAATCGTTACGTCGGCGCCCGTCAGAGACTTGAACAGCTCAGCTCCGAAATAATTGAGCGTCGGCGGTGGCGGCGTGCCGACGGTGAGCTTGCCAGGCTCCTTTTTGGCCATGGCGACGATGTCAGTCAGTGAATTCACCGGCGTCGCCGGGTTTGCCTGGACCATAATCGGGATCGATGCAATCAGTCCGATTGGCGCGAAGTCCTTGACGATGTCGTAACCAGGATTGGCCGGCACACCCGCGCCCGTGGTTGCCATCAGGATCGTGTAGCCGTCGGGCGTCGCTTTCGCCCCGGCACGGATGCCGATCACTGAACCCGCACCAGCCCGGTTCTCGACAATAACCTGCTGGCCGAGCGCTGCTGAGAGCTTGGCGGCGATCACCCGGCCGATCGTATCGACGCCGCCACCGACCGGGAACGGGATGATCAGCGTGACCGGACGGGCGGGATAGTCCTCGGCCACTGCGCGGGCAGAAACGCAATACGCGAGCGCAACAAGCGCGACACAGAGCAATTTGATTTTGTGGTTCAGAGTAGGCACGGCAAGCTGCCTTCGCCGGTCATTCGCGCACAGCAACTCAGGTTATCAAAAACAAAAAATGGCGGCCAGAAAAATGAGGTAGTGCTTTCAACTTAAATCCACGCGCGCCTGTCGGTTTTGGGTCCATTGTCGTAGCGGGATAGTAGAAACTTCTGCACAATATTAATAAACACCAGAAAAGATTAATAAACACCAGAAAAGAGAAACTGGATTTATCCCCTACTCGACGCATGGTTACTCGGTATGGTGGGATGTCACGCTGAAATCCGGGGACGATTTTGGCAGCATCATCCAAGAACGGCTGCGGGAATCGAAGGCAGCGATTGTTATTTAGCTGCGGCCTCATCGTAACGGCCGTTTGGGGACTGTCATTCCGGGGCGTTTTAGCAAGTCTGGGCATTTCGAATGCGACCAACCGTCCTCAACCCCCTG
>Ga0209526_10000369_pt1 | contig 28557 bp, 16 predicted proteins | sample JacPinW_OM2H0_M1_FD_188566 | JGI IMG/M metagenome (GOLD analysis project Ga0209526, IMG submission 188566) | Forest soil microbial communities from Algoma, Ontario, Canada - Jack Pine, Ontario site 1_JW_OM2H0_M1 (SPAdes) (version 2) | ecosystem: Environmental > Terrestrial > Soil > Boreal... | reverse complement strand
ATGTCCCCCGCCCGGATCTGATCTTGCTCGATCTGAACCTGCCCAAAAAAGACGGCCGGGAGGTTCTGGAGGAAATCAAGGAGAGTCCGACGCTGAAGAGTATTCCTGTCGTTATCTTGACTACCTCTGCGTCTGAGGCGGATATCCTGCGGAGCTATCGCCTCCATGCGAACTGTTACATCACCAAGCCCGTGGACCTCGAGGGGTTCCTCAAAGTCGTAAAGAGCATCGACAGTTTCTGGCTGTCCGTGGTCAAGTTGCCGCGCGAAGCACGCACATGAAAGAACAGCCACTCCAAGTTCTTCTGGTTGAGGATAACGCGGGAGATGCACGCTTGCTCCGCGAGATGTTCAGTAAGGAGAAACCGGGCAGTTTCGAATTGACGCACCTCTTGCGCATGAGTGAAGCCCTGATTCATCTTGCGAAAGGTGGAGTGGACATCGTCCTGCTGGACATGGGATTGCCGGATGGACATGGTCTCGATACCGTGCGTCGGGCGCACGCCGCGGCCCCCCGTGTCCCCTTGATCGTGCTCACGGGTTTGGACGACGAGGTACTGGCCGACGAAGCTATGAAGGAAGGCGCGCAAGACTATCTGATCAAAGGCCAGATCGAAAATCGTGCGCTTCCTCGGGCTCTTCGCCATGCCATTGAGCGCCACCGCATGCAAACAGAGACAGACCTCATCCGGACACAGCAGATGCAGTTCAAGGATGAGTTCCTCTCGCACGTGTCGCACGAGCTTCGCTCACCGCTGACCGCGATCTATCAATTTGTGACCATTCTCCTGGATAGCTTGGCCGGCGAATTGAATCTGGAACAGCACGAGCACCTGGAAATCGTTCTGAGGAATGTCAAGCAGCTTCAATCGATGATTGATGACTTGCTCGAAGTTACTCGCGTGCAGGCTGGTAAACTGATGATCGAGCCGCAATGTACGTCAGTTTCTGATGCAATCACGTACACCATCGATACGCTTCAAGGAGCTGCCCTCGCCAAAGAAATTTCTCTCTCTTTCGATCTTTCCAAGCACGTGCCGTCCGCTTACGCCGATCCGATTCGCTTACGACAGATCCTGCTGATTTTGTTCGACAACGCCGTTAAGTTCACTCCTCAGGGCGGCGCCGTAAAGGTTGAGGCCCAGGTGCTCGAGAAAGATCCGAGTTTCATCCTCGTGGGGGTTTCTGACTCGGGATGCGGGATCAACCCGAATATGAGCGAGAGGATTTTTGAACGCCTCTATCAAGCAGCAGGTCCTGGTTTGGCTGCCCGCAAGGGCCTTGGACTGGGGTTATACATCTGTAAAGAATTGGTTAAGCGACAGGGCGGCCAAATCTGGGTCCAGAGCCTTCCAGGACAAGGAGCCACCTTTTCGTTCACATTGCCCGTTTTCTCTCTAGGTAGCCTGATCGCCCCCCTGCTCAAAAAAGAAGTCTGGCCGATGGATTCGGTCGCCTTGATGAGCGTGGAGATTGGCTCGCGGGACGGCTGGCTTTCCAAGGAGAAGCGCGAGGAATGGTCTCGCAAGAGCCGCATCCTCATACAAACATGCTTGCTTCCAAATTTGGATGTACTCCTGCCGAAAATGGATTCCGGAGGAGCCGGGGAAGTCTTCTTTGTCGTGGTCTTTGCCAATGACCAAGGCGCAGCCGTTCTTGCCAACCGGATTCGAGAACAATTCGAGCATCTTGAACAACTCAAACAAACAGGCCTGACCTTTTCAGTTTCTTACAAGTTCCTGAGTCCGACTCTCTCGGACGTAGCCGTGCCGTTAGAAGGCGCCCTGGGGAAGATGGTCACAAGAATCGGAGCACTGATCAAATCTGAAATTCACACGAGGTCTATCCATCATGAATAAGAAAATCCTCATCATCGAGGACGATTCCGACGTGCGGCTGGGATATCACATCCGTCTCAAAGCAAACAACTACGATACGTTCTTCGCTGCCGATGCGCTTGCCAGCATGACGGAGGCACGCAAGCATCAACCGGACCTGATTATCCTTGACCTGGGCCTGCCCGCCGGCGACGGATTTGTTGTCATGGAGAGGCTGAAAGCAAACACTCACCTCTCCGTGATTCCGATCATCGTCGTGTCCGCCCGTGACCCTTACCCAAACCGGGAGAGGGCTCTTCAGGCCGGCGCCAGAGCCTTTCTCCAAAAGCCAGTGGATAACGACGAGCTCTTGGCCGTCATCCGGCAGGTCCTGGGAGAACCCGCGCAGCCGGAGAAAGCTGCCGCACATGACCGGGGAACCCTATAACGAGGAGCGCTTCTGTCCGCGCTTAATCACATGAGCCGTCCAGAAGATAATTTACTCCTCATCGAGGACCGACCCGCTGATGCAAAGCTGGTTCGAGAGGCGCTCACAGATACAAGATTCGGTCCATTCCAGATCGAATGGGTTAAGAACCTCTTCGACGGCCTCGAACGACTTCGCAAGGGAGGAATAGAAGCTGTCTTGGCCGATCTGTTTCTGCCCGATAGCCAGGGTATCGAGACCCTCGATAGACTCTTGCTGGCCGCTCCCCGCGTCCCGATCTTGGTTCTCACCGGCTTGGGTGATGAGAGCATCGCTTCGCAAACACTACAGCACGGAGCGCAAGACTATCTCCCAAAGGGTCAACTCGACAGCAGCACATTGGCGCGAGCTGTGCGGAACATGATCGAGCGCAAGACTGCGGAAGACACCTTGTTCACCGAAAAGGAACGCGCCCAAGTCACGCTCAACTCGATAGGTGACGCGGTCCTCTGCACGGACAGCTCGGGAAACGTAACGTACCTGAATATAGTTGCGGAAAAAATGACAGGCTGGGTGTGGGAGGAGGCATCAGGTCGCCCACTCGCCGAGGTGTTCCAGATCATCGACGGGGTCACACGCCAACCCGCTCAGAATCCCATGGAGATGGCAATTGCGCAAAACAAGACCGTCGGCCTGACTGCGAATTGTATTCTGATTCGGCGTGATGGACACGAAGCGGCCATCGAGGATTCTGCCGCCCCCATTCATGACCGAGATGGACACGGTACCGGTGCGGTGATCGTATTTCACGATGTAAGTCTGACACGATCCATGTCATTGCAAATGACACATTCGGCCCAGCATGACTTTCTGACTGGTTTGCCGAATCGAATGCTCCTAAACGACCGGGTTAGCAGAGCGATCGCCTCAGCGCCGCGCCACTTGAAAAAAGTCGCCGTGCTGTTTTTGGACTTGGATGGCTTCAAACACATCAACGATTCCCTGGGACACCCGATCGGCGACAAACTTCTTGAATCCGTCGCCAAACGCCTGGTGGATTGCGTCCGCGCCTCGGACACGGTAAGCCGGCAAGGAGGCGATGAATTCGTCGTGCTGCTTTCAGAGGTGGAACATTCCGAAGATGCGGCGATTACGGCGAGAAGAATACTGCAGGTGGTTGCGGAGGCCCATCCCGTCGACGGGCATGATCTTCACGTCACTGCAAGCATTGGCCTCAGCGTCTATCCCGACGACGGCCTGGATGCGGAGACGCTCATCAAGAACGCAGACACCGCGATGTACCAGGCGAAGGAAAACGGGCGTCAGAGCTATCAGTTCTTCAAGCCGGCCATGAACGTCCGCGCTGTGGAGCGACAATCCATCGAGGAGAGTCTGCGGCGCGCCTTAGAACGGAAGGAATTCGCGCTGCAATACCAGCCGAAAATCAATCTCAGGACAGGAGAGATTACCGGCGCGGAAGCACTGCTCCGTTGGACGCACCCCACTCGAGGGCCGATCTCTCCGGCACAATTTATTCCCATCGCGGAAGATTGCGGCCTTATTCTGCCGATCGGCAATTGGGTCCTCCGTGAAGCGTGCAAGCAAGCCCGGGCCTGGATCGATATGGGCCTGCCCCCGACGACCATGGCGGTGAACATCTCCGCGAAGGAGCTGCGAAACGAGAACTTTCTTGAAGGTGTATTCGCAATCCTCAACGATACGGGCTTAAATCCGAAATTTCTTGAGCTGGAGCTGACCGAAAGCGTTCTTATGAAGCGCGCCGAGGCCACGGAATCCATCCTCAAGACACTGAAAGGGAGAGGGGTGCAGCTGGCGGTCGATGACTTCGGCACGGGTTACTCCAGCTTGAGCTATCTTAGAAAGTTTCCGATCGATGCCCTCAAGATCGACCAGTCGTTCGTCCGCCAGATCACCGCCACTCCAGACGATACGGCGATTGTGACCGCGGTGATCAGGATGGGCCGAAGCCTTAACCTGCGGGTCATTGCTGAGGGCGTGGAAACGCAAGAAGAGCTGATGTTTCTTCAGGCTCACCAATGTGACGAGGCGCAAGGGTACTATTTCAGCCGACCTGTGCTTCCCGAGCAGTTCGCCGCGTTGCTAAAGACGGGCAGTGTCGAAGCCGTTGTCGTTCACCGCTAGGTATTTTCCTCGCAACCGGATCAGCAGAAATGTTTTCTGGCGTGATTGTCATTCAACGATTTGCTGCGGAAGGGTTCGAACGAGCTCGCCCGTCAAAAGCTCGGCTACGGATTCTTTCAGGGATTCCGTCGTTGGTACAACGTGGAGCACTGCCACTCCGGGCCGGATCAGCTCACCCCGGCTATGGTTCGGACAGCGCTTTATCCTCAACAAGCAGCGTCAAAGCGTTCTCGATGTAACCTATCGAGCCCAACGGAACGGCTTCGTTACCTCGAGACGTTCTCCGTCCGCTCTAGTAGATCATGTACACCTAGGTGGCTGTTCTCTCTTCGCGGGAGATCTCAAGGGCGAATTCGGCCACACCTTGCAGCTCCGGCTTTAGTCCGGAAGCTTTATCCTTTGCTGTAAGTTCCTAAACCGCGGGTTGGAACGCAGGCTGTCTAGCTCTGGGTCCACCTTGAGGAAGATGAGGCCGTTCGAGCGGTCTTGATAGGCCTTATCCAGCCAATCCATAGCCTTCTCGGTGTCAACCCTTCATGAATCAAGGCCATGTAGAAAGGAGATACATACTGCTTTTGGGATTGCTCAAAAAGTTGTCCAAGCACATTCCGCGCTTCGGGCGCCTTGTTTGCGACAGCATAGGCATGCCCAAGCCCTGCGACCATCAGCGGCGCGTGGTTTGAAATCGCAACGGCCTTCCGCAGCTCCGCGATGGCTTGGTCATACAAGCCCTTTTGTTCATAAGCCTGGCCGAGGACCAGGTGAGCGACGGCAAAATTGGGGTCCATCTCGATCGTGTTTTGCAGCCGCTCGATGGCGTGATCGTACTGGCGAGACATGTACAACCGCCAGCCCAGACTGAAATTCATGCTCACGGAAAGGGGATCGATCTCCCGTGCGCGGTTGATCACTGCCACGCTCTGCTGCGTGCGGCCCATGGCCATCAAATACAAAGAATAGCGCTGGTACGCCGTGGAATAGCTCGGATTGAGCTCGATGGCCCGCTGAAACCCGGCAGCTGCACCAGCCCAATCCCAATCGTAGTTAAGGCGCACGGTCGCCAAGGCCACTTGTGCCTCAGCACTGTTCGGATCGATCTCAATGGCCCTCAAGGCGGCGGCTCTGGCTTTTGGAGCAGCTTGCAGCGATGGCATAGTGCCGACAATCGCGGACCCGATTACTCCATAGCAATTGGCTAGTCCGGTGTAAGCTTGAGCATACTGGGGTTTTTTGTCGATGGCCTGCTGATAGTACTCGATGGCTTTTGTTAGCCCTTCGTTTGATCGGCTGTTCGAGTAGTAGTAGCGACCCTTGAGATAGTCTTCATACGCCTCGGTGCTTACAGGACGCGCAGAGGTGAGTTGATCCTGCTCTTCCGGGGTCAACTTGATGCGAATTTCGTTGGCAATGGCGGTCGCGACTTGATTCTGAAGCGTCAAGACGTCTCCAAGAGGGCTCTCGTAAGTCTCCGCCCAGAGGTGATGGTCGGTAGACACCTGCACCAATTCCGCGGTGATCCGTACCCTATTCCCCGAACGCAGCACCGGACCTTCCACCACCGCATCGACATTTAGATCCCTAGCAATTTCTGACAGCGGCTTGTGAGTGCCTTTGTATTCCATGGCCGACAGGCGTGAAATGACGCGTAGCGAACGAATTTTCGCCAGACTAGCGATCAATTCGTCGGTCATGCCGTCCGTGAAATACTCCTGATCCTTTTCGCCCGAAAGGTTTTCGAGCGGAAGCACGACCACGGACTTAAAGTGAATCGGCTCAGCTGTGGTTACGTCGCTATTGCGCACGTAACGGACGGTGAGCCCGAAGATCGCGGCGACGGCCACCGCTGCTACTCCAACCAGGATGATGGCAGGTCGCAGACCAATCTGCTTCTCTCTTGCCGGCTCGATCCTCGGTTCGAGCGAGCGTGGCGGAGCCAGAGCTGGCGGCAGCAAGTTCGCCGAACCGTCAGCAACAGTTGCAAGCGGCCCCTTGTGAGGTTTCTGAGGCGTCACGGCCGTGTTCAAACTATGATCAAAATCGACGAAGGTGTCGCCTGCCCACAGGGATTTACGAAGTTCCTCACGCGTGATCACCTGCCCGGACGTTCGATGAGAGCGGCGAGAATCTGGCAGGGCTGTTCTTGCAGTTTGACCTTGAGGCCTTGCTTGCGAAGTTCCCCGGAACGCAAGTCTGCCTCAAACTGCCGAATCGGACGACCCGAGACGAGCTGACAGACTGCTTCATGAATGAACAAGAAACGTAGCCGCGCAAGTATATCCACGACTTCCCCTTGCGTCGAAGTCCCGGCAACAGGAACGGCCTCCCGGGGGTTGCTTGTTTGGACTTTGCTGCCAGCCCGCAGCGAGCACCTCAAGCACTCAGAAAAAGGTCCGCCCGGGATCTGCCGATCTCCGCTATGCCGCTCTAGACAAAAGAGATATTGCCCCGTCCCGCACAAAGGAATATGCTGTCGAAACCGATGCACCCCGTAACTGTGCGAGGCTTTTCCAACGTAAATCGCAGCGCGCGTGGCTGGCAGAGATTAACCCTCTGTTGGCTTGCTTTGCTCCTGACCATCGTTCCCAGCGCCGCCGGCCAGCAGCCTGCTCCTGCAGAGCACGGCCTAAATCAAATCCGCAACTACATCGCCTCCGGATGGGATTCGCTTACGCGCTCGCTCGACGATTGCAAGACCATCGTCGATCCGAAGCTGGCTGCCCCTTCAGTGTTCTATATCCCAGCGGACTTCGAAGTTCCCGCCACGGTTCAGCACCTTCAGAACCAGTGCCGCGTCCAAGTGCGGCACTTGCCGGCAGTAGTTCACCATCTCGGTGAGATCGACCCCGGCAAAATCGATCCTCCAGGACTGCTGTACCTCCAAAACCGCTACGTCGTTCCCGGCGGCAGATTTAACGAAATGTACGGCTGGGACAGTTACTTCATCATCCGCGGTCTCGTGCGGGACAACAGAATCGAGCTAGCGCAAGGAATGGTCGAGAACTTCTTCTTCGAGATCGAGCACTACGGCGCGGTGCTGAACGCGAATCGCACTTACTACCTGACGCGTTCTCAGCCACCTTTTCTCACCTCCATGATTCTCGCGGTCTACGACGCGCAAAAAGCTGCTGGCCATGAAAACCGTGCCTGGCTTGAAAAAGCCTACGACTATGCGGTAAGAGATCATGATCTCTGGATTCGTGAGCCGCACCTCGCAGGGTCCACCGGCCTTTCACGCTACTACGACTTCGGCGAAGGCCCGGCGCCAGAAAGCCTGCAGGACGAGACCGGCCACTACCGCCAAGTCGCGGCATATTTCCTTCGTCAGCCCGAACTGGCCCGCAACGATCTGGTTCAAAGAAACGCGGTCGAGGCATCGCAGCAAATTGTCGGCCCGTCATTTGCCCTGCAGGTCTGCGATGCCGCCAAAACAATGGCACGTCCGGAATGCGATTCGGCGGGAAGCGTCGCGCTGAGCGCCGATTACTACAAGGGCGACCGCGCCATGCGCGAGTCCGGCTTCGACATCTCCTTTCGCTTCGGCCCGTACGGCGTAGCCACCCATCACTACGCCCCGGTCTGTCTGAACAGCCTGCTCTACAAGGCGGAGAAACACCTCGAGCAGATAAGCGCCATGCTAGGCCGCAAGCGCGACGCCGACGAATGGCGCAAGCGCGCCGAGGATCGCAAAGACAAAATTCAAAAGTATCTCTGGGACGCCCAGCGCGGCATGTACTTCGACTACGATTTCACAAAGCAGGAAAGATCCTCATACGAATACGTGACTACGTTTTACCCGCTCTGGGCAGGCCTTGCCACACCCGAACAAGCGAAAGCGGTGGTGCAGCACCTAAGCACGTTCGAGCAGCCCGGAGGTTTGGTCATGAGTCCCCATGAGACAGGCGGCCAATGGGACTACCCGTACGCCTGGGCGCCGAACCAACTCCTAGCGGACGAAGGCCTTCGTCGCTACGGATTCAGCGATCACGCCGATCGCATTTCCTATGAATTCCTCTCCACGGTGGCGGAAAATTTCCGCCGCGACGGTACCATCCGCGAGAAATACAACGCCGTCACACGATCCTCGGAAACTCAGGTAAGTGCCGGCTATCGCATGAATATCGTGGGTTTCGGCTGGACCAACGGTGTCTTTCTAGAGCTGCTCCACGAACTACCGGAGAACTCCGTCGTCCGCCTGGCCAAAGAACAAAGCGCAGTTCCCCGCGCCGCCAACTTGTCGTTCCTGTCTCACGCACCGGCCGAACGAATCTGTTCGAGATAGTAATTGTCCCGAGCCGGAGTTGCCCCCGCCTGACCCGCTACCCAGGCGCCCATGCGGTTGGCCGCCTCGCTCATTGTCGACAGAGAAGCACCGCGGAGATAGTGGTAAACGAGCGCTGCCGTGAAGGCGTCGCCGCAACCCACGGTGTCCACCACCTCAACCGCACAGCCTGAATGTTCCTCTGTCGCGTACTCTCCGACCAGTAAGCTGCCCTTCGACCCGCGCGTCACGCACACCAACTTTGAGCCGTACGTGTGCCGAAGCCACTGCGCTGCAGACTCTTCATCGTGAAACGGAAAACCCAGCAGCTGCACTACTACCGGAAGCTCGTCGTGATTCAACTTGATAATGTCCGCGAGCTGCGCAGACTCCGACAAAGTCTCTGCGGAATAGAATCTCTGCCGCAGATTCACGTCTAAGATACGCGTCGCGGTTGCACGCATGGCTCCAAGAAACAAACGGATTGTTTCACGAGACTGAGGAGACCTCTGGGCCAGAGAACCGAAACACACGGCGTCCGCCTGTTCCGCAAGGGATTGCCACCCGGCGGTCCATTCAAGAAAATCCCAGGCAGCGGCGTCCGCGATTTCAAAACTGGCCTGGCCGTTAGCGTCCACGATGACTTTCACCGTACCTGTGGCAAGGACGTCGTCGATCTGCAGGTAGGACGCCCGGATTCCGAGGCGTTCCAGGCGCCGTCCGGCCGAGCGCCCCAGCGCGTCGCTGCCCACGCGACTCGCCACGATTCCCTTGTCGCCCAGCAAACTGGTCATGTATGCGAAATTCGCCGGCGCGCCGCCAAGCTGCTTGCCTTCGGGAAAAAGATCCCAGAGCAGCTCACCCAAGCCGACGACGGTATAATTTTTAGTGGGCATCGCGGTGAGCCAAATCCCAGTGTGGGCTAGTCAGAAAGCTCGCTCCTACGCCCCGTGGATTTGTGGAATTATTCACGGCTTCGCATTCTGGCGTCCTTCCAATTGCCCGGCCACCTTCAACTCGCGCTCGGCGTCCTCGCTCCTGCCCATTTCGCGATACGCCTGCCCCAGCAAGTAGTGAGCAACCGCATTGTTGGGATCCATGGCCAACGCACGCTGCAGCGCGCGCGCCGCCAGCTCCGTCTCGCCCTTCTTCTCCAGTACTTTTCCCATCAGGATGTACGGACCCGTGGACGTGGCATCCAGCCAGATCGACCGCTGCAGCAGCTTTTCCGCCTCATCGAACTTCTGTACCCGCGAATATGCATCCGCCAGTTTGTAATATGCCGCCGCATATCCCGGATTTAACTGCAGTTCTTTCTCGAACTCCGCAATCGCCTCAGGGATCTTGGAATGATACAGGTTCAGCTCTCCCAGCAGGTAATGCACCAAGGGAAGCTTCGGATCGAGCGCCGCGGCTTTCTGCGCGTATTCCTCGGCTACCGGCCCAAAATCTTGCCGCAACAGCATCCGCGCGGTAAACAGATAGCTCGCTGCCGATTCCGCAGACACGCCAAACATCTTCGCAAAAGCCCCGCGCGCGCGAGGGTAGTCCTTCGTCTGGATGAAGCAAATTCCGAGAATGTATGCGGCATCCACGTTGGCGCTCGGATACCACGCCTGCACCTTTTCCAACGGCGGTATCGCTTCTTCCGGCCTCCCGGCCAGGTAATAGGAAAGCCCCAGCAACTGCACGGCTTCCAAGTCCTCGGGATTCTCTTCCCGAGCCTTGTTCAGAAACGCGATAGCGTTCATGAAGTCACTCTTTTTGTAGTACGTGACGCCGAATTCGTGCGCCAGCCCCTTCATCCCCGGATGAGTCGCCTCGACATCTCTCAGCGCGGAGACCGCATCACTGTACTTCCCTTGCTGCACCAGACGGCGCGGGGCGTCAAATTCAGAGCCAGAGGATGGAACCTCTTCGCGATGCGAAGCGTCTTGACCGTGCGTGGGCCTGCCACTGAACAGGATGACGCCGAACAAAACGACGCAATTCCAATAGACCCTGGACATAGGTAGTCTCTGAAACCCCAAAAAATACAACAAAGATTAGAGCACAAAAAAGGGGAGCCCGTGAGGGCTCCCCTTTTGCCTTGGGGTGGCGGTTTGGGGTCAGAAACTGAGTTTCAGTCCAAATTGCAAAGCCCGCATCTGGGAGCCATAGGCAATGTTGGTTATGCTTCCCCCACTGCTACAGTCCACGCAACTGTTCGGCAAATCGAGGTTAACGTGGTTGAAAACATTGAAGAACTGGAATTGAAATTGGGCCTTAGCTCTCTCCGTAATGGCGAAATCCTTGAACACGGCTAAGTCCGTGTTGAAGAACTTCGGACCGCGACCGGCGTTGCGCCCGACGTTGCCAAATGAATCGCACCCAGGCTGACGCCACGGACCTCCGGTCAATTGCGCCCCGCCGCTACAAACGGCTCCGGGGATACCAAGGGCGCCCGTGGCTGGCTCCAGTGCGACGCTTGTGGTGCTGAACCAATATCCTCCGGCGGTTGGACTCCCAGATCGCGTCCCGTTTTTGACAGATCCAACGCGATCCGGCCGGCAAGGCCCATTGTCTATCTCGGCGTTACAGCTATTTAGCCCATAATTGAAGGGTAAGCCACTCGAGAGGTTGGCCACACTATTCAGCGACCAACCACCGATCAGAAGATTTCCTACCCGTCCGACATCAGAGCCCCACCTTTTCCCCTGGCCAAAGGGCAGCTGGTAAACCTCGGTGAAGATGAATACGTGGTTGCGGTAGTCGCTGCTCGGGCCGTAGCCAACCTTTCTGTCAATATTATAATAGTTATTATTATCATAGTTGTTTGAATGCTGAAATGTGTAGCTCGACTGCAAGGACAATCCGTTCGAAAAACGCTTTTCCACGCTCGCCTGCAGGGAGTTGTAGTTGCTGTCGGCATCGTTGCCGTAGTAGTCGAAGCCTTGCTCCCAGCCGTACTTGGAGTAAAAGGGTTTACGCAGGTTCTGCGGAAGCGCGCCGTTCGGGCACGTTGTCGGATCCGGCGTGGTGAAAGACCCTGCCAAGAACTTGCAGCCCGGGAAGTAACCCACCACGGTCTGATTGTTAGGATTGTACGAGGGATTATCTGCGACGAAAGTATGTGTACCCTTATTGCCTACGTAGGCCATCGTAGCGGTGATCGTCGGCGTGAGCTGGCGCTGGATGGTCGCATTCCAGGCGTCCACAGTAGGCAGACGATTGTTGAAGGGACGAATCTTCCCGCCAACGTTGTCCGGTTGAAGTGCTCGGCCGTTAGCTCCGACGCATTGCGTCTTGTCAGGCTTGAAAGCGCCACTTACGACATCGACACCCGTCGGGTCCGTAATCGGATTGCAATTGCTGGTTGCAAGCGTGCCACCGAGGGCAGATGAGGGAACAAAGCTCGGAGGTCCGTTCGACAATAGAAAGGCCGCGTTCCCGTTTCCTGGGCTTAGAGATTGCTTGCCGAGCACGGGCAGGTTTTGCGTGATCGCATGGCCAAAGATGGAACCAAATACTCCGATGTCATAGCTCCGCCCGTAGCCCAGCCGCACCACCGTCTTTGAATTGAGCTGGTAGGCGACGCCAAGGCGCGGAGCAAAGTGCTTGTAGTCCGTACTGGTGTTCCCTCGATTGTCGACACCATTTTCCCCGGCGACCCGCACTTCTCCACTAGCCGCGTCTATCCAGCCGCCCAGATCCTTGCCTGCCGCGGACTCAGGAACCCATATTTCCCAGCGCAGCCCCAGATTAACCGTCAGCTTGTTGGTGACGCGCCAAGTGTCCTGGCCGTAGAAGAAGAAGCGTGGCTGTGTCTCTGTAGCATTGGTTGAGGAACTCACGTAGCGGTTGAAAGTGCTCGGAGCCCCGAGCAGCAATCCGGCGAGACCTACCCCGCCTACGCCTCCCGGCCCTTCGGTGATGTCGTTGTTGAAAACCAGTTCCCCCGCGCGGTGCCCGTCGCTGGGCACGCGAAGGTTGTGCGCACGCCGAAGGTCTCCTCCGAGTTTTATGGTGTGATTACTTTTAATCTTTGTCCAATTGTTTACGAACTGGAGTTGGTATTCGTTTTCAGTCAACGGACAATTGCAGTGGCCTTCGGATTGTGCTCCCAGCCCATATCCGAACGAAAACATCGGACCACCCGAACCACTACCCTGCGGATAGAAGGCGGCGAAATAGGGCATTCCTGAGGTGAAGAAATTGTCCAGATTCAATCCCGGAATACCTGCATCCTTTGCGGGTGAAGTGCCCAGCCCGCCGGGCAACACGTTTACACGGTAGCGGAAAAAGGCGAAGCGGAAGTCTGTTAGCAAAGTCGGGTTGAGCGTATAGTTAAAGCCGCTCGCTAAGCTTTGGTTCCTAACCTTGGAGCTTCCTGCGAAGTCTCCCACCGATGGGTCCGACGGGATCGCTTTGCCACCCGCGACGGTTCCGAACAAGCCCGGCCCCGACCGCGTGAATTGTTGCAGGCTGTAACGTCCGAACAACTGCAACTTTGCCGTAGCGGCATAGTCCGACCGTACATCGAAACCATTCGAATCCAAAACGTTGGTGCCGGAGCCAAAGAAATTGGGGTTGGTCGATGTCGTCGGTGCCCCCACAGGGATGAACTTCGAGAGCAACGCCTGCGTCTGCGGAGACAGTCTGCTCGCCGGGATTACGTTGCCCGGAAACTGTGTCCGCGAGAGAAGTGGCACCGGAATGGGATTCCCGCTGGCATCCAGCACCAGAGTGGCATGCGTGGCATCCGTCGTTAGAAATGGGTCATAGACGGCAGTCCCCAAATCGCTCAGGTCTCCCGTTCGCTCCGCTGCAGTTGGTACCCTTTGGGATCCTGATCCACCAATATGACTGCGCTGGCCTTGGTAATCGCCAAAGATGAATATCTTATCTTTTTTGATCGGACCACCAATGGTGCCGCCAAACTGATTCCAGTTGCCTTTTGGCACGCTGAGGGACTGCGTGAAAGGGTTTCGAGCGAAATTGGCATTCGAGCGCTGGAAATCAAACGCCGAGCCGTGCCAATTGTTGGTGCCCGACCTCGTTTGCGTCGTCACCACCACGCCAATGGCTTTCCCAAACTCCGCGTCATAATCCTGCGAAGTAATCTTCACCTCGTCGATCGATTCCAGGTTCGGATTGATCACGATGATCCCCAAAATCGGGTCTTGATTGTCCGTGCCGTCCAGTTCGAAAGCGCTCCCCGCGAAGTGCTGGCCTTGCGTTAGGATCTGCTGTGAGCCCTGCGGGTTCTCACTGGCTGCGTGGTTCCAGCCATTCATGCGTTGATTTCCGGGGGCCAGCAATTGGAAGCTAGTGAAGTTTCGGTTATAGATCGGAAGACTCTCAATTGTCTGCGCCGAAAAGCTCGTATTAACGTCTGCCTTCTCAGTCTGGAGTTGTGGAATTTCCCCGGTGACTTCCACCGACTGCGTCACGTCGCCTACTTGCATTTGCGCGTCGACACGCGCCACTGAGTCAACCCCCACCAGCACGCTCGGAACCTCGTAGGCCTTGAAACCCGTGGCCTCAATCCTAACTTTGTAGGAGTCCGGGATCAGGTGAATGAGGGTGTAGTTGCCGCTCTCGTTTGTGGTCGTTTCCTCCGTAGTGCCTTTGGTCAAGTTGGTGACCGTGACCCTGGCGCCCGCTACTCCTGCCCCCTGTTGATCCGTCACTGTGCCGGCAATGCTTCCATACACCGCCTGGCCCAGCGCCGTCGGCGCATGCAAACCCACCGCTAAACACAGAACCACAAATCCCACCCACGTCGATCGCCTTGTCATCGCACGCCTCCTTCGCAGCCCGAACCCCGTCTCACCGGTGTCTGATGACCCGCACCGTCCAAAGGAATCGCAGGTTTTCACCCCGATTGCGTTTTTTATGGAAGAAGTTCGAACATCTGGAGAAACAAAGACTGGGCAGCGACACGCCACATTCTGCCGGGTCATGAGCGCACATCCCCAGACGACAAACCACCCTCGACGTGCACTGCACCCTGAGCAACCGCTTCCGTTACCTTGGCCGGCCTAGACCGCGCAGATAGCCATACACACTGCGCCGGTTCGCACCCAGGCAGTCAAGAACGGGAATCACGATGCCTACTATTAGTTTTTTTCCTGTGTTAGATTGAAGTCTCAAACAGTCTGATACGGTTACGTTAGGTAAATCCCAATATTGCAGTCAGATGCACGGGTTGTTACACTAGCGTTAAACAGTAGTAACCAGGAGAGTCGGTTGACCGAACGCGAGCAATACCTCGGGCAGATCGACCGGCTGGCCAACAGCCACGCTCTACACGGCTCGGAGTCCTTGTGTAAGCTCCTTCGTTACCTCGCCAAGCACGCGCTCGACCATCCTGGTTCGCCCATCAAGGAATACCAGATTGCCACTGAGGTTTTCGGCCGCCCCGATGACTTCGACCCTCAGCTGGATTCCACGGTCCGCGTACAAGCAGGACGTCTACGGCAAAAGTTGTCCGACTACTATAACTCCGATGGCGCAGAAGACGCCGTGGTGGTTGATCTCCGGAAAGGAACTTACGTTCTTTCCCTTCATCACAAGGCGGCTACAGCGGCACGACCGCATTCCGGACCTCCTGCGGAAGGCGAATGGGCCGCGGTGGGCCCCCGTCAGTCGTACCGCAACTGGATTATCGTCGCGCTTTCGCTAGCCCTCCTGTTGGCTGCCTGCGCCGCTGCAGTCCTTTCGCTCATCGCCAATCGAAACTCGGCTCAAGCGGGGCTGGCTCGCGACGCCGCTGCTCCCGCAGCGTTTCGCGTCTTTTGGAACGGTTTTGTCTCTGGCCAGGAAGAGCCCTGGGTAATCTTCAGCAATGCCGCCTTCGTCGGCCGGCCAGAAACCGGCATGCGCTACTACGACAACAGCCGCGACAAGGGCAGCCTGATCATGGACCACTACACCGGCGTCGGCGAAGTCTTGGCGGTGCATGAACTGGATCGCGTGTTCGACTTGCTCCACCGGCAGATCCGCGTGAAGCGCGGCAGCCTGTTTTCGCTGGACGATGCCAAGAATAACAATCTGATTTTCATCGGCTCTCCCTCGGAAAACCTCACGCTGTTGGAAATCCCGGGAACTCACGAGTTTGTTTTTCAACGAATGACTTCTGGCGCGCGCAAAGGTGATCAGGCGATTATCAACGTGCATCCGCAACCCGGCGAAGCCAAGGAATTTTATGCCACGCCCGGCAATGTGCCATTGACCGAAGACTATGCGGTCATCGGCAGGGTGCGCGGATTGAGTCCAGGGCAAGCCGTGCTGATCCTTGCGGGGAGCACCACGATGGGAACGCAAGCAGCTGTCGAATTCGTTTGCCGGCAAAACTCTGTCGAAGAGCTCCTGCTGCGGCTCCCGGTCTCGGAGAACGGACAACTCAAACCCTTCGAAGCGGTTATTCGCGTCAAGGTGACTCGCGGCGTGCCCGTAGGCACCGAACTCGTGGCTCTGCGCAGCGGGACCTCCTAATTTGGAGTGTGGCGGCTTGCCGCCGCTTTTCCGTGCTGAGGCGGGATTTCAGAGTGATGGCGGCGTCACACGCGGGTCAAGCTCTGCAGCCCTTTGAAATTCCTTCACGGCTTCTTCTTTGTTTCCCTTTCGTTGCAACGCCAAACCCAGTTGCAAATGTGCCGGTGCATAGCTAGGCATGGCACCGGTGGCCGATCGAAACTGAGAGATCGCGCCGTCGAGATCTCCCGCATTGAGAAGGCGCCGCCCAGAGTTGGTAGCGAAAACAGCCGCCTGCTGACCGGTCTTCTGCTTGCCGATTTCCACGGCGGCTTTGGATTCCGCAGCTGCACCCTCACGGTCTCCGAGCTGACGAAGCACCGCGGCCAAGGTAGTATGTGCGCCGGCAAAATCAGGCTGCAAGCGAATCGCCTCGCGCAAAGCTTTCGCCGCCTCATCCAATTTACCTTGTTGCTTTAGAACGCTGCCCAGCGTGTAGTGGGCCTCCGCATAATCGGGTTTTTCGTGAATTGCCGCGCGGAGCTCGTCCGCCGCTTGGGGAAAATCACCTTGCTGCCACAGCGTCACGCCTAGTGTGTAGTGAACATCCGCTTGTTGCGCATCCAGCTCTTCCGCCCTTCGAAACTCCGTCGTAGCTTCCGCAAGTTTGTCCTTCAATTTCAGCGCCAGCCCCAGATCGTAGTGCAGGGTGGCATCTTGTGGAGAGGTTTCGAGCGCGGACTGAAACTGAGTGACAGCGGCGTCAAAGTCCGTTTTCTGAAGATAGGCAACACCCAGATTCGTCTGGTACCCCGTGTCTCGCGGCCGCAACCGCAGCGCAGCTTGAAACTCCGGAATGGAGCCATTGGCATTTCCAATCTGCAACAGCGCGAGTCCCAGATTATTGTGCGCATCCGGATTTTCCGGCTGCAACTTCACCGCTTGGCGGAACGACGCCACAGCTTCATCAACATTTTCGGAGCGTTGCAGCAACACTCCCAAAAGGTTCTGCGCTTCGAAAAGATCGGGCTGTAATTTCACCGCCGCTTGCAATTCGCGGGTTGCGCCCTCTTGGTCGCCTTTCTCGTGCAGAGCCTGTCCTAGATAGAAGTGTGCCTGCGCGCTCGCCGCATCCAAGCTCACTGCCGCGTCGAGCTGCGCGATGGCCTCTTCGAGTGATTTTTCCTGAAGTCGCAAGACCCCGAGATGGAAGTGCGCCAACGCAAAGGCGGGTTGCAATCGGAGTGCTTCCGAGAATTCGCTTCCCGCTTCCTTCAAACTTGACGTCCCTGTAGGAGCGGGTCCTGCCCCGCTCGCCGGCGATTGCCGCATCAGCAACGATCCCAGATCGTCGTGCAACTCCGCACGTCCCGGGTCCAATTCGATTGCCCGCCGCACATCCTTTGCGGCTCCTGCCGAATCATCCGAAGCATCGCGAGCCCGCGCCAGCGTCCGGTACGCTTCTGAATCCGTGGGAGCAAAACGGACCGCATCACGCGCCTCGCGCAGCGCGCCTTTCGTGTCCCCTTTGCGAAGGAGCGCGTTGCTCAGATTCACGTGCGCCCGGGAAAAATCGAACCTCAAATTCACCGCTGCCTGGAATTGCGCGATCGCCGGATCAATCTGCCCCTGCGCCAGCAAGACCCACCCGAGCGAGTTACGCGCCTCGGGACTCCGCGGCGCCAGTCGCACAGCTGTTTCAAACGCCGTGCGCGCCGAGGGCACGTCGCCGCTCCGCAGCGCGGCCATCCCCTGGGCGTACGCCGCATTCGCCTGCGAGGAGCTATCCGCGCTTTGCGCTGCAGCGTTCTGGCCGCGTGGCGCCAAGGAGAAACAGAAAAACAAAACAATCAGCGCCAGGCGGGGAATGAGTTCGAGATGGCGAATACGAGCGCCCACAGCCAAAATCGTCAGCATGAAAAATAGTAGCACGCCACGAAGTGCGGCGGCTTGTGCCGCTTTAGGGTGTCACGTCCGAAGACCGATCCCGCAAGTCGAGCGAATCGTAGCAACCCGCCCCGCCACTGCCCACAAACATGCCCGAAGCCTTGACCGCCATCCGGCTGCCCCCTACTATCCCAGGAGGGCATGTTTTTCAGAACTCTTGGGCATCGCCGTCTAATTCTCACCGCGCTGCGAATTTCGTTCGCGCTTCTTCTCCCATTTTCTCTTCTTCTCGCCGTGGACGATCCTCCCAATAAAAGCCCCAAGCCGCTCGCGTTCTTCACGGACATTGCCAAACAGGCTGGCCTCACCATGACCAACACCTTTGGCGGCGTCACCAGCAAGAAATATATTATCGAGACCACCGGCACCGGCGTCGCGATTTTTGACTATGATAACGACGGCTGGCCCGACATTTTCATCGTCAATGGCACCAAGCTCGAAGGCTTCCCTGCCGGCCAAGCTCCCACCAATCACCTCTATCACAACAATCACGACGGCACCTTCACCGACGTCACACAAAAAGTCGGCCTCGCCCACACCGGTTGGGGACAAGGCGTCTGCGTCGGCGACTACGACAACGATGGCTTCGAAGATCTCTACGTCACCTACTACGGAAAAAATGTCCTCTACCGCAACAACGGCGACGGCACGTTCACCGACGTTAGCGACCAGGCCGGCGTCTCCGGCTCCGGCAAAGCCTGGGGCACCGGTTGCGCCTTCCTCGACTACGATCGCGATGGCCACCTCGATCTCATCGTCGCTAACTACGTGGACTTCGACCTTTCCACGACTCCCGCTCCAGGAGATCGCCCCAATTGCGTCTGGAAGGGCGTCCCCGTAATGTGCGGTCCGCAGGGCTTGCCCGGCTCAAAAAACATCCTCTATCACAACCGCCGCAACGGAACCTTCGAGGACGTCACCTCCAAAGCACGCATCGATCAAGTGGACGGCCACTATGCCTTCAGCGTCACCACCCTTGACTACGACGATGATGGCTGGCCCGACATTTACGTTGCGTGTGACAGCACACCCAGCATCCTCTACCACAACAATCGCGACGGCACCTTCAAGGACGTGGCCCTCACCGCCGGCGCGGCCTTCAACGAAGACGGCCGCGCGCAAGCCGGCATGGGCTCCACCGCCGCCGACTACAATGGCGACGGCCGCCTCGACATTTTCAAAACTAATTTCTCCGACGACACGGCCACGCTCTATCGCAATAACGGCGATGGCACCTTCGACGACGTCACCTATCCGGCCGGGCTGGGCCTGAACACGCAATACCTCGGCTGGGGCACCATGTTTCTCGATTTCGATAACGACGGCTGGCCCGACCTGCTCCTGGTCAACGGCCACGTTTATCCCGAAGTCGACAGCCAGCATCTCGGCAGCAGCTTCCAGGAGCCGCGCATCCTCTATCACAACAACGGCAACGGCACGTTCACCGACATCTCCGCCTCTGCCGGACCCGGAATTAACGCGGCGATCTCCTCGCGAGGCCTGGCCATCGGCGATCTGTGGAACGATGGCCGGATATCCGCTGTCGTCAGCAACATGAACACCTCCCCAAGCGTCCTCGTAAACCAGGTGCGCACCGCCAATCACTGGATTGCCCTCCGTGCCATCGGCGCTCCGCCGGCATCGCTGAACTCGGCGGGTGCGAAAAAATCAAGCCGCGACGCCATCGGCGCACGCATCCGCGTGAAAGCCGGCACCCGCATTTTTATCGACGAAGTCCGCAGCGGCTCGAGCTTCCTCTCCAACAACGACATGCGCGTCCACTTCGGTCTAGGCAGCGCCAGCAAGCTTGACTGGGTCGAAGTCCGCTGGCCCAGCGGCCTCCTCGAAAAATTCGACAATCTCGCGCCAGACGCCATCCACACCCTAAAAGAAGGCTCCGGCACACTCCTCGGACCCGCCGCGAAAAGGAACTGATCCTGTTCATCCTCTAAGATGTGGTCAGAAATCCGGGGCTCGAGAGGGGACGCTAAATGCTCAGAACAGGGCAGACAGCTCGTAGAAAACCACGATGCCACTTTCACCATGCGCTAGTGCAAATTCGGATGCTTCAAGTGCCACTCCGTGGCGCTTTGGTAGGCCATGGCCAGAGCGAGCATTTCGGCGTCGCCGAAGAGTTTGCCAATGAACGACAGACTTGTGGGGTGGCCTTTTTCGTCAAAGCCGTGAGGGACGGCGACGCAAGGATGGCCCGTGAGGTTGGTGACGGCGCTGTTGAGGGTAGCGACTGGATTCGGAGTGTAATCGGCGTAGTCGAAAGGAAGAACATAAACATCGACTTCCGCCATGATGCGCGCCATTTCCCGCATCAGAAGGGCGCGCACCCGGTTGGCGTTGACGTATTCCGCGGCGGGAAGCAACCGAAACGTGTTCTGGCTGACCACGCGGTCCTGGCGCACCAGTTCCCCCGGCTGTGCCTCGATGGGATCTCGGAGCGCGGCATTGGCTTCGCCCCACATGATCGTCGGAAAATCGAGCTTGGCGTGTTCCGGCAGTGCGATCTCGATGAGCTGGAATCCAAGACTTCTTATCTTTTCTAGCGCCGCGGAATCATTGGCATCGACTTGCGGGGTTTGCCGAGTGTCCGAGAATGCGGCCTTCAGGTAGCCGACGCGAAGCTTGCGAATATCCATGTGGGCGTCCCAGTTGAAGGGAACATCTTGGACTGCAAGGTCTTGATCGTCGGGGCCCTGAATCGCTGCGAGAACCAGCGCGCAATCTTCGACGCTGCGGCACATCGGGCCGGTCTTGTCGAGGCTCCAGCTCAAGGTCATGACGCCGTGGCGGCTCACGCGGCCGAAGGTGGGGCGAAATCCTGTGACGCCACAAATCGCGGAGGGGGCAACGATCGATCCTCCGGTCTCGGTGCCGATGGAAAAGCCCACCAGGCCCGCGGAAGTGGCGGAACCCGGTCCGGCCGACGATCCCTGCGAGCCCATGGAGAGATCCCAAGGATTCTTCGTCTGGCCCGCGAACCAGATGTCATCCAGGGCCAGTTCGCCGGTGGCCAACTTGGCAATCAGGACGGCGCCCGCCGCGCTGAGTCTGGACACCACGGTTGCATCGGTGTCGATCACACGGGTTTTGAAAGGCGCCGCTCCCCAGGTGGTGGGATAGCCTTTGGCGGCAGCGAGATCCTTGACACCCCACGGGATGCCGTGGAGGGGACCGCGGTAGCGATTCGCGGCAATTTCGCGATCGGCATCGCGGGCCTGGCGCATGGCGAGGTCTTCGGTGATGGTCACAGCGCAGAGGAGCTGGGGGTTGTACTTCTTAAGGCGGCCCAGGTACATCTCCGTCAGCTCGACCGAAGTCATCTGCTTGGTGCGAATCAGCTCGGCCAACTGCGTCGCCGGCCAGAAGGCCACGTCTTGCAAATTGCGCGGCCGCGTGACGAGTGGAGGCGCGCTGGCGCGAAACGGGCGTTTCGTCCGGTCAATCTTCATACCTGGGACGATGGGGTTGAAGTATAGCGGCGGGGCGATGCTGTTATCGAGTTGTACTTTTCGCAGCCCTTCCCAGCGGGTTAGGTTTTTGTTCACACCATCCAGCACGGCGTCGAGCTGTTGATCGGTGAAGGTGAGCCCCGCGACGGAGGCCGCGTCGCGCAGCATCGCTTTCGTGATCGTCGGGGACTTTTGATCTTGCATCTTGCCCCACAGCACGCCGGGCAAGAGCGTTGAACCCAAGCCCAGGGTCGAAAAATAAGCGAGAAAAGAACGGCGGCCCGGTATGACCTGCGGCGCATCCGTGATGTGGAGTTGGCGGCGGACATCGTCAGCCGACTCTTGTTTTGGCCCATGGTCCATGTGGATCTCCCGTCGCGCCCGCAATGGCGGCGGGAGTATAGCAGAGCATGCAGGCCGACGACGACAACGGCGATGCCGGTGCGAGAAACGAGATGGTCGCCGGCGCCGCTGCGGGCGGGGACGCGCGTCAGGCTTTTTTGCTGCGCAACCGGGAGAGGGATAGCGAGCGATTGCCGAGCCACCGGGAACACGGAGTAGGACAGACCTAGTACTCATGGTAACCTATCGGCACCTGCCTGTGTTGCGGGTCGGGAAAAATCGGAGATGCCCAAATCGATCCTAATCGTAGATGACAGCGCGACGGTACGGCACGTGATTCGTGCTTTCTTGGAAGGGCAGAGCAACATCGCGGTCTGCGGCGAAGCTGCCGATGGTGTGGATGCCATCGAGAAAGCCAAAATTCTGAAGCCCGACCTGATCGTGCTGGACCTGGCGATGCCCCGGATGAACGGCGTGGAAGCAGCATCGGTGCTGAAAGCGATGATGCCCCACGTGCCCATCGTTTTGTTCACGATGTATAGCGAAATACTGGGCCAGTCGCTGACTGCCGCCGCGGGCGTCAACCTGGTGCTGTCCAAACCGGATGGAATGAGCAAGCTGGTGGAGTCCGTGCAGAGCTTGCTGGCTTCCTAAGCAAGGCGGCGGACCCGGGCTTCGCTCCGACGCCCGGCTGGAGCAGCGACGGGAGCGGACTTCCGGCCTGCACCTCACCTGGTCGGTTTCGTGGGTCTCGGACGGTTGAATGGGTCTGTGCGCACGATGCCTTCGGCTTCTCTTACGAAGATCAGCTGGTTGGGCTTGAGGTCTTTAAGGGTATCCACCTGGCCGCTGGGCCAGCGGATTTCGAGGAGATCGACTCTTTCGGCTTTGCCCAGGCCGAAGTGGACGCGCAGGTCGTTCTGCGAGATGTAGCTGCCTCCGCTGCGCACCTCGTCGATTTGCTGGTGTGGCTTCGCTTCGTCGGGAGGACGGGTGACGCAGCGCACGCGCGCCCCGATGCCGCTGCGGTTCGATTTTGTACCGATGGTGCGCACCTTGATCCAGTTGCTGGTGTGCGTTGAATCGCAGCGCAGCAGCTGCGGAAAATCATTGACGGTGTTGACGACCACGTCCAGGTCGCCGTCGTTGTCGAAATCGCCGAAAGCGCAGCCACGCGAGGCAACGGGAACGGTGATGCCGGGACCCGCGCGTCCGGACACATCATCGAAGCGGCCGTTGCGGAGATTCTTGTAGAGAAGTTTTTGCTGCGGGTAACCAGCTTCTGTTTTTAACTGCTCGACTTCGGGATACACGTGGCCGTTGCAGATGAGGATGTCGGGCCAGCCGTCATTGTCCATATCAAAAAAACCACAGCCCCAGCCGAGAAATTGCGTGTGGCGGCCGAGACCAGCGGCGAAGGTCATGTCCTCGAAAGTGCCGTCGCCGATGTTGCGGTATAGAGAAGGAGTGTCTCCCGCAAAATTGGTCTTGACGATGTCCAGGTTGCCGTCGAGATCGTAGTCGGCGGCGGAAACGCCCATGCCCGCCTGCGGCTTGCCCTCGGCGCTGAGGGCGCAGCCGGCCTCCATAGCGATGTCGGTGAATTTGCCGTTGTGCTTGTTTTGGTAGAGGGCGCTGGCGGTGGAATCGTTGGCAACGTAAATGTCTGGCCAGCCGTCGTTGTCGAAATCGGCAGTGAGCACACCGAGTCCATAGGTGCCGTTGGCCTGGAACAAGCCGGCGGCTTCGCTGACGTCGGTGAACGTTCCATCGCCGTTGTTATGGTAGAGGATATTTTTGCCGCCGTTGAGTCCGGGCGGGCCGCAAGCGACCATGACGCCTTTGTAGAGGCACGGTCCGGACTCCGGGACCGGAGCGGTGGCGAGATCGAGATCGATGTAGTTGGCGACGAAAAGATCGAGGTGCCCGTCGCGGTCGTAGTCCACAAAGGCACATCCGGTGTTCCAGCGCTTGGGGTTCCCGGCGACGCCGCTTTTTTCGCTGACGTCGGTGAAGGTGCCGTCACCATTGTTGTGGTAGAGGACGTTCTTGCCGAAGTAGGTGACGAAAAGATCTTCGAAGCCATCGTTGTCGTAATCGCCGATGCAAACGCCTTGGCCCCATCCGGAATGCTGCAGCCCCGCTTTGACGGTGACGTCGGTGAAGGTACCGTCGCGATTGTTTTTGAAGAGGTGGGAAGAGGGGGCTTGGCCCGCGGAAAAACCTTCTAGCCGCGAGCCGTTTACGAGAAAAATGTCGAGCCAGCCGTCGTTGTCGTAGTCATAGAAAGCCACCCCACAGCCGGTGGTTTCGAGGAGGTATTTGTTTTTGTGTTCGCCGCCGAAGATGGTTTTTGCGTTTAGACCGGATTCGCGGGCGACATTGAGGAAAGTTACGCCAAGGTTGCTTGCCGGAGGCGTGGCAGGAGCGGGGGTCGCGGGTTGTTGTGCGGGAGCAAGAATTTTTTTCCACCAGGCGGACCGCGCGAAAGACAAAACATCCTCGAGCGGCAGAACGAGAGCGGAACGGCTCAACGATTGCAGGAATGTCCGCCGCGAAGTGAACAAAAGTGTGATACCTTCCCGCACTGGCTAGCGCCTTGGCCGGTGCTCGAGTCCGCGACTTAATCTTAGCGTAAGCGCGACCAGATCCTATAAGTTCGCGTTCGCTACGCTGGCACAGAAACGCCGGGCACAGCGTCCGAGTGATGAAAGTCTTCTCCATGTTTTGCGGCAGGGTTGCGAGTCCGTTCGCGCTAGTCCTTGTCCTTCTCCTGACCCCCCTTGGCGCCGGGGCACAGACGCCGAAACCTCCATCGCTAGAGCTTTCGCGCGCGGTGCGGCCCTGGGAATTTCTTCCCGTGGTTGGAACGCGCGCGGGGCTTTTCGGCAACGAGTCCGGGCGCATGGAAGCGTGGGTCTATCCGCTCAAGCTGCTCCGGGATTTCCATCTGCAATTTCATGTCGAAGGACGAGTGTTGCCGGCGGAAACGCTGGCCCGGACGGTGGTGGTGCGACCGGAATCGAGCACGATTGTCTACAGCGGCGACACGTTCTCGGTGCGCGAGACGTTTCTGGTGCCTGTGAGTGAGCCGGGCGCGGTCATCTCGATCGATGTGGAAACCGAAACGCCGCTAGAAGTGGAGGCGAGCTTCGAGCGTGATTTTCAGTTGGAGTGGCCGGCGGCGCTGGGCGGGACGTTCATGTCGTGGGATGCGGGATTGCGGGCGTTTTCTCTAGGCGAAGAGACGAAAAAATTCGCGGCACTGGTGGGTTCGCCTACGGCGGCGAAAGCGCTAGAGGAATATCAGACGAATTATTCCGCGTCTCGGGTGAATTCGTTTGGCCTCGGAGTTACGCAAAAAGGCCGGGACAGGAAATTCATCGTCATGGCGGCGTCAATGGATGGACGGGCCGCGGCCGCGGCGACCTATCGCCACTTGTTTGGCGATTACGAGGAACTCCTGCGGACGTCTGTCGACTACTATCGTAAATTTTTGAGCGAGACGGTGAACGTGGAGCTGCCTGACGCGCAGTTGCAACAGGCGTATGACTGGGCGCGGGTGAGCCTGGTTCAGGGAATGGTGAGCAATCCATTTCTCGGAACGGGGCTGATTGCCGGGTATCGCACGTCTGGCGAGGGTGCGCGGCCGGGCTTCGCGTGGTTTTTTGGAAGGGATGCGCTGTGGACGGCGCTGGCGTTGGATGCCGCCGGCGATTTTGCGAACACCCGGACGGCGCTGCAGTTCGTGGGCAAGTATCAGCGCGAGGACGGGAAAATTCCGCACGAAATCGCGCAGGTAGCGAATTTCGTTGCGTGGTTCAAAGATTTTCCATACGCGTATGCATCGGCGGACGCGACGCCGCTCTACATGATTGCGACGAATGACTACGTCGTCGAGAGCGGGGACTCGGCTTTCGCCAAAGAAAAGTGGGACAGCCTGTGGAAAGCCTACCAGTTTCTGCGCTCGACTTACGATCCACAGGGATTTCCGCAGAATCTTGGGATTGGCCATGGATGGGTGGAAGGCGGGCCGCTGCTGCCCGTGAAGACCGAGCTTTACCAGAGCGCGCTCGGCGCCGAGGCCCTGCGGGCGCTCTCGAATCTGGCGCGGATAAGCGGCAAAGACGATATAAGCAAGGAGCTGGCGCAGGATTTCGAACACCAAAGGTCGCTGGTCGACAAGGCTTTCTGGCTGGCGGAAAAAAACAGGTACGCGTTTGCGCTGGACCAGGACGGTAAACCGGTGGACGAAGCCAGCGTACTGGCAACCGTACCGATGTGGTTCGGGTTGCTCGACGAGCGGAACGCCAGCGCGATGATCACCCAGCTTGCCGAGGCCGATCATCAGACCGATTGGGGCATGCGCATTCTTTCCGAGCGGTCGCCGAAATTCAGTGGCGGCGGATATCACTACGGATCGGTGTGGCCGCTGTTCACCGGGTGGGCATCGATTGGAGAGTACCGTTATCACCGGGCGCTGCCTGCTTACGCGAATCTCCGAGCCAATTCCCTGCTGGAGCTGGACGGATCGTTGGGCCATGTGACGGAGGTGCTTTCCGGGGACTATTACCAGCCCCTGTCGACGAGTTCGCCCCATCAGATTTGGTCGGCAGCGATGGTTGTCGGCCCTCTGCTGCGCGGGATGTTTGGGTTGGAGGCCGATGCGTGCGCACACCAGCTGACATTCGCCCCGCACCTGCCGGCGGATTGGACCTCATTCCGCATCGAGAATCTGCGTCTCGGCGGCGACACGTTGCTGCTTCACTACGCGAAAAGTGAAGAGGGGATCCTGTTGGAAATTGGCCGGACGGCGGGCAGCGAGGAGAGCACCTTGGAATTTCGGCCCGCCCTCAGCCTGCGGGCCAAGGTGCAAAAGGCCGAGTTGAATGGCAAGCCGGTTCCTTTCCGGATGGAAATGCATGGAGAGGATCAGCACCTGGTGGTGCGGTTTCCGGTGAAGGCCGGAAAGAATTTTCTGCGGATTTACCTCTCGAATGATTTTGCGCTGAGTGTGACCTCCGTTTTGCCGCCTCTGGGGAGCGCCAGCCGCGGGTTGCGGATTCTTTCGGAAACATGGTCGGCCTCTCGAGACCAACTGGTACTGGAGGTCTCCGGGGCGCCGGGCAGCGAATACGGACTGAGAGTTTGGAATCCAGCTGAGATTCAGAGCGTGCAGGGAGCGGATTTCAATCCGAGCTCGGAGAATCACAGGCTGAATATTCAGATTCCTCGAAGCGATTCGGAACCGTACCCGCACACCAGGGTGGTCTTGCATTTTTCCGGGTCGCGGAGCAGTGACAGACGCCTGAAACCGTAGGCTCGCCGGGGCAGGCTGAGGAAGCAAGAATTTGGCGCCGGGGGCGCGAGGACAGAAAGGGAATGGCCATCCTTGGGGTCGCCTGGGGATCGAATATGGGATTGCGCGGGGTGGAAAGATGCGAAAAATACTCTTTGTGGCGGGGTTGATCGCAGCAAATCTGTGCGTGCCCGGGGGGGCGAGGGGACAAGTGAAAAAAGTGGACGCGGAAGGACACGAGTGGTGGCAGCACGCGGTGTTTTACGAAGTGTATCCGCGGAGCTTCGCGGACAGCGACAACGACGGCGTCGGTGACCTGAAGGGCATCACTTCGAAGCTCGACTATTTGAAACAACTCGGGGTGGATGCGATCTGGATCACACCCTGCTTCCCTTCTCCGCAAGTGGACTTCGGCTACGACGTATCCGACTACGAAAACATCGATCCGATGTATGGGACGCTGGGGGATTTCGATCAATTGGTTAGCGAAGCGAAGAAGCGGGGCATCCGGGTCATTCTGGATTTTGTGGTGAATCACACATCCGATCAGCACAAATGGTTTCTGGATTCGAAATCGTCGCGCACCGCAGCGAAGCGGGATTGGTACATCTGGCGCGATGGCAAAGGACCGAACCAGCCGCCCAATAATTGGACATCGACGTTTGGCGGCTCGGCCTGGAAATTCGATCCGACCACCGGCCAGTATTACTATCACTATTTTTACGCCGAACAGCCGGACCTGAACTGGCGCAATCCCGCCGTAAAGCAGGCCATGCTGGACGCCACGCGCTTCTGGTACAAGCGTGGCGTTGCGGGCTTCCGTCTGGATGCGGTGGATACCTTGTTTGAGGATCCAGAGCTGAAGGATAACCCGGTGCTGCCGGGGACCGACAAGTTCGGGATGCCAAATACACTGGAGATCTACAACAAGAAATTGCCCGAAGTGCACGACGCCCTACGAGATCTGCGCAAGGTGGCGGACGAGCACGGAGCGGTGCTGATCGGAGAGACCTGGACGAAAGATGTGTCCGAATTAAGAGATTACTACGGCGAGCACAACGATGAGTTGCAGATGCCGATGGATTTGATGATGACGGAGTTCAAGCAGCTTTCGGCGCCGCTGTTCCGCGAGCATCTGGGGGCGGTACAGAGCGCAGGGGGATGGCCGGTGTTCGTGATCAGCAATCACGACATCGTGCGTTCCTATACGCGCTACGCCGACGGAGTACACAACGACGACATCGCCAAGACGATGGCGGCGCTGTATCTGACGCAGCGCGGAACACCGATCCTGTACTACGGCGAAGAAATCGGGATGCAGAACAACGATCCGAAGAGCAAAGACGAGGTGAAGGATCCCATTGGGAGGCGCGGGTGGCCCTC
>Ga0209526_10000368_pt1 | contig 28565 bp, 27 predicted proteins | sample JacPinW_OM2H0_M1_FD_188566 | JGI IMG/M metagenome (GOLD analysis project Ga0209526, IMG submission 188566) | Forest soil microbial communities from Algoma, Ontario, Canada - Jack Pine, Ontario site 1_JW_OM2H0_M1 (SPAdes) (version 2) | ecosystem: Environmental > Terrestrial > Soil > Boreal... | reverse complement strand
TCGAGACCCCAGCCGGCGAGCGCACGCTCGGCAATCCGATCGCCGGCGAAAGACCAGATCAAGAGCCGGTGCCCCGCCGAGAACTTCACACCATCCACCGTCTCGCTGAGCGCGGGTAGCCACACTAGCCGGGCGAAGCTCAATGGCGCCGTGACAATGACAACGATCGAGATTGCTGCAGCGGCACGCGCGATGAGGGGTCGTGAACGATAGAGGAGGAGGCCGATCGGCAGGCCGGCGACCAGGACTGCTTTCGCCGCCGTCCCCGCGAGCCCGTAGACCGTCACTGCGGTTGCTATTGTGAGGAGCACGGCGAAAATTTTTTGGCTGCGGCAAACTAGCATGGCGCTAACCGGCAACAGCAGGATCGCGAATGAGATCGATGCTTGGTTGAGCCGAGATGCTCTATAGGTGCGATCCGAGAAAAGCGAGCTCAGAACGCCACCCGTCGCGCGCTCGGCGGCGGCCATGGCGAGCCCGACTACCAGCCCGCCTACCAAAAACAGCGTCATTCGACGCGGCGCAGCGATCATGCCGGCCGCAGCAACGAGCGCAAGCCCGGCGGCAAATAAGCCGGCGAGCCGGGCCGCCACGGTCAAGCTTCGTATCGGATCAACCGACCACAAAGCCGAGGCGGCCCCCCAAAGGAGCAGACATCCGAGCAACATGGCCGGCAGGGCGAGAGCGGGGCTCAGTCTGTTCCGGCTTGTGGACAGCACCAAACCTGCCGCGCACAGCCCGGCCACCGATGCGAGTGCCGCCATGCCGCGTGGTACCAAGACAAGGAGCGGAAAGAAAAGGAGCGTGGCCGCACCCAGACCCGCTTCAGACCACGCCGCTATCCACCGGACGGTCCGGTTCGCAAAGGGGATAACCCCAAGGCCCTGTTGGTGTGATCGGAACCGCGGTCGTCCCGCCCGCATTGCCGGCAAGATGCCCGCGTTCCCAGCGGCGGCCTCGGAACGATCGGCGCCCCTCACTACGCACAGATTTCGATCGCGGAGAAGAAGAAGGCGATCTCCTGCGCGGCATTCTCGGGCGAATCGGAACCGTGCACCGAATTGGCTTCGATCGATTCGGCAAAATCCTTGCGGATTGTTCCCGGAGCCGCATCCGCCGGGTTGGTCGTTCCCATGATTTCACGGTTGAGCGCTACCGCGTCGCGGCCTTCGAGCACCTGAACAACAACCGGGCCCGAGCTCATGAAGGCTACCAGATCCCGGTAGAACGGGCGCTCCGCATGAACCTTGTAAAAGCGCTCGGCCTGCGCTTGCGAAAGTTGCACGCGCTTCTGGGCGACGATGCGGAGCCCTCGTTTTTCGAAGCGGTCGTTGATCGCGCCGGTAAGGTTGCGTCGTGTGGCGTCCGGTTTGATGATCGACAATGTCCGTTCGATGGTCATCCGCATTTCTCGTCTGGGGAAAGCCGGGCGGTTATATCGAGCGCATGGCCGACCGGCAACGGTCGGCGAAACCGCCGCTCGTTTACGCCTTTTGCTCCCAACCCGATGCCGTTTGCTGCCAATAGGTTAATTTATGTCCCGCTTCGCGGGCACGGCGCCACCGACCCCGCGCGGCCTCGACCGCGCCGGCATCGTTGCCGTCGAAGAGGTCGGCACACCGGGAAAAGAATTGCAGATCCGTGGCTTCCAGGCCATCGACGAGCACGATCATCAAGGCGCTGTTCGGGTTCTCATCGCGGTGAGTCAACCAGATCGGTTGAACCGCCGGGTTGCCGTCGCGAGCCGAACCGTGCGGCAGGAAACTGCCCTCCTCGTAAGTCCAGAGCGTCGTGTTGAGGTGTTCGACCCGTTCGGGCGAACCTGCCCTGACCACGATGCGATGACCCTGCGACCACGCTCGCTCGAGGAGCCTCGGCAAAGCCCGCTCCAGCGAGGTCGACAGAAGGTGGTAAAAGCCGATTTCGGCCAAACTCGGCTGATCCAAGAGCAATAGCGGGACGCTATCTCCTCATTCGTTTTCGAAATATTGCGAGACCAGGCGGTCGAGAAGCCTGACTCCGAATGCGGTAGCTCCCTTCGGCACGGTCGCATTATCCTTCGTCGACCATGCCGTCCCTGCAATATCGAGATGCGCCCAGGGGACGTCGTTGACAAACCGCTGGAGAAACTGCGCGCCGATAATGCTGCCGCCGGCGCGACCGCCGCCGATGTTTTTTACGTCGGCCGCATCACTATCGATCTCGCGGTCATAGCTTTCCGCGAGGGGAAGGCGCCAGACTTGCTCGCCAACGGTCTTGCCGGCCTCGATCAGCCGGTCGGCGAGTTCTTCATTGTTCGAGAACAAGCCGGCACGGTGGTGGCCGAGCGCGACGATGACCGCGCCGGTCAAGGTCGCCAAGTCGATCATGAGCCGCGGCTTAAAGCGCTCCTGGCAATACCAAAGCGCATCCGCGAGCACCAGGCGGCCTTCGGCGTCGGTATTCAATACCTCGATCGTCTGACCCGACATCGAGGTGACGATGTCACCCGGCCTTTGCGCGTTGCCCGAAGGCATGTTTTCGGCGAGACCGACGACGCCAACCGCATTCACTCTAGCCCTGCGTGCCGCGAGCAGGCGCATCAGGCCGATAACCACGGCGGAACCGGCCATGTCCCATTTCATGTCGGCCATACCGGCTGCGGGCTTGATCGAGATGCCGCCGGTGTCGAAGGTGACGCCCTTGCCGACGAAAGCGAGGGGCTTGCTGCCTTTGGAGCTGCCGGAGGCCCTGGCGCCGCGCCACTCCATTGTCACGACGCGCGGCGGCCGAGTGCTGCCCTGTCCCACTGCGAGCAACGCGTTCATGCCGAGATCGCGCATCTTTTTCTCGTCAAGCACCTCGACGTCGACGCCGAGTTCCGCGAGCTGCACCGCCTGCGCCGCCAGGGTCTCGGGGTAGATCACGTTTGCGGGTTCCGACACCAGATCGCGGGTGAAGAATACCGCCTCGGCAGTCTTTCCGAGTGGCTTGTAGGCGCGCTGCGCCGCGTTTGCGGCAGTCGTCGCCACCGTCAGATGATGCAGGGAGGGTTTTTGCTCGGGCTTCTGCTTGGTCTTGTACTTGTCAAAACGATAGGATCTGAGCTGGGCGCCAAAAGCGAGCTCGGCCGCCGCTTCGGCTTGACCCACCTGGGCGCCCTCGCCGACCTCGATCACAAACGTCGCCTCCTGTTCGCCGGTACCGTTCAGGTGAGCTACGAGATTTCCGCCAAGCTGCTGGAGCGAGCGAGGATCGGTCAAATCGGGCTTGCCGAGACCGGCGAGGACTATTCGGCTGACGGAAAGATTGGCCGGCCCGACGATCGGTAGCAGCTCGTCCTTCTTCCCGCTGAACCGGGGCGCGGCAGAAAGCGCGCGGCTGATCGCCCCGGACGTCGCCTCGTCGAGGCGCCTTGCGGCGGGCGTCAACACTCCCTCTTCCCATACCCCGACCACCACAGCACCGGATCGGGGTTGGTCAGGCTCGGCAAAGCTGATCTTCATCGTGCGACCTCGACAAATCTTGGCGGGAGCGGGCGTGCTCGGCAATCCACCAACGGTCCGCGATACATAGTCGAGACCGGAAGTCGGCGCCAGTGATCCTCGGGGCCTCGCGGGTATTCGGGAAATGGATCTGGCCGGGCTCCCGCGCGAACTTTATGATCCATCGGCAATGACGAGGCTCAACCGCTATATCCTGCGTCAGTGCTTCGGCGTCATGATCTTTGTGACCGCCGCGCTCAGCGCCGCGATCTGGCTCGCCCAGTCCCTCCGGCTGATCGATTTGATCGTCAATCGCGGACTGTCGATCGACGTGTTTCTCTATCTCGCGGCGCTGATCCTGCCCCGCTTTCTCGACATTGTGCTGCCGATCGGCGTGTTCATCGCCGTGCTCTTCACCTTCAACCGATTGACCGCCGAGAGTGAACTTGTCGTTATGCGGTCGTCCGGACTTAGCCATGTCGCGTTGGCCAAGCCTGTATTGATGCTGGCCGGGATCGCCTTCCTCGTTCTGATGAGCTTATCCGTATATTTCCTCCCGGCTTCGAATCGCGCCTTCAAAGATCTGCAGTTCGAGATTCGCAACCGCTTCGTTTTGAGCCTGATCCAGGAGGGGACTTTCACCACGATTTCGGACAAGCTCACCATCTACGTCCGCAGCCGAGACGATCGTGGTGAGGTGACCGGGCTGCTGATCAACGACAGCCGCAATCCCCAGCGGCACGTCACCATCGTCGCCGAGCGCGGCGCCTTTGTCGATTCGCCGGCCGGCTCCAGAATCGTGATGGTGAACGGAAACCGCCAGCAATTCGATACCGAGACGCGCAAGCTTTCGCTCCTCACATTTGAAAGTTACACGCTCGATCTCGACACCCTACACGATGCCCCGGTCGTTCGCTTTCGCGAGCCTCAGGAACGTTTTATGGATGAACTCTTCTTTCCGCCCAAGGATGTGGACGGCTCCCTCCGCCAGGGTTTCGTCGTCGAGGCGCATCAGCGCATCCTCGTTCCGCTCTCTGCGTTTAGCTTTTCTCTGATCCCTCTTGCTTGTCTCTTGCCTGGAGAGCTCAATCGTCGCGGACAGCTGAAGCGTGTCCTTCTCGCGATCGGCCTCGCATTCCTGTTCGAACTGGCGGACCTCGGCGTCAACAACATTGCTTCTCGTTCCGGCGCGGCGATCCCGCTGATGTATGTGGCCGACCTCTTGCCGTTGGTTCTCGGGTTTGGGATTCTGCTGCATGGGGGAATAAGGCTCGGTTTTCGGCGGCCCGCGCCAGTCGCTCGGCCGGCGCACTGAGAACCCGGTCACGTCGGAGGGGTCGTCGTTGCAGCTCGCGAAAACTTTCTCCGCCTACGTCGCCCGGCAGTTTTTCGCTTGGTTCTGCGGTGTGTTCACGGCGATGGTCATCATCACTTTTTTGCTCGACTACATCGAGCTCATCCGCCGCGGCGGTGCCAAGCTGCAAGCCACATTGTTGTTGTTGTTCGAGATGGCTGCGTTGAAGCTGCCGCACACTGCGCAAGAGGTACTGCCCTTCGCGATCCTGTTCGGCACGATGCTCGCCTTCTGGCGGTTGACACGCAACAACGAGCTTGTCGTCGCTCGGGCGGCGGGGGTCTCGGTCTGGCAGTTCTTAACTCCGGCCGTGCTTGTCGCACTTCTCGTCGGCGTCATCGCCGTAACGATATTCAACCCGATCGCCTCGTTCACGCAGGCAGCCTACGAGAAGCTGGAAGGTCGCGTTCTCCGCCAAGGGTCGGACCAGCTTTCGCTGTCGAACGCGGGGTTGTGGCTCCGGCAGAGTGACCAGGATGGCAATCAGATTGTCATCCACGCCGGGAAGATTGCTTCCCAGCAACTGATCCTCGACCCGGTGACCCTCTTTTTCTTTAATGCTGCGACACAATTCACTTCACGCATCGACGCGCAAACCGCGCGGCTCGAGAAGGGCGATTGGGTGGTCGAGGATGGCATCAGGTGGTTGCCGAACGAGCCGCCTCAGCCTTTCGCCGAGCTGCGCCTGGCAACCACTCTGACGCCGCGCAAGATCGAGGAGAGCTTCGCCTCGCCGGATACCATGTCTTTTTGGGATCTGCCTGGTTTCATCGGATTGCTGGAGCAATCGGGCTTTCCGGCGCAGCGCCACCGCTTGCACTTCAACGTGCTGCTGGCTCGCCCGTTTTTGTTGTGCGCTATGGTTCTGGTTGCCGCGACCTTCAGCTTGCGCATGCAGCGTCGCGGCGGCGCGACATTGATGATCGTCGGCGGTGTGGTCGCTGGATTCCTTCTATACTTCTTGTCCGACATCATATTTGCCCTCGGGCTTTCCGCCAAAGTTCCGGTCACGCTCGCCGCGTGGACTCCGACCGGAGTGAGCCTGATCTTCGGGGCTTCAATGCTGCTCCATCTGGAAGACGGCTGATGGCGGATCGCCCAAGGGCCGATTGCCGGAGCCCTGCCTCGCGGTGGTCTGCCCGCACGTTGCTGGGTGCGCTGCTCTTCTTTTGCGCTCTGCTGCCCGCTGGCGCCGAATTGACCCTCGGCAGCGGCGCGCACCAGGATAGCAACGCCCCAATCGTCTTCCGCGCCGACGAGATCGAGTACGACGAGCAGCTCGCACTCACGGTTGCTCGAGGTCATGTCGAAATTTCCCAGAATGGACAGGTTTTGCTCGCTGACACGGTCTCATACAACCAGCGCACGGATACTGTCACGGCATCCGGAAACGTCAGCCTTTCGCAGCCGACTGGGGAGATTGTCTTTGCTGATTTCATCGAACTGCGCGACTCGATGAATGAGGGCTTCGCCAAGAACGTTCGAATGTTGCTCGCCGACCGCTCACGGCTCGCGGCCAACACGGCGCGGCGCACGAACGGGAATCGCACCGAGCTGAAGCGCGGCGTGTACTCCCCCTGCGATCTTTGCAGGGAGGATCCAAGCGCACCGCCGGCATGGCAATTGAAGGCGCGCGAGATCGACCACGACAAGGATCTGCAGCTGGTCGAGTTCCGCGACGCCGTCATGGAGATCGACGGCTGGCCCGTTTTCTACACCCCCTACTTCTCGATGCCGGACCCGTCGGTAAAGCGCGCGAGCGGTTTTCTGACCCCCTCGATCGGCAGCTCCAACACCCTCGGCGCGCATTTGACGATCCCATATTACTGGGTGCTCGGACCCGACAAGGATCTGACCTTGGCCCCGCGGTTTTATACCAAAGCTGGCCCGCTGATGGCCGCCGAATACCGCGAGCGCTTTGGCAACGGCACGCTAGACGCCATCGGCAGTCTAAACCACAGCAATGTCGGTTTCGGCAACAGCACGTCCTCCCAAGGGGAGCAATGGCGCGGCCACGTAAATGAGCACAGCGTATTCGACCTGGACGAGACCTACCGAGCCGGCCTCGACGTGCAGCGCGTCTCCGATCAGACTTATCTCCTGCGCTTCGGCTTCGGCAACCCGCTCCTGAACGCGATGATCAGCCGCGGCTACCTTGAGGGCTTCCAGGAGCGCGCTTCGACCGACGTCAACACCTACCTCTTTCAGCCGCTGCTGCCGGGCCTCGGCGACTCGACCCAGCCGATCGTGCTGCCGGTTGCGAACCGCAATTGGCAGAGCCGGCCGGATGCGCTCGGGGGCCGCTGGAATCTCAATGCGAATGTTCTCGATATCGTCCGCGAGGTAGGCACGCAGACGCGACGCCTGTCACTGGGCTCGGAATGGGATCGCAGCTTTCGCGACGGTCTCGGTGGGCAATATAACTTTTCGGCGAGCGTGCGCGGCGACGGCTACTCGATCGCTGATTTGAGCGCGGTATCGAACCCGGAGTTGCCTTCCGCTTTTTTCCCAGCAAATGGGCAGCCGGCGCTGGCGCCGACCGCCACCAACTTTGTGACCGGCCGAGCTTTCCCGCAACTAGGCCTCGTGTGGAGCTACCCGCTGGTCCACCGCGGCGAGGACATGACACAGCTGATCGAGCCGATCGTCGGTGGCTTCGCCGCACCCAGCAGCGGCAACCGGCGAAATATCCCGGACGAGGACAGCCTATCTTACGAACTCACCGACACCGACCTGTTCCGTCGCGACCGTTTGGCGGGTTATGACATTCTGGATACCGGCCAGCGGGTCGACTACGGAACCAAGCTCGGGCTCTACGACAAGGAGGGCGGCAGCTACCGATTGCTGATCGGTCAGAGTTACCGCGCCCAACCGAACCCGTTCCTGCCGCTGGGTTCCGGAGCGGAGAAGCGACTTTCGGACGTCGTCGGGCGGCTGGTATTGTCCCCCAATTCGTATCTCGATCTGATTTACCGCTTTCGCTTCAATACGAGCCCTTTGAGCAATCGCAACCAGCAGGTCGGCATAACTGCCGGGCCGGAAAGTTTGCGCGTCAGTAGCGGCTTTGTTTATCTTCCGGCGCAAGTCCAGGGCGAGGCCGTGACCAATCCCACCACCGGCCAGAATGTGCTTTACGGAAAGCGTGAGCAGCTCTATTTCGATGTCACGGCCAAGCTTACGCGATATTGGTCGGTGCGGGTCGCTGAAACGATCAACCTGACCAACAGCACCACGCTGGTCAATAACGTGCCGACGCCGCAAGCCTCTAGCGCCAGTCTTTATGGGTCCCTGTCCGCGATCTATCAGGATGAGTGCATGGCCTTTATCGGCGCTATTGCCCAATCGGGGATACGCAGTGGAGACGTAACCCCCGGTTATTCGGTGCTGTTCAGTGTCGTGTTCAAGAACCTCGGCGAGATCGGCGGCACCGTCGCGTCCATCTCTGGGAGTGCGCTACCGTGACGGTTCACTGGGCCGTTCCCGACCGGCGAATGGGAACGGCGATGGAGTTTTGATGGCTGAGACATCGTCGCCGCCGGGATGTAAGCTCCTTTACGTAATCGAGCGGCGAGGTCCATTATCGATGGTTGTAATGCGTTGGCTCGGCGCACTGCTGGTCGGGTTGAGCGGCTTCCCCAGCCCCGCGATGCCGGCACGCGCGCCTTCGGGGCCGGGGCCATCTGCCGCTTCGCAGGCGCCGGTGGCGCAGCCCCCTGGAGGTCAGATCACCGAAACCCGGATCGCCGCGGTCGTCAACGACGAGGTGATTTCGGTTGCGGACGTCAGGTCTCGCCTCAGGATGGTCATGCTTTCGTCGAACCTGACGGACTCACCGGAAACTCGACAGCGCATCGCTGCTCAGGTGCTGCGGACGATCGTTGACGAGAAGCTCCAATTGCAGGAGGCCAAGCGCCAAAACGTCTCTGCCACTGACGAGGAGATCAACAAGGCGTACACGCAGATCGAAAAGCAGAACAACATGCAGCCCGGTCAGCTCGACCAAGTCCTAAAGGCGCGCGGCATCGAGCGTGGCGCCTTGATCGAGCAGCTGACCGCATCGATCGTGTGGGCGAAGCTGGTGCGGCGACTCCTGTCGCAAACCAACGTGGTCTCCGACGAGGAGATCGATTACGCCCTCAAGCGCGCCAAGGAAACCGTCAATGAGCCGCAAAGCCGGGTGGCCGAAATCTTTCTCGCTGTCGATAACCCGCAGCAGGAGGATGACGTGCGGCGGCTTGCGGAACGGCTCACTGAACAAATGAAGCAGGGTGCCCGTTTTTCCGCAGTTGCGCAGCAGTTCTCGCAGTCTGCAACGGCGGCCGTCGGGGGCGATATCGGCTGGGTGCGTGCCGAGCAGCTCAGCCCGGAGCTCGGCAAGGTGGTCGCCCAGATGCGGCCGGGAGAATTGTCGCCGCCCATCCGGACCGGGGCCGGCTACTACCTGCTCCTCGTTGTCGACCGGCGCTCCGGCCGTGCCGCCGGCCCGGAAGAAACCGTGCTGCACCTTGTCCAGATCGTATTTCCGCTCTCGCCCCAGGCACCCGAAGCCATGCGCCGGACAACCATCCTCGAAGCGCAGGGCGCCAAGGCGACGGCGAAGAACTGCGAGGAGCTCCTCAAAATCGGCAAAGAGAAGGGTTCGCCACAACTGTCGAGCGAAGGGCGCCTTCGCGTGGAGCAAATCGCCCCGGCCATGCGCAATATTGTGCTTGGGCTGGAGCCTGGGCAGTCCTCGCAGCCGATCGTTCAAAAGAACGGGGTCGGGGTGATCATGGTCTGCGAAAAGGCGGCGGCGCCCAGCAGCCCGATCGTGCCGTCGCGTGAGGATGTCGGCGAAACGTTGATGCGGCAACGCCTAGACACCTTGGCGCGGCGCTATATGCGGGACCTGCGGCGTACCGCCTTCGTCGATGTCAGGGTCTGAGCCAGTGAAGCTTCCGCTCGCCGTCACGATGGGCGAGCCGGCTGGAATCGGCGGCGAGATCGCGCTTAAGGCCTGGCTCAACCGTGGTGACGGCGTACCCCCGTTTTACCTCATCGACGATCCCGATCGCTTGGCTTCGTTGGCTCGGCGTCTCGGATGGCCGACACCGATTCGATCGATCGATGCTCCGGATCAGGCGTTGGCCGTTTTCAACGACGCCGTTCCGGTCACCCCAATCGGTAGGGCAATTCATGCTCGACCGGCGCGCCCCGACCCTGGCGACGCGCCAGCGGTCCTCCATTCGATTGAAACCGCCGTCCGGGATGTCCGCAGCGGGCGAGCCGCGGCGCTCGTAACCAACCCGATCCACAAGGACAGCCTCTACCGCGCCGGGTTTCACCATCCCGGGCACACCGAATATCTCGCGGACCTCGCGGGAGCCGCTGAGGCCCCGGTGATGATGCTCGTCTGTCCAGCGCTGCGGGTCGTCCCGGTCACCATCCATCTGTCGCTGAGCCGGGCCATCGAAAGCCTCACCTCAGCAGCTATCGTTCACGCTGGCCGTATCACGGTAGCGGCGTTGCGTCAGGATTTTGGCCTGGTCTCTCCGATCCTGGCTTTCGCCGGGCTCAACCCACATGCCGGGGAGGCGGGTGGTCTCGGTCGCGAGGAGATCGAGATCATAGAGCCGGCTCTCGAGGAGCTGCGCGGCGCCGGCATAGATGCGCGCGGCCCGCTGCCATCCGACACCATGTTTCACGCCGAGGCGCGGCGAACCTATGATGCAGCGCTGTGCATGTATCACGATCAGGCGTTGATCCCGATCAAGACGATCGACTTTTATGGCGGCGTAAACGTGACATTGGGACTACCCTTCGTGCGGACCTCGCCGGATCATGGGACGGCATTCGCGATAGCCGGTCGCGGCACGGCACGCGCCGACAGCCTAATCGCGGCATTGCGGTTGGCGGCCGAGATGGCGGCGAGGCGGTCGGCCGCCAGCTGAGTACGTCGGATAGGCGGCTGGTCGGCGATCCGGGCGCTGGGCCGTCGCCTCCGCTGCGCGAGGTGATCGCGCGACACGGCATCGTCGCGCGCAAGGGCCTCGGGCAGAATTTCCTCCTCGACCTCAATCTCACTGGCCGAATCGCCCGCGCCGCTGGACGGCTCGATCATGCCACAGTCGTCGAGATCGGCCCCGGTCCCGGCGGTTTGACGCGGGCACTGCTCGCCGCGGGTGCGCGTCGCGTTGTCGCGATCGAGCGCGACGCACGATGTCTCACGGCGCTCGGCGAACTGGCCGCCGCTCATCCGGAACGCCTCGAGCTCGTTGCCGGAGACGCGCTCGCACTCGACCCGGTAGCGCTCTCGGATCCGCCGCGCAAAATCGTGGCCAACCTGCCCTACAATATCGCCACGCCGTTATTGTTGGGTTGGCTCGATCGGATCGGCGATTATGAGAGCTTGACCCTGATGTTTCAGCGCGAGGTCGCCGAGCGCCTGACCGCGGTGCCCGGCACCAAGTCGTACGGCCGACTTTCTGTGCTGGTCCAATGGCTCACAGACGCGCAGATTCTGTTCGATGTCCCGGCGCGCGCGTTCGTTCCACCTCCCAAGGTGACATCGAGCGTGATCCGCCTCGTTCCGCGAGCCGAGCCCCTCGCACCGGCGACGAGATCCGCGCTCGAACGCGTCACCGCCGCGGCCTTCGGCCAACGCCGCAAGATGCTGCGGGCCAGCCTGAAGGCTCTCGGGACATCGGTAGACGCGCTGATCGAGCGCTCTGGGGTCACCCCGACCGCGCGCGCCGAGGAACTCTCGGTCCCAGAATTCTGCGCGCTCGCTCGCGCCTTCGACGGAGATCGATCGCTGCCTGGTTAAGGTGTTCCGATCAGCCGGCGCGCAGGCTCTTGACGAAGTCGGCAAGGCCGAGTTGGCGTTTGCGCCGTAACCTTTCGGCAGTGACAATCGCTCGGACCCGCGCGACGCTCTCTTCTACGTCGCTATTGACGATCAGGTAATCGTATTCTGGCCAGTGGCTCATTTCCTCCACCGATTTCGCCATCCGCGCGGCCACTACGGCCGCGCTGTCCTGGGCGCGAGCGCTCAACCGCGCTTCGAGCGCGGCGATGCTCGGCGGCAGGACGAACACTGAGACGAGGTCATGGGGGACGGCCTTGGTAAGCTGCTGAGTACCTTGCCAATCGACATCGCCGACGATGTCGCGCCCGGCGGCGAGGGCCTCCTCAATCTCCCGTCGCGGTGTGCCGTAGCAGTTTCCAAATACTGTTGCGTGCTCCAGGAGCTCGCCTTGCGCAATCATCTCGTCGAATCGGGGCTGGTCGATGAAATAGTAGTCGCGCCCCTCGACCTCGCCCTGCCGCGGCGGACGGGTTGTGACCGACACCGACAGGGCGAGCCCGGGGTCACCGGCGACGAGCCGGCGGGTGATCGTGGTCTTGCCCGCTCCCGACGGCGAGGAAAGCACGAGCAAAAATCCGCGCCGGTGGATCAGTGCGGGGCTCATTCGATATTCTGCACCTGCTCGCGGAATTGCTCGACCGCCGCTTTAAGCGAAAGCCCGATCCGCGTCAGCTCGATATCCGCCGATTTCGAGCACAAGGTGTTGGCTTCGCGATTCAGCTCTTGGCACAAGAAATCCAGGCGACGCCCGACCGCCTCTTCTTGCCGCAGCAGATCGGCGGCTTGCTCGATGTGCGCGCGCAGCCGCTCCAGCTCCTCGCGGATATCCGATCTGGCGACGAGCAATGCCATTTCCTGCGCGACCCGCTCCTCCGGCATACCGGGGGCGAGATCGGCGAGGCTCGCCAGCATCGTCTGCAACCTCTCGCGAATCGCCGCCGGCTGCGCCGCCGCGCATTCCACCGCCGCTTCGACCAACGCGATCATCTCCGCGAGCTGGTTGCGCAAGACTGCGGAAAGGCGAGCACCCTCCTCGGCCCTGGCATTGGCCAGTCGATCGAGCGCGATCCGCCAACTGTCGAGAACCGCGCGCCGGCGTTCCGCGAGCGCCGCATCCGGTTCGTCCTCGACCATCTCGACGACTCCGCGCAGAGCAAGCAATCCATCGATGCGGGGCGGAGCCGCCTCGATTTCGCCAGCGAGCTCATTCATCAGGGCGACCAGTTGGGCCAATGTCTCTCGGTTGACCCGCACCACCGCAGGCGTAGTGCGGGTGACGGCAAGGCTGGCGGAAAAATTGCCCCGGCGGAAACGCTGCGCCAGCATCGCGCGAAGTTGAGGCTCAAGCGAATCGAAACCCGGTGCCAGGCGAAGCCGTAGGTCCAGCGACTTGCTGTTGACGCTCTTCATCTCCCAAACCCACGAGATGCCGAGGTCGTCGCCCTCCGCCCGCGCGAATCCCGTCATACTTGCTAAACCCAAGGCCACCACACTCCCGCCCGTCGAGGGCCGGTTATACCGGCACCGGTCGCAGCCAACAACGGCCCGCCATACGGTCAATCAACCACTGCCAAGTCATTGAGCGGCCCGACCTTCTCGGGCCTCCGGTGATGGGCGAGCCTCGCCATTGGGTTCCACCGATGCGCCGTGCCGATATTGCGCCACGTTTCGATTATGCTCGGCGAGCGTCTTGGCAAAGACATGCCCGCCGGCTCCGTCGGCTACGAAATAGAGTTCGTCGGTGAATGCCGGGCGTGCCGCGGCTCTTAGAGCGGAAATGCCCGGATTGCCGATGGGCCCGGGAGGAAGGCCCTTCGATACGTAAGTGTTGTACGGTGAGGAGACCGCGAGGTCGGTGTGGGTAAGCCGGCGATCCAACCTTTTGGTTCCCCGGTCGCTTAGAGCATAGATCACGGTCGGGTCCGATTGCAGCGGCATGCCCAGCCGCAGCCGATTGACAAAAACAGCCGCGATGCGTGCCCGCTCGTCCTCTCGCGAGGCTTCCCTCTCGACGAGCGAGGCGAGAACCAAGACCTCTCGGGGCGTGCTGAACGGCAAGTCGGGCCGGCGCTCCTCCCAGACCTCAGCGAGCGCCTGCGCCATCGCCCGTTCCATGCGACGGACCATGTCCTTGCGATGGTCGCCATACTCATAGAGATAGGTCTCGGGCATCAGTTCGCCCTCGGAGGGAGGTGGGCCGGGATCACCGTCGAGCGCGGGAGAGGCCCGCACCAGGGTCAGGATCTCCGCACTGGTCAGTCCTTCCGGGATTGTCAGACGGTGCTTGACGGTCTTGCCGCTGGCGAGAATGTCCATCACGTGAAGGGGGCTCGCTCCCGCCGGAAACTCGTACTCACCGGCGAGGAGCGCGGCACCGCGGCCCGAGAATGTCGCGCCGAGCTCAAATGACCGGGCGTGCCGGACGACACCCTGCTCCACCAGCACCGCCGCGATCTCGGCGAGACCAGTGTGAGCTGGGATTATGACCGTGCGCGCTTCTGCGAGCGGGCCTGGATCCGTGACGTCCACGTAAAGCCAATAAGCCGCCCCCCCGACGATGCCGAGAAGCAGGGAAACGGTAAGTGCGGCCCATGCCAAGAGGCGGAGGAAGCCTCGCATCGATCGAATTCGCGACGGGCTAAATTACGTCCACACGCCTCAAGGCGGGCCGGCGAAAATGAGAGAAGCATTGGTGCCGCCAAACCCAAAGGAATTGGAGAGCGCGTACCGCACCTTGCGCTCCTTTGCTCGTTTCGGCACCAGATCGATGTCGCAGGACGGAGACGGGTTTTCGAGGTTGAGGGTTGGGGGGACGACCCCATCGCGGATGGCAAGGATCGAGAAAATCGCCTCGACGCTGCCCGCGGCACCGAGCAGATGCCCGATCGCGGATTTGGTCGAGGACATCGACAGCTCATACGCATGCCTGCCGAACAGCCGCTTGACCGCACCGAGTTCGATCTCGTCGCCAAGTGGGGTCGAGGTGCCATGGGCGTTGATGTAATCGATCTCTTCCAGTCCAATCCCCGCACGCTTCACGGCGTTGCGCATCGAGCGAAATGCCCCTTTGCCATCCTCCGAGGGAGCGGTCAGGTGGAAGGCGTCGCCGGACATGCCATAGCCGATCACCTCGGCGTAAATGTGCGCCCTCCGCTGCTTGGCGTGCTCGTGCTCCTCGAGGACGAGGATTCCAGCCCCCTCGCCCATGACGAAACCGTCGCGTTCCCGATCCCACGGACGAGAGGCTCGGGGCGGATCGTCGTTGAACCCGGTCGACAGGGCGCGCGCCGCGGCAAAGCCGGCAAGACCCAACCGGCAGATTGCCGCCTCCGTGCCACCGCACACCATCACATCGGCGTCGTCGAGCATAATCAGCCGTGCCGCGTCGCCGATCGCATGCGCTCCGGTCGAGCAAGCCGTGACAACTGCGTGGTTGGGGCCGGTGAACCCATAGCGAATCGAGACGTGGCCTGAGGCGAGATTGATCAGATTGGCGGGAATGAAAAAAGGCGAAAGGCGGCGCGGGCCACGCTCGTGAAGCGTCAGGGCCCCGTCCGTGATCCCCGGTAGGCCGCCAATCCCGGAACCGATCATGACACCGGTACGCTCGCGGGACTCTTCATCGTCGGGGGCCCAGCCCGCGTCCTCGACCGCTTGCGCGGCCGCCGCGAGGGCGTAGACGATAAATCCGTCCATCTTGCGCTGATCCTTGGGCGGCACCCAATCGTCGGCGTTGAATAGTCCAGAGGCGGTGTCGCCACTCGGCACCTGTGCAGCAATCTTGACCGGCAGGTCGGAGACCTCGAAGGACTGGATCGCGCGGATCCCAGAAGCACCGGCGATCAGGCTGTTCCAATTGTGCTCAAGGCCTATCCCGAAGGGCGTCACGAGCCCCATTCCGGTCACTACGACGCGTCGCATCCTATTCTTGCCAACTGCGGGAGGAGCGCTCGCTCACGCGAAAGACCTGGAGCGGATCAGTTCGTATCAGAGGAATCAGCTATGGGATTCGATAAAACTGACCGCATCCTTGACCGTCACGATCTTCTCGGCCGCATCATCCGGGATCTCGCACCCGAACTCCTCCTCGAAGGCCATCACAAGCTCGACGGTGTCGAGGCTGTCGGCGCCCAAATCGTCAATGAAGCTGGCGTTTTCGGTCACCTTCGATTCGTCGACGCCCAAATGCTCGACGACGATCTTCTTGACCCGATCAGCGACATCACTCATCCGTTCTGTTCCTCAATGGCTAGCTGGAAGTTTTACGCACAGAGCGCCCTGGCGCCATCCCTCATAATCGTGCCGCCATCCGGGACCGCGTCGAACGCGAGAGTCACCGCGCGGTCACATAGCATGATTCCCCGACAGTGCAAAATTGGCTGCGGACAAACAGGGATGATCCTCTCATACCATGATCATACCGCCATTGATGTGCAAGGTTTGGCCGGTGACATAGGCGGCCTCGGCACTCGCCAAGTAAACAACGGCCGCCGCTACCTCCTCCGGGGCGCCGAACCGGCCGGCGGGAATCGCCCCAGCAAGCCGCGCACGCTGCTCGGCAGTCAGCTTGTCGGTCATCGCCGTCGTGATCAAACCTGGTGCGATGCAATTTACGGTGATGCCCCGCCCAGCGACCTCGGCGGCGATCGACTTTGACATGCCGATCATCCCCGCCTTTGCCGCCGCATAGTTCGCCTGTCCAGCATTGCCGCTGAGCGCAACGACCGAGGTGATTCCTATCACCCGGCCCTGCCGGCGCCGAACCATGCCGCGTAGGACCGAGCGTGCAAGTCTGAACGCGGCTGTAAGGTTCACGTCCAGACTCGCCTGCCAGTCCTCGTCTTTCATCCGCAATGCGAGCGCGTCGCGGGTGATGCCTGCATTGTTGACGAGGATGTCGATCCGCCCCATCGCCGCCTCGGCGTCCTTGGCCAGTCGTTCCGGGGTTGCCGGATCGGCCAGGTCTGCCAGCCCGACATGAACACGCTCGCCGATTTCGTTCGCTAGAGCGGTGAGCGCGTCGAGCCGCGTGCCGCCGAGCATGACCTCCGATCCCTGACGATGCAGCGCCTTGGCGATCGCCCCGCCGATCCCGCCGGAGGCGCCCGTTATCAACGCGGTTTGGCCTGATAAATCGAACACCGAAGAACCCGTCCGCTGGTGCGCCTAGACGTCTTTGTCAGAATCCCTTCATCACAGCTTCTACGTCGGCTGGCATTCCGATGGAACGCGCCGAGATATTCGGGTCCACCCGTTTGACGAGCCCGGCGAGCACGCGTCCCGCCCCGATCTCGAAGACCTCCTCCACTCCGGCGGCCTTGAGAAACAATATGCTTTCGCGCCACCGCACCATCGCGGTCACCTGCTCGACGAGGCCACACTTGATCCTGGAGGGGTCGCGGGTCGCGGTTGCCGACACGTTGGCAACGAGTGGCACTACAGGCGGGCACAATGCCACTTGGCCGAGGGTTTTCTTCATGACCTCGGCGGCGGGCGCCATCAGTGGAGAATGGAATGGCGCGCTGACCGGAAGAGTAATCGCCCGCCGCGCCCCACGTGCTCGGGCGATTGTGATGGCCCGCTCAACTGCCCGGTGGTGTCCGCTGACAACGACCTGTCCCGGGGCATTGTCGTTTGCTACCGTGCATACCTCGTCTGGGTCGGTCTCGTCGTGAGCCGCCTCGGCGGCGACCGCATTTGCCCGCTCGACATCGAGGCCGAGCAGGGCCGCCATCGCACCCTCGCCAACCGGGACGGCCCGTTGCATCGCCTGTCCGCGAACTTTGAGGAGACGTGCCGCATCGCCGACCGTGACGGCGCGCGCCGCGGCCAGCGCTGAGTATTCGCCAAGAGAATGTCCCGCCACAAAGGCGACATCCCGAGCGAGGGTGAGGCCGCCCTCCGTTTCGAGAACGCGGATCACCGCAAGACTCGCCGCCATCAATGCAGGCTGGGCGTTTTCGGTCAGGGTGAGGTCGTCGTCCGGCCCTTCGAACATCAGGCGCGACAAATTCTGCGACAAAGCTTCGTCGACTTCCTCAAACAGCCGGCGCGCCGACGCAAACGCAGCGGCGAGGGCACTCCCCATGCCGACCATCTGCGAGCCCTGACCCGGAAATACGAATGCCCGCTTCATCCGGAAGGTGTTCCCCCATTCGCAACCGTCCCGGTCGGCCGAGGCGGACCACGTGGTCATAGCGGTGTCGCGGCGGGTGTCAAGAATGCGTTGCGGCGGTCATCTTGTCCCACGGCCGGCTTCCTATATAGTAGCCCACTCAACCCTTGCCGGTCCGGGCCGGCTCGACTCGATCGGCGCTCGCGCCCCGGGTCATCACTAGCCACAAGGGATCCGCTTCGCATGCCGCTGTACGAAAACGTGTTCATCGCGCGCCAGGACATTTCCGGCGCGCAGGTCGATGCCCTCACCGATAGCTTCACCCAGCTCGTCGCCGACAACGGCGGAGAGGTCAAGAAACGAGAATATTGGGGGCTGCGCAACTTGGCGTACCGGATGAGGAAGAATCGCAAGGGGCACTACGTGCTGATGAATATTGACGCGCCGCCCGCGGCACTTTCCGAACTCGAGCGAACGATGCGAATCAATGAGGACGTGATCCGTTATCTGACGATCCGGGTCGATGTCCTCGAAGAGGGGCCTTCGGTGGTGACGCAGAGCCGCGGCAGCCGCGATGATCGCCAGCGGCGGAGCGATCGCGAAAGATCGGGCGAAGGGCGCGAGGGTGGAGCGGATCGCCCCGCCGTCGATCGCACCGTCCCCGAAACCATGGAGGCCTAAATGGAAAGCCAATCGGGCAGCGGATCGGCACGCGGCGCCGCGACACGCCGTCCTTTTTTTCGGCGGCGGAAATCATGTCCGTTTTCCGGCCCGAACGCGCCCAAGATCGATTACAAGGACGTGAAACTGCTACAGCGTTTCATCTCGGAGCGCGGCAAGATCGTTCCGAGCCGCATCACAGCGGTCTCGACAAAGAAGCAGCGCGAACTCGCTCAAGCGATCAAGCGGTCGCGCTTTCTCGGCCTGCTTCCGTACATGGTAAAATAACGGGCCAAAGTCAGCGAGGCATGCGACGGGCGTTGGGGTGAGTCGGCTCAGGGTCGCGGGAATCGCGGCATTTTGCGGCGCCCTGGGAGCCTGCCCATACCTGGTTGCGCTGACGGGCTCGCCCGGTTCGATGATCCTCGTCTACCTGACCCAGCTGCCGCTTTTTGTCGCCGGATTATGGCTTGGTGTGGGCGCATCGGCATTAGCGGGACTTGCCGCATCGCTAATCCTTATCGCCGCGAGCAACTTCGTGGCTGCGGCGGTTTTTGCCGGACTGAACGCCGTTCCGGTAGTTCTGTTGGTGCGTCAATCCTTATTGGCACGGACTGGTGCCGAGGGCGTGATCGAATGGTATCCGCCGGGCTTGCTGACCGCTTGGCTGACCGGATTCGGCCTGGCGGCGATCGCCGCTTGCCTCCTTTTGCTCGGCGGGCCGGAAGGTGTGCAGGTCACGTTGCGCGAGGTCTTGGCGCCTGTCCTCAGCCGCCATGTCGACGAGGATATGCCCGAGCATGCCGAGTTACTCGGTTTTCTGGCGTTCGTTTTGCCCGGCATCATCGCTAGTTCCTGGATGGTGATGACAGCAACCAACGGGAGTCTCGCTCAAGGCTTGCTCTCCCGCTTCGGGGCGAGCTGGAGGCCATCTCCCGACCTTGCTGCGCTCGGACTTCCGGTGTGGATCCTTATGCTCCTTGCATTCGCCACGGGGGCTACGGCACTCGGCGGAACAGCGCGCTTCCTCGGCATCAACGTGATGATAGTGCTGGCTGTCCCCTTCTGCCTTGCCGGCCTCGCCGTGCTGCACACGGTAGCGCGCCGCTTCTCGCGCCCAGCGATCCCCCTCGTCACATTCTATGTGCTGGCTGGGGTGTTCGGTTGGCCACTGCTGGTGGTCGCTCTTTTGGGGTTGCTCGATTCGTCGCTCGGGCTCCGGCGGCGCTTCGCCCAACCTTGAGCCTTTGGAGGAAATTCGATGGTTGAACTGATCCTGCTCGAGCGTGTTGAGAAGCTCGGTCAGATGGGCCAGCTCGTCAAAGTAAAGCCCGGCTTCGCTCGCAACTACTTGCTGCCTCAGAAAAAAGCCCTGCGTGCAACAAAGGAGAACCTGGCCTATTTCGAGGGCCAGCGTGCCCAGCTCGAAGCGAACAACCTGCATCGCAAGGCGGAAGCAACGGAGGTCAGCGCCAAGCTCGAAGGTCTGACGGTAGTGATCGTCCGCCAGGCTGGAGAGAGCGGGCAGCTATACGGCTCGGTTTCGGCGCGCGACATCGGCGACGCCGTCACGGAGGCGGGGTTCACGATCGAGAAGCGCCAAGTGGTTCTCGACCGGCCGATCAAGAATTTAGGCTTGCATCAGTTGAAGGTGGTGCTGCATCCGGAGGTCTCGGTCACCGTCACTGCCAACGTAGCCCAGTCGGCGGAAGAGGCGCAAATGCAGGCCAAGGGGATCGACCCTCTGCGCATGCGCGAAGAGGAGGAGGAAGATCGCCAGGGCACAGCGGCCGAAACGGAATCCGCCGCCGGTCAGGGACGATAATTGAAAGGAGACGCTTGAATCGAATTGCGGATCAGCGAGATAGTGGCGCAACGATTCCCTATTCGACCTCGTTACGATGCTGGCGTCGCGTCTGTTCGAGCGAATCATCACAGTTGGCCGGCTGCGCGTCTGCGACGCCGGCGGACGGTTTCACACCTTCGACGGATCGCCCGGAGCGAGCGTTACGATCCGCCTCCACGACCCGGCACTGCACTGGAAGCTTCTCGTCAGACCCCGCCTTTACCTCGGCGAAGCCTTCATGGACGGGACGCTGACAGTTGAGGAAGGCAGTCTCTACGATCTGATCGACCTGCTCGCGGTCAATCTCGAAGCCATGCCGGAGGGCTTACTCGCCCGGCTCTTGAACGGCTCCGTCACCCTGTTGCGCCGCGTTCATCAATATAACCCGCTCCCACGCGCCCGGCAGAATGCAGCCCATCATTACGACCTGTCGGACCAGCTCTACGACCTGTTTCTCGACAAGGACCGTCAGTATTCCTGCGCCTATTTCTACGATGGCGGAAACGATCTCGATGTTGCACAGCTGAACAAAAAGCAACACATCGCGGCAAAGCTGTTGGTCCGCCCCGGCCAGAGGGTGCTCGATATCGGCTCAGGCTGGGGCGGCCTTGCGGTCTACCTCGCCAGCGAATGCGGCGCCGATGTGACGGGCCTCACCCTCTCGGTCGAGCAGCACAAGGTCGCGGTGCGCCGCGTCGCAGCGGCGGGGCTTTCTGATCGGGTTAGATTTTACCTGCGCGACTACCGCGAGGAGCTCGGGCGTTACGACCGAATCGTCTCCGTCGGTATGTTCGAACACGTTGGCATCAACCACTACAGCGCGTTCTTCGCGAAGGTGAAATCACTGCTGACACCGGACGGCATCGCGCTGGTGCATTCGATCGGCCGCAAGGACGGCCCGGGTTCCACCCATCCATGGATACGCAAATACATCTTTCCCGGCGGCTACGCCCCGGCACTTTCTGAAGTCCTCCCGACCGTCGAGCGTTCGAAGTTGTGGATCACCGATATTGAGATTCTCCGTCTGCATTATGCTGAAACGCTGCGGGCGTGGCGGGATCGGTTCGAGCGAAATCGCGATCGCCTGCGCCGGATTTATGACGAGCGCTTTTGCCGGATGTGGGAGATGTACCTCATCTCCTCGGAGGTCGCATTCCGACGGCAGGATCACATGGTCTTCCAGATGCAGCTGTCAAAGGCGGTAGACACCGTGCCGCTGACGCGGGACTACCTGGTGCACTGGGAGCGCGAGCAAAGCGCCGATTCCGACCGGGCAGCCTGAGGGCCGCAGATTCGCGCTCTGCGGGTCTTTCGTGCGCGATGCGGGAGCCATCCCCGCCTTACACACAGTGTGGATCGAATTCCGCGCCGGGTCATGTTCCGGGCGGTGCTACTCTACGGTTGCATGGAAACGAGCATGACGTCCCGGGTCACGCCGCTGCGCGAGCCCAACCCCGAGCTACTTCGAACCCCACCCTACAACGCGGAAGCCGAGCAAGCTCTTCTCGGCGCCATACTGATCAATAACGGAGCCTATCTTCGGGTTTCCGAGTTTCTGCAGCCAGAGCACTTCGGCAATGCCATGCACGGCCGAATCTTCGCGGCAGTCGGCAAGCTGGTTGAACGCGGCCAGATCGCAAGTCCGGTGACGCTCAAAAACCTGTTCGACCAGGACGGAGCGCTGACCGAGATCGGCGGAGCACAGTACTTGGCGCGGCTGGCCACCGCGGCTGTCACGATCATCAACGCAGAGGATTACGGCCGCGCGATTTACGATCTCCACATCAGGCGAGAGCTGATTACGCTCGGCGAGGATGTTGTCAACGACGCCTTTCGGCAGGATCTCGACGACTCGGCGCGTGAGCAGATCGAACGGGCGGAGAAAAAGCTGTTCGACCTTGCCACTACCGGACAAGCCGAGGGCGGGTTTCGCCTTTTCAGCGCGACACTGACGAGCGCTATCAACAACGCCGAAGCGGCATTCAAGCGCAACGGCAAGACGGTCGGAGTGGCAACCGGGTTCTTGGATCTCGACAGAAAACTCGGCGGGTTGCATCGATCCGATCTCGTCATCTTGGCCGGAAGGCCTTCGATGGGAAAGACGGCACTCGCCACGAACATCGCGTTCAATGCAGCGAAAGCGTACAAGGCGGGGCGCACTCCCGACGGTCACCATATCGCTGAGGACGGAGCAGTGGTGGGCTTCTTCTCGCTCGAGATGTCGGCGGAGCAGCTCGCCACGCGCATTCTCGCCGAGGAGTCAGGCGTCCCTTCGGACCGCATTCGTCGGGGCGATGTCAGTCACCAGGATTTCGATAAGTTTATCCAAGCGAGCCAGCACCTTGCCAGAATTCCTCTGTTTATCGACGACACGCCGGCGCTGACCGTCTCCGCGTTACGCACGCGCGCGCGGCGGCTGAAGCGCCAACAGGGGCTCGGGCTCATCGTCGTCGACTATCTTCAGCTTCTGCGCCCCTCCACCCAAGGTCGCGTGATCGAAAACAGGGTGCAGGAGATTTCGGACATTACCCGTTGGTTGAAAGCGCTGGCGAAGGAGCTCGATGTTCCGGTGCTTGCGCTCTCGCAACTGTCGCGCGCCGTCGAGCAGCGTGAGGACAAGCGCCCGATGCTCTCCGATCTGCGCGAATCGGGCTCAATCGAGCAGGACGCCGATGTCGTGATGTTCATCTTCCGACAGGAATACTACGAGTCGCGTGAGCCGACGCAACATGCCGGCGAACCTGAAAAAGATTTCAGCAAACGTTACGACGAGTGGAAGGAGGGACTGAGCAAGGTGCATGGTTTGGCTGAGGTGCTTGTGGCAAAGCAGCGGCACGGGCCGATCGGCGAGGTAAAGCTCCGCTTTGTCGCCGAAACCACAAAGTTCGAGAGCTATTCGGCTTTCACAACTTAAAAGTTGAGCTACAGCATACATGGCCAGCGATCCGGCCGACCTTGCGGGTGCCATCCTCGTAATCGATCTCGCGGGTATCACGGCCAACTGGCGTTTGCTGGCGCAAACCGTCGAGCCAGCGATCTGCGCGGCGGTCGTCAAGGCCGATGCTTACGGTTTGGGGGCCGCACAGGTGTCGGCGGCACTCGCTTCGGCCGGATGCCGGCTGTTCTTCACGGCCACCATCGAGGAGGGGATCGCCCTGCGCGGCGTGCTCCCCGAGCCATCCGAGATTGCCGTACTGAACGGTGCATTACCCGGCTGCGCAGAGGCGTTCATCGAGTATCGGTTAATGCCCGTCCTCAACGATCCCGGTCAGATCGCCGAATGGCGACAAATCGCGGCTCGGCAGGGGGAACTGCCCGCGATGCTGCATCTCGATACCGGAATGGCCCGCCTCGGGTTGACTATGCGGGATTTCGATCGGCTCGCCGGCCTGCTGTCGAAGCCGAGCGCGATACGTTGGCGCGGCCTAATCAGCCACTTGGCTTGCGCAGACGAACCGGGCCATCCGCTCAACCAGGTTCAGCAGGCGCGGTTTGCTTCCGCCAGAAGCCGCCTGCGCCCGATGCCCGCCAGCCTCGCCGCGTCGTCCGGAATCTTCCTCGGACGCGCGTTTCACTACGATTTCGTTCGCCCCGGTGCCGCGCTCTACGGCATCAATCCGCAGTCCAGCGGTCTCAATCCGATGCGCCAAATTGTCCATCTCAAGGGGAGAATCCTGCAGATTCGCGAGGTTGACCGGGGTGAGTCGGTTGGCTACGGTGCAACGCACCTCATGAACGCGCCGGGACGGCTTGCAACCGTCGCCGTCGGGTATGCGGATGGGTGGCTTCGCGCGCTGTGCCCTCGCGGTTCGGGCCGCCTCGGGGGCAAGCGGGTTCCCCTTCTTGGCCGAGTTTCGATGGATCTCGCCATCTTCGACGTATCTGACGTCGACCCCGCGATCGCTCGACCTGGCGAATTCATCGAGCTCCTGGGCGAGGATTACGGCGTCGACGCGGCTGCCGGGGATGCCGGCACGATCGGTTACGAGATCCTGACCGCTCTCGGGCGACGCTACCATAGGGTGTACCGAGGCGCACCGGACCAATGCTAAGGTTTCTCGGCACGATCGGCGCAGCCTTTCTCGGCTTTCTCGCCGCCACCGGGCGGCTTGCCGTGTTCGCAGGTCTCGCCTTGGCGACCGCGTTTACGCCGCCCTTCTATCTTCGCGCGATACTGCGCGAGATGGTCAACATAGGCTATTTCTCGCTCCCTGTCGTTGGGCTGACAGCGATCTTCACCGGGATGGTGCTGGCCCTCCAATCCTATACCGGCTTCAGCCGATTCGCGGCCGAGGGGGCGGTGGCAACCGTGGTCGTGCTGTCGGTGACCCGGGAGCTTGGTCCTGTCATCACCGGGCTGATGGTCGCCGGTCGAGTAGGGGCAGCAATGGCCGCCGAGATCGGTACGATGCGCGTCACCGACCAGATCGATGCTCTGACGACATTGTCCACCGACCCTCTGCGCTATCTGGTGCTGCCGCGTCTCATCGCCGGGTTGATCACCTTGCCGATGCTGGTTCTCGTCGCCGATATCATCGGCGTCTTTGGCGGATATCTCGTCGGTGTCTACAGGCTCGGCTTCAATCCGGAGGCTTATCTCAACCGCACTCACCAATACTTGGAGACGACTGACGTGGTCTCGGGTTTGGTGAAGGCGGCGGCATTCGGCTTTATCATCGCGTTGATGGGATGCTACCACGGCTACCACTCGCGGGGTGGAGCGCAGGGGGTCGGGCAGGCAACAACCTATGCCGTGGTGTCCGCTTCTATCATGATCCTCGTATTCAATTACCTGATTACCGCGGCCTTCTTCGGGCGTTGATGGGCCTTGCCATGACCGATGTCTCCGTGCCGAAGATCTCCGTTCGGGGGCTGCGCAAATCGTTCGGCCGCAAGCGCGTGCTCGACGGCCTCGATATCGATTGCGACAGGGGCGAAAGCCTCGTCATCATCGGCGGTTCGGGAACCGGCAAATCGGTATTGGTCAAGTGCATTCTGGGCCTGCTTTATCCCGAGGCAGGATCGATCCGCATCGACGGCGTCGAGACGGTGGGGCTGCCACGCGCCGCCCGCGAGCGTCTGCTACAGAAGTTCGGCATGCTGTTCCAGGGCAGCGCCCTGTTCGACTCGCTCAGGGTGTGGGAGAATGTCGCGTTCGGACTGACCCAGGGGCGGGGCATGGAGCGACACGCGGCAAAAGAAATCGCGCTCGCGAAGCTCGCGGCCGTCGGCCTCGGGCCCGAGGTCGGCGAGTTGCGGCCGGCCGAGCTCTCCGGCGGCATGCAAAAGCGAGTGGCGCTCGCTCGCGCGATTGCAGCAGAGCCGGAAATCATTTTTTTTGACGAGCCGACCACCGGTCTCGATCCGATCATGGCCGATGTAATCAATGATCTGATCGTGAAATGTGTGCGCGAAGTGGGCACCACTGCGGTTTCCATCACCCACGACATGGTGAGCGCGCGCAAGATCGCCGATCGGATTGCGATGCTGCACCAGGGACGCATCGTGTGGCACGGACCGACTGCCGAGATCGACCATTCCGGTAACCTGTTTGTCGACCAGTTCATCAACGGACGCGCCGAAGGACCGATCCAAATGGAGATTCGTGCGGCGTGACAAGCCCCGACGCTTTGTCGAACCCAGGACGGGAAGATCCCCCCACCAAAATGGTTCTCGTAAAATTGAGGCGTTGCCCGTTTCACTTCGTCATTCCCGCGAAGGTGGGAATCCAGGGACGACAGGGTTCCTCGACGGAAGCCCTGGACCCCCGCTTCCGCGGGGGTGACGATTACCCTGGCAGCAGCAATTTCGACAATCGCGAGTAGCCGTTGGCCCGGTCCCTCGCTCGATACGCTTGCCAGCAATGCGGGGCCATCCATGCCAAATGGACCGGCCGCTGCGACGGCTGCGGCGCCTGGAACAGCCTGATCGAAGAATTGCCGCGCGACAGTCCGCCCAGCGGACTCGCCAAAGGGGGGCTCGCCAAGGATCGCCGCGGTGGGCGGTCGCTCGGGTTTGTCGGCCTGACCGGGCCGAGTGTGCTGCCGCCGCGTCGGCTGACCGGCATCGCCGAGCTCGATCGAGTTTGCGGTGGCGGGTTCGTACCCGGCTCGGCGATCCTCGTCGGCGGCGATCCTGGAATCGGCAAATCGACCTTGCTGCTCCAAGCAGCGGCAGCGATTGCGTCCTCCCCGGTCGATTCTTCGGGACGGCCCGCCAGCGCCGCCTACATTACCGGTGAGGAGGCGATCGATCAGGTGCGCCTGCGCGCCGAGCGCCTCGGCGTCGCCAAGAGCCCTGTATTGCTCGCTGCCGCAAGCAGTGTGCGGGACATCCTCGCCTCGCTCGACCGGGACGACGCGCCAGGGCTGGTCGTCGTCGATTCGATCCAGACGATGTACCTCGACACTTTGGACAGCTCGCCCGGAACGGTAAGCCAGGTGCGCGGGGCGGCGCAGGAATTGATCCGCGTCGCCAAACGGCGCGGCTTTGTGCTGGTCCTCGTAGGCCATGTGACAAAAGAGGGGGTCATCGCCGGCCCGCGGGTACTCGAGCACATGGTCGACACGGTCCTTTATTTCGAAGGCGAACGTGGGCACCAGTTCCGCATCTTGCGTGCCGTCAAGAACCGTTTCGGCGCCACCGATGAGATCGGTGTGTTCGAGATGAGTGATCGCGGCTTGGTAGAGGTCCCAAACCCCTCCGCGTTGTTTCTCGCCGGACGTGCTGCACCCGGCCCCGACGTAGACGAGAACGGGTCGGCCGGATCGAGCTCTGACCATCTCAGTGGCTCGGCCGTTTTCGCCGGCATGGAGGGCACTCGGCCGGTGCTCGTCGAAGTCCAAGCTCTCGTCGCCCCGGCCGTGCTCGGCACACCGCGGCGTGCCGTCGTCGGTTGGGATGGTACGCGGCTTGCGATGATCACGGCGGTTCTCGACGCCCGCTGCGGGTTGTCCGTCGGCGCCAACGATATCTACCTCAACGTCGCTGGTGGATTGCGGATCGTCGAACCGGCGGCGGATCTCGCGGTCGCGGCGGCTCTCGTTTCGGCGCTAAAGGAGATTCCGGTTCCGGCCGACACGGTGGTCTTTGGCGAAATCGCGCTTTCGGGCGATGTGCGCCCGGTCGGTCACACCGAAGCGCGGCTCAAGGAGGCCGCCAAGCTCGGCTTTGGCGAAGCGTGGATGCCGGTTCGTCGAGGCAACAGGACCAACCGATCCCGTGGGGCTGATGCGGGACTCGCGATGGTGGCGATCGGGCATTTGAGCGAGCTTGTGACGCGACTGTCTCCACATCGTGCGCCGCGCGGCCGACGGCTTATTGAGGCGGCGCAATGAACGCCCTCGACCTCGCGATCATCGCGGTGATCGCACTTTCGGCGGTCTTCGCCTTCGCCCGCGGCTTCGTACGCGAAGCCCTGTCCATCGTCGCCTGGATCGGTGCGGCGGCGATCACGCTGTACGGATTTAATAGCGCCTACGGCATCGCCATTCGGTTTGTGACGACACCGCTCCTCGCCGACCTGATCGCCGGTGCCGGATTGTTCGTGCTCAGCCTGATCGCGCTGACGATCCTCACCGGCTATGTCGCGCGGTTCGTCCAATCGAGCGCTCTCTCACCGATCGATCGGACGCTGGGATTGATCTTCGGCTTGGCGCGCGGCGTGGCGCTCGTCTCGCTCGCCTACCTCGTGATCGATGTCAGCCTGCCCCAGAACGACCGTCCGGGATGGATCAAGGAAGCGAAGAGCGAACGGTTCCTCGCCAAGGGCGCGGAGATGCTACGCGACGCATTGCCCGATTCGTTGCAGATCAGGAGTGCGGCCGCGGCGGACGATGCGCACCGGGCGCTCGAGCGGGCGCAAGACGCCCAGCGGGCGATGCGCGCCCTGTCGAGCCCTGTCGCGCCGCCGCCGGCAAAACCCGACCAAACACCGGGGCCGAGCTACAAGCAGGGCGATCGAAGTGACATGAACCGGCTGATCGAGAACGCGCGATAGCAGGGTTGCGTATCACCCCACTCGCATTTGGTTTATGAAATAATTATGTACGGGGTCCCGAGAGGAGGATCGCCGATGCCCCCGACCGATCCCCTGGCGAACGATCCCCTGGACGCCGATCACTTCCACGAAGAGTGCGGCGTGTTCGGGGTGTATGGGCACCCCGATTCGGCAGCGCTCACTGCGTTGGGGCTGCACGCGCTGCAACATCGCGGCCAAGAGGCCGCCGGCATCGTCGCCTATGATGGCGGGCAGTTCAACGCGCACCGCGGACTGGGTC